>VFQU01001716.1_pt1 | contig 12069 bp, 7 predicted proteins | sample 3512311 | NCBI WGS metagenome assembly VFQU01 (sample SAMN10412377, study PRJNA504923) | tailings metagenome | isolation source: Relicate 3 Philex TSF3 active mining site | place: Philippines: Tuba, Benguet | collected 2017-08-29 | reverse complement strand
TCGGAGATCACCGAGTCGAACGGCTCCTCGTCGATGGCCTCGGTCTGCGGTTCGTCGCTGGCGATGATGGATGCCGGCGTGCCGCTGAAGGCGCCGGTCGCCGGCATCGCGATGGGCCTGGTCAAGGAAGGCAGCGACTTCGTCGTGCTGTCGGACATCCTCGGTGACGAGGACCATCTGGGCGACATGGATTTCAAGGTCGCCGGCACCGCCGAAGGCATCAGCGCGCTGCAGATGGACATCAAGATCGACGGCATCACCGAGGAGATCATGCGCACGGCGCTCGCGCAGGCGCAGCGCGGCCGTCTGCACATTCTCGGCGAGATGAACAAGGTCATCACCAGCGCACGCACCGAGATGAGCGAGTTCGCGCCGCGCCTGCTGACGATCAAGATCCATCCGGACAAGATCCGCGAGGTCATCGGCAAGGGCGGTGCGACGATCCGCTCGATCACCGAGGAAACCGGCACGACGATCGACATCACCGACGACGGTACGGTCGTGATCGCCTCGGTCAACCGTGAGGCGGCCGATGCGGCCAAGCGCCGGATCGAGCAGATCGTCTCGGACGTCGAGCCGGGCCGCATCTACGAGGGCAAGGTCGCCAAGCTGATGGATTTCGGCGCGTTCGTGACGATCCTGCCGGGCAAGGATGGTCTGGTCCACGTCTCGCAGATCTCCAACGAGCGCGTCGAGAAGGTCTCGGACAAGCTCAAGGAAGGCGACATCGTCAAGGTCAAGGTGCTGGAGGTCGACAAGCAGGGTCGCATCCGCCTGTCGATGAAGGCGGTCGCCGAGGAAGAAGGCGCGGCCTGACGTCCGTCCGCAGTCTTGCAGACTCGAAAAGGCGGGCCCTCGGGCCCGCCTTTTTCTTTGTCGGACCGGAGCTGCGTGCCCGGCCGGCGCCGTGTGGCGGAGCCGCAAACGGCACGGCGCCTGATCGCAACCCGGCCGCTGCCGGCCGCTCACGAGATGTCCTTCGCAGCATCCATCCTGTTGATTCGACGGACGGTCCTGCGCCCGATGAGGCGGTGCAGCGAGGGCCGGCGGTGATCTCGCCGGCGGGACGAACGCCCGAAGGGCACGATGTCGCATCGCAGCAATCGTATGATCCAAGGTTACAAAAGCGTCATCAAACACTGTTAAACTGCAGTTAATGGTGCTTGGGCGAGCGCATACGCCGCCCGGGCACGACGGGGGACACCCATCGGCGGTTCCGGACTCGGCTCAGGGCCCGGCCGTCTGTTTTTTTGCGACGAATTACGGGGCGATCACATGAGCGAGCGTTTGAGCAAGCGGGTTGGCGTGCGGCTGCTGCCGCTGGTGCTGTCTTCGATTTTCGCGATGTCGGGCGCCTATGCGCAGACGACGTCGGCTTCTCTGGGCGGTGTCGTGACCGACGCCAGCGGTCAGCCGATCTCTGGCGCCGACGTGCTGATCACGCACAGCGCGTCGGGCACGGTCAGCCGTGCCGCCACCGACGCGGCCGGCCGCTATGCGGCGCGTGGTCTGCGCGTCGGCGGTCCGTACACGATCACGATCACGCGCGGCAACGAAACCGAAGTGCGCGAGAACGTGTTCCTGCAGCTCGGCGACGCCAACACGGTCAGCGCCACGCTGAACCCGACCGAGCGTCTCGAGGAAGTGGTCGTGACCGGCAGTGCGACCAGCTCGGTGTTCAGCGCCGAGAACATGGGCACCGGCACCAACCTGTCGCTCGCGCAGATCGAATCGCTGCCGTCGATCGGCCGCAACATCCAGGACTACATGCGTCTGGATCCGCGCATCTCGCAGGTCTCCAAGGCTGACGGCGCGATCTCGGCGATGGGCCAGAACACGCGCTTCAACGCGATCCGCATCGACGGCGTCTCGACCAACGATCCGTTCGGTCTGGAATCGAACAACCTGCCGACCGAGCGTCAGCCGGTGTCGATGGACGCGATCGAGGAGATCAACATCGGTCTGGCCAACTACGACGTGACCACCAGCGGCGGCACCGGCGCGGTCGTCAACGCGGTGACCAAGTCCGGCACCAACGACTTCCACGGCAGCGTTTACGGCCTGTATCGCGACCACAACATGGTCGGCGAGGACCGCAACGGCAAGGACTTCACCGGCTTCAAGGACGAGAAGACCTACGGCTTCACGCTCGGCGGTCCGATCGTCAAGGACAAGCTGTTCTTCTTCCTCAACTACGAGAAGTTCAAGCGCCGCGCCCCGGGTCCGGACCTGCTGAACTCGCCGTTCGGCACCGGCGCGATCGACGCGGCGGACATCGCCGAAGTCCAGCGCATCGCGCGCGACGTGTGGGGCTTCGACGCCGGTTCGCTCGACGGCGTCAACAGCCTCGGTACGGACATCGAGGAGTACGCCGGCAAGATCGACTGGAACATCAACGAGAACCACCGCGCCTCGTTCCGGTACAGCAAGATGGACCAGAACGTCGCCAAGCTGCCGGGCTTCAGCGGCAACCAGATTTCGCTGAACTCGTACTGGTACAACCAGGCCAAGACCTTCGAGAGCTATGTCGCCGAGCTGTTCAGCGACTGGAGCGACGTGTTCTCGACCGAGATCAAGATCTCCTACCGCGACTACGAGTCGATCCGCGAGCCGAACTCGAACCTGCCGCACATCCGCGTCGACTTCGGCAACCAGCAGCTGCTGTTCGGCACCGAGCAGAACACGCACGTCAACATCGTGCAGACCAAGGAGAAGAGCGCGTTCTTCGCCGGCAACCTGTTCCTCGGCGACCACACGGTGAAGTTCGGCTTCGACTGGAGCAACAACGACATCTTCAATTTCTACGGCCGCAACCTCAACGGCGTGTACCGCTTCGGCAGCCTGGAGCTGTTCGAGCAGGGCATTCCGCGCGAGTACGCGTACCGCGCGCCGCGTCCGGGCGGCAGCCTGGCCGACATTCCGGCGTCCTACGAGCTCGCCAACAACGCGCTGTTCGTGCAGGACAGCTGGGCCGTCAACTACAACCTCAACCTGACCTTCGGCGTACGCGTTGACAAGCCGGACTTCAAGGGCACGCCGCTGTACAACGCGCGCATCCAGCAGCTCTACGGCTACAACAACACCAAGCTGCCCGAGAAGGAAGTCATCCAGCCGCGGTTCGGCTTCAACTACAGCTTCGACAGCGAGCGTCCGACCCAGGTCCGCGGCGGCATGGGCCTGTTCATGGGTGCTCCGCCGAACGTCTGGCTCGCCGGCGTCTACCAGAACACCGGTCTGAACTACCTCGAGTACACCGAGAACAACAGCGGCGGCCTCGGCCCGATCTTCAGCCCGGATCCGCGCAACCAGCCGATCAGCGGCAACGTCGGCGCGCGCCAGAACGTCGACATCATCGATCCGAACTTCAAGATGCCCTCGGTCTGGAAGGCCAACGTCGCGCTTGATCACGAGTTGCCGTGGAACGGCATCGTCGCCTCGGTGGAGTTCCTGGCGTACTGGAACAAGGACGGCCTGTACTTCGAGCGCCTCGATCTCGGCGCGCCGACCGCGACCGGTCCGGACGGCCGTACGATCTACTGGAGCTCGGCCGCGCTGAACCCGGCCAACTGGACCTGCTCGAGCTGCCTCGGCAGCCCGTCGTCCGGCTTCGCACGCGCCAACCGTCCGTCGGACATCGGCGACGTGATGCTCGCCAAGAACACCGACAAGGGCGGCGGCAACCAGATCACGCTGAGCCTGGCCCAGCCGATGAACGACGGCGGCTGGTCGTGGATGGCGGCCTACACGCATACGCAGGCCAAGGAAGTCAGCCCGCTGACCAGCTCGCAGAACACCTCGAACTGGAACAACACGCTGATCTACCAGGCCAACGAGAACGTCGCCTACGACTCGCGCTATGCGTTCAAGCACCGCGTGACCGGCGTGCTGACGAAGGAGTTCACCTTCTTCGGCGACAACAAGACGACCGCCTCGCTGGTCTATGAAGGCCGCACCGGCCGCCCGTACAGCTACGTGTTCTGGAACGACGTCAACGGTGACGGCCGTTCGTTCAACGATCTGTTCTACGTGCCGTCGGGCCCGGGCGACGTGGTCTTCACGAACCCGGCCGAGGAAGCGGCGTTCTTCGAGTGGCTGGCCGACCATCCGGAAGTGGCCCGCTACGGCGGCCGCGTGATGCCGGCCAATGCGATGCGCGCCGGCTGGCTCAACATGTTCGACCTGCGCTTCAGCCAGGAGCTGCCCGGCTTCTTCGACGGGCACAAGGCCGAGTTCTGGTTCGACATCATGAACGTCGGCAACCTGCTCAATAAGAAGTGGGGCCGGATCGAGGACGCCGGCTTCAACTCGAACCTGGCGGTCGCCAACTTCGCCGGTATCGACCCGGAGACCGGCCGCTACGTCTACCGCTTCACCGGTGCGCAGCGTCTGACCACGCAGGAAGTCAACGGCGACGGCGTCAACACCGGCGTCTCGCGCTGGTCGATCCAGGTCGGTTTCCGCTACCGCTTCTGATCGGGATCGCCCGACGACACCGAACGAGCCGGCGTCCGCGAGGGCGCCGGCTTTTTCGTGCCTGCTGCCGCCCGCGCGCGCCGAGCCCGGGCGGCGGCGACGTTGTAGGATGTCCGGCCCGAAAAGGACTCGAAGACTCGATGACGATGCCCTCCGCAGCCGGGATTCCGGCCACCGCCACGGTCAGTGCGCGTCTGGCGCCCGCGCCGGGCCTGGACATACTGTCCCGCCACGAGGTCGCGCGGCTGCGCGACGCCAGCGCCGGCGGCCTGCATCCGCTGCTGCGCCGCTGCGCGCTGGCGGTGCTGACCCAGGGCAGCGACAGCGACGACGCGCGCGCGCTGCTCGAGCGCTATCCCGACTTCGACATCCAGATCCTGCAGCAGGATCGCGGTTTGAAGGTCGAGCTGATCAACGCGCCGGCGCAGGCCTTCGTCGACGGCCGCATCATCCGCGGCGTCAACGAGCTGCTGCACGCGGTCATCCGCGACATCGTCTACATCTCCGCGCAGCTGGAGGCCGAGGCGTTCGATCTCGGCAGTTCGGTCGGCATCACGCACGCGGTGTTCGAGATCCTGCGCAACGCGCGCGTGCTGCGCGCCAACGTCGACCCGAACCTGGTCGTGTGCTGGGGCGGCCATTCGATTCCACGCAGCGAGTACGACTACACCAAGCACGTCGGCTACCAGATCGGCCTGCGCGGCATGGACATCTGCACCGGCTGCGGTCCGGGCGCGATGAAGGGGCCGATGAAGGGCGCGACGATCGCCCACGCCAAGCAGCGCCGCCGCACCAACCGCTACATCGGCATCACCGAGCCCGGCATCATCGCGGCCGAATCGCCGAACCCGATCGTCAACCACCTGGTGATCATGCCGGACATCGAGAAGCGGCTGGAGGCCTTCGTCCGGGTCTCGCACGCGATCGTCGTGTTCCCCGGCGGCGTCGGCACGGCCGAGGAAATCCTCTATCTGCTCGGCATCCTGCTGCATCCGGTGAACGCCGCGATGCCGTTCCCGCTGATCTTCACCGGTCCGCGCGAATCGGCGGCGTACTTCGAGCAGATCGACCGCTTCCTGCGGCTCGCGCTCGGCGACGCGGTGGCCGAGCGCTACCGCATCATCGTCGACGACCCGACCGCGGTCGGCCGCGAGGTCGCCAAGGGCATCGAGCGCGTCCGCGCATTCCGCCTCGACAACAAGGACGCGTTCTTCTTCAACTGGGCGCTGACGATCGAGCAGGACTTCCAGGTGCCGTTCCGTCCGACGCACGAGGCGATGGCCGCGCTGAACCTGCACCGCGATCAGCCGGCGCATCGGCTCGCCGCCGATCTGCGCCGCGCGTTCTCGGGCATCGTCGCCGGCAACGTCAAGGAGGAGGGCATGCGCGCGATCGAGCAGCACGGCCCGTTCGAGATCGACGGCGACCGCGAGATCATGCAGGCGCTCGACGCGATGCTGACGAGCTTCGTCGTGCAGCAGCGCATGAAGCTGCCCGGCACGCGCTACGTGCCGTGCTACCGGGTCCGCGTCGACTGAGCCGCTTCGGACGATGTGCCCGCACGCCGCGGTCGCATCGTCCTGAGCCGATCGGCACGCCCGATGCGCCTGCGCATTCCGCGAGAATCCCCGCCCGCGCGCTGACTGCCTCCGGCGCACCGCGCGCGGTGCGCCGCCCCGAATCCTGACATCCGCGGACCTTCGATGCGCGCCGATACGCGTGCCCACTGGCAGATCCACTTCTGCGTCCTGCTCTGGGGCTTCACGGCGATCCTCGGCAAGCTGATCAGCCTGCCGGCGCTGGCCCTGGTCTGGTGGCGCATGCTGATCGTGGTGGGCGTGCTGATCGCGCTGCCGTGGGTCTGGCGCGGACTGCGCGTGATGCCGGCGCGCCTGATCCTCGCCTATGCCGGCATCGGCGTCCTGGTCGCGCTGCACTGGCTGACGTTCTACGGCGCGATCAAGCTCGCCAACGCGTCCGTCGCGGCCACCTGCATCGCGATCGCGCCGGTGTTCCTGGCGCTGATCGAGCCGCTGCTGGCGCGGCGCCGGTTCGACTGGCGCGAGCTCGGCATCGGCGTCGCGGTCGTGCCGGGCGTCGCCTGCGTGGTCGGCGCGGTGCCATCGGGCATGCGGCTCGGCATCGCGGTCGGCATCGTCTCGGCGCTGCTGGTCGCGCTGTTCGGCGCGTTGAACAAGCGTCTCGTCGAGCAGGCCGCGCCGCTGTCGGTTTACCACCTGCGTCGAGCTCGGTGCCGGCGTCGTGTTCCTCGGTCTGCTGGCACTGGTCTGGCCCGGCGGCACGGCGACGTTCACGCCGCCGGCCGGTACCGACGCCTGGCTGCTGCTCGTGCTCGCGCTGGCGTGCACGCTGCTGCCATTCGCGTTGTCGCTGGTCGCGCTGCGTCATCTGAGCGCGTTCTCGGCGCAGCTCGCGGTCAATCTCGAGCCGGTCTACGCCGTGATGCTCGCGATCGTGCTGCTCGACGAGCAGCGCGAACTCGGCGCCGCGTTCTATCTCGGTGTCGCGATCATCGTCGGCGCGGTGTTCGTGCATCCGCTGCTGACGCGCCGTGCGGCGACGGGGCCGGCCGCGCCGTAGCATCGCGCGCATTCCCTTCGCGCGAAGGAGGCTCCACGTCCGCTCAGGGCCGCCGTCAGGCCGCCCGGTAGTTGTCGACCTCGCGGTAGCGACGCGCGTAGAGGCCGAACGCGAGCGCCGCGATCAGCGCGAAGCCGGCGAAGAAGAACATCAGGAACGCCGCCTCGCTCAAGCCGGTCCGTTCGATCGACCCGATGACCGCATCGTTGCGCACCGCCGCGTTCGCGAGCAGCACCCACAGGTTGCCGATCGTCGTCGTCAGGTTCCAGAAGCTCATGATGACGCCCTTCATCGCCGCCGGCGCCTGGCTGTACGCGAACTCCAGACCGGTCGCCGAGACCAGGACCTCGCCGAACGTCAGCAGCGCGTAGGGCAGGATCTGCCACATGATCGACAGCGGATCGCCGCCGTCGATGATCAGCTGGAAGCCGCCGGCCGCGATCCAGGCCAGGCCGCTGAAGACGATGCCGACGGTCATGCGGCGCAGCGCGGTCGGCTCGTAGCCGATGCGCCGCAGCGCCGGATAGAGCACCAGGTTGTTGAACGGGATCAGGATCATCACCAGCAGCGGATTGATCAGCTGCATCTGCGCCGGCTGGTTCAGCCAGTCCGGCAGCCAGCCCGGGATCGCCATCTGGTTGCCCTGCAGGATCCAGGTCGAGGCCTTCTGGTCGAACAGCGACCAGAACGGCGTGACCAGCGCGAAGATCACCAGTACGCGCAGCACCGCGCGCACGCCGTCGACCGCGACGTCGGCATGCCGGCCGCGCGCGCGCTCGAGCTGCAGCCAGGCGCCGCCGCCGATGCCGGCCAGGAACAGCACCAGCGCGATGCAGGCGCAGATCACGAAGCCCAGGGACGGGATCAGCGCGAACGCGGCCAGGGCGAGCACGCAGCCCGACAAGGCCAGCCACAATCCCGGTCGTCCGGCGCCGGCACGCTCGGCCAGCAGTGCCGTGCGCACGACGCGCGAGAACGAGTCCGGGCTCGGCGGTGCCGGCGGTACCAGCACGTAGCGGCGGCGGCCGGCCCAGAAGACGATCGTCGCGATCAGCATCAGCAGGCCCGGAATGCCGAACGCGACGGCCGGACCGTAGCTGCGCAGGAAGATCGGCATCAGCATCGACGCGAACAGCGAGCCGAAGTTGATGATCCAGTAGAACGCGTCGAAGACGACCTTGGCCAGATGCTTGTTCGACTGCGTGAACTGGTCGCCGACGAACGAGGCGACCAGCGGTTTGATGCCGCCGGCGCCGAGCGCGATCAGCCCCAGGCCGAAGAAGAAGCCGGTGCGGTTGTCCTCGAAGATCGCCAGGCACGCATGGCCGAGGCAGTAGATCAGGCTGAACCAGAGGATCGTACGGTACTTGCCGAGCAGACGGTCGGCGATCAGGCCGCCGAGCAACGGAAAGAAGTAGACGCCGATCATGAACGTGTGGAACACGTCCTTGGCCGCGCCGGCGCGGTCGCTTTCGGGCAGCTGCAGCAGCAGCGAGGTGATCAGGAACGGCGTGAGGATGTTGCGCATGCCGTAGAAGCTGAAGCGCTCGCAGCCCTCGTTGCCGATGATGAAGGGGATCTGGCGCGGCATGCGCGCGGCCGGGTCGGTCGCGTGGCGGGCTGGGGTCATCCGGAATCCTGGGCGGCTGCGGGAACGGGCCGGTCGCCGCGCGGCGACGGACCGGAACGGGGAGTGTGCGCAAAAGTCGGTCCGGACGAAAGTCGCCGCGCAGCGACGCGCCGGGCTGGCGGCCGCGCCGGCAGCGCGTACCATCGCGGCCTCGCCGACGGGACGTACGATGACGATCTGGGTGGACGCGGACGCCTGTCCGAACGCGATCAAGGACATTCTGTTTCGCGCGGCCGAGCGCGCGCGCGTGCCGCTGCTGCTGGTCGCCAACCAGTGGCTGCGCACGCCGCCCTCGCCGTGGATTCGCGCGATCCAGGTGCCGTCCGGACTCGACGTCGCCGACACCGAGATCGTCCAGCGCTGCGAGCCGGACGATCTGGTCGTGACCGCCGATATTCCGCTGGCCGCGCGCGTGGTCGAGAAGGGCGCCGCGGTGATCGATCCGCGCGGCGAGCGCTACACCGCCGACACGATCGGCCAGCGCCTGTCGATGCGCAACTTCATGGACGAGCTGCGCGGTGCCGGCGTCGTCACCGGCGGTCCGCCGCCGCTCGGGCCGCGCGAGCGTCAGGCCTTCGCGAACCAGCTCGACCGCTGGCTCGCGCAGCGCGGCGCGGCCTGAGCGTCGCGCCGGTGCGGTCCGCGCAGGCGCGGCAGCCGGCGTGCGCCGGCTGCGCGGAGCCGCGAGGCGGTCAGATCATCGGCAGCTCGAGACCCTGTTCGCGCGCGCAGTCGATCGCGATCTCGTAGCCGGCATCGGCATGGCGCATCACGCCGGTGCCGGGGTCGTTCCAGAGCACGCGTGCGATGCGCCGGTCGGCCGCTTCGCTGCCGTCGCAGACGATCACGACGCCGCTGTGCTGCGAATAGCCCATGCCGACGCCGCCGCCGTGGTGCAGCGAGACCCAGGTCGCGCCGCCGGCGACGTTGAGCATCGCGTTCAGCAGCGGCCAGTCCGAGACCGCGTCGCTGCCGTCGCGCATCGCTTCGGTCTCGCGGTTCGGGCTGGCCACCGATCCGGAGTCCAGATGATCGCGGCCGATCACCACCGGGGCCTTGAGCTCGCCGTTGCGGACCATCTCGTTGAATGCCAGCCCGAGCTTGTGACGCGTGCCCAGGCCCACCCAGCAGATCCGCGCCGGCAGGCCCTGGAAGGCGATGCGCTCGCGCGCCATGTCGAGCCAGCGGTGCAGATGCGGATCGTCCGGGATCAGCTCCTTGACCTTGGCGTCGGTCTTGTAGATGTCCTCCGGATCGCCCGACAGCGCGACCCAGCGGAACGGGCCGATGCCGCGGCAGAACAGTGGCCGCACGCAGGCCGGAACGAAGCCGGGAAAATCGAACGCGTTCTCGCAGCCCTCGTCCTGGGCCATCTGGCGGATGTTGTTGCCGTAGTCGATCGTCGGGATGCCCTGCGCGTGGAACGCCAGCATCGCCTCGACGTGCACGCGCATCGAGCGCTTGGCCGCGTCGCGTACCGCGCCCGGGTCGGTGACCTGTTCGGCCAGCCAGCGCTCGACGCTCCAGCCGATCGGCAGATAGCCGTGCACCGGATCGTGCGCACTGGTCTGATCGGTGACCGCGTCAGGACGCACGCCGCGGCGTACCAGTTCCGGCAGCACTTCGGCGGCGTTGCCGAGCAGGGCGATCGATTTGGCCTCGCCGGCTGCGGTGTAGTGCGCGATGCGCGCGAGCGCGTCGTCGAGGTCGGTCGCCTGCTCGTCGACGTAGCGCGTCTTGATGCGGAAATCGATGCGGCTCTGCTGGCATTCGATCGTCAGGCTGCAGGCACCGGCGAGCGAGGCCGCCAGCGGCTGGGCGCCGCCCATGCCGCCGAGGCCCGCGGTCAGAATCCAGCGGCCGCTCAGCGAGCCGCCGTAGTGCTGGCGGCCGAGCTCGACGAAGGTTTCATAGGTGCCCTGGACGATGCCCTGCGAGCCGATGTAGATCCACGAGCCGGCCGTCATCTGGCCGTACATCATCAGGCCCTGGCGATCGAGCGCGTTGAAGTGTTCCCAGGTCGCCCAATGCGGGACCAGGTTCGAGTTGGCGATCAGTACGCGCGGCGCGTCGGCATGGGTCGGGAACACGCCGACCGGCTTGCCGGACTGGACCAGCAAGGTCTGCTCGTCGCCGAGCGTGCGCAGCGCCTCGAGGATCGCGTCGTAGCAGGCCCAGTCGCGCGCGGCGCGGCCGATGCCGCCGTAGACGACCAGCGCGGCCGGATTCTCGGCGACTTCGGGATCGAGATTGTTCTGCAGCATGCGGAACGGCGCCTCGGTCAGCCAGCTGCGGCACGACAGCTGGCTGCCGCGCGGCGCACGGATCGTGCGGGTGGGATCGAGGCGGTTGCCGGTGGCGGACATCGGGTTCTCCGGAACGGGGCAGGCGGCGATTATCGCGCGCCTGCCCGGTTTGTCGCAGCGCGGCCGCGCGGTCGCGGCAGCGGACCGTCGTATTGGGATTTCGGCCGCGGATCTTCGTAGAGGGAAGGATGATTCCGCTCCCTGGAGAGTCTTGCGATGCGCGTTCGTGTGCTGATGTCGTTTCTGCTGGCCGGTGTCTTGCCGGCGGTCCAGGCGGAGATCCTGATCGGCGGATTCCCGGCGTGGGAAGAACCGCCCCATCCACTGAGCGCGTTCGCCAGCGGCGCCAACGGTGCCGATGCGCCGCTGCGCCGACTGGAAGGACCGGCGACGCAGCTCTCGACCCCGGCGTTCGGCGTCTACGAGCCCGGCGAACGGGTCATCTACGTCTCGGACTTCTACGGCGAGGCGGTGCGCGTCTATCCGGCGCATGCTGGCGGCGACACCGCACCGCTGCGCGTGATCAATCCGCCCTCGCTCGGCCAGACCCGCGCCAGCGCGCCGGTGCCGGCTCACGGCGAGCTGCTGGTGATCGCGACCAACTGCTGCATCTACACCTATCCGCTTCACGCGGACGGACCGGACGCGCCGACGCTGCGCCGGCTCATGTGGGGCGGCCTGCCGGACAGCCTCACCCAGCTCAGCAATCCGTCGGCGTTGACCTATCTGCCCGCCAGCGACGAGGTCGCGGTGATCGACTCCGACGCGGACGGCATGAAGGTCGTGTTCCACGCACGCACGGCCCAGGGCTACGTGGCACCGACGCGCGTGCTCAAAAGCGAATACACCGCCAATGCCCGCGGCATGGCACACGATCCGGTCGCCGGCACGCTGATGATCGTCGCCGACGAGTCGGACGGGAAGAATCGCCGCGCCGTGATCCGCATCTTCGACGCCGCTGCTGCGGACGGTGACGCGCCGTTGCGCACGATCGCCGGGCCGGCGACCCTGCTGACGATGCCCGTCTTCAACTCGTACTATCTGACCGGCCTGGGCTAC
>VFQU01001715.1_pt1 | contig 12069 bp, 13 predicted proteins | sample 3512311 | NCBI WGS metagenome assembly VFQU01 (sample SAMN10412377, study PRJNA504923) | tailings metagenome | isolation source: Relicate 3 Philex TSF3 active mining site | place: Philippines: Tuba, Benguet | collected 2017-08-29 | reverse complement strand
AGTATCTCGTGCACCTTCTGCTTCAACTCCGGCAATGGCGCAAACAGCGCCACCGGGTCCAGGTTGCCCTGCACCGCCGAACGGTACGAGATGTCCATCCACGCCTGGTCAATGTTCATGCGCCAGTCCACGCCCATCACATCGCCACCGGCCGCATGCAGTTCCCGGAAGAAACCCGCGCAACCCGTCCCGAAGTGGATCACCGGCACGCCGCCTGAGCGTATGCGGTCAATCAATGCCCGCGAATACGGCTGCACGTAGCGCACATAGTCGTCCGAACCCAGCGCGCCCACCCACGAGTCAAACACCTGTATCGCCCGCGCCCCCGAAGAGATCTGCATCAGGGCAAAGTTGCCCAGCACCTCGACGATCTTGCCCATCAGCCGCCGCCACAGCGTTTCGTCGTGGTACATCAGCTTCTTGGTCTTCAGGAAGGTCTTCGACGGGCCGCCCTCAATCATGTAGGACGCCAGCGTAAACGGCGCTCCCACAAAGCCGATCACCGGCACCTTGCCCGCCAGCGTGCGGCTCACCAGCTGTATCGATTCGCCGACATAACCGAGGTCGCCCGTGTTCGAGGTGGAAAGCGCGTCCACGTCCGTCGAGTCCACCACCGGATTGTCAATGTGCGGGCCTTCCCCGGCCCGGAATTCCAGCTTCAGCCCCATCGGCTCCACCGGCAAGAGCAGGTCGGCAAAGATGATGGCCGCGTCCACATCCAGCACCTCAATCGGCTGTAGCGTTACCGCCGCTGCCAGATCAGGCCGTTTGCAGATTTCGAGGATCGAATGCTTGCTGCGTATGTCGCGGTATTGCTTCATGTACCGGCCAGCCTGGCGCATGAACCAGACCGGGCGTACATCAGTGGAGCGGCGACGGCAGGCGTCGAGAAAACGAGAGTTCATGGGAGCCATTCGCATGTTGTGTCCCAAAGGTTGCCCTTCGGGCCTTCGGGGCAATGCAGAACACGCATTCCTTTCGGTTTGTGGCGGACCGCCCATTCGCGGCCGAGTATGTATAGGGGCTTGGCCCAGACTTCTGTGTCAATCGCCCGTGGGCCGATCAGCGACACCGAGAGCGTTCCCTGCGCCGGATAACCCGTGCGCGGGTCCATTATGTGACTGTAAATCTTGCCGCCCGAAGTAATGTACTTCTCCGCGGAACCCGATGTCGCCATCGATTCATCGCGCAGAAAGAGTTCCGCTACATGGCGGCTTCGGTCCGCCGGGTGCGTGATCTGCACTTTCCAGCCCTTTTCCTCGGGCGGCGCACCCAGCCCGTACATCGAGGATCCGGCAGCGGTGATGAAGGCGCTGGTGATGCCGGCGGAACGCAGTATGTCCACCATGCGGTCCACCGCATAACCCTTGCCCACCCCTCCGGGGTCCATCTCCGTTTCGGGATGGCGGAAGCGTACCGTGCGTTCAGCGGGGTTGAGTTCGATGTTTTGGTAGCCCACAGCGGCCATGGCAGTGCGTATTTCAGCCCGGTGAGGAAAGCGGCCAGAGCCCCGGAAAAAGCCCCAACTGCGCATCAACGGACCCACAGTTATATCAAATGCCCCTTCCGACAGGCGGCTGTATTGCAAGCAATTCTGCAGAAGGTCAAACAATTCGGTCGAAACAGCCACTGCCTGCTGGCCCGCCAGCCGGTTCACCTTCGACCACTCGCTGTCGCGCTTGTAGTTCGACAGCAGCGAATCGATGCGCCGGGCCTCTTCGAGCGCCTCAGTCACGGCTGCTTCAAGCTGGGTGCGGTCAGTGCCGTAAGCGGTGACCGTAAAGACACCACCCATGCAATCCGCGCTGGCCTCGTACCGGAGCAAACGGGGGGTTCCAGTCTGGCTCCAGCCCAAAACAACTAAGACTAAAAGTAGCACAGCACGTTGGATTTGCCAGCAATTTCGCCTTTTTTTCGCACCAGCGGACAGCATTAACACTGGTTAATCCTTGGGGCGGCCACGCTGGATCCGCTTCAGTATGTGCTGCACCCGCTCCCGCGGCCCCAGGTCGAGCGCGGAGTTGAAGTAGATCTCGGGCGTGTGAAAGATGTCCACCCGGGCCGCTAACTCCTTGCGCAGGAACCCTTTAGCCGTTTTTAGGACTTCCAGTATCTCCTTGGCGGCCTCCCCCTGGGCCGGGATGTGGACGCTTACCGCCACCTTCTTCATGTCCGGCGACACCTGTACATCGGTCACCTCGACACCGGCCAGACGCGGGTCTTCCAGTTCGTAGGTGATCATTTCGGTCAACTCCAGGCGGATGGCCTCGGAGACGCGTTCAAAGCGGCGCCCTTCCACAATTCGATTATCCCGCCTGGCGAGCTAAAAGGCCATGGAATTGCTCACCTGAACTTCAACAGGGATATCCGTGAAGTGCGGCAGGTCGGCCAGCAGCGGCTCGGCCGCCGCGGCAAAGCCTGCCTGAAAGGCCTCGGCGGTGGGGAAGTAGAGCCGGCAGATGACACGGTAGTTGGGCGGAATCCCCTGTGAGAAGCCCGACAGCCCCTCGTCTACTTCAATGCGTGAGAGCCCGTGCGGGCTCAGCAGCCGCTGCACCAGGGGCAGGTGCTTGTCTTTGTAGTAAGTGAGGTCGAAACGGCCCTCGCCGGCCGCCGGGTAGAAGACATTGACGCAGATCATGGCTGTGTTAGCGTAATGCTGTATGGCACGCAGCGTCAACAAAGTGATTCTGATTGGCAACCTGGGCAGGGATGCTGAAACCAAGTTCACCCCGCAGGGGGTGGCTGTCAGCCGGTTCTCCATTGCGACGACGCGCCGCATTAAGGACAACTCGACCGGCGACTGGAAGGACGAAACCGACTGGAACAACGTCGTCCTCTGGCGCAACGAGAACCTCGCCCAGTATCTGACCAAGGGCAAGCAGGTCTATATTGAAGGCCGCCTGCAGACGCGCAGCTATGACGACAAGGACGGCAACAAGCGCTACTCCACCGAAGTGGTGGCCGAAGAAGTGATGCTGCTCGGCCGTGGCGGTGAGGGTGGCGAAGGCGGCGGCATGGCCAGCGGGCCCCGCAGCGCCGCGCAACGCGTCAGCAACGCCCCGGCTGGCGGCGCCGCCAAGTCCGGCGGTTACGATGACTTCGACCCCGGCATCAGCGACGACGACGTTCCCTTCTAGCCCAACGCCCCACAGGCGACAATGGGGGAATGCTCGAACCCATCGCCCTCACGCGGCAACTGGTTGACATCGAATCCATCACCGGCAACGAGTGGAATGTCTCACTGGCGCTCGAAGAATTGTTGCGGGCACTGGCGGCCCGCTTTGACGGAACCGTAGAGCGCATTCCCGTCGAAGACAAGCGTGACAATCTGTACTGCGTCTTTGGCGAGCCCTGGGTAACGCTCTCCACTCACATGGACACCGTGCCCCCTTTCTTCCCTTCCCGCGAAGACGACGAGTTCATCTGGGGCCGCGGCGCCTGCGACGTCAAGGGCATCATTGCCGCCATGCTCACCGCCGGTGAGCAACTGCTCGCAGAGGGCTTGCGCAACTTCGCCTTTCTCTTCGTTGTTGGCGAGGAACGCAACAGTGTGGGCGCCTACCATGCCGGCCGTAACCCAAAAGGCCAACACCGCTTCCTGATCAATGGCGAACCCACCGAGAATCGCCTGGCCCTCGGCTCCAAAGGCGCCTTGCGCCTCGAGTTGACCGCCGCCGGCCGCATGGCCCACTCGGCTTACCCGGAACTGGGCGAATCGGCGATTGAGAAGCTGCTCAATGCCCTCGAAAAGGTGCGCCAGATTGCCCTGCCCGTCGATGAGGTGCTCGGGCCTTCAACCCTCAACATCGGCCTGATCTCTGGCGGACGCGCCCCCAACGTCATTCCCGACGCCGCCCGCGCGGAATTGCTGATCCGGCTGGTGGACAATGGCGACTCCACCGTGGCGGCGGTACGCGAGGCTTGCGCCGGGCTTGTGGAGGTGAATGAGGTGTTGCGCATCCCCGCCGTGCGGCTGGGCGGCATGGACGGTTTTGCTACGATGGTAGCTTCCTACACCACCGATATTCCAGCATTTCAGGGCGCATGGGGCAAACCGTACCTGTTGGGCCCCGGCACGATCCACGTCGCACACACCAGTGAGGAACGGATACCGAAGCAGCAATTGCTGGAAGCGGTGGATATCTATCGCACCCTGGTAAGGAACCTGGTAAGAGAATGTCAGAACGAATTCGAGTAGGCGTCCTGGGCGCCACCGGCATGGTGGGCCAGAACTTTGCGCGGTTGCTCGCCAACCATCCGTGGTTTGAATTGACGTGGGTCGGCGCTTCCGACCGCTCGGCCGGCAAGAAGTACGCCGAGGCCACCAGCTGGCGGCTCGACGGCGCCATGCCCGCGAGCGTGGCCAACCTCACGGTGAGCGAGTGCAAGCCCGCCGGTGCGCCGAAGCTGGTCTTCTCCTCGATGGACGCCAACGTGGCCACCGAGATTGAACAGGAATTCGCTGCCGCCGGCCACATCGTTGTCTCCAACTCAAAGAACTTCCGCATGTATGACGACGTGCCGCTGCTGGTGCCGGAAGTCAACGCTGACCATCTGGCGCTCATCGCCGCCCAGCGCGCTGCGCGCGGCTGGCAGGGGGCTATCGTCACCAACCCGAATTGCGTGGCCGTGCCGCTGGCCATGGCGCTGGCGCCCTTCAAGCCCTACGGCATCGAGAAGGTCTTCACCACCAGCATGCAGGCCGTGAGCGGCGCCGGCTACCCTGGCGTGGCCTCGATGGACATTCTGGGTAACGTGGTGCCTTACATCGGCGGCGAAGAGCCGAAGGTGGAAGAGGAACCCCTGAAGATTCTCGGCGACCTCGTGGGCGGCAAGGTGGAGTTTCTCCCTGCCACCATCAGTGCCCACTGCAACCGCGTGCCCGTCGTGGATGGCCACACGCTCACGGTGAGTGTCCAACTGCGCGAGAAGGTGAAGAAGGCCGAGTTGCTCGAAAAGATACGGGCCTTCCGCGGCCTGCCCCAGGAACGCAACCTGCCCAGCGCCCCGCCCGTGCCGCTGCTCTATCTCGAAGAAGACAACCGCCCGCAACCCCGCCGCGACATTGACCGCGACGGCGGCATGACCGTCACCATGGGCCGCCTGCGCGAGTGCCCCCTCTTTGACTGGAAGTTTGTCTGCCTGGGGCACAACACGGTGCGCGGCGCGGCGGGCGCAGCCATTCTCAATGCGGAGTTGATGAAGAGCGAGGGATTGCTCTAGCCCGATGATCGTGATGAAGTTTGGCGGCTCGAGCGTCGAAAGCGAAGCCGCCATTGAACGCGTAGCCGGTATTGTGAACGCGCGGCGCGCCCAGCGCCCGATTGTTGTCGTGTCGGCCATGGGCAAAACCACCAACCGCCTGCTCGAAGCCGCCGAACTCGCGGTGCGCGGCGACCGGAAAGCAGCGCTCGAAAAGGTGGAAGAGCTGCGCGGCTTTCACCATCAGGAAGCCGACGGCTACGGTGCCGGGCGCATGATTGACGATCACTTCCAGGAATTGACGGAACTTGTGAAAGGCCTGGCCATACTGGGTGAGTTGACGCCGCGCAGCCTCGACGCCATCGCGAGCGTTGGCGAGCGGCTCTCCAGCCGCATCGTGGCGCTGGCCCTGGGCGCGAAGCATGTGGACAGCCGCGAGGTGATCATCACCGATGAGCGCCACACCATGGCGGCGCCACTATACGAGGAAACCAACGAGAAGCTGTCCCAGGTGCAGTGGGGCGAAGTTACCGTCATGGGTGGCTTCATCGGGTCCACCCGCAAGGGTGTCACCAGCACGCTCGGCCGCGGCGGCAGCGACTTCACCGCGAGCATTGTCGGCGCGGGCGTGGGCGCGAGCGAGATACAGATCTGGAAGGATGTCGACGGCATGCTCACTTGCGACCCCACGGTGTTGCCCGGCGGGCGGCGCGTCAAGAAGATGAGCTTTGCCGAAGCGGCTGAGCTCGCCTACTTCGGGGCCAAGGTCTTGCATCCGGCCACGGTGCTGCCGGCTGTGGAGAAGAACATCCCCGTGCGCATTCTCAACTCGCGGCGGCCGGAAGTGGACGGCACGCTGATCACGGCCACCGGGCCGGATACGCGCAGCGTAGCCAAGTCGATTGCCTGCAAGAAGAAGATCACGCTGGTGAACGTGCAGAGCTCGCGCATGCTGATGGCGCATGGCTTTCTGCGGCGCATCTTCGAAGTCTTTGACCGCTACGAAACGGCCGTGGACATGGTGGCCACCAGCGAGGTGAGTGTTTCGCTCACCATCGACAACACGGCGCACCTCGAGCAGATCCTCAGGGAACTGCGGGACTTTGCGCAGGTGGATGTTGAGCAGGACAACGCCATCGTCTGCATCGTGGGCGATAACATACGCTGGCAGACAGGCGTGGCGCACCGCGTCTTCCGCGCGCTTGAAGCGGTGAACGTGCGCATGATCAGCCAGGGCGCGAGCCTGCGGAACCTGAGCCTGGTGGTGGCCGCGGCAGACCTGCGGACGGCAGTCGAGCGGCTGCATGCCGAGTTCTTCACGGATGTGGACGCGGAGGTGTTTGAATGAAGATCGCGCTGGTGGGCTACGGCAAGATGGGCCGCATGATTGAGGGCCTGGCGGGTGAGTATGGCGGCGAAGTAGTGCTGCGGCTGGATGAGTTCAACAACGCCGGGCAGGCCATGATGACGCCCGCGCACTTCGCCGGTGTGGACGTGGCGATTGAGTTCACCACGCCGGATACGGCCGTGCCGAACATACGCAAGCTGGTGGACCTCGGCGTCCCTACGGTAGTGGGGACCACGGGCTGGCTCGATCAACTCGGCGCAGTGGAAGAGTATGTCCGCACGCGGGACGGGGCACTGGTGTGGAGCCCGAATTACTCGATCGGGGTGAACCTGTTCTTCGCCGCGGTACGGCACCTGGCGGGGCGCATGGAAGAGTTCTCCGAGTATGGCGCGTGGGCCTGGGAGATACATCATGCCGCGAAGAAGGATGCCCCGAGCGGGACGCTGAAGATGGCGGTGGAGCAGATGCGGCGCGGGGGCTACACGCACCGCGTGGACGAAAGCGCCTCACGCGCGGGCAGCGTGCCAGGCACCCACGAGATTGGCTTTGACTCGCCGGCCGACACGATTACGCTGCGGCACACGGCGCGCAGCCGCGAAGGCTTCGCGCGCGGGGCGCTGAAGGCGGCGCAATGGATTGCAAACCGCAAGGGCGTGCACGAGTTTGGCGCGATATTGTTGGGGGAGGTGAAATGACAAAGTTTCAAGGTTGTGGCACGGCGCTGGTAACGCCATTTCAGAAGAACGGCCAGTTGGACGAGCCAACGCTGCGCAAGCTGGTGAAGCGGCAGATAGCGGCCGGCATACATTACCTGGTGCCCTGCGGGACGACGGGCGAAAGCCCGACGATCTCGCTCGAAGAGCACTTGCGGGTGGTGGAGATTGTCGTCGAAGAGGCCAAGGGCGAAGTGCCCGTACTGGCCGGAGCGGGCGGCTACTGGACCGATGATGTCATCGACCTGATGGAGCGCATCGAGAAGCTCGGTGTCGATGGCTTCCTCAGCGTGACGCCCTATTACAACAAGCCGACACAGGAAGGCCTCTACCAGCACTACAAGGCGCTGGCCAAGGCGACCAAGCTGCCCATCGTGCTGTACAGCGTGCAAGCGCGGACGGGCGTGAATCTGGAACCGGCGACAGTGGCGCGTCTGGCGGCGATCAAGAACATTGTCGGCATCAAGGAAGCCTCCGGCAGCCTGGCGCAGGTGGCGCGCGTGATACATGCCGTGCCCGACGACTTTCTGGTGCTAAGCGGCGATGACAGCGTGACGATTGCGCTGATGGCGCTGGGCGGGCACGGGGTGATTTCCGTGGCGTCAAACCTGATTCCCGGCGAGATGGCCAATCTGGCCGAGGCGTGTCTGAATCAGGATTTCGGCACGGCGCGCGCCATACAGAAGCGTTTTCTGCCGCTGATGGAAGTGAACTTCATTGAGTCCAACCCGGGGCCGGTGAAGGCGGGGCTGGCATTGATGAAGCTGTGCAAGCCGGTGTGGCGCTTGCCGCTGGTGGGCCCCTCGGCAGGGAGCCTCGAGAAGATTGAGAGCGTGCTCAAGGAAGCGGGGGTGCTGTAGAGATGCAGGAGCGGATTGAAGCCGCGTTTGCGCGACCGGCGGCGGAACTGGGCGAAGCCGAGCAGCGGCTCTTCGCCGAGTTCAAAGCTGGACTGAACGCCGGCCAGTGGCGCGCGGCCGAGCCGGATGGCGCGGGCTGGAAGGTGAATGCCTGGGTGAAGAAGGGGATTCTGCTGGGCTTCCGGCTGGGCCAGATTGTGGACATGAGTGTGGACCGGCAACGGCAGCCTTTCTTTGACAAGGCCACCTATCCGGTGAAGGCCTTCGACGAGCAGAGCGGGGTGCGCATTGTGCCGGGCGGTTCGAGCGTGCGCGATGGTTGCTACCTCGGCAAGGGCGTCACCTGCATGCCGCCGATGTACATCAACGTGGGGGCCTGGGTGGGCGACGGAACGATGGTGGACAGCCATGCGCTGATTGGCAGTTGCGCGCAGATCGGGAAGAACTGCCATGTGTCGGCGGCGGCACAAATTGGCGGCGTATTGGAACCCGTAGGCGCGCTGCCCGTCATTATTGAAGACGAGGTGATGGTGGGCGGCAACTGCGGTGTTTATGAAGGAACGATTGTGCGGCGGCGGGCGGTGCTGGGCAGCGGCGTGATCCTGAACCGTTCGACGCCGGTGTATGACCTGGTGCGGGAACGGGTGCTGATGGCGACCGACGAGCAGCCGCTCGAGATACCGGCCGAGGCGGTGGTGGTGGCCGGGGCGCGGCAGGTGAGCAAAGGGATTGGCAAGGAATGGGGCGTTTCGCTGTATACGCCGGTGATTGTGAAGTACCGGGACGAAAAGACCGATACAAAATTGCAGCTGGAAGACTTGTTGAGGTAAGTGATGCGATTTCTGTGGTTGAGCTTGTGCGGAGTGATGCTGGCGCAGACGCCGGCCCGGTTTGGCGCGCAGATACCCGTGGCGACGGAGTATCTGGGTAAGGCGGAAGCCGTCACGACGGATGGGCGCAGCCGCAAGCCACACTTCTCCACAGACGGGCGGAGCCTGTTGCTGGTGAGCCGGGAAGAGGGCAAATGCCCGCAAGTTTACTGGATGGACCTGGCGACGCGCGAGCGCAAGCTGGCGAGCACGGGCAAGGGCAGCGTGCGCAGCGCGGCGCCCATGCCCAAGAACAAACAGTGGGTGTTTGACTCGACGCATGCGGGCGGCGAAGGCTGCGCGCCCGAGATGATGGGCAGCGTGCCGGCGGAGTTCAACATCTACTCGCTGAACGAGAAAGGCAAGCTGGTGGCGCTGGCCGAATCCAGCGGCTATGATGCGGACCTGGACGTGAGCCTGACGGAAAAGGTGATTGTGTACACGAGCCAGGCCAGTGGGGATCTGGAGATCTGGTCGATGGAGTATGACGGGTTGAACAAGCGGCAACTGACGCGGACGCCGGGCTATGACGGGCAGCCCAACATCTCGAGTGATGGGCGGCGGATCACCTTCCGGGCGGCACGGGCGCGCACGGCCGAGGCGCAGAAGCAGGCCAAGGAGCAGTTGGCGTTTGGGCGGGCGTTGATGTCGCCGAGCGAGATCTTTGTGATGAGCCTGAAGGGCACAGACGAGAAGCAGGTGACCAGTTATGGCTGCAGTGTGCTGCATCCAAGCTGGACGCCGGACAACCGCCGGATCGTCTTCTCGGCCGACCTGCCGAATTGCCAGGGGGACCGTTACGAGCTGTTCGTGGTGAACATGGACGGCACGGGGCTGATGCAACTGACGACAGGCAGCAAGTTTGTGGGCGAGGCGAGCTTTTCGCCGGACGGCCGGCGGATTGCCTACACGCGGGATGGCAACGTTTATGTGGCTGACTGGCTGGCGCCAGCGCCGCCGCCGGAAACGCTGACGCCGCTATCGAAGCCCTGAGGTTCAAATTGGGTTCGTTCTGTTCAGGTTCTTGAGAGCGATCATTTCGCGGAAGACTTTCTGATAGCGGGGCTGGGAATGGCCGACCATGAGAGTCATGGCGGCGCGGGGGGTGCCGTTGATGGACATGGCGCGCATTTTCGCGGTGGGAAGAGAGGCAGGAACCGGGAAGTTTTTCTTCATGGCGTAGAACTCGGCCTGAATGTCGGTGGCGGAGACGCGGTCCATCTGGAGGAGGCGGAGTTCCTTTAAGGCTCTGTCAGCGCGGCGCTCAAAGTCGGTGGCCATTTTGCTGAGTTTTTCCAACTGCTTGAACCACTTGTCGGAATCGGGTTCGTTTTGGTAGCGGAGTTGGGCGTCGATTTCGAGGGTGCGGAGACGGTCGCTTTGGAAGATGGCGTAGGCGTAACGCTCGAAGGTTTGCAGCTCCATTTCGCCCTGCGGGGCGCACTGGTCAAAGAGTTTTTCTCGCAGCTGGTTGTATTGAGCGTGGATGGCTTCGTTTTGTTGAAAGAGATTTGAAGGCTGACTGGTGAGGCCGTGGGCCTTGGGGGTGAGGGAAGAATTCTTTACGGTTGCGGCAGTGGGCATGGCAATTGGGTTCCTTTTCGCTTTTTTCAAGAGGGGACGGTCCCTGGGCCCGCCCTGCGGGCGGGCCGGGACAGTCCCCGAATACGCCTTCATGGTGGCTCGACAGGGAAACATGATTGGCTGCTGAATTGGCCAAGGTATGGAAAACACAGCAGAAAAAAGACTGGGCGAATTGTCAACGGGATGGAATCAGAGCGGGGATTGTGGCAAGATAGCGCGCATGGCGAAAGTGCGATTGCTGGTGGGCACCAAGAAGGGTGCGTTTGTGATGGAAGCCGATGAGGGGCGCCGGGATTGGAAGATCAGCGGGCCGCATTTTGCCGGGTGGGAGATCTATCACGCCAAGGCGTCGCGGCTGGACCCGGAGCGGATCTATGTGTCGCAATCGACGGGGTGGTTTGGACAATTGATCCAACGCAGCGACGACGGCGGCCGGACCTGGACGCCGATGGGGAACGAGTTTCTGTATGAGGGCGTGGCGGGGACGCACCAGTGGTATGACGGGACGCCGCATCCGTGGGAGTTCAAACGGGTGTGGCATCTGGAGCCGTCGCTGACGGAACTGGATACGGTATACGCGGGGGTGGAAGACGCGGCGCTGTTTGTGTCGCGCGATGGGGCGAAGACGTGGACGGAGATGGCAGGACTGCGGCGGCACGGTACGGGGTCGTCGTGGCAACCGGGAGCGGGGGGGCTGGGTTTGCACACGATGCTGCAGGACCCCACGAATCCGCAACGGATGCACATTGCGATTTCGGCGGCGGGCGCTTTCCGGACGGATGATGGCGGGGAGACTTGGAAGGCGACGAACCGGGGTTTGAAGTCGAACTACCTGCCGGATGGTGAGGCGGAAGTTGGGCACTGTGTGCACCGGCTGGCGCTGCATCCGAGCCGGCCAGAGACGCTGTATATGCAGAAGCACTGGGATGTGATGCGGAGCGATGACGCGGGGGAGAGCTGGCGGGAGGTGAGCGGGAATCTGCCGACGGACTTCGGGTTTGTGGTGGATGTGCACGCGCATGAGCCGGAGACGGTGTATGTGGTGCCGATCAAGAGCGACTCGGAGCATTTTCCGATTGATGGACGGTTGCAGGTGTGGCGCAGCAAGACGGGCGGGGAGGAGTGGGAGGCGCTGACGAAGGGGTTGCCGCAGGAGAACTGTTATGTGAATGTGCTGCGGGCGGCGATGGCGGTGGATGAGTGCGATGAGTGTGGGGTGTACTTTGGGACGACGGGCGGGCAGGTGTATGGGTCGCGGGATGGGGGTGAGAGTTGGGAGGCGATTGTGCGGGATTTGCCAGCGGTGCTGAGTGTGGAGGTGCAGAGGATTGGGTGAGGGGGCGGCGTGACACCTCTCGGACTTGTGCCGTGGAGGGAGTGGATGGGCAGGGAAGGCTGACAGAAGCCAGCCGCTTCATGGAAGAGCGCCCCCTTTGAGGGTGTACAAAGGTTTGTGTAAACGCAGTTCTCCGACAATGAGAGAGGAGAAG
>VFQU01001714.1_pt1 | contig 12070 bp, 16 predicted proteins | sample 3512311 | NCBI WGS metagenome assembly VFQU01 (sample SAMN10412377, study PRJNA504923) | tailings metagenome | isolation source: Relicate 3 Philex TSF3 active mining site | place: Philippines: Tuba, Benguet | collected 2017-08-29 | reverse complement strand
ATATCTCTAAGTATTTCTCAAAATGATTTTCAGAATATATAATGCTTAGCAAAAAGCTACTATCAATGTAAAGAGCCAATGTTATGCTCTCTCTTCATTATAAATAGTCTTCCATGTATTTGAAATATTTGTTTTTGTAGTGCCTTTAAGGAGGTTGTTTTTAGGGAACTTAATTTCTTTGAATTCTTTTGCAGGAAGCATTGATTTATTCTGGGTAGCTTCATTTATAAAGAGATCAGTTTTATTGTCTGACTTTAAAAATTTTTTGATTTCTGCAATAGGATTATTTCTATCATATATAACAATAGTTTCTCCTTTTTTGACAAATTCGAGGTAACGACTAAGATTATTTTTTAAATCTTTGATCCCAATTGATTTCATAGATAAATGGTGGCTCCAGTGGCTACTTTGTCAACCTAAGAAATTGGAATTTATGCTATTTAGATTCTTTTTTAGCATTTATTTTTAAGGTTTGTTGGGTTTTAACCCATTGCGCATAACGAACTAGGCTTACCGACGTTGTCCGACCCTGAGTCTCAAAGAGACGTTAGGGACTGGCACGTAGCTTGCGCATTGCAAGCGAGTGACAGAAGGACAATGTGTCGGAGACCGAGCAAGGGTGAGCGAATGCGAATCCCGCAGCGTAGCGGTAAGGCGTAGTTAGCCGATGTGGGCGCTAGTTTAAAGCTCTACCGTCAGTTCCTTTTGGAATTCGAGGGACATCTTTACTTTCTGCATCATGCTCAATTACAATTATCATTAAGATCCCTGAATCTAAATTTAAAGCTTTCCAGAGATCAGTATAAGGTTCTATTTCGTCGAAGTTACCTATTCTATCTGTTAAGTATTTATAAAGATTTCTGGATGGAATGACCAAAATTCCAGCACTTACAATTCCTTTAATTAATCCTAATGCTATTTTATTGATGGCTCTATGGCTAGAAGAGATATTGCCTGTTTCCCATTCTATAACGATTTTTTTATCTTTATAATCTAAGACTAGATCAAGATTCCCAGGTTTTTTTCTAGAAGCAATATCTAATGGTTTTTCTGCTTCCCAACCTTTAACGATGAGTCTCTTAACAAAGGTATCTTTTATTGGCTTTACACCATTACCTTCGCCTCTACGCTTTCCGCTTTCAGGATAGATAGTAAATTTACCAGAACCAGGTGGCCAATCTACCTCTTGGATTTCTTCGATTATCCCTTGTTTTAAACTTTCCCATTCTTTTGAATTTGCAAATAGACCTTTTTCAATAAGGGTTTCAATGTGAACGACTTTCAATTTTGTTATCCTTCAACATGGTCTCCATTTTTATGTGGTTGAACATCATCTGATTCTAATCTATCTTTTATGTCGTCAGCGTAATCAATTTCTATACCGATCCAATGTCTATGTTTTCGTTCGCAAGAAATAAATGTTGTTCCACTTCCACCAAACGGGTCCAATAATATATCGCCAGGAAGTGTACTTAATTCAACAATTCTGTCAGTTATTTTTGTTGAAAGAGCATTTGCTTTTCTGTTTTCAGATTTAAATTTTCTATGTCGAACCGGAGGAATATCTGTCCAAACATCTTTTAAATTTACTCCTAGTGGGTTCATTGCATTGCGATGACCACCATAGTCTTTAATTTCACCATCGCAATGGCGGCATCTTTCAATTGGTGTCCTGATTTTTCTAAATGTTTTAGGTTTACCTTTTGTATAATAGAGGAGGCTGTAATGGCTTGGGTATAGTCTACCTTGAATTGGTAGGACCATATTAAGTTCAATTGCAATCCAATGACGAAATTCCATTCCTAATTCGGAAAGGTAACTCCCTAATAGTACGTTCCATTTTGGTAGGTTATATAGGAAAAAGGCCCCTCCTGGTTTAATTACGCGAACGCATTCTCGAATCCATTGTTTCGACCACTCAAGGTATTCGTGGTCAGGTCGCTTATCATTTGTATTTTTTCGATAAACTTTGCCTATATTAAAAGGTGGATCTGCAAAAACTGTATCAATAGTATTTTCTTTAATTAAAGGAAGGATTTTAAGGCAGTCTTGATCGAATAATGCACCTAAATTTGATTCATAATATGCTTTGGGTTCTTCGTTGAAAATACCATTCCAATCAAATTTTGGAGTTGGGTGAATTAATTTTAGCTGCGCTGATCGTGCCATTTACTTGATTATATGGGACATATTTTAATTTCAAGTAAATTGTATCAGCCCATTTCGGCTAACGAATTAGGCTACCCGACGTTGGCTAAGCTGGCACGAGGCTTGCATTTGCAAGAGGAGTGACAGTAGCCAATGTGCCTTTAGGCCGAGCGAGGGTGAGCAGTGCGAATCCCGAAGCGTAGCGGGTCAGCCGTAGTTATGCGCCGTCACTAATTTTTTCAAAATAGTTTAATAGTATAAAAGCAGGCTCGTAAAATTGTAGAAAGGTCTTTTCCTTCATAATTTGGTATTCTTTCTCAATTCTAGCTTAATATAACTTATTTTTGTTTGATGGAAGCTAGCAAAAAATTGGCGAGTCATTCATCCAAAAAAGTCACTTGCTCTGAGAAATAAAGGAGTATGCTATTTATCATTAGTCCTTTGGTTTTATTAAATTCAGAAATATTTTTTTTGACTTCCGTTATTTTGCTAAGAAGCAATAGCTAAATCTTTATAGTTGTGAATTCCATTAAATTCTTTTTGTTTTTTGAGCATTTCTTCTTCTAAATCATAATCATTCTGTAACCCAAGCCAGAATTGAGGAGAAGTGCCAAAGAATTTAGATAAACGAATAGCGGTATCAGCAGAGATGGATCTTTTATAAAGTAAAATTTGGCTAATTCTCGTTTGTGGAATTCCTGTTTCTTTTGCGAGTCTATAAGCAGTGATTTTTAAAGGTGCTAGAAATTCTTCCTGTAGTATTTGTCCTGGATGGATGTTGGGTAAACGTTTCATACAAACTCCTTTCTAATGATAATCAACAATTTCAAGAGAAGTAGCATTGTTTCCATTCCAATTGAAACAGATACGCCACTGATCATTAATCCTAATACTAAATTGCCCTTTCCTATCGCCTTTTAAGGACTCTAGCTTGTTTCCGGGAGGAACTTTAAGATCTTCAATATTCATCGCATTATTGATCATCCTAAGTTTTTTCCTTCCTTGAAGCTGAATTTCAGCTGGCAGATCCTTAGAGAATTCACCTTTCCAAACTTTTTCGGTTCTTTTATCAGCAAAACCAAGAATCACACATCAATGATAACGTATTACGATAGTATTGTCAATAGTTATTATTTGATTTAAATGTATTTTTTGGTGATGGCGCATAACGAATTAGGCTACCCGACGTTGGCTAAGCTGGCACGACGCTTGCATCTGCAAGAGGAGTGACAGTAGCCAATGTGCCTTTAGGCCGAGCGAGGGTGAGCAGTGCGAATCCCGAAGCGTAGCGGGTCAGCCGTAGTTATGCGAAGATTTAACACTATCAATCACAGTCATTTTTTTCGCAATATTCGTAGCAAATAATGTTGTGAAAATTGATTTTTTCAATTTTTTCTGTCGTTAAGTTTATTCTATATGAACTAGATATATTATATTTCCCATTGATTGTATTTTTACTTGTCACTACAAATATCTCTTCTTCCCAAATTGTACCATTTTCACAAGTTAATCCAGAATTTGGCTCTTGAAGTTGAATTTTTTCCAAGAAGGAATTATATTTAATTTCCTTTAAGTCTAGAATTTTTACTAATCCCATATGATTGTCTTGTTGGCATAGATCTAGAGACTTAAACAAAATTAAATAGTATTTATTTTCATTTAATATCAAGCTAGAGCTGAAATTCTCATAATTTTGATAGTTACTTCCGTGTTTAAATAATTTCCAACGTTCATTATTTACAATATCGCCTGGTTTTGTATTTAGAATCCAAGAGGTGTCACTAAGATCATAAGTTTTATCAAATCTAGAGCACTCACCATTAAATAATTTGATTTCTGTGGATAGAACGTAACCAGTCATATCTTTATATTTTACTTTAATCCAGTTGCCTAACTGAAATCTATTAATACTTTGTATTGAGGTTATTTCTTCTAATTTAATGAGATCTGGACCCCAGCCATCAATTTTTTGCGATAATGATTGATGATTGGGTTCACTATAAATTTCTAGCGATGGGTAATTGGAAAAAACAACATCTGTATAGTTTAGCGCTGATTTATCAATCATTTCATTCTTAATATGTAGATTAATTTTGCCTTTTGCAAGGTATGCGCTAAAAATCCAACCCTTCGTGTTATAATCTGGCTTAACTAAAAACCAATTTCCTTTCTTATTGTTTACAATGTCTTCTATATTACTTTTTCCTATTACTTCTATTCGTTGATTGTTTTTTAGGTAAGTAATCGGGTCGGATTTTACCGTAGGGTGCTTTCTTATATATACTCCATCTATAAAATTTACATACCAAACTTCCTTTTCTTTAATTAACGATTCTGATTCGATGTTTTCGTTATTATTTTTCTCATCTTTGTTTTTTTGGGATTCACAGTTATACAATTGTAGGAATATGTAAGCTACGAGAAAAAAATTAAAAGTTTTCTTCATTAATTTGCATTTCATAATTTATTTAATAAATTTGTTAAATTTTCGCATAACGAACAAGGCTTGCCGACGTTCCCCGACCATGAGCCTCAAGGAGGCGTTATGGACTGGCACAGAGCTTGCTTTTTTGCAAGCGAGTGACAGAAGGGGAATGTGTCGCAGACCGAGCGAGGGTTTGCGGAGCAAATCCCGAAGCGATGCGGTAAGCCGTAGTTATACGAAGTGGCGATTGTTATAAAGACCAATCTTCAATTTTCAGATTTTTAACTCTCTTAAACTCTTTTGTATTATTAGTAATAAAAGTTAGATTTCTTGAAATAGCTTGAGCAGCTAGTAAAGCATCGACAGAGCCAATCAAATTACCTGATTTTTTTAGATCAGCTTTAATTAATCCAAAAGCTTGCGTGTCTTTCTGTTCAAATGGCAATATTTCGAATATGGATAGAAATTCGATTAAAGAGAGTCTATTTTTTTCTTTTTGTTCACTATTTTCTACACCAAATTCGAGCTCAGCTAGAGTTAAAGAAGAAATCAAAATTCCTTTGTTATAGTTATTCTTTATCTTGTTAAGTAGAGCTTGATTTTTCTTTTTTATAAGAAAAATACATATATTTGTATCTAAAAGAAACATTAAAAAGTGTCTCTTTCTGATTCAGGTAATTCGCTCCTTCCTTCTTTTAAAAAATCGTCTGTAAATCCATTCAGACCATCGAGAAAAGCATTCCAAGCCTTGTTTTTTGGAACAAGAATGACAGCATCTCCAAGCTTTTGTATGAAGACTTCCTCGCCTTTAAATTGAAATTCTTTTGGAAGTCGGACAGCTTGACTTCTCCCATTTAGAAATATTTTGGCAGTTTGCATAGATCTAGAACCTTACTGGAAAAGTATATACCGTGATATATTCTTAGTCAATAATGATTTTTTCTTAATTAATCAGAATTTCGCCATTTCGTATAACGAACTAGGCTTACCGACGTTGGCTAGACTGGCACGACGCTTGCGCTTGCAAGAGGAGTGACAGTAGCCAATGTGGTGAAACCCGAGCAAGGGCGAGCTTTGCGAGTCCCGCAGCGACGCGGTAAGCCGTAGTTATGCGCTGGTTGCGATTATAAAATTAAAGTTTATCCCAACTAGGAACTTTGTCTTTCTTTCCCACTTTCGCCATAACCTTCTTGAATCCTTCTTCAATAGATTCTTTACTTTTTCCTTGGATTCGCTTTTTGAAGAAGTTAGCAGTATCAATATCGCTAATACCCCTTGTGAAAGCGTATAAGGCAAATTGATTAAGAGAAACACCTTGGGTAGCAGCAGTTTTTTCAATTCTGTCTTTCAGATCTTCGGGAATACGAATAGTAAGAACATTTTTTTTATTCATAATTTAATCTCCAAAATTTAGCAAAATCAGTAGGTGTGATAACTTTAAAAGAATCAAATTTAAGTTCGTTTTTAAGATTAAAATCCTTAGTATTTGAAGTAATTAAGTATCTACTGTTACTGGCAAAAGCAAGTTCGACAAAGAGATTGTCGTTTTCGTCACTGAGATTAGGTCTAAGTAGATAGTTAATAGAAAAAGGCGTAGCCACATAAGCTAAGAAGTCCAAAACCAAATTGATGTCCTTCTTTGAGAAAGCTAGGTCGGAAAGCGACTTATCTCTTAATAAAACATCCGAATATTCGGTAAAAACAGATGTGGATAAAGCTAACTCAATTCTTCTGTTTTCAACTAAGTTAAGTATAAAATGTGAAGCCCCTCTATTATCTCTTAGGGCTTGATAAATCACATTTGTATCTATAGTAACTCGCACATATTTATGATATCAAATATGCAATCATAAATACAGCAATTTTTTAACGAAACTTCTTCCTTTTTCCTAAATTTACGTTTTTTTGGAGGAAAAGAACTGCATTTTTGCAACTTGCGCATAACGACGTAGGTTTCTCGACGTTTGCGTGCCCGAAGCGCTTACGCGCGGAGGGATTTTAACGAGGCTTGAGCGAACCTTAGTGAGCGTCTTGCAAGCCGAAGTTAAAAAGCAAATGTGCCGAAGGCCAAGCGAGAGTTGCGTAGCAATCTCGAAGCGCCGCGAGAAACCGCAGTTATGCGAAGTTGCTGATTGTTGTTTAAGCGTTTTTACTCTTTAAATGTATTACTGGCTCAGCATCCAATGCTTTTGCAAGTCGGTTGATCAATGACAACGATAAGTTCTTATAATTTCCTGATTCAATGCGTGCTATCGCTGGTTGAGAAGTGCCAATTTTCTCTGCTAAATCCTTTTGAGTCAGATTTCTCTTTTTTCTTAGTTTAATGATCTCTTTTGCTAAAGTGAACTCATTAGAAAGAACTTCATATTCTTTCTTAAAATCTTTATTCTTTAATTCCTTAGTTAGAAGTGAACCAAAGCTTTTCGTCTTAAGTTTCATACTTACTCTCCTCTATAAGTCTTCATCAACTTGAAGGCCTTAGTCAATTGATCTTTACTCGTCTTTTGCTCTTTCTTTATATATCCTGAAGTTAAAATAACAACGCGATCTTTCTCAAAGAAATAAAAGAATCTACAAATATTAGAACCCTGTTTAATTCTTAGCTCGAAGAGCCCTTCGTAACCTTGAATTTTCTTAGAAAATGGTTCTCTTAATTCTGGCCCAAATTCTCCTAATAATTCAATCGTTCTAAATGCTTTGGCTTTAAGTTTGTTTTCCAGTTTTAAAAGAAACTCTTCCGCAGGTTCTAATAATTGGATTTTAAACTTCACTTTTCAAATATATCAAATTTGATATATTTGTCAATCCCTATTTCAATTTAGTTTTGAGCATTTCGCATAACGAACTAGGCTTACCGAAGTCCCCTGACCCTGAGTCCCAAGGGGACGTTAGGGACTGGCACAGAGCTTGCATTTGCAAGTGAGTGCCAGAAAGGGGATTTGTCGGAGACCAAGCAAGGGTGAGCTTTGCGAATCCCGCAGCGAAGCGGTAAGCCGTAGTTATGCGTCGCGGCATATTTAAGATTTTTAGATTATTTTTAGACTTGCTTTAAGTAGATTCTTTCAAACTTTTACCTTTGTGAAGAAAATAGGCCTACAAATACTAAAAGAATTTTGGATACAAACGTCAATTGCAATAGGCTGGGCATTTTATAACTCAGATCCAAAGCAGGTGGATATCAATATTTATATTGAATTTATAAAAAATTTTGGAGCGGCATTCTTTTTATCAAGCTGGTTTGGTGGCCAAATTTTACGTATAGCGAAGCAGCAGAAACTGGAAAGTAGTCTCTCTTCAATGTTGGAGAAGATTGAATCTCTATTAACTAAAATTGAAAATTTTTACAATGATTTGAAAGGCTTTACGATTGGTGGAGAATCAATTTGCTATTTAGATGTGTTTTATTTAGGAAACGATGAAAGTTTACAAGCTGTTATTCAGCATGGTAAATACCCTCTCTATCATATTGTAATGACATATAGAAATCTTAATGATCCTCATCATGAGGATATAACTAATAGACCAAATTTAGAGATAGGTGATATTGGTGTTGGTTTGGTAAAACCGATTAGTGATCAAGAAATTAATTATAAAAATGCAGTAGATGGTTTATTAAAATATGAAATTACTTTTTATTCACGAAAAGGACATTTCGTTCAAGACCTTCTAATTTTTAAGTTTGAAAATATTTGGCATTATGCTTGCCAGGTTAGGGAAGATGGTCGTGTAGTTTTTTCAAAAGTAGGTGAGAATTTTCCATTAAAAAATCCATTTGGTAATTTTGCAGAAAATTAATAAGCGTTAGTTATGAACTGGGATTTAATGGATGACTCGAATTAAATAGTAATTTATGTGATTATAAATCACTTTTAAACATTGCTGTTTCGTAAATATTACAAGTAACTTTTCTGCCAAATTGATTTATAGATTTTGATGTGTGGAATCTCGATCATTATTACTTATTTTATTAATAATCAATGTTATTTTTGCATGGACTTTCCTCTTGTAAAGAGGATGAATCTTTTTTTGTAAACCAGAAGCTTACGTTAGTAAATATTTTGTTTCAAAATATTTATTTCATGCCGTGACGCATAACGAACTAGGCTTGCCGACGTTGGCTAGACTGGCACGACGCTTGCATTTGCAAGAGGAGTGACAGTAGCCAATGTGTCGGAGACCAAGCAAGGGCGAGCTATGCGAGTCCCGCAGCGAAGCGGTAAGCCGTAGTTATGCGTAGTTTTTGGCAAATCGATTTTGTTTCTTAATTTTAGATGATAGAATTGCCAATTCATTATATAAAACAAGAGATTCAGGAGTTGGATCTGGTCCAAGTAATGAAAAATTATATTTCCATGAAAGGATAAAACATAATAAATCAAGAACAGTAATTAGTTTTTGAAAATTGAATGAATAATTGTAATCAAGATAGAAGCCATGCACAATTCCATTTCGGTTTAAGCTTCCAACACCAGTATATTCATTTGAATTTGAATAAAAATGTTTCTTAATAAAATTTTCAAATGCTTTTATTATATTCATAGTATGATCAAAGCTTTCTAAGAAACTATTCTCACGATATTCAGAAGGTATCCAGTGATAATTGGTATATAATATCTTTGTTTTGTAGTAAGATCTAAAAGAGCTTAACATTTTTTGATATAATTCTAATCCTATTAAACTCGTAAAAATGTTAAAGCTATTTAAAATTGATCTAGAGGTGCCTTCAATTACTGCGATAAGTGAGATGATGGGAGTGTATCTGAATCCACTTGCATGTGATTTAATTGCTTCAGGAATTATTTCTTTATAATCACTTATAAGTGGAATTTTGGCATAGCGCTCGGAATAAAGTGCCGATAAATATTCATAGTGATACATTTTAGCTAATGCTTGTTCAAGCATGGAATGTCTTTCTTGGACTTGTGCCTCTTTAAGAAATGCTGCTAATGTTTGTATTTGCTCTATCGGAAAATAAGGTGGAATGATCCATCCAAGTTCTTCAAATATCGCATTTTTATCAATCGCTCTGGTTCGATTTCCCTGTATCTCGGTTGATCTTTTTATTGGAAATAAGAGTTGGTCTTGGTCAATTTTAATAGCAAGGGCTTCATATGTTAAATGGCGTCCATGTTCTATTACTTTAATTTTTACTTTAGAATTTGTTCTTTTTTCAATATATTCTTCGATAGATGAAATTTCTTCAGAGTTTATTAAATTTAGCCTTCTACATTCTCGGTAGATAGCTTGATATTGTTTTAATTTATTATTATGGGAAGCTGATTCCATTAGCTCGGATTTAAGTCAGACGATCTGAAATTTACAATTCAAAAATTACGCATAACGAACTAGGCTTACCGACGTTGGCTAAACTGGCACGACGCTTGCTTTTGCAAGAGAAGTGACAGTAGCCAATGTGGTGAAACCCGAACGAGAGCGGCTGTGCCGTCTCGAAGTGAAGCGGTAAGCCGTAGTTATACGCTGTAACCTAATTTAAACCGAGAGTATATTTTTGAAGATTTAACCAATCCAATAAAAGAGGAAAATCGCTAATGAAATTCGGACTATCCATTTTTTCTATTATGTTTTCAATGAAAATCAAATTTTCCACTACTGAATTTTTTGATTCTGGTAATAGATAAATGAGATCATTTGCAATATCCGAATAAGACTCAGCTTTGCATTGAATATTTATAGTTTTCTCTTTAATTATCTTATCAAAAGTATTTTTATTAAATTTTATGAGGCCATTAGCGGATAATTTGGATAAACTTTTGCTTATATCAGTTTCTTGCCTATGTCGCAGCGATCCTTTTATATCAACAAAATCTAAACCCTTTCCGATTCCGATATCTGCAGTAAACCCGATGTCTTGAATTAGCAACATTGCCATAGTTTCAACTTGTGCTGGATTAAATAGAACACCAAGAATTTGGTTTTTTTCCGATGGCGTTAAATTTGAAAAAGTATTTCTCAATTCTGTTGGATATTTTTCCTTTTTGCTGAAAATAGCATCGAAATAAAATCTTAGTATTCTAGAATACTTTGTTTCAATAATTGTTTCTTCTATTTTCCTACTTGTTTTTACAGTGAATTTGTATAAATCATTTTCTATTAGTTTTGGATATGTAAATTTATTTTTGTAGTCCGCTAATCTTATCAAAGGTCTGAAGGTACCTCTGTTTAGAAATTGATATACGGATAAGGAATCAATTGAGGATGGCAGTAAAGATCGATTTATTGCTGTAATAAATTTAACTGGAAGGAAATTCCAAAGATAGAAATCTTTCAAATTTTTTTGTTTTAGTTTAATAAATTTTTTAGGAAGCGATTCTAACGAATGTAATTTATTAAATCTAGTTACCTTATCAATTACTTCCCAAAATTTTAATTCATTTGAGTCATAAGTAATAATGCGTATTTTATCTCTCCAACGCTCTTCCGAAAATAGATTTAAATATTCCCAGTCTGGATAATTCAATTTGATTTCAAAGTCTGTATCTGAACTAAAATCTAATATTTCGTTTGAAACACTTTTTTCATTATCAAAAAATCCTATATAGAACCCACCTAATTCTTCGGCGAATTCAAGAAGTCGATTACCATTGTCTACTTTTGCAAAAAAATAAATCATATTTAGGTTATAGCGTATAACGAACTAGGCTTACCGACGTTGGCTAGACTGGCACGACGCTTGCTTTTGCAAGAGGAGTGACAGTAGCCAATGTGTCGAAGACCGAGCAAGGGTTTGCTGTGCAAATCCCGCAGCGAAGCGATAAGCCGTAGTTATACGCAGTAGCCCTTAGTGTTCTATAAAATCCATTTACTAAATGGTAGCTTGATAAGGCTTGAATTGAAATATCTCGGATCGTCAGAGACTTCCTTTCCAATCCATTGAGGCTTGTAAAAAATTTCGTTTTCTGCTTTTAGCTCGATTTCGGCGACAATAAGCCCTTGATTTTCTTCAAGAAATTCATCAACTTCCCAAATACTTCCTTTAAAGTTAATAAGATATCGTAGCTTTTTTATGATAGGTTTTTCACAGATATTGTTAATCATGATTTCTGCATCATTAACAGTAATTTCGTATTCAAACTCTTCTCTTGAAATACCGACAGTTTTAGATTTAATCGTAATAAAAGCTTTATTAGCGTTGATTCTGACTCGAACGGTTCTGTTTTTGTCAGAATTCAAATATCCTTGTGAAATAAGAGAAGGTGAAGCCTCTTTTTTAAAAGCAGAGTTTGTGACTAAGAATTTTCTTTCAATTTCCATAAGTTTTGTGTAAGTGAAATAACAATGTTTTTGGACAGAGCTTTACTGTAAATTCTTCATATCTTAATTTTGTGATATAATATATTATTGTATCGCTTAATAGAATCTTTTATTTGTGAACTCTTTATAATCTATCTTGATTTGACCCATAGAATTGAATCTTCCATTGAAATTTTTCTTAAATAACTCATTATTCATTCGTGTTTGATTTGGGCTATTGCGTAT
>VFQU01001712.1_pt1 | contig 12077 bp, 9 predicted proteins | sample 3512311 | NCBI WGS metagenome assembly VFQU01 (sample SAMN10412377, study PRJNA504923) | tailings metagenome | isolation source: Relicate 3 Philex TSF3 active mining site | place: Philippines: Tuba, Benguet | collected 2017-08-29 | reverse complement strand
GACTCGGCGCGCACCCACGAATCGCAGGCCCGCGCGCAGTCCGAGGCGCGCCTGTCCATCGACCGCTTCGCCCGCGAGGTGCGGCAGGCGGTGAGCCCCGACGACGGCCTCACCGCGCCCGTGATCTCTCTGTCGCCGACGGTGATCGAGCTCTACATCGACCCCTCGCGCGTCGCGACCGCGACCACCCCGCGCCCCGAGAAGGTGCGGTACTCGATCGTCGCCGACCAGCTCATCCGCGAGTCGTCGGCGCCGGTCGGCACGACCTGGCCGTTCTCGTACGGCGCGTACGCGAAGCGCACGGTCATGGTCGAGGACCTGCAGCAGGGCGCGGTCCCCGCGTTCCGCGCCATCACCCGGCAGGGGGTGAGCCTCCCCGCCACGCCCGCGGCGACGCAGATGCGGGACATCGCGCAGGTCTCGGTCCGGCTGGTCGTCAGCCAGCGGACCGGCAACGCCGCCACGACGCTGGAGCTGAACACCGATGTGGCCCTCCGGAACGCGAACCGTGTCTAGGACCCGCCGCCGCGACGGCCAGCGCGGGTCGAGCCTGATCACCACGATCGCCCTGACCGGCATCCTGGCCCTGCTCGTGCTCGCGAGCCTCTCGTTCGCGCGCAGCAGCACCCAGAGCACCGCCCGCCAGGGGCGCGCCGAGATCGCCATCCAGGTGGCCGACGCCGGCGTGAACCGGTACATCTCCCGGCTCGTCGAGGACCCCCGCTACTACGAGCACTACGTCGACCTCGCGGAGGACCCGCGCGTCGCGCCGAACGGCACCGTCGTGCAGCCGGGGTCGCCGTGGACGGCGGGCGTGTCCTGGACCTACCAGGCGGGTGGTCCGAAGACCTGGATCGAGCTCCAGGACGAGCGGTACGGCAAGGCCGCGTACTCGCTCCGCATCACGCCGCCCGCCGCCGGCTCGGACATCGTCACGGTGCTCTCCAGCGCGAGGGCCGACCGCACGTCGCCGCAGCCGGTGACGCGGACGATCCAGAGCCAGATCCGCCCGACCTCCATCGCCGACTACCAGATGATCTCGAACGCGACGATCAAGTACGGCTCGACGGCGACGACGACCGGCAAGCTCTACTCGGCCGTGGACATCAACCACCAGGGCGTGGCGAAGGCCCCGGCGTACGCGGCGCACTGGACCTGCTCGAGCAACAACTTCGCGTGCCCGAGCGCCTCCGTGCCGCCCGCGGTGTTCACGGCGGGCGCCTACAACGCGACGACGGTCCCGTCGTTCCGCGACCAGTTCCCCATGCCGATCGACTTCGGGCAGTTCACCAGCGCGCGCCTCGACGTGAAGGACGCCGCCGCGGCGCAGGGCCGGGCGTTCAACGACCCGTCGGCCAGCGCCTGGATGATCCAGTTCCTCGCCGACGGCCGCGCCCGCGTGTTCCGCATCACCGGCACGTCCGACCCGGGCGCCTCGATCGCGACCAACGGCATCGGGTGCCCCGTCGTCCACACCCTCCCCGCGGGGAAGGCGCCGGCGTACTTCTACTTCGAGCAGCCGGTGATCGTCTCGGACGGCGGCACCAAGACCGACAACTGCTCGCCGAAGGGCTCCGGCCCCCGACCGTCGGTCGTGAACGGCCGGGTCACCATCGCCACCAAGTCGAACGTCTACATCGGCGGCAACACCACCTACGCCCAGCCGGGCGACGACGTGCTCGGCCTGATCGCGGGCGGCGAGGTCATCATCACCGCCTACACCCCGCGCAACCTGACCTGGCGGGCCGCCTCGCTCGCCCAGTCGGGCCAGTGGCGGACCTACTACAACACCAACGTCGGCGACGCCCACGACTCGATGCTCTACATCGGCTCGCAGACGACGTTCGAGGGTGGCTACGCGTCGATGTTCGACGCCCGCGAGTACCAGTACGACGACACCCTCAAGTACATGCGCCCGCCGCTCTACCCGATCCTCGAGGGGTCGTGGGAGACGTTCTACTGGCGCGAGGTGCTGCCGCCCGCCTGACGCGGCACGCCCCCGGGGACCACGGCCGCGCGCTGGTACGCTCGGGGCCGTGATCCCCGGCGCCGCCGCCATCACCTGCGCCGGCGCGCGTGAGGTGGGGGAGGGGTGACCGAGACCGCCCTCGGGGCCCTGCTGATCATCCTCGCCGGCGCCGTCGCCCGGCGGGCGGGCGTCATCCGCCGCGACGACGGCCCCGTGCTCGTGAAGGTGGTCATCCACCTCGCGCTGCCGCCGCTGATCTTCCTGATCCTGGTGCGGGCGGACCTGCACGGCTCACTGCTCCTCGTGCCGGTCGCGGGCTTCGCGATCCACGGCCTGCTCGTGGGCTTCGTGGTGGTGTCGACGCGCCTGTGGGGGATGGACCGGCCCCGCGCCGGCGCGTTGATCGTGGCGACCGCCGTCGGCAACACCGGCTTCTTCGGCCTCCCCCTGATCGCGGCGTCCGGGGACGGGTTCTCGCTGCCCGCCGCCGTGATGTACGACGCGCTCTGCACCGGGGTGATCACGTGGACGTCGACCGTCGCGATCGCGACGTCCTACGGGCGGCCCCAGGGCGGCCCGCGGGTGTCGCTGTCGGACCTCGGACGGAGCCTGCTGCTGCCCCCCACGTGGGCGCTCGTCGCGGGCCTCGCGGTCAACCTCGCGGGCGTCGAGGAGCTCCCCGCCATCGTCGAGCGCCCGTTCGAGCTGCTGGGGGCGGCGACGCTGCCGCTCACGATGATCTACGCGGGCCTGATGCTCGACCTCCGCGGGGTCGAGCGGCTGTGGCGCGAGCTGGGCTACACCGTGGTCGTGCGGCTCGGCCTGTCGACCCTCCTGGGGGTCGCCGTGGCGGCCGTCCTGCGCCTCGAGGGGGACGTCCGCGCCACGGTCGTCATCATGGCGGCCATGCCGACCGCCATGATGTCGCTCGTGATCGGAACCCGCTCAGGCCTGCGCAGCGACGTCCTCGCCAGCGCGGTCGTCGTGACGACCCTCCTGTCGACCCTCACGCTGCCCGCGTTGCGGGCGGTGCTCCTGTGACCCCGGCGGCCGTCGCGCCCGACGGCTTCGGGGCCCGGCTCGCCGCCGCCGTCGCGCAGCGGGCCAGCCAGGTCGTGCTGGGACTCGACCCCGACCCGCGCCGCGTGCCGGGCGGGGCGGAGGGCGCCCGGGCGTTCTGCCGCCGGGCCATCGCCGCCGCCGGCCCGGCGTGCGTCGCCGCGAAGCTCCAGCTCGCGTCGTTCGAGCGCTTCGGGACGGCGGGGTGGGAGGCCTTCGAGCGGGTCGCCGCCGCGGCGGCCGACGCGGGCCTGCTGGTCATCGCCGACGCCAAGCGCGGGGACGTCGACGTGACGAGCCGCGCCTACGCCGAGGCGTTCCTGCGCCCGCCGATCGACGCGCTCACCATCAACCCGTCGCTCGGCGGCGATGCCGTCGCGCCGTTCGTCGAGGCCGCCGCCGCGAGCGGCCGCGGGCTGTTCGCCCTCGTGCGCACCTCGAACCCCGGGGCGGCCGAGCTGCAGGACCTCCCCCTCGCCTCCGGCGGGCTCTGGCACGAGGAGGTCGCCCGCCTCGTCGCCGGCTGGGGCGCGCCGAGCGTCGACTCCTCCGGACTGTCGTGCCTCGGCGCCGTCGTCGGCGCCACCGTCCCCGGGCGCATGGCGGCGCTGCGGGAGCTCATGCCGCACCAGCCCCTCCTGATCCCCGGCGTCGGCGCCCAGGGCGGCCGGCCCGAGGACCTCGGCCCCGCGTTCGGCGGCCGCGCCGCCGGCGCGCTCGTCTCGGCGAGCCGGTCGATCATCTTCGCGGAGAGCCCCCGGCGGGCCGCCGAGGAGCTGCGGACCGCCCTGTGGGGCGCCTTCGAGTCCTCGTAGCCGCCCCCCGCGGGCGCCGGCCGGACCTCCGGCCCCCGCGGGGAGCGCTCTCCGTCCCGCGCGGGCGGGACGGCAACAGGTGACGGGCTACGAGGCCGGGGCGTCCAGGAGGGTGCCGATCGCCTCCGCGGACAGTACCTCCACACCTGCCCGCGTGCGGGCCGCCAGCCTCCGCCCACGTTCCACCGCGCCCTCCTCGCAGGCGTCCGTGGCGTCGTCGGCGACGACCGTGCGGAAGTGGCGCGACAGCGACTGCGAGGCCGCGGCGTCGCAGCAGGCGAGGCTCATCGGGCCCGCGACGACGACGGCCTGGACCCCGCGGGCCCCGAGCACCTCGGCCAGCCCCGTGCCGGCGAACGGGTCGGGGTGGGGCGAGTCGAGGACCGACTCCCACCCGGTCGGCGCGACCTCCGGGGGCTCGCCGGCCAGGGCCGTCGCCGCCTCGTCCGCGCCGGGCGCGGCGCCCGGCAGGTGCCGCACGTGCACGACGTGCGCGCCGGTGGCCCGCGCACGGGCGAGCAGGGCGGCGGCGCGGTCGAGCGCGGGGGCGTCCGGCACGCCGTGGAAGGGGGCGCCCGGGGAGGCGATCATGAGGATGGCGGTGCGCTCGGGGTCGAGCGGTGCGGCGGCGATCACGGCGGTCTCCTCCTGGATCCGGGGCGGGGGGGACGCCAGGTGGTACGGACGACCCCGCGGGGCGGATCACCGCCGTCGTGCGATTCGCCCGGGAGCGGCTAGGATCGTCGGCGTGCCGCGCCGGCTCGCCATCCTGGCCGCCCTCGTGAGCCTCCTCGCGACGGCCCCCGCGACCCTCGGCGTCGGCACGCCGCCGGCCATCCCGGCGGCGGCGTGGGTCGTCGTCGACCCGGCCACGGGGGAGACGCTCGCGAGCCGCGCGCCCGACCGGGAGCTGCCGATGGCGAGCACCACGAAGATCATGACGGCGCTGGTCGTGCTGGAGAGCGCCGACCTCGACGAGGTCATGACGGTGCCGCCCGAGGCGGCGCGCATCGGCGAGTCGTCCGGCGGGCTCGTGGCGGGGGAGCGCCTCCGCGTGCGGGACCTCCTGACCGCCCTCCTCGTCCCGAGCGGCAACGACGCCGCGGTCACGCTCGCCGACGGCGTCGCCGGATCGCAACGCGCCTTCGTGGAGCTGATGAACCAGCGCGCCGCCGAGATGGGCCTGACGCACACGAGCTTCGCCAACCCGCACGGGCTCGACGCCCCCGGGCACCACTCCAGCGTCGCCGACCTCGTGACGCTGGCGCGCGTCGCGATGCGCGACCCCGTCTTCCGGGAGATCGTCGCCCAGCGCCGGGCGAGCATCCCCGGCCCCGGGGGCCGCGGCGTCCGCGAGTACCGCTCCGAGAACGCGCTCCTCGACATCGACCCCGAGGCCGACGGCGTGAAGACCGGCTCCACCGACGGCGCCGGGTTCGCGCTCGTGGCGCACGCGCGGCGGAAGGCGCTCGGGGTGCAGCTCTACGCGGCGATCATCGGCTCGCCGTCGCCGGACCAGCGCGCCCTCGACGCCGCGCGCCTCCTCGACTACGGCTTCTCCCAGTACGCCCGGGCGACGCTCGTCAGCGCCGACGCCCCCGTCGGGCGCGCGCCGGTCGACGACCGCCCCGGGACCGACGTGCCCTACCGGGCCGCGTCGGACCTGAGCGCGGCGATCCGCCTCGGCGCCCCCGTCACCGAGGTCGTCACCGCCCCCGCGGAGCTGCGGGCGCCCGTCGCCGCCGGGCAGGTCGTCGGCACCATCACCCTCCGCCAGGGCGACCGGGTGCTCGGCCGCCGCGACCTCCTCGCCATGCGCTCGGCGTCGGAGCCCGGCGTCTGGGACCGCGTCCGCTCGGGTATCGGAGCCCTAATCCCGTGATCGTCACCGTCACCCTCAACGCGGCCCTCGACCGGACGGTGCGCGTCCCGAACTTCCAGCTCGGCGCCCGCCACCGCGCGGACGCGTCCCTGCGCCTGCCGGGCGGCAAGGGCGTCAACGTCGCCCGCGCGCTGAAGAGCCTCGGCCAGCCGGTCATCGCGACCGGCCTCGCCGGTGGCCGGGTCGGGACCTACATCATCGAGGAGCTGACGCAGGAGGGGATCCTCAACGACTTCGTGCGGATCAGCGACGAGTCGCGGACGAGCACCGCGGTCATCGACCCCACCACCGGGCAGCAGACCGAGATCAACGAGTGGGGCCCGTCGGTGCAGGCGGCGGAGCTCGACGTGCTGCTCGACAAGATCCGCTACCTCTCGAAGGGGGCGGAGATCTTCGTCGTCGCCGGGTCGCTGCCCCGCGACGTGCCGACCGACTACTACGAGTACCTGCTCCGCGAGCTGCGCCAGGAGAAGATGATCACCGCGGTCGACACCTCCGGCCCCGCCCTGCGGGCGGCCCTCCAGGCGGAGCCGGGGGTCGTCAGCCCCAACGTGCGCGAGGCCGAGGAGCTCGTCGGCCACGAGTTCGGCGACGAGGACGACATGGCCGCCGCCGCCGAGACGCTCACCCAGATGGGCGCCGAGTCGGCGCTGATCCACCACGAGGACGGATGCGTCGCCCGCATCCGCACCGACGGGGGCAGGAAGGGCCGGACCTACCGGGCGCGGCTGCCGCGCCGGGCGGACGTCGTCTCCACCGTCGGCTCCGGCGACGCCCTCCTCGCCGGCTACCTGTCGGCGCGGCAGAGCCACCAGCCGCCCGAGGCCGCCCTCGCGCTGGCGGTCGCGTGCGGCGCCGCGAACACCCAGCGGTTCGGGGCCGGGGTCTTCGACCCGGCCGACGTCGAGTCGCTCATGCGCCGCGTGGAGATCGTCTCCGAGGACTAGGCCCGCGTGCCGTTTGCAACGCGGCGCGGCAGGAGACAGGCGGCCGGGCCCGACGCTATCCTCCGTGGATCATTTCTCGAGAGCACCGATCGACGCAGGACGGACACCCCGACCCAGGTCCCGGCATCGCCCGGCCTGGGTCGTGTCGTCTGAGGGCGCGGTCGGGCGGACGTGGCGGGGGGCGCTGAGTGGAGATCGAGATCGGGCGTGGCAAGAAGGGCCGCAGGGCCTACGGGCTGGATGAGATCGCGATCGTGCCGAGCAGGCGCACGCGGGATCCGGAGGACGTCGATCTCACGTGGCGGCTCGACGGGCACGAGCTGGAGCTGCCGATCCTCGCGTCGGCGATGGACGGGGTGGTCGACACCCGCACCGCGGGGATCATCGGGAAGATCGGCGGGCTCGGGGTCCTCAACCTCGAGGGGATCCAGACCCGGTACGAGGAGGCCGACGCCGAGCTGGAGCGCATCTCCCGCATGCCGGTGGCGGAGGCGACCCGGGGCCTGCAGCAGGTCTACCAGGAGCCCATCAAGCCGGAGCTGATCGCGCAGCGCATCCGCGAGGTCAAGTCGCAGGGCGTCCTCACCGCGGGCTCGCTCACGCCCCAGCGGGTGACGGAGTACATCGACGTCGTCCTCGAGGCGGGGCTCGACATCCTCGTCATCCAGGGCACCGTCGTGTCGGCCGAGCACGTCTCGTCCGTCGCCGAGCCCCTGAACCTCAAGCGCTTCATCGCCGAGCTCCCGATCCCCGTGATCGTCGGCGGCTGCGCCTCGTACCACGCCGCCCTGCACCTCATGCGCACCGGCGCGGTCGGCGTGCTCGTCGGCGTCGGGCCGGGCGCGGCCTGCACCACCCGCCAGGTGATCGGGGTCGGCGTCCCCCAGGCGACGGCGATCGCCGACGCCGCCGGGGCCCGCATGCAGCACCTCCTGGAGACCGGCCAGTACGTCAACGTCATCGCCGACGGCGGCATGGCGTACGCCGGCGACCTCGCGAAGGCGATCGCCTGCGGCGCCGACGCCTGCATGATCGGCTCGCCGTTCGCGAAGGCCGCCGAGGCCCCCGGCCGCGGCTACCACTGGGGCATGGCGACGTTCCACCCGAGCCTGCCGCGCGGCACCCGCGTCAAGACCTCGACGATCGGGACCCTCGAGGAGATCCTCACGGGCCCCGCCCACGAGAACGACGGCACGCTGAACCTGGTCGGCGGCCTGCGGAGCGCCCTGGCGACCTGTGGCTACGAGTCGATCCAGAGCTTCCAGAAGTGCGAGGTGATGGTCGCGCCCGCGCTGAAGACCGAGGGCAAGAAGCTGCAGCAGGCCCAGGCCGTCGGGATGGGGTGAGCCGCGACCGGGCCCACCCGGGGCGGCTTGTCCGCCGCGGGGGGCCCGGCGTAGGCTCGCCGCCGATGCGGCCGCAACGCAGGAGGGGGGGTCCGGTCGCGGTCGCGCTCTGCGCCGCCGTCACCCTCGGCCTGCTCGTGGTCCCGGCGTCCGCCTTCCGCGACGACGTCGTCCTCGTGTCCCGCTCCACGGCGGGGTTCCCGGCGGACGGGGCGTCCGGCGAGCCGGCGATGTCGGCCGACGGCCGCGTGGTGGCGTTCACCTCGGCGGCGACCCAGCTCGCCGACGGCGGCGACGACGACACCGACGCCGACGTGTTCGCGCGCGACGTCGACACGGGCGCGACGGTCCTCGTGAGCCGCGCCACGGGGCCGACCGGCGCGGGCGGCGACGGGCCGTCGAGCGCGCCGTCGATCTCCGCCGACGGCCTGCATGTCGCCTTCCAGTCGACGTCCACCGACCTCTCGTCCGCCGACGTCGACCCCGTCTCCGACATCTTCGTCCGCGACCTCCAGACCGGTGTGACCACCCTCGTCAGCAGGGCCGACGGCCCCGCCGGCGCCGGCGGCGACCTCGCGTCGTTCGCGCCGTCGATCTCCGCGGACGGCCGGTACGTCGCCTTCCAGTCCCTCGCGACGAACCTCGGTCCCGACGGCGCCGGCTTCGACGTCTTCGTGCGCGACCTGGTGGCCGGGACGACCACCCTGGTCAGCCGCGCCGACGGCGCCGCGGGCGCCCCCGGCGCGGGGCCCTCGACGGCCCCGGCGATCTCGGGGGACGGGCGTCGTGTCGCCTTCGCCTCCGCCGCCGCGAACCTCTCCGACGAGGACATCGACGCCGTCGCGAGCCGCGTGCTGGTGCGCGACCTCGCGGCGGGGACGACGACGCTCGTCAGCCGGGCCGACGGCGTGGCCGGGGCCCCGGCGGGGCAGCCGGCGCTGGCGCCCGCGATCTCCGGCGACGGCACCCGCGTCGTGTTCCAGTCGGCGGCGCCCGAGCTGTCGCCCGACGACGCCGACGACACCACCGACGTCTTCGTGCGCGACCTCGCCGCGGCGACGACGGGCCTCGTCAGCCGCGCCGCCGGGCCGGCGGGGGCGCCCGGCGACGGCAACTCGGGTGCGGCGGCGATCTCGGCCGACGGGCGGCGGGTGGCGTTCTCGTCCGCGGCGGGCAACCTGTCCGACGCCGACGCGGACGCCTACACCGACGTCTTCCTCCGCGACCTCGCCGACGGGGCGACGGTGCTGGTGAGCCGCGCGCCGGGTGCGGGCGGGGCGCCGGCCGACGGCGGCTCCCGCGACCCGGCGCCGAACGCCGACGGCACGTTCGTGGCGTTCGCGACCGAGGCCGACAACGTCGCGCCCCAGGGCGACCCGCTGGTCACGAACGTGGTGCGCCGCGACGTGCTCGGCCCCGCCGCGCCGGTCCCGCCCGCCCCTCCCGCCCCGCCGCCGCCGCCGGTGCCGCCCGCCCCCGTCGCGGCGGTCGTGGTGCGGTGCGCCGGCGTGCCCGCGACGATCGTCGGGACCGTCGGCGACGACGTCATCCGCGGCACCGCGCGGCGCGACGTGATCGCCGCCCTCGGCGGCGACGACGTCGTCCGCGGGCTCGGCGGCAACGACATGATCTGCCTCGGCGCCGGCGCCGACCGGGGGATCGGGGGCGTCGGCTCCGACACGGTCCTCGGCGGGCCGGGCGCCGACCGGCTGGAGGGGGGCACCGGCCGGGACCTGCTCGACGGCGGGCCGGGGGCGGACGTGCTGGACGGCGGCAAGGGCACCGACCGGCTCATCGGCGGCGCCGGGCGCGACGTCGCCCGGGGCGGCGCGGGCCGGGACGTCTGCGGGGCGGAGCGCCGCAGCGGCTGCGAGCTGCCGAAGCCGCGGCGGTGAGCGTCGAGGTCCGCTCCCACGGGGCGGCGATGACGGTGACGGGCTCCTGCCACCTGGTGGAGGCGTCCGGCGCGCGGGTGCTCGTCGACTGCGGCGCGTTCCAGGGCTCCCGCGCGCTGTTCGCGCTCAACCGGGAGCCGTTCGGGTTCGACCCGGGCGCGATCGACGCGGTGCTGCTGACGCACGCGCACCTCGACCACTCGGGCCGCCTGCCGGTGCTCGTGCGCAACGGCTTCCGCGGGCGCATCCACGCCCGGCCGGCGACCGCCGAGCTCTGCGGGCACCTCCTCCGCGACGCCGCGAAGATCCAGCACGAGGACGCCGAACGCGACCGCCGCCACGGGCGGACGCCGCCCCCGCCGCTGTTCGACGACGACGACGTCGCCCGCGTCCTCGGGATGTTCGCGCCGATGGGGTACGGGGTGCCCGTGGACGTCGCGGGGCTCCGGGTCACGGCACAGCCGGCCGGTCACATCCCCGGGTCGGCGAGCTTCCTCATCGAGGTCGCGGGGCGGAGGGTCGTCGTCAGCGGGGACATCGGGAACGCGCGCAAGGAGATCCTCCCCGACCCGACGCCGTGCCCCGAGGCGGACGTCGTGCTGATGGAGGGGACCTACGGCGACCGCGACCACCGGCCGTACGAGGCGACGGTGGCCGAGCTCGCGGGGCTGCTGCGCGCCGCGCAGGAGCGCGGGGGCAAGATCCTGGTGCCGTCGTTCGCGCTGGAGCGCACCCACGAGGTGCTCTACACGATCGCGCACCTCGAACGGGACCACCACATCGCGCCGCTGCCGGTGTACGTCGACTCGCCGCTCGCCGCGCGCGTGGACGAGGTCTACGACCACTTCCCGGACGAGCTGTCGCCCGAGCTGCGCCTGCTGCGCTCCACCGGCCGCGACCCCTTCCAGCCGAAGCACCTGACGTACACGCGGTCGGTGCAGGAGTCGAAGGAGATCACGGCCTCCGACGCGCCCGCCGTCGTGATCGCGGGGTCGGGGATGCTGTCGGGCGGGCGGATCCTCCACCACCTGCGGGCCGGGCTCGGCGATCCGCGCACGACGGTGATGATCGTCGGGTACCAGCCGTCGGGCGGCCTCGGGCGCGCCCTGGTCGACGGCGACGACACGGTCCGCGTGATGGGGCATCCGGTGCGGGTGCGTGCCCGCGTGGCGACCGTCGGCGGGCTCTCCGCCCACGCCGACCGGACGGAGCTGCTCGACTGGGTGCGGCCCTCGGGGGCGGCGGAGGTGCGCCTGGTGCACGGCGAGCCGAACGCGCTGACCTCGCTGCGGGACGCCCTCCGGGCGGAGGGGCGGCGGGCGGTGCTGCAGCCGAGCGAGGTCGAGGTGCCCGGCGGGGGCCACCACGAGGAGGCGGGGGAGTGACGGGGCCGCGGCCGTCCGGCCCGCTCCGCTAACCTGACGCCCTGGCCGCGACCCCCGCACACCCCGCGCTCGACCCCGCCCTCGCGGCCGCCGCACCGGGCGGCGTCCTCGTCGTCGATTTCGGCGCGCAGTACAGCCAGCTCATCGCGCGGCGCATCCGCGAGTGCCGGGTGTTCTCGGCCGTGGTGCCGCACGACGCGGCCCCCGAGGAGATCCTCGCGCTCCGCCCCGCCGGTCTCGTGCTCTCCGGGGGGCCGGCGTCGGTGTACGCACCGGGCGCGCCCTCCCTCGACCGGCGCCTCCTGGAGCTCGACATCCCGGTGCTGGGCATCTGCTACGGCCAGCAGGCGATGGCGCTGGCGCTCGGCGGCGAGGTCGCCCGGACCGGCGCCGGCGAGTACGGGAAGACGCCGCTGACGGTCCGCTCGCGGGACGGCATGTTCGGCCAGCTCCCCGCCGAGGTCTGCTGGATGAGCCACCGCGACGCCGTGTCGCGCCCGCCGGACGGGTTCACGGTGACGGCCGAGACGACGTCGTCGCCGGTCGCCGCGATGGAGAACCCGTCGCAGCGGATGTACGGCGTCCAGTTCCACCCCGAGGTGGTCCACACGCCGTTCGGGACGGACCTGTTGAAGTGGTTCCTCTTCGACGCGTGCGACTGCGCGCCGACGTGGACGGCGACGCACGTCATCGAGGAGCAGGTCGAGCGCATCCGGGCGCAGGTGGGGGACACGGCGCGGGTGATCTGCGGTCTCTCCGGTGGCGTCGACAGCGCCGTG
>VFQU01001711.1_pt1 | contig 12077 bp, 4 predicted proteins | sample 3512311 | NCBI WGS metagenome assembly VFQU01 (sample SAMN10412377, study PRJNA504923) | tailings metagenome | isolation source: Relicate 3 Philex TSF3 active mining site | place: Philippines: Tuba, Benguet | collected 2017-08-29 | reverse complement strand
GGCAGTTCGTTTTCCCGGCCCAGGCGCCTGGCCATCGCCACCAACTCATCAAAGTCGGCACAGTTACTGTCGCGAAAAGTCTTGCGCCGCATGGCGAAGACGCGGCCGAGAGCTTCGGCATGCCATTGGTTGACTCCGAGCGCTCGTTCGTAGCTACGCCGGGCGGCCTCGGTATCGCCTGCCGCGGCTTCAATATCTCCCCGCAGGACATGGTAGGCCGGGCTGGCCGCCTGCGTGCTTTCCAGCAACCGTGCTGCCTCGATGGCTCGCGCGAGCACCATTTTGCGACTCATCCCCTGAAGCCCGGCCAGCGCCAGCCCGTGCCGCATTTCCACCATCGCGGCCAAGCGGCCGGCACTGCGCAAGAGCCCGGCTTCGCGCTCATAGTCGGCGAGGACGGCGGCGAGATCTGGCGGCTGGCGCAACGCCAGCTTCAGCCTGGCCTCAAGCGCGAGTTGGGCGTGACGCGCATCCCGGAACGGCGAGGTCCGGGCTCTTTGCTCAATGCGCGCGATGGCCGCTCGCAAAGCCCCTTCGGAGCCCAGTTCTCCGCGCCGCAGATCAATGGTGCTCAGGTACATCCAGTCGCGCGATTTGGGTTCCGGCAGGGCCAGGGCTTTTTTGACATGTGCTTCCATGGCGTCGAGCGCGGCCAGCGCCTCCGCCGTGCGCCCCGCCTCTGCATTCCGCTGGGCCACATACTGCAGGGCGCTGGCGGCTAACCGGTGATAACTGCCCTGCTGGTCGTCCTGGGCCAGCAATCCCCGCACCGTGGTTAGTGACTCGCGGAGCAACTGATCGGCTCGCGCGCCGTCGCCACCGCTCAGAATCAGCAATTCCGCCAGCCGCTCCTGCGCGCTGGCCAAGTCAAACTGCAAACCCGGCTCGCCCTGCCTGGCCCGGCCCAGTGCGTCCAGCACGACGCTGCTGGATTCCACAATGCGCTCCATCACATCGGGTGGCGGGTTGAGATACTGAATGCCCTCATAGACGTCAAACACCATCATGCGCGCCGCCCGCCGCAACTCCACAAAGTGCTCTTCGGCCACGCGCCGCTGCTCCACTGCATAGCCGGCAAAGAGCAAAATGGCCAGGCCGCAGCCCAGCGCGAACCAGTGCCGTTGCGCAAACCGCCGGGCGACATAGAGCCATGATCCGCTGCGCACCACCACCGGCCGCCGCGCCAGTATCCGGCCAATCTCGGCGCTCATGCGCTCCACCGAGGCATAGCGCTGCCCTGGTTCCGCCGCTGTGGCGCAGGCAATCACCGCCGCGAGGTCTGCCTCCTGGGCATGCGGCCCTGCGATTTCCCGTAACAGCATTCCCAGACCGTGTACGTCGCTCGCCACCGTCGGGCGATCCCCGCGGCGTTGCTCCGGGCTCGCATACTTCAGCGTCATCCCCAAACTGCCGCGAAAGTCCTCGCGGTCCGCCCAGGCGATGCCGAAATCCAGCAGCCTGGGAGATCCATCGGCCTGCACCAGGACGTTGGAGGGCTTCAGGTCCGCATGCACCACCAGTTGTTGATGCGCGTATTCCACCGCCCCGGCCAGGGCCAGAAACAGCTCCAGCCGCGCCCGCCGGCCCAGCCCCGCAATGGCCTCACTCAGCGGCCGCCCGGTTACATATTCCATCACCAGATAGGGCTGGCCCTCGCTGGTGATGCCGCCATCGAGCAGCCGCGCGATGTGCGGATGATTCAGCCGCGCCAGGATCTGCCGCTCCGCCAGAAAGCGCTCGCGGGCCTGTTCGGTCATCACCCCCGCGCCCAAAACCTTCACGGCCGCGCTCATCTCAAACTGCCCGTCGGCCCGCTCGGCGCGGTATACGTCCCCCATGCCCCCCAGGCCCACCAGTTCGCCGAGCTTCCAGGCACCCAGCCGCTGCCCCGCCAGGCTGTGTCCCGGCCCCGGTTCCAGAAAGCCTGCGCTTTGGGCATGGCTGGCCAGCAACTCCTCCAGTTGTTGCCGCAAGTCTTCCCGGCCCGCCGTCCAGTCCCGCACCGCTGCCGCCCGCTCGCCCTCTGGCAAGGCCAGCAGCCGCTCAAACCATTCGGCCAGCTCAGCGAGTTTCGCCATGTTTTCTAACGCGTAACTTCCCGGAAACTCTTATCACCGCCGCGCCCCAGCTCCTTGTAGAGCCACGCCTTGGCAAAGGCCCAATAGCGGGATGCCGTCGGCACGCTGATCTCCATCATGAGCGCGGTTTCCTCGAGCGTGAGCCCCGCGAAAAACCGGTACTCCACCAACCGTGCATGCTGGGGCAGTTCCTGTTCCAATTTTTCCAGCGCCGCCTCCAGGTCCAGCAACTCCACGGTCGCGTGTCCTGTTTCGCCCACCTCCCCCGCCATGCCCTCCAGTCTGACCAGCGTCTGGCCGCCCCCCCGTTTCTGCGCCCCCTGTTCCCGTGCGTGGTCAATCAACACCCGGCGCATCAACTGCCCCGCCACGCCGCAGAAATGCCGGCGGTTCTGAAAGCTCTGCCGCTGTTCGAGCAGCCGCAGATAGGCCTCATTGACCAGCGCCGACGGCTGCAGGGTGTGCCCCACTTCCTCCCGCCGCATCAGCGAGGCCGCCGTGAGCCGCAACTCGCGGTACACCAGCCCGAACAATTCGTCGCCCGCCGCCGCTTCTCCCTGGCGCCAACGGCTCAACAACTCGGTGACTTCCGCCATCGTTTCCCATGATAAGGTTTCAGCCCCGCTTGCGCGTTAGCCAGCAAAGGACGAATTCCGCATGCGCCACTTACTCTGGTTATTTCTTGCGCCGGTCGCGCTTTGGGCCCAAACCACCAGCTTTTTTGACACCGACTTCGGCTCGCCTCTGCAGGCCACCCGTATCGGTTCCGCCACTGCGCCCGCGCAGGTGCGCCAGGCCAGCGTCCCGCTCAACGGCCAACCCGGCCCCTATGGGGTCATCACCATTCAGCTATCCGTCAGCAATTCCTCGGGTGGCTACGGCGGCTACCCCTACTACGACACTGCGCCCGCCCCGGAGGCCGCCGCGTGGTATTTCTTCACCCGCCCGGCCTGGCAAGTCACACCGGGCGCCGGCCCGGCCATCACCCGGCTGGAGTATCAGGAAGATCTGCTCCACCTCAGCCACTCCTGCACTGATTGCACTGATTCGCTCGCCAGCTTCCCCGCCATTCGCCAGGGCAGCACCGTCTTTGTGGCCCGCCGCCTCAACTGGACCACCTCTCGCGCCTGGCAATCACAAACGCTCGCCAACCTCACCCTGAATGACTTCACTGAGTTTCTGCGGCCCAGCGGCAATCGTCTCAACCTTGCCGCCAACGCTCCCCCGCTCGAATTCGGCTTTGTCCGCGGTTTCACCGCTACCACCACCACTGAAATTCAGACCGGCATTGATAACTTCGGTTTCACTGTCTTCCGTCGTGGCAGTATTCTGGCTCAGCCGGACACTTACTGGCTCTCGAACAACGCAGGAAGTCAAACCATTCCCCGCGAGTTCAGCGTGCTGGCCAATGATGGAGTGCTGGAGCCAGGCTCTGGCGGCTATCGCGCCACGCTTGCCCGCGCGCCCCGAGGCGCGTTGACCCTCTCCCCGGACGGCAGCTTCACTTACGTTGCGCCCCGTGACGTGCGTCTCGCCAGCGACAGCTTTGAATATCGCCTTGAGTCTGACACCTTCCAGTCTCTCCCCACGCTGGTCAATATCCACCTGGGCTTCGGTGGGTTTCGTTGCACGCTCACCCCTGTCCGGCAGGACCCTTCCCGCGACACCGACATCGCCAATCTCGCCGGCCACAACCTGGCGGTGGAACTGGACGGCGCGCCCTTTCACGGTTACCTGGAGGTTAGGGAAACTATTACCTTCGGCGCGGATTTGGATCGCTTGCAGGGGCAACAAGCATGGCTCTCCTTCGCACCCGTCGCCTTCCTGCCTCTCCCGCCCATCGAAAGCTCGCGCCTGCGGCTCGGGGTGGGGACAACGGATGACAGTGACAGCAGGTGTCAGCGCGAGTTCGACAATCGACCATTTGCTATTGGTGGCGGCGCCACTACCGCCAGTCGCCGTTGCTTACTTACCATTCTCAGCGGAGACTTGAACTCCTCCTCCAGCGAAGCCCTGGCCCCGTTTCGCCGCTATCGCGACACTGTGCTGCCGACGCAGTTCCGCGATCTTTACTACCGCCACAGCCCCGAGATGATCTCGCTCCTACAGAAACATCCCAGTTTGTGGGCGCAGTCGCTCCAGTTGGCCCAAGCCCTTACCGCCAGCCTGCCCGTGATTCCGGCTGAACTCGAACAACCCATCGTCGCCCTGCTTACGCAGTTACGCCCCTCGATGAGCACCGCCCTCCAGCGCGACTTTGACGCTACTCTCCTGGCTCTGCAGCAGCCGGAACTGCGGCGCACGCTCGGCCTTTCCGTTGCCACCGCTGAACTGGTCACCCGTACCCGGCGCGACGCCGCCGGCAACACCTTCACCATCGGCGCCATTGCAGGCGATGCCTTTCTGCGCAAAACCGCCCCTGACCATACCGTTCTCTTTGAACGCCGCCTTGGCGGCGCGGGCTTTGACGCCGCCCTCGGGCTTGCCTTTGGCCCCAATGGCGAAATCTACCTCACAGGCCTGACCCAGTCCACGGACTTCCCCGTCCGTAACGCTGTGCAGCCGCGCTTCGGCGGCGCTGGGGCTGACCTACTTGAACAGGGCGATGCTTTCTTCGCGGCCTACTCTCCGGATGGACAATTGCAACGGGCCACTTATCTGGGTGGGGCAGACTTTGACATCGCCCGCGCCATTGCTGTCGACGCTGCTGGCCATGTCTACCTTGCTGGCTTCACGCGCAGCACTGATTTTCCCCTGACGCGCCCCGGCCAGTCCGGCTTGCGTGGCCCCGCTGATGGCTTCGTTACCAAACTGGACCCCCGCACTGGCGTAGTTCTGTACAGCACCTATCTGGGCGGCGCCTTCCTCGATGGCATCGCAGAGATTCTGCCCGTGGGGGATGGCGAACTGCTGCTCGCCGGCACGATGATCGCCCGGCTCGATGCCAGCGGCACGCGCACCCTTTTCTCGCATGCCCTGCCGCAGTTCCCCGAAACCATCGCCACCGGCCTGTTGCCCCTGCCCGCCGGTGAGTTTGCGGTCTCTGGCTATGAAAGCACCGCTGCCGGCCTGCGTGGCTGGCTGGCCCGCTATGCCGCCAACGGCGAAGTGCGGCAGCGGTTGCCCCTGGCGGCGGAAGAATCCTTCCTGCCCACCGCTCTCGAGCCCGCCGCCAATGCCATCGAGGTTTTGGGAGCTGTCCTGACGGAAAGCTCCACCTGGGAACCGGCCCTGCTGCGCTTCTCTTCCACGCTCACGCCGCTGCCCGCGCCGTCCTTGCCCTCTTCCCCTTCGCTGGGCTTCCTGACTGGCTATGACTCGCGCGGCCTGCTCACGGGCTTGCCGCCCAACCCGGCGGGCGCCTTTTTGCCTCTGCCGCCAGAGAACTCGCCGCTGCGCATTTTGCGCGCCAGCACCCGCCGCCGCACCGAAGAGCTTTCTCCCGGGGCGCTCTTCGTGCTCTCGGGTCTGCGTCAGGTGCCGGGGCTGCCGGCGCCCGTCGCCGCCGCTGATGGCGCCAATCCGCCTACTGATCTGGGTGGCCTCCGGCTGCGCCTCGGCGAAGACACCTACGCCCCCTTGCACAATCTACAGCCTGATGAGGTCATCTTCGTGGCGCCCGCCAACACTGCCGCCACGACGCTTACGGTGGAATTGGCTGGCCGTCCGCTGGCCAGCCGCGCCATCCGCTGGGCCACAGCGGTGCCTCAACTTTTCACCGCCAACGGTCAACCCGGCGGGCCGCTGCTGGGTGAATGGCTCGAGGTTGAGGGCGAGCCCGCCCGACTTGGCTTCCTCGCCGCTGGACTGCCGAAGGATGCTTCCCGTAAGCAACTTCTCATCACCCCGCGTGGTGCCGCCAGCCTTAGCCTGGAACTGGTCTCCGTGGCTCCGCTGGCGGGCTATCTGGGCATCGATTGGGCAATCACCGCCCCGCTGCCTGGCGCCGCCCCGAAACCAGCAAACGCTACGCTCCAACTGCAACAGTCTGACCGCACCAGCAACACCGCGACCCTGCCTTGAGGCAGAAAAAAGGGCCTGTCCCTTGCGGGCAGGCCCTCAGTTTCAGAAGGGAAGGGAAGTGAAGTGAGTTAGTTCACGTCGTCGAGGACGAGCAATTCGAAGCTGCCGCCTTCCTTGGGGTCAAGGGCAACCACCGTGCGGACCGTACCGCCCATCAGGCGCAGGCGCTTGGAGTCAATCACCACGTTCTTGGTGCCCTGCGGAGCAACCCGAGCATGATAAGTGCCAGCGGGAACCGTCACGTAGCCGGAAGATACCGTGAAGGGGACGCCGGTGAGCAGGGGAGTGTTGGGCAGCGCGGAGAAGGGTTCGGTGACGAAGACGTCGACTGCGGGAGCGGTGGAAGCGCCGTGAATCACGCGGACGGTGGCCATGTTCATCGCGGGTGCGGTGGTGTCATCACCGGTGCCGATGATGGTGAGGTTACCGTTGGCCAGCTTGCCGAAGGCATAGAAGGTGTAAGCAACGCCGCTCTGGAGGGTGAAGGGCATGGTGAGGGCGGTGGTGCTGGTGCCGGCGACATTCAGCGAGAAGGAGCGCAGACCGGCGGGGACGGGAGTGTAGTTGGTGTAATCCTTGAAAGCCAGGCCCTGGAAGGCCACGGCGCCGTCGACGAGCACATCCACAGCGGGGGCGTCAGCGCTGGCATGGACCACGCGAACGCGGGCCATCTGGGCAGAGGCGGGAAGAACAGTCAAAGTGAGCATTGCGGCCGCAAAGGCCATGGTGAGTAGTTTTTTCATGGAGGGGTTCTCGTGAGGGGTAACGACACCGCGCGCCTCCATGGATCTGTGGCTTGTAAAGAAATTGAAAAATTATTGCAGAATCTGGACAGATCCGAACTGAGTGTCAAAGTCATCCGCCGCCAGAGGTTGAGAAAAGAGATAGCCCTGGGCGTAGTCGCATTTGGCATCGCGCAGGAAATCCAGCTGATGGCGGTTTTCGACACCTTCGGCGATCACCTGCTGACCAAGGGAATGCGCGAGTTGAATGATGCCGCGGACGATGGCTTCATCATTGCTGTTGTGGCCGATGCCGCAAAGGAAGGATGAATCGATCTTGACGGATTCAATCGGATATTCCCGCAGGTAAGTCAGAGAAGAATAGCCGGTGCCGAAATCGTCAAGAATGAGGCCAATGCCAGCGCCATGGAAGGCGTGCAGAGACTCGCGGACGCGGGATGAACGATTGAGCAGCACGGATTCGGTAATCTCCACTTTTACGCTGTTGGCAGGAAGGGAGAGTTCGCGAAGGGTTTGCATGAGGATGCCGAAGACATCCTGCTGATTGAACTGTACGGCTGACAGGTTGATGGAGACCTTGAGCGGCACCTGACGGCGTTGCCAGGCGGCAAGCTGTTCGAGGGACCGGCGGATGACCCATTCGCCAATGGAAAGGATCAGGCCGGTTTCCTCGGCGATGGCAATCACGCGATCAATGGGGATCTGGTGTAATGTGGTGCCACTCCAGCGGAGAAGGCTTTCCACCCCGGCGATGCGGTTGCTTTGGAGTTCCACCTGGGGCTGGAAGGCCACCCACAGGTTCTGCGCCGAGATGGCGCCGGCCAGGTCGTTCTCGACGGCGACCCGCTGGCTGATTTCGGTGGCGAGAAGCTGGTCAAAGTAGCGGTAGCCCCGGCGGCCGGTGGCTTTGGCGCGGTACATGGCGAGATCGGCATTGCGGAGGAGTTGTTCGGCGGATTGGCCGTCCTGGGGAAAGATGGTGATGCCGAGACTGCCTGAGAGGTAGATACTGCGGCCTTCCAGTTCAATGGGGCGGTTGATGGCCGACAGGATCCGGGAAACGGTAGCTTCGACATGATCCAGGGACTGGAAGCCTTCGAGGAAGAGTACAAACTCATCACCGCCAAAGCGGGCCAGCGTTTCGGGTCCGGTGAGGCTGGAACGCAAGCGGTGGGCGATTTCAATGAGGATGCGATCGCCAGTGAGATGGCCGAGGGTGTCATTGGTGTCCTTGAAGCGATCGAGATCCAGGAAGAGGATCGCAATGCGGCCGCCCGTGGCGCTCTGTCTGGCAATGGCGCTTTCGAGTTGAGTCAGAAAGGCCTGACGGTTGAGCAGAGAGGTGAGTTGATCATGAGATGCGAGGAACTTCAATTGGGCTTCGGCTGCCCGCTGCTCGGTGATGTCCTCGATGGTAACGACAAACTGGGAGACAGAGCCTTCGCTGGAAAGGATAGGAGTGATCACCCGGCGGGCGGTGAAAGCGGCTCCGCTGGCGCGCTTGAGCTCGACCTCGCCGACGACCGGTTGCCCGGCAAGACGGCACTGGTCCAGTGATTTCTGAAAAGGCTCGGGACAATGAGGGGACTCAAGCACCAACGGGTACTGGTGTAGCAACTGGTCTTCCGGGTGGGCGGTAATGGACAGCAACGCATGATTGACCCAATCGATCCGGCCGTCCAGGTTGATGATGAGAATGCCGTGTCCCGAAGAGTGCAGAGCGGCTGCTTGCAAGTGGAGGCGCTGGTTGAGCAGAATTCCAGCGCTGACGTCTTCGAGGCTGGCGACAAATCCCGCCTGGGGGCTGCTGCCCAGTGAATTGATGGCGAGTTGAAACCAGCGCGGCTCTCCCTGCACGCGAGCTGTCAACTGACAGGAGTAGGAAGGGGCGGCGCCACTCTCGAGTAGTTGCAGAGCCTGACGGAGATCGGATCGGGCCTTGGCGGTCAGCGATAACGCCGCGCCGCAGAGGGTAAGAAAATCCGCTTCCGGGTACTCGCCGCAGAGTTGAAGCCACGACTGGTTTCCTGTTTGCACCTGCCCTTTTGCGTCGAGCAGAACAATCGCCGTGGAGAGCGCATCGAGGGTAGCGGATTGCCGCGAGTTGGCGGTGCGCAAGGCCGCCTCGGAGGCATTGAGGCGGCTGGTGGCGGTGGCCAGAGCCGAGTTTTCCTGGAAGACGAGAATCGCGCCGCGGCTGGCTTTCTTCTGGCTCAAGTAAGGCCGCAGAGTGACCCGGTGACTGGTTGTGTTCACCGTCATGTCAAAGTCGAGGCGGTCGCCGCCAACGAGAATTTCGCGCAGGTGGGGCGCCAGTTCAATCGAGAGAGCGGGATGGAGAGGCAGATGGAATGGAGAACCGATGTCGTTGCTGCTGAGTTGGAAGAGTTGACGGGCCTCGTTGTTCAAGCTGCGGATGCAGCCCCGGGAGTCAATGACGATGAGGGCGCCATTCAGAGTGTCCTGAATGTTCTCGAGGTCCTCAATGCTGTAGCTGAGTTCGATGGTCTTGTGTTCGAGTTCCTCGTTGACGGTGATGAGCTCTTCGTTGGTGGACTGCAATTCTTCATTGGAGGATTGCAGTTCCTCAATGGCGGCTTGTAGTTCCTCGTTGGCGGCATGCAGTTCTTCGTTGAGGCTCTGCAACTCGTCGTTGGAGGTTTCCAGCTGTTCGACGGCGGCGTGCAGGCCTTCACGCGTGGCGGCGAGTTCGCGTTCGAGTTCCGCGACGAGCGCTTCGTTCTGCAAGGAACTGGCATGGGGAGAGCGCTGAGGCGCCTGTTGCATCTGAAAGCAGACAAGCAAACCGGATTCACCGCCCGAGAGTGGATGCGGGATGACTGTAGTTTCGAGCAGAAAGGGTTCGGGCCCTTCTTCAATGCGGCGGGGCACGCTGTTCACGACCGCACCCGTCTTCTGGGCACGCTGCAATTGTGCACGCAGGCTGGGCGCCAAGGCACGCGGTACCAGGTTGAGCAGGGTGAAGTGAGGTTTGCCGCTCGGAAAACGAAGGATGCGGCTCAGGTCGCCAATGGAATCGACAATTTGACCGCTCGTGTCGGTGAGTACGGCGGCGGGGGCGAAATGGCGCAGGAGAACGTCGCTGACGGATGGGGGGACAGGTTGAACCGCCGTAGTTTCCTTTGCGGTGCGCTCCCAGCCATTCCAGTCGCGAGTGACCGGCAGTCGGCGCTCACTGGGCCGGACCGGCTTGTTGGCATAGATACGGGACCGGCGGTCTACCTGGTCGAAGTACTCGCTGGCGGCATGTTCGCTGCGACCCAGAAAAAGCAAACCCTTCTCACGTAGTGCGTGGTGAAACTTGCGCATGACCTCTTCCTGCAGGGCGGGCTTGAGGTAAATCAGCAGGTTGCGGCAGGAGATGAGGTCGAGGTTGAGGAAGAGGGGATCGCGCAACAGGTCGTGACGGGCGAAGACCACGCGGTCGCGCACGGTTCGTTCGACAGTAAATCCGGAACCGCTTTCCACAAAATGGGCAGCGATGATTTCCGGGGGCAGCGCCATGACGGCATCCCGGGGATACCAGGCGCGGCGGGCCACGGTGATGGCGGCTTCGTCCAGGTCCGTACCGAAAATCTGTATGCGGTTATTGGGATACAGATTTCCGAGGAGGATGGAGAGAGAAAATGCTTCTTCCCCGGTGGCACAAGCAGGCACCCATACCCGATAGGCCTGGGTGACGGGTAACGTGGGACGAGAGGCGATTAGCGCTCCGAGCGCTTCGAAATGGTTGCCTTCGCGAAAGAAGCTGGTGACGGAAACCAGACAGGTACGGGCGAGGTGGAGCACTTCGTCACGGTTGCTGTCGAGCAAATTGATATATTCTTCGAGGTTATTGGATTGAGTGGCAATTAGGCGTTGATTGATGCGGCGATTTAGTGTGTTTTGTTTATAGCCGCGAAAATCAATCTGGGTGGCCAGGGATATTTTTTCGAGGATGCGTTCAATTTCTGAGGATTTGCTGCGCGTGGAGGCGGGGTTGGGGGGCTCCTGGGGAGACCAGGGGATGTTGCCGAGGAAGGGGCCGATTTCCTCAGCGGGAAGAACGCAGTCGACACAACCGGCCGTGATGGCGCTCTGTGGCATGCTGGGGTATTTGGCCAAGCGGGGTTCCTGGGCGATGATGTAGCCGCCGGAGGCCTTGAGGCGGCGAGCGCCCAGGGTGCCATCGGAGCCGCTGCCGGAAAGCAGGACACCGACCGCCGGCAGGCTGGCGGATTCGCTGATGGAGACGAAAAGCTCGTCAATCGAAGGTTTAGGACCTTTCTCAAACGGTGCTACAAGTTCCAGTTGGTCATGGCGCAGCACCACGTTGTGGTTTGGCGGAGTCACAAAGACCACATTGGGAGTGAGTGGCTGGCGCTCCTGTAGCGGCAGAACCGGCATGGCCGTATCGCGGCTTAGCAGGCTGTTGAGCATGCTGGTGTGCTGGGGGGCGAGGTGCTGGGCAATGACGTAACAGAAGTTGCCGTCGACGGGCAGTCGCGAGAGCAGGGCGCGCAATGCCTCCAAGCCACCGGCGGATGAGCCGATGGCTACCAGGGTGGGTGAAATTGATTCGCGTTCCATCGCTAGTCAACCAAATGTCTTTGCATCATAGACGATAAATATCGACGAATCAATAAAAATATAGTTTATTTGTTTGAGAATCAGGCGGGAGTGACGTGCACCTCGACCTCGAGGGTATGTTCGCCGCCGCCGATGGTGATGCCCTTGACCGGCGTGACATCGCCGAAGTCGCGGCCCCAGGCGATGGTGATGTGGCCGGTGGAAGGAAGGCGATTGTTGGTGGGGTCAAAATCGACCCAGCCAAAATCACCGAGATAAACCGACACCCAGGCATGGGAAGCCTGGGCGCCCACGAAATTGGCATCACTCCGCAGGTAGCCGCTGACATAACGGGCAGCCAGCCCGTGGGCCCGCAGGGCGCCGATCATGACGTGCGAGTAGTCCTGACAGACGCCCTGGCGCACGGAGACGACCTTCTGGAGGGGGGTTTCGATCGAAGTGGAGGCGGGCTTGTAGGTGTAGTCCTGATAGATTTGCCGCATGAGGGCTTCCGCGGCTTCGAGCAGGGGACGGTCTGGCTGGAGAATGGGCGCGGCGTAGGCGTGCAGTTCTTCGAGAAACGGAAAAAAGGGCGATTCCCAAAGGAAAAAATTGGAGGAACGGGCTGTGGGGGCATGGGCGGTGAGGAGCCGTTGCCGGGATT
>VFQU01001710.1_pt1 | contig 12092 bp, 7 predicted proteins | sample 3512311 | NCBI WGS metagenome assembly VFQU01 (sample SAMN10412377, study PRJNA504923) | tailings metagenome | isolation source: Relicate 3 Philex TSF3 active mining site | place: Philippines: Tuba, Benguet | collected 2017-08-29 | reverse complement strand
AACAGTAAAACAGTTCAAGGGAGTTAGCTTTGGGGAGCGCTGTGCATGGCGATTCCCCGGGCCGGTCGCAGAAGGCAATAACAATATGATCAACCCCACCAAGCTTTTGCGTGGCGCGGTGTCCGCGGTCGCCATCATGGGGACAGCCCCCGTCGTGGCAGGTCTGCCGGTCATCGGTGTTGCAAGCGTACAGGCGCAGGAGCAGCTGGTCGGTTCTGTTCTATTCGAGGGCAACCGGCGTTTTTCCGACTCTCAGCTTCTGGCGATGGTGGATATTTCCGCCTCGGGTCTGTTCACCCAGCAGCGCCTTGCCGCTGACATCGAAAGCATCCGGCAGGCTTATGACCGCGACGGCTTCCTCGGTGTCACCGTAACGGCGCGCACCGAGCCGACCGCCGACGGTCGCGTCCGTGTGGTGTTCCAGGTCAATGAAGGCGAGCGCACCGGTATCGCTGCGATCAATTTCACCGGCAATAATGCGATCGGCACGGCGAACCTCAAGGGCGCCATGCTTACGAAGGAAACCGGCATTCTCAGCTGGCTTCTGCGCGACGATGGCTATGACGAGCGCAAGGTTGCCGTCGACCGTGAGCGTATCCGTCTTTACTACGCCAATCGCGGCTATCCCGATGCACAGGTGAATTCGGTCGCCGAATATGACGCGACACGTAATGCCTATTTCATCAACGTGACCATCAACGAAGGTCAGCGTTACAAGTTCAGTGACATTGGCATCGAGACCAGCATTGACGGCCTTAATACCGATGTGCTGCGCGGCACTGTGCGCACCGGTAAGAACGGCCAGTATTCCGCTGCTGATCTGCAGAAGTCCATCGAGGACATGGCCTATGAAGCGACGGCGCAGGGTTATTCCTTTGCCGACGTGCGGGCACGTCTTGATCGTGACGTCGCCACCAATAGCTTCAAGGTCACCTATCTGGTCGATGAAGGCGCGCGCATCTATGTCGAGCGCATCAATATCACCGGCAATATCAAGACCCGTGACTTCGTGATCCGGCGTGAGCTGGAATTCGGCGAAGGCGACCCGTTCAACCGCTCGATGGTTATTCGCGGCCGCAACAATATTGAAGCTCTCGGCTTCTTCTCGCGCGTTGAAGTGACCACCGGTCCCGGTTCCGGCCCGGACAAGATCGTGCTCAATATCAACGTGACCGAATCCGCATCGGGCGAATACGGCGCTTCGGCCGGTTATTCGACCACGGACGGTATTCTGGGCGAAGTCTCGCTGACCGAGCGCAATTTCCTTGGCCGTGGCCAGTATCTGCGTGCTGCCGTTGGCGCCACCCAGGCCGGTCGCACCTTCGACTTCTCGTTCACCGAACCTCGTTTCATGGGCCTCAAGGTTTCGGCCGGCGTCGATGCGTATCATCGCATCAACGACGAAACCGCCGCGTCCTTCTATGGCTCGCAGGTTACCGGTGGTCAGCTGCGCTTTGGTGTTCCGATCACCAGTACTCTGTCGGCGAATATCTTCGGCGGCTACGAGCGCAAGGTCATCAAGGACAACGATCCGGACAATTCCTCGCTGGTCAATGACGGTCAGGAATTCAACAAGGCGTTTGTTGGCTATACCCTGGTCTGGAACGGCGTCGACGACGTCAAGAAGCCGACAGAAGGTCTCTATGCAACCTTCAGCCAGCAATATATCGGCCTTGATCATAACCTGCTGAAGTCCGAAGCCCGTGCGCGCTATTTCATGCCGCTCATTCCGGACTCCGGCATTGTCGGTAGCGTTCGCGGTCAGGCGGGCGTCATCAATAGCCTCGACGGCTCCGCCGTTCATGCGATTGAAGCATTCTCGCCGGGTTCCTCGCTTATTCGCGGTTTCGAAGGCCGTGGTTTCGGCCCGCGCCTGACCACCGGCGAATATCTCGGCGCCACCATGTATGCTGGCATTTCGGCCGAAATCGAATTCCCGATCCCGGTCCTGCCCGAGAATTACGGCCTGAGCGGTGCCCTGTGGGCTGACGCTGCCTGGGTTGGTAGCGATAATCTTCCGCTACATCCGGCAGGCACTTTCGCTGCGGGCAGCAATAATGAACCCTGGCGCGCTTCTGTTGGTGCGTCGCTGATCTGGGCGTCGCCGTTCGGGCCGCTGCGTGGCGATTTCGCGCATGTGCTCAACAAGTCGACCGACGACCGCACGCAGATGTTCCAGTTCTCGATCTCGACGCTGTTCTAGTCTGATCGGTTCAAGAGGCTTGTTTGGGCCGCGGGGCGAAAGGCGCCGCGGCTCAATTTTTTGAAGTTGTGTGATGGTCGATACCAGGTTTCACCGATTTTCTGGTCCTGCTGCCCTGGGTGTTCTGCTTGCCGGACTGGGGCGGGATGACCTGGTCGCGACGCTGGCCGATCAGTCCATTGAAGTGACCGGCGCGACAGAACTCGATCTCGCCGGGGCCGGCGACGTTGTTCTGGCGGCGCATTCAAGCTACGAGCAGCCTTTGCGCGCCACCAAGGCCGGTATTGCCGTGGTGCTTCCCGGCCTCAGCGAAGCCGTCCCTGCGGGAACGGTGGCTCTCGTGTCCGACAAGGCACATCACCTTTTCGCCGATATTCTGGAGGCCCTCTATCCCGCCAGTACGGCCGGAGTCATTTCGGGCATCCGTGAGGATCTGGGCGCGCCGATTCTGGAGCGCGACGTGACCATCGGGTCCAATGTGGTGGTCGGTTCCGGCGTCGAAATCGGACGCGGCACGATCATCGGCGCCAATACGGTTATCGGCGCAGGCGTCACAATCGGGCGCAACTGTATCATCGCGCCAAATTGCACCATCGACTGCGCCCATCTGGGCAATGGCGTTGTGCTGCATTCCGGCGTTCGCATCGGCACCGAAGGTTTCGGTTGGCTCGATTTCGGCATTTCTAATCGCAAGATTCCGCAATTGGGCCGCGTGATTGTGCAGGACCGGGTTGAGATCGGCGCCAATAGCACTATCGACCGTGGCGCGCTCGGCGACACCGTCATCGGCGAAGGTACCAAGATCGATAATCTGGTGCAGATCGGGCACAATTGCCGGATCGGCCGCAATTGCCTCATCGCGGCCATGTCGGGTCTCTCCGGTTCCACCATTGTGGAAGACGGCGTGCTCATGGGTGGCGGTGTCGGCACGTCCGGTCATCTCAGGATTGGTGCAGGGTCCATGGTTCATGGCCGGGCGGCAGTTACCAAGGACTGGCCCGCGGGCTCCAAACTTGCCGGTGCGCCGGCACAAGATATAAAAGATTTCTGGCGAGAGATCGCCGTTGTGCGGAAATTGTCGAAGGGGGACAAGCGGGGATGAACGACACCGTCACCAGCGCCACAGAGCTCGATATGATGAGCATTGCCGAGATTCTGCAGGCTCTGCCGCACCGTTATCCTTTCCTGATGATCGACCGGATTGTTGACATCAATGGAGACGACTCCGCTGTCGGCATCAAGAATGTCACGTTCAACGAACCGATCTTTCAGGGCCATTTTCCTGGAAATCCTATTTTTCCCGGTGTCCTGATCATTGAGGGAATGGCCCAGACGGCCGGGGCTATCGTGATCAAGCACGATGCAAATGTTGGCGGCAAAAAGATCGTTTTGATGCTGGGCGTCGACAATGCCCGTTTCCGCAAGCCTGCTGGGCCAGGCGATACGCTGGAATTCCACATTTCCAAAATGCATCGCCGCCGTAATGTCGGGCGTTACAAGGCCGAGGCCAAGGTCAACGGCGCCGTGGTTGCCGAGGCCGAGATCACCGCAATGATCGTGAGTGCCGATTCGTGAGCGAAGGCGCCATCCATCCTACGGCCATCGTGGCCGAGGGTGCTCGGATCGGTAAGGGGGTCAGAATTGGCCCCTACTGCATCGTGGGTGCGGGCGTATCGCTTGCGGACAATGTTGAACTGAAGTCCCATGTGGTGATCGAAGGAAACACGACTGTCGGCAAGGACAGCACGATCTTTCCCTTTGCCTCTATCAGCAATGTGCCGCAGGATCGCAAATATCACGGCGAGCAGTCGCGGGCTGAAATCGGCGAACGCTGTATTATCCGGGAATCGGTGACGATCAATCCGGGCACAGAAGGCGGGGGCATGGTCACCCGGATCGGCAATGACTGCCTGATTATGGCCTGCGCCCATGTCGCCCATGATGCGATCATCGGCAACAATGTCGTCATGGCCAACTATGTCGGCATTGCCGGCCATGTGCATGTTGGCGACAATGTCATTTTCGGCGGTACTTGCGTCATCCATCAGTTCACGCGCATCGGTGCCTATGCCTTTATTGGCGCGCAGTCGATGGTCGATGGCGACGTCATTCCCTATGGCATGGCTGTCGGCAATCGCGCGGTTCTGACGGGATTGAATCTGGTTGGTCTCAAGCGCCACAAATTCGACCGCGAAGCCATCCATAAGCTGCGCGCCGCTTATCGGCAGATATTTGCCAGCGAAGGCACGCTGATGGAGCGGGTGGAAGACGCGGCGGCCTTGTTCAAGGACGATATGCTAGTGCAGGACGTGGTGAGCTTCATCACTGAGGGCACCGAGCGGCCGATCCTGTTGCCGCGCAACGGCCACGCCGGCGACTGAGCCGGGAGGGCCGTACGTGACCGAGACGGTGCGCCTCTTCATTTTGGCCGGCGAGCCGTCCGGAGATCGCATCGCCGCCGATCTGGTGGCTCGCCTACGTGCGCAGGTTATTGTCGGGCTGAGCGGTGTCGGCGGGGACGAATTGATCGGACAGGGGCTGCAATCGCTCTATCCCATGTCCGACCTGGCCGTTATGGGGATCACCGACGTTATCCTCAACCTACCTCGGCTTCTTTGGCGGCTGGAGCAAACCGCCAGAGCGATCCTTAAAGCGCGACCCGATGTCGTTGTGCTGGTCGATGCGCAGGACTTTTCCAAGCTTCTTGCCCGGCGCCTGCGCAAGCGCGGCTATACCGGGACGATCATCCTCTATGTGGCGCCGTCTGTTTGGGCCCGCAATCCGGAGCGTGCGGCCAAACTAACGCCGGCCTTTGATGCGGTTCTCGCCGTACTGCCCTTCGAACCAGCCGTCATGGAGCGTCTCGGCGGCCCTCCTACATGGTATGTCGGCCATCCGGCTCTGGGCGAAGGGCTGGTGCAGCAGCAGGGCCGCCAATCCGGTCCGCTTATCCTGTTGCCCGGCAGCCGCGAGGGCGAATTGCGCCGCCACCTTCCCATTCTCAAGCAATTTGCGGCGCGCCTTGCCGGTCATCCCAATATCACCCAATTCGTTGTGCCCACCTTGCCCCGGCTGCGCCATCGGCTGGAAACGGAGTTCGCGCAGTGGCCTGTGCCGATTAGGGTGCTGGACCGCCGCGACGACCGCAGGGCGCTTTATGAAAAGGCATTGGGCGCCGTCTGCGTCTCTGGGACTGTGACGTTGGAGTTGGCCATGGCGCGCGTGCCCATGACTGTCCTTTATGCGCTCGATGCCCAGCAGGCGCGCATCTATGAAAAGCTGGGGCGCCCCAATGTATCGCTACCCAATATCATTCTCGGCCGGGACGTGGTGCCCGAGCATATAGCGTCGCCGCTTCCGGTGGACGATCTGCTGGCTTCGACCCTCGATCTTGTCGGCAAAGAAAAAGCCCGCCAGCGGCAGATCGATGCCTTTGGCGAGCTTGCTCAGCTGATGGAGACGGGCCAGCCGCCGCATGGGAGGCAGGACCCGGCCGAGCGGGTCCTTGCTCTCTGGCGGGCTCAGCGCGAGCCGATGGCCTCGTAGTTGCGGGCAACGGCGCCATTGTAAAGCTGGCGCGGGCGACCGATCTTCTTTTGCGGATCGCCGATCATTTCCTTCCACTGGCTGATCCAGCCAACGGTGCGGGCCACGGCGAAGAGCACGGTGAACATCGACGTCGGGAAGCCGATCGCGTCCAGGATCACACCCGAATAGAAGTCCACATTCGGATAGAGCTTACGGTCGATGAAATACTGGTCTTCGAGCGCGATGCGTTCGAGTTCCTGAGCCACCTGTAGGGTCGGGTTGTTCTCGACACCCAGAATGGCCAAAACTTCCTTGGCGGTCTGCTGCATCACCTTAGCGCGCGGGTCGAAGTTCTTGTAGACGCGATGCCCAAATCCCATGAGACGGAACGGGTCGTTCTTGTCCTTGGCGCGGGCGATGAATTCGGGAATGCGATCCACCGTGCCGATTTCGCGCAGCATGTTGAGGCAGGCCTCGTTGGCGCCGCCATGGGCGGGGCCCCAGAGACAGGCCACGCCGGCGGCGATGCATGCGAAGGGATTGGCGTCGGACGAGCCGGACAGGCGCACGGTCGAGGTCGAGGCATTCTGCTCGTGATCGGCATGGAGCGTGAAGATCAGGTCCATCGCGCGGGCGATCTTGGGATCGACCTTGTATTCTTCGGCGGGGACCGAGAAGCACATATGCAGGAAGTTGGCCGCGTAATCGAGATCGTTGCGCGGATAAACGAAGGGTTGGCCGATTGAATATTTATACGCCATCGCCGCCAGGGTCGGGATTTTGGCGATCATGCGGATTGAGGCGATCTCGCGCTGGCGCGGGTCATTAATGTCGGTGCTGTCATGGTAGAAGGCAGCCATTGCGCCGACCACGCCGGTCATGATGGCCATCGGGTGCGCGTCGCGGCGGAAACCACGATAGAAATAGTGCATCTGCTCGTGGACCATGGTGTGGCGCGTCACCAGTGCCTCGAATTCCTTGAATTCGGTGGCAGTGGGCAACTCGCCGTAGAGCAGCAGGTAGCAGACTTCGAGATAGTTCGATTTGTCCGCCAGCTGCTCGATGGGGTAGCCACGATAGAGCAGTTCGCCCTTATCGCCGTCGATATAGGTGATGGCGCTGTCGCAGGCCGCGGTTGAGGTAAAGCCGGGGTCATAGGTGAACAGACCCGTCTTGGCGTAAAGCGAGCGGATGTCCATCACATCCGGCCCCACCGATCCGCTCAATATCGGGAATTCGTGGGTCTGGTCTCCGATGACGAGTTTGGCGACTTTATCGGTCATTGAGCTCTCCTCGCTGCACCGCGGCCCCTTGGGAAAATAAAGAGGGACAGGGCCGGGTCGGCGCAGAATACTGCGCCAATTTCATGGCAGAGAGGTATCAGGTCTTGCCTATGCCAAGCAACTGATAGGTAAGTATGACTTATCTATCTGGATGTGCTCAACCCGTGCCGTCAGTTCCCGGTCTGGTCGCCGAGACGGGCCATCGATTCTTCGCGCCCGATCAGCACCATGACCTCGAAAATCCCCGGAGAAACAGTGCGTCCCGTGAGAGCGGCCCGCAGGGGTTGGGCCAGTTTACCGAGCTTCAGGCCCTGCTTTTCGGCAAGTTCGCGCATTGCAGCGTCGATGGCCGGCACTGACCAATCGGCAAGCCCCCCTAACGTATCGGCAATGCTACGCAGCACCGCCCGACTGTCGTCGGTCAGCAGGGCCGCTGCCGCCGCATCGGGCTGAATGGGGCGCACGGCATAAATAAACTGTGCCAGGTCGATCAACTCCAGCACCGTCTTGGCGCGCGGCTGCAATTCGGGCAGGGCGGCCAGAACCAGATTGTGATTGGCTTCGAGCCCTTCCGCGTCGGCTTTGCGCCCCACTTCCTTGGCCGTCGCCACCATCACTTCATAGAGATAGGTGGGCGCGGCCTCGCGGATATAGTGGCCGTTGATATTCTCCAATTTGACGAAATCGAACCTCGCTGCACCCTTGTTCAGGGCTTCGAGACTGAACCATTCCACCATCTGGTCGGTGGAGAAAATTTCGTCGTCGCCATGGCTCCAGCCGAGCCGGGCGAGATAGTTGCGCAGGGCCGCGGGCAGATAGCCCATCTGCCGATAAGCTTCTACGCCCAGCGCCCCGTGGCGCTTGGACAGTTTTGCGCCATCCGGCCCGTGGATCAGCGGAATATGGGCCATTTCGGGCACGGTCCAGCCCATGGCGTTGTAGATGACGATCTGGCGCGCGGCATTGGTCAGGTGATCGTCGCCACGGATGATGTGGGTGACGCCCATATCGTGGTCGTCGACCACCACGGCATGCATATAGGTCGGCGTGCCGTCCGAGCGCAGGATGATGAAATCGTCGAGATTTTCCGTTTTGAACACAACGTCGCCCTGCACATGGTCATGCACGACGATTTCGCCGGTCAGCGGCGCCTTGATGCGGACGACCGGCTGCACGCCTTCCGGCGCTTCGGACGGATCGCGGTCGCGCCAAAAGCCGTTATAGCGGGGCGGCTTGCCTGCGGCGCGAGCTTCTTCGCGCATCTGGTCCAGATCGGCAGGCGAGCAGTAGCAGTAATAGGCATGACCGAGCTTGACCAGTTCATGGGCGATTTCGGCATGACGCGAAGCGCGGCCGAACTGGCTGATCGGCTCGCCGTCCCAGTCGAGACCAAGCCATTTCAGCCCGTCGATCAGAGCGGTCACCGCCGCTTCGGTCGAGCGTTCCCGGTCGGTATCCTCGATGCGTAGCAGCATTTTGCCGCCCTTGTTCTGGGCATAGGCCCAGGAGAACAGGGCCGTGCGAGCACCGCCGATATGGAGGTAGCCGGTGGGCGAGGGGGCAAAGCGGGTGACGACCTGAGACATGGCAACCGGAAGATTTTGAGGAATTGCGGGCCGTGTGTAGCATAGGCGGGCTTGAGCGCAAGGGTGGGGGCGCGTGCCGTGGCGGCGCAGGGGCCTGCGGAACAAGATTTATGGAAAGGCGACCACCCCGATCGGGCGGCGTCGCCTAGCGCCCTATTGCCCCTGGCTTTGGCACAGAACCTGGCTGCCGCGCTCGATCATGCCGCCGAGCACCGCCGCTTCTTCGTACTGCTGCCCTTCAGCATCATTGCCGGGCTCATCGCCTATGCCTTGCCGCCAGACGAACCGCCGCTGGTCCTGCTATTGACCCCCCTGGCTTTGGCGTTGCTGGTCATGGCGCTGTCATTGCGCTCCGCCAGCCTTGGCGGCATGCGCGCCGGGGCGCAGATCGCTGCCTTCGCCATCGGCTTTCTGCTCCTGCCGGCGCATGGCGCGGTATTTGGCACATCCATGCTCTCCCGTGCGGTCTATGGCACTTATGAAGCGCGGGTCGACGAAGTCATCTCCGCCGATGCCAGTGAGCAGCGGATCGTCGTTTCCGGCCTGACGTCAATCGGGGACAGCCGTGCCGTGGAGATACGGCGCGCCCGACTGCTTCTGCGCGGCGCGGCGCCATATCAGCCCGGCGACATTATCCGGTCTGCCTTGCGCCTCGCGCCCATTCCCGGCCCGGTCCTGCCCGGTTCCTATGATGGGCAGTTTCATTCCTATTTCAGTGGCATCGGCGCCTATGGTTCCGCCACCGGCGCGGTCGAACTGGTCAAGCCCGGCGACGATGGCGATCTGGGTCGCCGCATCGAGGCACTGCGACGGCATATTGCCGAGCGGATCGGCGCAGTTCTCGATGAACCGAGCGCCTCCATCGGCAAGGCCATGGTCATGGGCGACCAGAGCGGAATAACCGATGACATAAGGCAGGTCATGGCCGAGTCTGGGCTGGCCCATATCTATTCGATTTCCGGGCTCCACCTGTCCATCGTTGCAGGCGGGATTTTCTGGCTCGTCCGGCTCGCTCTGGCCAGCATGCCGGGCACCGTCACCTGGCCGGTCAAGTCCGTGGCGGCCATTGTCGGTCTCGTGGCGGCCTTCTTCTATCTGCTTCTGGCTGGTGGGGTCGATAATGTCCCCGCCTTTCGCTCGACGCTGATGCTGGCGCTGATCTTCGGGGCGGTGCTGGCCGGACGGCGGGCCCTGACCATGCGCAATGTCGCTATCGCCGCCTTCGTCATCGTAGTGATCGATCCGGCCAGCGTGTTTCGTCCCAGTTTCCAACTGTCCTTTGCCGCCGTGGTCGCGCTTATCGGCATTTATGAAATGCCGCGCCGATTCAAACCGCCCGAGGCCGGCTGGCTGGGCTGGACGCTCAAGGTCGTCAGCGCAACGGCATGGACGAGTTTCATTGCCGGCGCGGCAACCTTGTTGTTTTCCGCCTATCACTTCCAGCAGACCGCGCCGCTCAGCGTGCTTGGTAATGTGCTGGCGCTTCCATTCGTCAGCCTTGTCATCATGCCATTTGGCGTAGTCGGCGTGCTGGCCATGCCCTTCGGTCTCGACGCGCTCCCGATCACCATCATGGGCTGGGGCATCGACCGGATGGTCGATGTTGCCGTGCTGGTGGCCGGCTGGAGCCAGGGCTGGACCGGTAACCCGCTGCTATCGGGTTGGACACTTCTCGCCGGGCTCGCGGGTCTTGCGTGGTTTGCTTTCGTCGAAACGCATTGGCGGCTGCTGGGGCCTGCCCTTTCGGTCATGGTGATCCTGCTGTTCGACTTCGAGCCGCGCCCAGACGTGCTGATTTCCGACACGACCCAGGCGGTGGCCATCCGCACCAGCGAGGGCATGGCGCTGGCCAGCGGGCGCACAGGCAGCTTTGCCGTCGATGTCTGGAGCCAGCACTATCAAACCGAAATTGGCGCGACTCATCCCGATGCGCGCTGCGATAGCGCCGGTTGCATCGTGTCCCGGTCGGACTATTCGATTGCCATTATTCGCGCCGTTTCTGCCTTTGCCGAGGACTGCCTGATGCACGACCTTGTCATCGCGCGTATCAGACCGCCGGCATTCTGCAAGCCACGCGGCGCGCTCATCGGCCCGGACGAACTTGCGGCGGGGGGCGTGCATTGGTTGCACTGGAATTCGAAGGCCGGGCGGTTCGATATCCGCCCGGCCATTCCAAGCCTCAATCGGCCTTGGCGAGTTTTGCCACGGTGACGCCGGCGGCGGGCATTTCTGCGCCGCCCAGCACATAGCCGGCCTCGTCGGCCGCCTTGTTGAGCGTCTGCGGGCTGGCCGAATAGTTGACGTAGATGCGGTAGCCGCCGCGCACTCGACACCGTACGCCGGTGGGCAGGGCGAGCGTCGGCACATCGGCTTCGGCGATCAGGTGGTCGGCAACCCGCTGGACCAGCGCCCGGTCGCCACTGGCCGAAAGATAAAACAGCCGCCCCTGCGATACCAGAACCGGCACGCCCTCGACGTCTTCCATCACCACTTCCGCAGCCGTTTCCAGCTTTTCGCGCCAGAGCCGCGCATTGCCGCCGCCTTTGACCGCGACATCGACGCCCGGCGGCAGGCTGTCCACGCGCATCACCCGCGCATCGAGCAGGTTCTGCGGCAGGTCGGGCCCCAGCCGTTCGGGAATGGCGAAATTTTCGGTTTTCGAGCCGCTGCGCGGTCCGATCAGCACATAGCCGTCATAATTGGCCACCGCCTCGCGCAAAGCATCTGTCCAAGCCAGCAAAGCCGGGATGGCGACAATATCGTAGCCCTCAAAGCTCTTGGTCGCCGGGGAAAGAATGTCCACGTCCAGCCCGTGCTTGCGAAAGGCCGAATAAAGTGTCCGCACATGGTTGCCATGCTTGAAGCCCGCCGCCTGCGGCTGGATATCCCAGGCCCATTCGCTCTGATAGTCATAGACCAGCGCGATGCGCCCTTTGGCTGCGATACCGGCGAGGCCGATTTCGGCCAATTCGCGCGCCACCTGGCTGGCCTCATGATAGGCCGGGGCAGGCTGGCTGTCGGGCCGCAGCAGGCCGGCATGCATCTGTTCCTGCGCGAACGGCGCCTGCCGCCAGCGGAAATAGGACACGACTTCGGCGCCATGCGCGAAGGCTTCCCAGGCCCAGAGCCGCGCCATGCCGGGCAGGGGGTCAGGATTGGCATTTGCCCAATTCACCGGGCCGGGCTGCTGCTCCATGACCCACCAGCGGCCATGGCCTGCCGTGCGATAAAGATCGTGATGGAAGGCGGCGTTATCAGGGTCGCCCTGGCGCATATAGTGCCGCTTGATATCCTCGGGCTCGTCGCTGACGGCCAGATGCCCGATTGGGTAGGAATCCCAGCTCGCCACGTCGATGCTTCTGCCCAGATCGAAATGATCGAACTCGGTATATCGGCTCATGAAATTGTGAATGACCGGCAGGTCCGGGCGCTTGGCCTTGAGAATATCGTACTGGACCTGATTGAAGGCGCAGACCTGATCGGAGGAATAGC
>VFQU01001709.1_pt1 | contig 12098 bp, 11 predicted proteins | sample 3512311 | NCBI WGS metagenome assembly VFQU01 (sample SAMN10412377, study PRJNA504923) | tailings metagenome | isolation source: Relicate 3 Philex TSF3 active mining site | place: Philippines: Tuba, Benguet | collected 2017-08-29 | reverse complement strand
GACAAGCAAGCATTAGATTGGTTTGTGTACATGAAGCAAAAATAGACGATAGATATAAAGGGGCAGAATAATCCTCCTGCATACAAATACTCCAACCATCGGCTAAAATATTCGTAAAAGAGATATTTGTATAAATATTTTCGACTGGGGTAGTAGCGGAACGTTCAGTAGTATTTCCATCCCGATTCCCAGCTTGGTCTCTAGCCCTCACTAAAAAATAATAACTTGTATTAGGTGTCAAAGAAGAGACAGTATGCGAGGTCGCACCTGCAGTACTTGTAGAATTGACCGTAAAAGTAGTTTGGCAAGTTCCCGAAGAAGTAGAAACGCATATATCATACACCAAATTCGCAGGAATAGTCACATTATCACTTCCAGCAGTCCAGTTTAAAGTGACAAAGGTTCCTCCATTTGGAGTCGCAGTAGTAACTCCCGCAAAACTAGGAGCAATTACATCTGCGCTGGTAGCTTGGGTGGCTGGAGTGTAAAGAGATATGTTGCCAGCGCTGTCCTTTACTAATACTGCAAAATGATAAGAAGAGGACGGCGATAGAGCCGTCACATTGTAGGTCAATGTATTCGCAGCCCAGTCCATCAATAAATCCGCGCCAGCTTTTGCATTTGCCGCGGCAACGGTATTTATATTGGCAGTGGAAGTATTATCTTTCACTAATTTATATTGAAGAGATGCACTGCCTGTTGCGTCATCAGTTGCTTGTCCCCAATTGACAGTCATAGAAGTATCTGCGACGGAAGAAAAAGTGATACCCGTTCCTACAGTTGGAGAGGTTACGTCATTTGTCGTAGTTTGAGAACTTACAACATATATGGCTTTATTATGAGCAGCATCTCTCACTAAAACCACAAAATGGTAGTTAGTAGAAGGAGATAGCCCTGTTACTGCAAAAGTAGTCACATTTGCAGTCCAGTCCATTAACAAATCTGCACCTGTTTTTGTTTCGGCAAGAACGATTGTAGAGATATTTGCGGAACTAGTATCATCTTTTACGACTTTATATTGAAGATTGGCAAGTGCGGTAATGTCATCCGTCCCTGCTCCCCAATTCACATTCAAAGACGTGACATTGATTCCTGAGAAATTAATGGCAGAACCTATTGTAGGTGGAGTGGTATCCACAATACTGGAAGTGCTGAAACCATCTTTCTGAACGTAATCCTGAGACAGCGTTTTACCATAGAGAGTTTTTACTGCCGTTGTCACTTTCACTTTATAAGTCGCATTTAGCACTAAACTAGGAGAAGTAGAAAATGAATATTCGGAAGAAGATGAATCTTGGTTTGAAGTAAGTCCTGCACAAGTTGAAAAATCGTCCTTACTGATTTGAACGGACCCGGAACAAACTCCTGAAGAAGATTGAATGGAAACGGAATCCAAAACTACCGTTTGATTAAAAATAATTTTAATTGTGGGAGATGAGGAAATATTCGCCGATCCGTTGTCAGGCGTAATGGAAACAACGGATAGAGTGCTTGTTTCACATTTAGAAGTTTGCCCTGTCAAACAGGATAAAAAAACAGCATCCGAAAGAGTTTCGGTGACTACCTTGCCCAGTTCCGGATTACATTCATAAATGCTAAAAAAAGAAAATAAAAAAATAAGCAGGCTTTTTCTTTTCATAGTATAGATCTTCATCAGGGAATAATATATTGACTTGTTGTGGAAAAAATGCAACAAATATGTTCTTTTAGATTATCGTTATATTCTTTTCGATTTCTATAAATTAAAAACCTATATAAGAAAAAGAACAATCATCACATTGTGAGATTATGTCACAATAAAGTAGAACGATCGTTGATTGCGGGAAAGTACGAGAGTAGTAAAGAAATTTCTAAGCGGGCTGAAACACGGGGCCGATTTTATCATCGTTTCGTTTAAACTTAACTTTGTTTCCAATAGAGATTTGGTTTATGTTCACATCTTCCAGAATCGTAGTGAGTTTGACATTCTCTTCCGTTTCCACAATCGCCAAAACGTAAGGAGTTTTTCCTGCCATGTGCCCGAAACCGACATGAACTACGGTAAAGGTATAAACCTTACCCTGTTCCTTTAAAAAAATGGTTTCTATTCGGTCACTGCCGCAACTCGGACAAGCAAACATGGATTCGGCGATTTTTAAGTCGCAGTCTTTGCAATGGAAACCATGGAAGCCGGAAATTGCAGTCATATAAACCTCATTGAATCAAAGCGGGAAAAGAAATATTGGAGGACATTTTCAAAATCCGGGTTTTGTGAAGAAACCCGGAAATTGAATCCGCGTTCGATAGAAAATCTAAACACGGAATTTTGAAAACGCTTTGTTTGAAAAAACAAAGCGGAGAATAAACTAGTTTTTCAATCTTTCGATGATCGTAGCGATTCCCATACCGCCACCGATACAAAGAGTGATCAAACCGTATTTAAGATCTCTTCTTTCAAGTTCGTCTAACACAGTACCAGTGAGAATCGCTCCTGTCGCTCCGAGCGGGTGACCCAAAGCCATAGCTCCACCGTTCACATTGATTTTCGCTTCGTCGATTCCCAGTGTTTTTTTTACATAAAGAACTACGGATGCGAATGCTTCGTTGATTTCCCAAAGGTCGATGTCGTTTACGGAAAGACCGGCAGCCTTCAAAGCTTTTTGAGAAGCGGAAACAGGACCAGTCAACATGATCGTAGGATCTTCACCGGTAGCTACAGTCGCTAGAATTTTAGCTCTAGGCTTCAAACCGTATTTTTTAAGACCGTCATCGTTCGCAACAAGCAAAGCAGCTGCACCGTCAACGATACCGGAAGAGTTTCCTAAAGTATGGATGTGATTGATTTTTTTGATTTCAGGGTAAGATCTAAGTGCAATCGCATCTAACTCTTTTTCACCGATTGTTTTAAATACCGGACCAAGACCGGAAAGGAAAGCATAATCGGATTCGATACGAGGGTTTTCCTCTTCGGTAACAATTGTTCCGTCATCTAACTTAATTGGTACGATTGATTTTTTGAAATATCCGTTTTTAACTGCATTATTTGCTTTGATTTGAGAAGATTCAGCGAAACGATCCGCCTCTTCTCTGGAAATATCATACTTAGTAGCGATTAAATCCGCTGAAATTCCTTGAGGAACCAAATTGTAATGGCTTGCAATTTTTTCATTTCCGATGCTGAAATCAAGACCGACCATATCGTCGCCCATTTTTACACGGCTCATGGATTCAACTCCGCCGCCTACAGCCAAATCCATCGCTCCGGAAGCAACGTGGTTTGCAACGTTGTTCAAAGCTTGGAGGCCGGAACCGCAGAAACGATTCACAGTGTAACCTCGAACTTCTTTCGGCCAATGAGCAGCCATTACAGCATAACGAGCGATACAAGCAGCTTGGTCCGCTACCTGCGAAACGCAACCTAATACGACTTCTTCAACAGCTTTCGGATCTACTCCGTTTCTTTCTTGGATTGCTTTTAATGTAGCGGCGGAAAGTTCTTGAGGGTGAACACTCGCAAGCGTCCCTCTTTTTTTCCCTTTTCCTCGAGGCGTTCTAACGGCATCGACGATATATGAGTTCCCCATGGGTTTACCTCTCTCTGGGTATTGACTTAGGAAAAACGTACAAGGTTCCGCTCCCCTGGAAAGAAAAAATCACGATTTTGTAATAGATTTCTTGAATTTGTTGCCATAAAACCGCAAACCCCTGCCAAAATTGCAGGATTGGTTCGTAAAATAGGCATCCATCCTATCTCCCAGTGCCAATCTGGATTCTTCCACCATGCGGACATACCTAAGATTGGGATGAAACGCATCTTCAAATCCCCTTTTGTCCCAGTCCACATACCTCCAGGCACTGAAGCTATGGTTCACTCCAATTCGTTCATCAATCGTTCCAATGAGTTGGAATCGGTCGCTGCATACGGATCGGAAGAAAATGAAACGATTGAAAAAGTAGAGAATGTTTCGATTGGGATTGGCTTCCAAAATGGAGGAAAAATGTTCCTTCATCTCTTCGACGGTATAGAATAAATCCGGGCCTGAATTCGTGGAACGAAAGATTAGCGGGGTAAATTCATTTTTAGCATAAACTCTTGTTAGTATGCGGATGAACTCAGGATCGTCGATTAAAACTGGAATTTCATTGAAAGAAAAAGGGAAAGGTTCTCTTTCATTCATGTGAATTTCTATATAACGGGTATGATCAAAGGAAGTATCGTTGATGTCTGTGGCAACTAACTTGCTTAAGTGGCCGATCAAAAGTTGATCTTCATACAGATCGCGGACGGTCACAGCACCTTCTTCGTAAAGAATCGCACTTCCGAAATCGATGAATACGGCTCCTTCGAAGAGATTTCCCAAAGAACCGTACGTTTTATGAATCAATTTATTTCGAAAGATGGAACGCAGGATTAGATTATGGTCGTAAAGTCTTCTTCGACCTGACCTTTGTTCTACGACGGTATTCTTTGTTTTTTTGACTTTGTAATAATGAATATGGTTGGCTAAACCGAATCGAAGTTTTTCGATCGCATGGTTTTCCGAAAGACGTTTTTCATCTTCCTCTTCTTCTATGATGGTTCCTTTGGCCCAATTCGCATCGGCCAAAGGAAAAGCGAAAAAGAAAACTAGGAAGGCAATTAAGGAAGGAAAAAGAAAATAACGAAACAAAAACACCGATTCTTTTCCAAAGAAAATAGATCTATCGGGTTATACCCTTTGACCTAAAATCGGACCGCCTTGTTTTTCCATCATTCTTTCTTTTGTGAGAAATAGATCTTCCCTGTTGTCTGCGGCCATCTCTCCGGTTCCATCCAAATAAATAGCGCCCTTAGGACAAGCTTCTTCACATAACCCGCAGAAGATGCAACGAAGTAGATCGATTTCGAATTTTTGAGCGTATTTATCTTCCGGATGCAGATGTTGTCTGTCCGCAGGAACTTCCGCCGCTTGGATATGAATCGCATTCGCAGGACAGATCCACATACAGCAGAAACAAGCAGTGCATCTTTCTCTTCCTTGTTCGTCCCTCTTCATGGAATGCATTCCTCGGAAACGAGTGGAATATTGGCGTTTTTTCTCAGGATACTCGATGGTGACTTGGCGATTGAAGAAGGCCACCTTCACAAAATGTTTGAGAGTGATCCAAAGACCTTTTCCGATCGACCAAAAATAAAATTTCTCATACCAAGAGAATTGGTGCCGCTTCGCTACATTGACTACATTAACGGTTGCCAAGGACTGCCTCCTCTTTCGTACGAATAGATGTTACAAGTCTTTCGAAAAACTCTGCGGATGAAAGAAGTCCTTTCGGAGCAGACATCGATTTTTCGAAGTTTTGTTTGAGTCCGTTTTTGTTGGTGAAACTTCCTTCTTGTTCCGCAAAGATCTGAATCGGAACGGCGAAGTTCGCATTTTTTGCGGATAGAGTGATGTTCGTATCCAGTTGAACTACTGTTACTTTTCCCAAAAGACCTTCCGGGATTTCCTCTTTCAAAACGAATACCAAATCGATTTTTCCGGATTGAATTTGAGAAAGCAGACCGCTGATTCCTTCGGATGTGGTAGCTCCCGCATCGACGGCACCTTTCGTATTCGGGTGTTGGTCTTTGGTAAGAAGGAAATCCACTTGTTCGGTTTCTTTGTACTGCGCGTCAGTCACCCTGGTTTCGAATAAGAAGGTTTTGCCACCTAACTCTTGTCCTAAGGAAGAAATCGAGTCTTTGATTTTGGAAATATTTTCATTGGATTCATGAGCTCCTCCCAAAACTGCGATTCCCTTCGCACCGCGAAGAGAAGAAACGATTTTAGGGATCACTTCCGTAGAAGCGGAAGGAGAACCGTTTTCCATATAGGTCATAAGTCTGTTCTCGTTCATCCAATCCAAATCGAATCGGCCTTTATCACAGAGAAAGAACATTCCTTTTTCATAATTTTCTTTCACCATATAACGATACATTTTATTGTCCCGCACATTCGTTGTTACATTGCAACCTGTGGAGCAACCGTGACAAACGGAAGAATGAGATTTATACCACCAAACTCTGGATTTGAATAATGTCTTATTGTTGAGAAGAGCGCCCACAGGACAGATATCCGCCAAGGCTCCCTGGTAATTGTGTTGGATCGGTTCGTTGTTTGCCAGACCGATGAGGGAATGATTTCCTCTTTCAAACAAACCGAGGTTGGATTCTCCCACCTTTTCCTCTTCGAAACGAACACAACGATAACAAACGATGCAACGGTTGTGATTGATGATGAGATTGGTTCCTATCTCTTCCTGAGGAACATTTCTTTTATGAAACTCGAAACGGGAATGACCTTGTCCGGAACCGAAAGCGTTATCTTGAAGTTTACATTCGCCTGCTTTATCACAAACAGGACAGTCTAACGGGTGATTTGCGAGAAGGAACTCCATCGTACCGGCACGAGCTTCTTTCACTCTGTCCGACTTAGTGATGATTCCCATTCCTTCTTTTACGGGAGTGTTACATGCGGCTTGGAGACGAGGAACTCCTTCGATCTCAATCAAACACATGCGGCACATACCCACAATGCTAAGTGCAGGATGATAACAAAAATAAGGGATTTCTACGCCGACATCTTTTGCGGCATCTATTAGATTTTTCTTCTCGTCGACTTCGAACTCGACACCATCAATCTTTATCTTTACCAAAGAGCGAGCCCCCTATCGTTTGATTAGAACTCGCTTATCTATTTTGTCAAACCTTCATTTGGAAATAATGTTCGCATGATCCAGATAAGAATATTTTGCCAAATCGATCACTGTTTCTTTGAAGAATTCGGAATCGATAAAGATAGATGAAGTGCGAATATTTGTGCTTTTTACTATTTTTCCGATCAAATCATCTAAGATCTGAAGCGCATTTCCTTCATAGAAGAAGTTCGTATCGAGATTCATTCTCAAATTGCTGAAAGTACCTCGTCCTGCCAAAAAATGATGAAACTTATCATAGATTTCATCGGCTCCTTTTTTAGGAGGGCAACCGGAAACCTCCATCAATGCTTCCGAGATAGAAAGTTCCGTCACTTTTACAGTCAGTGATAAACCTTTTTTATCTATGATCATGTCGGGAGTCAGATGAAGAACGGATTGGATTTTTTCCATAAGAGAAGTAGTAGAGATCGGTTTCAAAAGATAACCGCTGACTTTACTGTATGCCGCTCTTAGGATTTGATCTTTTTCCCCTACGGAAGTAAGCATAATCACAGGAGTGCTTTTTATAAAATCTTTTGCTTTCTCCAAAAAGGCAAGCCCATCCAGATAAGGCATCATTATGTCGCTGATGACCAAATCGAAAGTGTTGCTTCTGATTTTGGTAAGAGCCGCCATTCCGTCCGTAACATGCGTAACGGAAAAATTGTATCTTTCCAAAGTATGGATGAGCAGTTTCGCAGAACTATCGTCATCTTCTGCGAGCAAAACTTTATAAACCTTTTTCATAATTCAATACTTCTTATTGATTAGGGATCGATTCCAAATTTGCGTATTTCAAAAACCACTTCGGCTGCAGGGCTCTTTGGTAAAAATAAGCATCTACTAACACCAGATTGATTACTGCTTCTACTATCGGCACGGCTCTAGGCAAAACACAGGGGTCATGTCTACCTTTAGCTTTTAAGACAGTTTCTTGGTTCGAATCGTTCACCGTTTTCTGTTCTTTTTTAATAGTAGACGTAGGTTTGAAGGCTGCCCTTACAACTAAATCCATCCCGTTCGAAATTCCTCCTTGGATTCCTCCCGAACGATTTGTTCTTGTTTTTACTTTTCCTGTACCATCTTCGATATAAAATTCGTCATTATGTCTACTTCCGGTTTGTCTCGTACCTAGAAAACCGGAGCCCACCTCGAATCCTTTGCAGGCGGAGATGGACAAAAGAGCCTTCGCAAGATCCGCATCCAGTTTATCGTAAACAGGATCTCCTAGTCCGGGGGGAAGATTTTTCACCACTGCTTTTACGATCCCTCCTACGGAATCGCCTTCGTCTCTGAGCTTTCGGATCAAAGTTTCCATTTCGTCATTCGAAGATTTTTTAGGGCATCTGGTGGGAAACTGATCCACATAATCTCTGCTTAACGGATATTCGTTTTCTTCGATTCGGGAATCGATCTCTCCCACGGAATCCACCCAAGCAACTGTTTGAATTCCCAATTCTCTTTCTAATATAACACGCGCAAGTCCCGCAGCAGCGACTCTTCCGATGGTTTCCCGAACGGAGGATCGACCTCCTCCTACGTGGGCTCTATGTCCATATTTTTCGGAATAAGTATAATCTGCATGAGAAGGACGAAAGACATGGGCCATTTCGTCATAATCGCTTCCTATCGTATTCTTATTGTTAACTTTCATAAGAATCGGACTTCCGGTTGTTTTTCCCTGGAAGACTCCCGACTCTACAATGACTAAATCGTCCTCATCTCTGGGAGTAGTGAGGTCGTTTTGACCGGGCCTGCGGCGAGTGAGATCCTTTTGGATTTCTTCCTGCGGAAAAGGAATACCTGCAGGCACCCCGTCCACGACAACTCCGACAGATACACCGTGTGATTCTCCGTAAGTGGAGACTTTAAAAATCTTTCCCCATGTAGAAGGCATATAGATACCATTGAAAATGAGGATTGCAATCTATCCAATAAAGTTTTTCTCTATAAAAGGGCGGAAGGACTCATTTGCAAAGACTGACTCTATTTCTGGAAAAAACGACGAAAACCTTCAGCCGCATTTGGCTTCTTTCTCTTTCCTTCCATCTTTCCTTATTATTTCTATTTTACTATTCATCCGATACAGAGTCCCTGTCGGAAAAAATCCACCTAACCCAAGGAAGTGCCCTCCGGATGTTTTCGAATTCTCCGGTTCCCCTTTTGGGAACAGGTAAAACATCCTCCCAGTTTCAGGAAACATCCGACCGGGAAGGAACCAAAGATACTGAGGAAGAAATCCAAAGTTTTCGTAATACCTTATCCTACCCCCTGTTGGCTTTAGAACAGAGATTAGAAGATGACTGCTCTTTTCGAGTTACTGTTGCAGAAAATGGAGACATTGAGAAGGTGGTGGTCTTGGTTCCCTGCCGTTACAATGTTTTTGAAGATCAATTTCGCAAACAAATTCAGAATTGGAATTTCAAATCATCCCGAGGGAAAGAGATAGTTCTGCCCATCCGGTTTCGTATTCATGCAAGGGAATGATCCAATCCATTCAGAAAGACACTGGTTCGTAGTTTATACGAATCCCAGGGCGGAGAAAAAACTTTCCCGTTTATTCAAAAAGTATAAAATAGAACACTACCTTCCTCTTGTTTCCAAAAAGCAGAAATGGAGTGACCGCATCAAAACTGTGGAACTTCCTTGTTTTCAATCCTACATTTTTGTCAAAATTTTATTTTGGCAGGAAAGGGTGAACGTTCTCCAACTTCCCGGAGCCCACCATTTTGTTTTCGAAAAAGGCAAACCTGCCATCGTGGATGAAACGATATTATTCGGACTGCAGGAAGGACTCACCAATCACAGTGAAAGTTTCGAGATCAGGCAAGAGGAAGCCCTGCAAAAAGGCAAGTTTGTGAAAGTGATTTCCGGCCCATTGGTGGGTAAAGTTTTGGAAATCGAAAAAAGGAAAAACAAAGTAACTGTCATATTGAGGTTCCCCATGTTAAATCAAGTGGCTACCTACGAAGTAAATATAGAAGAGATAGATTGGGAGGAAATTCAAAAATGAAAGATATAATGAGTATCGTTAAACAAGCACTAGATGATGAAATCTCTTCTGCTATTCATTTTAAAGAAAACTTAGATCCGAACATCGCCGCCTGCGTGGAACTCATCCTAAAAAGCAAAGGAAAGGTGATTGTGACCGGAGTGGGAAAATCGGGAGATATCGCTAAAAAAATATCTCATACTCTTTCTTCCACGGGAACCTCTGCCTATTTCCTTCATCCAACGGATGCATCCCATGGGGATTCCGGAATCGTAAGCGCAGATGATGTGGTACTTGCCATCGGAAAAAGCGGGGAATCCGAAGAGCTGAACTACATCCTTCCGACTTTGAAACGAATCGGAGCGAAAATCGTAGGGATCACTGCGAACTCAAAATCGAAACTCGCAGAACTTTCCGACATCGTCATCATCACTCCTATCTTAAAAGAAGCCTGTCGTTTGGATCTGGCTCCTACTTCCTCCACAACCATAGCACTTATGCTAGGTGATGCGATTGCAATGGCACTTATGGAATTAAAAAATTTCCAAGCGGACGACTTTGCACTTTATCATCCTGCGGGAAGACTGGGAAAAAGACTTTCTCTTCATATATCCGATGTAATGCGTAAAGAAAATAGAAACGCAGTCGTAAAAGCAACGGCAGGATTGGATGAAATCCTAAAGGAAATCACATCCAAAGGAATCGGTGCCACGGGAGTCACCGATGATTCCGGAAAATTAGTCGGCCTCATCACCGACTTCGATATCAGAAAGGCCCTTACAGGTAAAAAGATCAACGAATCCGTAAAAGCAACGGATATGATGAATCCGAATCCTTCCTTCTTCCTTCCCGAAGAAAAGGCTTATGACGTACTAATAAAAATGGAAAATAGGGAAAGACCCATCTCAGTGGCTCCTGTCGTTACGGCGGAACGTCTGTTTGTGGGTATGGTTTCCCTTCACGATTTGCTTCAAAAAGGATTATAAACATGCCCGATTCATATAAAATCATCGCCACATTAGGCGAAGACGATATCCGTCATCTGCAAAAGAAAGATACGAAAGACATAGATGTTTTGGAAATCAGACTGGATCTGTTTTCCAGAAACTACATCCAAAAGGAGATGAAAAAGAAAATCAAATCCTTGGGTCTGCCTGCGCTTTTCACATACAGAAGAGCCGAAGACAGCAGTGTAAAATCGTATGTGAAACTTTTCCCGGAAGATGTGGAAGGGATTCTAAAAGACTTCAACGATAACTCAAACTATCTGGACATCGAGCTTAACAGGGAAGATACCATCTTCAAAAACTACGAACAGTTGAATTTTAGAATCATCTATTCTTATCATTCCTTCAAAAAATCGATTTATGCGAAAGAGATGAGAGAGTTCATTCAAAACTCCAAACCTGTCAAAAAGAAAAACCCTATCTATAAATTCGCAATCACTCCGGAAGACATCGAAGAGACTGCCGATTTTATGAACGATATCAAAACCTTATCCAAAACGAATACGATGATCGGAATTTGTATGGGGGAAACTGGAATTTTATCTCGTGTGTTCGGAGATTATTTCAACTCCTCCTACACCTATATGACCTTAGGCGAGCCAAAGGCACCGGGACAGATTTCCATCGATACCTTTAGAAAATTAAGATCTGATTTATTTAAGGGTTCTTCTGCGGGGAAGGAGTCGAAGGAAGAGGAGTAGTTCCTGTTCCGTTCGCCACAGGCGGAGCCGTTTTAACGGAAGAAGAGGGAGTCTGAGAAGGAACTTCAGTGTTCGTCTCGACTCCTTTTTTATTGATAAAGTCTACGAATTTAGAATCCTTTAAAAATTCCTTAAAGTCTTCTTCTTTGGAAGCCATAGTCCAATATTCGTCTTTCATCTGCCCTGCGGATTTTAAGTTCGACTTTGTGGAATTCAAATCTCCCTTTTTCGCGAATGCTCTTGCTAATAAATAATAGGCGGCAGAAGAATTTGGAACTTTTTGCAAAAGAGGGATCGCCGTATCGAATTTATTCAGATAGAATAAATTTTTTCCTCGGTAGAATAGATATTCTCTGGTTCCGTTCACATCCGTATCGTTCTCCAAAGATGCGAAATATTTTTCAGCAGTGTTTTCTTTTCCTAACGCAGTCAAATGACGAGCCAATCTTAAGAAGCCGATTTTGTATTTATCAGGAGCCTTGGTAGGGGATTGAAAATTGGATTCTAAAAATTGAAAATATTTTTCAAAACTGGAATCGAGTTTGGTTCCCGTTTTTCCGGACTCCGCCAAACAAATGAATCGAAACATGTGGGATTCTACTTGTCCCGCAATTGCCACCGCTCCTTCCGCATTTTGCACACATTCTTCCCAAGAAGATTTTTGGTGTTTCAAACGAGCCAATGCCAAAAGAGGAGTGTCTT
>VFQU01001708.1_pt1 | contig 12101 bp, 8 predicted proteins | sample 3512311 | NCBI WGS metagenome assembly VFQU01 (sample SAMN10412377, study PRJNA504923) | tailings metagenome | isolation source: Relicate 3 Philex TSF3 active mining site | place: Philippines: Tuba, Benguet | collected 2017-08-29 | reverse complement strand
TGCTCTTCCATGAAGCGGATCGCTTCCTGGGCGTTGGTGGTTTCCCAGAAGGTGCGGATGACGTGGTTGGCGCGCGCCTTGATCACCTGGTTCTGGATCGTCTTGACGACCGTGTAGTACCAGCATGCGATAGACATCAGCACCAGCGTCACCACGACAACCCAAGTCACGGCGAACTCGCCGGGGTGGGCGACCATGTTGTTCAGCAGGCTCGCGATACCCATTTCCTTGAGCGCTGCTGCGTTGGTGTCAGCGACGACGCCACCGATGACCTGATCCATCGGCGCCGGCGTGGCAGCCTGGGTAGCAGCCGCGGCTGCCGGCGTATTAGAGGCTTCTTGGAGCATTTCCGTACCCTTTTGCTAGTTAGGCGTCTGTCAACTGAGGGAGAACTTGATCGGGACGAGCACCCAGCTCTGCACCGGGACGCCCTCCTTCATGCCTGGGTTGAATACCCACTCACGCACCGCCTGGATGGCGGCCTGATCCAGCAAGCGCGAGCGGCTGGACTTTTCCACTTCGATCTGGACCGGGCGACCATCCGTACCGACCAGAACGCGCAGGAGAACTTCACCTTCCTCGCGGCGGCGCATCGCCTGGGGCGGATAGCGCGGCGGCTTGAGTCGACGGTAGGAGCTGTCTTCCGTGGCGCCATAGCTCGGGGCCGGGGCCGCCGGGGCGGGCGGCGCCGGGGGCGGCGCCGGGATCGACATCGGCGTGGCTTCCTCCAGAATCACCGGCGGCGGAGCCTCCGGCGGCGGCGGCGTCGGACGCGGACGCTCGATCACCTTCGGCGGCGGCCGCTTCGGGGGTTCCGGCGGCGGCGGCGGCGGCGGCGGTGGTGGCGGCGGTGGCTCGATGAAGGTGACTTCAACGATCTCCGGCGGACGCTCCTCCATCTGCGGCGGTGCAACCGGCACCAGCATCAGTACCAGGGCCATCGCGTGCACGGCCATTGCGGCGGCCAAGCCGGCGATTCGCAGCCAGCTGAGCTTGCGGCCCCCGTTTTCCTCAATTTCTTGCTTGTCTGTCATGCGCAGTGTCGTGGTCGGAGGTCAATCCATCCGCGCTGCCAGTCCGCCTGCCTAGACAAGCTGAACGACACGGGAACGGCATAGCTTATACCAAGAGATGCACCTTGCCTAAGGCTTGGCAGGTGAACGAGTTTCAACGGTTGACTTGGCGCAGGTAGGCCTCGGCCATCGCCTTGGTCTCGGGGTACTTCGCGGCCTCGCGGTAGGCAGCCAGTGCGGCCGGTTGGTTGTTGAGCCCAAACTCGGCTGCGCCGAGGATGACGTAGGCATCTCCCGGGCGCTTCACGCCCTTGGTGATGGCACGGTTGGCAGCCGCCTTGGTTTCCGGCCAACGCTCCAGCTCGGCGAGGGTACGGGCGTGGTTCAGTGCCATCTCGCCATCGGCGGCCAACTCGTCCGCTTTGCCGAAGGCTTCGGCGGCTTGGGTGATGTTCTCAGAGAAGTAGTACGCCTCGCCGAGGCCACGATAGATCTCGAGGGTCGGCTGCACCTTGCCCTCCTGAACCGCACGTGCAATCAACTCGGCGGCTTTGAGATCCTGTTCGGCATAGCGATACATCTTCGAGAGCTCGATGTAGTCACGCTCCTCGGTCAGAACACCGCGATTGATGCCGTCCTCCATCGTTTCCACGGCCTTGGCGATCTCGTCGGCGTTGACGTAGATCGCGGCGAGGTTGCGGATCAGGTTGACGTTCTGGGGATCGTTGGCCAGCAGGCCCGCCGCGATCTCAGCGGCTTCGCCGGCCCGTCCCAGCTCGAACAGGCTGCCCATGAGCAGCTGGGACACGGTGGTCTCGGGCTTTTCCTGCAGGGAAAGGGCCTTGCGCAGATCGGTGACGGCCTGCTCGTACTGCTCCATGCGGTAGTAGCAGTTGCCGCGCAGCGCATAGATCTGTGCCGAGTCGGCACGGGTTTCTTCCAGCAGCCGAGTGAAGGTCGCAGCGGCGTCGCTGTACAGCTCCTCCTGGAACTGCAGCTGTCCGATGTTCTGCATGATCTGGAAGTACTGGTTGTTCTTCAGGCCGCCTGCCTCGAGCGCTGCCTGAAAGTAGGCGATCGCCCCCGGATAGTTGTCGCGGTCCAGTTCAATCTGCGCGAGCAGCTGGTTCGCCAGCGACTTCTCGTACGGACCCGCAGCGCTGGCAGCGAGCAGCGACTTTGCCACTTCCTCGGTCTGCGCCTCCTTGCCCTCCTCCTGCGACAGGTCGAACAGCTGCTTGAGCTGCCGCTGCAGACGCGAGACCGGTTTCACTTCCGGCTCTTCGCGGGTGGCGTTCGGGTACAGCACTTCTTCTTCCGCCTGCTTGCCGCGGCGCTGGGCGTCAGCGGTCGCGATCAAACCAAGCCCGAGGGCGAGGAAGAGGCTGGTCTTCAGCATGAAGTGGGGGGTACGCATCTGCGGTGTTCCTGGGGAGGGACAAGGCACCAGAGGCCATGTCGGGCCGACAAGCCTAACCGTAGTTGAACCAGCGACTCAAGGCGCGCTGCGACAGTTGCGACCAGTGAAACCAGGGCTTCTGTTAACTCCACGCCACCATGCGTGGGCGCACGGAACAATGCGGCCGCCACGCTTTTTATCGGTGTGCAGTTCAGAGCGTCGCGAAATGTTCGCGTGCATAGGCCACCCGTTCGGTTGGCTCGAGGCTCAGCGCACCGGCTTCCATGAGGGCCTCCACTCTTCTCAAGCGGTGGAGAAGGCCGTTTCCGTTCGCGATCTGGATCGCAAGTCCAGGCCGCGCGTTCAGTTCGAGGATCATCGGCCCATGGTTTCGATCAAGAACGAAATCCACGCCGATGTAGCCCAGCTGTGAAAGCTCGTAGCAGCGCGAAGCCATCTCCAGGAGTTCTTCCCAGCGGGGGATCTGCAATCCGACGATGCTGTGCTCCGTATCGGGATGTTCCTTCACCGGCTCGGTGCCCCAGACACCGCGTCGTGTGGTGCCGGTGGGGATGTCGATGCCGACACCAATCGCGCCCTGGTGGAGGTTAGCCTTGCCATCGGAGAGCCGCGTCGGCAGGCGAATCATCGCCATCACCGGATAACCCATGAAAACTATGATGCGGATGTCCGGTACGCCCTGGTAGCTCACCTGGTCAAAGATGGGGTCGAACTGCACGCAGTACTCGACCAGCAGGTGATCGGGGTGACCACCCAGCGAGAACAGCCCGGACAGGCCGTTCGACAGATGGTGCTCGAACTCCTCGCGGTTCATCAGCTGTCCGTTCGAACGACGGTATTTGTCGCCCCGACGACCGGTGATGACCAGAATCCCGTCGCCACCGGAGCCGTGAGCGGGCTTCACCACGAACTGGTCGCGATGGGCGATTTTCTGATGCAGCTCGTGGATCTCATGCTCTTCGCGCACCACCGCGTACAGCTCGGGCACCGGAAGGCCGGCTTCGATCGCGAGTTGCTTGGTGATCAGCTTGTCGTCAACGCGCGGGTAGAATCTGCGCTTGTTGTAGCGAAGGATGAACTCGGCATTGCGCTGGCCCAGGCCCATCAATCCGATCGTGCGTAGACGGCGCGCCACGGCGAACAGGTTGAGCATGGGTCAGCCCTTCGCTGTCGCGGTGGCGGCGGCTTTTTCCTTGGCTTCCAGTTCCCGAGCGAGCGCTCGGAATCGGAACAGTTCGCTCAAGCGATAGCCGGAGTAGCGGCCGATCACCAAGGTCGCAGCGAGCAGAATGAGCAGAGATTCCGGGAAAACGAAGATGAAATGCTCCAGCGGCTCCCAACTCATCGCGACGTATGCCATGCAGGCCACGACGAGTGAGCCGATGCCTTCCTTCAGCGCGTAGCCCGGGCCGCGCTCCTCCCAGGCAACCGACATGCGTTCGATGGTCATCGCCATGATGACCATGGGAAACAGCGCGACGGAGAGACCGACTTCGATGCCAAGGCGATTCGCGAGGATCGACACCGCAGCCATGAGCAACACCACGAGGATCAGCACCGAGGTCAATCGCGGTACCAGCAGCAGGCGCAATCGTTCCATGTAGAAGCGCACCAGAAGGCCCGACCCCACGACCAGCACGAACAGGGTGACGCCTGCGAGCAGCTGGGTTTCGCGGAAGGCGATTGCGATCAGCACCGGCATGAAGGTACCGAAGGTCTTGATGCCGATGATGTTGCGGAGCAAGAGCATGAGGAAGGCGCCGATCGGCACCATCAGCAGCACCTTGTAGACCTCCTGGGTCTGCAGGGGCAGGCTGAGCAGGGAGTAGCGCACCAGATCCGCGTTCTGAACCTCAAGGCGGCGCTCGGCGACGGCAATCGCGTCGGCGAGGTTGCGGCTGATCGAGAAGGTCAACTCGGGCCTTGCGACGTCCTCGATATTCAACAAGGGCGCACGCGCACCGGTCCACAGGAAGAGATTGTCCGGCCAGCCATCCACGGCGGTCTGCAGGTCGATGGTGGTCCAGGCTCTGCCGTCGTGGACCTGCAGCCAGGGACGGATGTCAGCGCTCGATTGGCTCTCGCCAAGCATCAGGCCACGCACGACCCGCGCCGGGATCTGGCGCATCGCCAGAAGCTGGGTGATGAAGTCGGCGCGCGCTTCGGCATCCGCCAGATTCTCGGTGAGCAGTGCGACTTCCTCGCTCGGCGCCGCGACATTCATCTGTCGCACCAGCTCCTTCGCATAGGTCGGCACGTTCGACGAGCCCAGGCGCACATTGTCCAGCAGCGTCTGCGCCGCGGTGGCGAAGGGTTCTTCCAGCGTTGGCGGCGTGGCCAGACGTGGCGCGACTTCGGGCGCCTCCGATTGTTTGCTGCGAACCACCGTGGCCCGGTAATACAGGGCTTGGCGTCCGGTGGCACGTCTGATCGACCACTGGACCTCACGGCCTTCCCGGCGTGGTTCGTCGAGTTTCGAGTAGTTCCGGGCGACGAAGCGCTCGTCGAGGATGGTGAAACCCGGCGTCACCGAGGGCAGCTGCAGCACAACCGTGTTCGCCGGTTTGCGGGGCTGGTACTCCACGCGCGCCTGCAGCGTCCAGACCTCCACCTCGGCGGCAGGCTGAAGTGGAAAGTCGAGGAACTTCCACTTGTAGTAGATCGCGCCGCCGCCAATCAGGCACAGAGCCAGGGCAAGTAGATAGAGATGGGCTTTCTTCATGGGGGCTGGGCGTCGCGTAGGCGGGGGCGGCCGCAGCGGCCGCGTTCAGCAGCAGTATAGCCAGCGCGTCTTCGCTAGGTATCGAGCTGGTATCGACGTCAGTGCGCGAGATGCGGCCGCGGGTGGCGCAAAGCAGGCACCTGGCGAGCGACCCAGCCGCTGTCGCGGCTGAGTCTGGCTCGGGGGTAAGCGATGCCAACACGATGGAGATAGCGCGGGCGGCGAGTCACCCGGTCCGGTTCCATACCAGCTTGCTGCGTGTTCATGCCGGCAGCTGGGCCACCGTATGCGCGCTTGGCCGTCGACATCAAATGTCGAGATTCGCGACCTTGAGTGCGTTGTCTTCGATGAAATCGCGGCGCGGCTCCACCACATCGCCCATCAGGGTAGAGAAGATCTGGTCGGCAGCGACCGCATCCTCGATGCGCACGCGCAGCAGGCGCCGAGTTTCCGGGTTCACCGTGGTTTCCCAAAGCTGGTCCGGATTCATTTCACCCAAGCCCTTGAAGCGCTGGATGGTGCGGCCGCGCTTGGCCTCTTCGAACAGCCAGTGGTGCACATCGGCGAAACGCGCGATCGGCTGGCTCCGGCTGCCGCGGCTGATGCGTGCGCCCTCCTGCAAGAGATCGTGCAGCTCACGGGCCGCATCCACGACTGGCTTCAGCTCACCGGACTCGAACAAAGACAAGGGCCAGACATGTTCGACCGACAGGCCGTGATGCTGGCGCTGGACGCGCAGGGCCGCGGGCTGGTCGCCTTCGGCGCTGATCCAATCGAGGGCGTAACGCGGTTTGCCGAGCCCCGAACGGGCCAGCTTCTGTTGCGCCGCAGCAATCCACGCCTCGGCGCGGCTGGCGTCCGCGAACAGCTCGGTGGTCAGCGGCGGCAGTTCAAGCAGGGCCTCCAGGACGGCCGGATCGTGGCGATGCCCCAAGCGACGAATCGCATCCTGGGCGCTGCCGTACAGGCTCAGCAGGTGCTCCAAGGCCGCCGCGCTAACGGCCGGCTGGCCCTCGCCACACACCAGCTCCGCGCCTTCGACCGCATGGCTGATCAGGTAGGCGTTGAGGGCCGCATCGTCTTTCAGGTAGAGCTCCTGCTTGCCCTGCTTCAGCTTGTACAGCGGCGGCAGGCCGATGTAGACGTGGCCACGCTCGATCAACTCCGGCATCTGCCGGTAGAAGAAGGTCAGCAGAAGGGTGCGGATGTGCGATCCGTCCACGTCCGCGTCGGTCATGATGATGATGCGGTGGTAGCGCAACTTGTCCGGGTTGAACTCTTCCCGGCCGATGCCACAGCCCAGCGCGGTGATCAGGGTGCCAACCTCGGCCGAGCCCAGCATCTTGTCGAAGCGGGCCTTTTCCACGTTCAGGATCTTGCCGCGCAGCGGCAGGATGGCCTGCGTGCGGCGATTGCGACCCTGCTTGGCCGAGCCGCCCGCCGAGTCACCCTCAACGAGGAACAGCTCGGATAAGGCCGGATCCTTTTCCTGGCAGTCGGCGAGCTTGCCGGGCAGTCCAGCAATATCCAGAGCGCCCTTGCGACGAGTGAGATCACGGGCCTTGCGCGCGGCTTCACGGGCGCGAGCGGCGTCGACGACCTTGGCGGCGATGGCGCGGGCGTCCTGCGGATGCTCTTGGAGGAACTCCTCGAAGCGCTTGGAGACGATGCTCTCGACCGCCGTCTTGACCTCGGAGGAGACCAGCTTTTCCTTGGTCTGCGAGGAGAAGCTCGGGTCCGGCACCTTGACCGAGAGCACCGCGACCATGCCTTCGCGCATGTCGTCGCCGCTCATGCTGACCTTGGCCTGCTTCAACAGCCCGGACTGCTCGATATAGGCACCCAGCGTGCGGGTCAGCGCCGCGCGGAAACCCGCCAGATGCGTGCCGCCGTCCTTCTGCGGGATGTTGTTGGTGAAGCAGAACATCGTTTCCTGGTAGGCGTCGGTCCATTGGACGGCGACGTCGACCACGATGCCGCTCTCTTCACCCGAGAGCGGGATCACCGCCGGATGTAGCGGTGTTTTCAGTTGGGCTAGGTGCTCGACGAAGCTGCGGATACCGCCTTCGTAGCGGAACTGGTCACGCTTGTCGCTGCGTTCATCGGTGAGATCGATGCGCACGCCAGAGTTCAGGAAGGACAGCTCGCGCAGGCGCTTGGCGAGGATGTCGTAGTGGAACTCGACGTCGGAGAAGATCTCCTTGCTCGGCAGGAAGCGGACTTCCGTACCTCGCCTGCTGGAGGGCGCCACCTGCTTGAGCGGATACAGGGGCTCGCCCAGCTTGTACTCCTGGAGGTGCTCGAAGCCGTCGCGCCAGATACGCAGGCTGAGGTGCTCCGAGAGCGCGTTGACGACGGACACGCCCACGCCGTGCAGGCCGCCCGAGACCTTGTAGCTGTTGTCGTCGAACTTACCGCCGGCGTGGAGCACGGTCATGATGACCTCGGCCGCCGAGCGCTGCTCTTCGTGGTGGATATCGACCGGAATGCCGCGGCCGTTGTCCTGGACGCTGACGCTGCCGTCCGCGTGGATGGTGACCAGCACCGTGTCGCAGTGCCCGGCCAAGGCTTCGTCGATGGCGTTGTCGACGACCTCGAAGACCATGTGATGCAGGCCGGTACCGTCGTGGACGTCACCGATGTACATGCCGGGACGCTTGCGCACGGCTTCCAGGCCGCGCAGCACGGTAATTCGACTGGAATCGTAGTCGTTCGAGGTCTGGTCGCTCATGGGTTCCCTGCTTGGCGGGACGGCCGAGGCGCATGGGCCATCGGCGTGAAGGCCGCGAATTATAGCAGGGGGGTGATGGCGCCCCGTTCCACGTGGAACATTGCGTCAGCGGGATCGGCCGCCCACTCGGGGCGATTCACCCCAGTGATCAGCGCCTGCGCGCCCGCTTGACGAAGCGACATCAGAACGCTGGTGGCGTGGCGTTGGTCCAGCTCGCTGCAGAGGTCATCAAGCAAGAGCAGCGGCCAACGACCAAGTCGCTCTGAGAACAACCGAGCGAGTGAAAGCACCAGCGACAGCGCGATAACTTTGGACTGACCGCGGCTCACGCGATCGCGCGCGTCCGCGCCCTGCCAGCGCAGCGCAATGTCGGCCCGATGTGGCCCGGACCCGGTGAAGCCAAGCTGCAGATCTGTTTCGCGCTGCGCTCGCAACGCGTCCATCAGGCTGCCGTGAGCCCTACCCCACCCGCGTCGAAAAACGAACTCGGTGTCGGACAGTTCGGGCGACAACCACGACAACGTACGGGTCGCTTCCCCCAGCCAGACCTCGACGAAACCGGAACGCGCCGCCGTCAGTTGCTCGCCTCGCTGGGACAGCACCTCATCGAAGGCGTCCAGCGATCTACGATCCCGACCACGCAGCACCTCATTGCGCTGCTTGAGCACACGCTGCCACTCCGACCAAAGGGCGGTCGGAGCGCGTTCCACGTGGAACAGCCCCCAGTCGAGCAGACGGCGACGGCGCTCGGCAGGCCCGGTGACAATCGCATGCGCACCCGGGTCAAAACACAACATCGGCGCACGACTCGCCAAGTCCAGAGCCCTCGGCACGGAAACACCGTCGATGCGGTATCGCCAAGTCCCGCCACGCTCCTTTGCGCAAGCAACACGCGCCACCTCACCGCCACTCGACGACCATTCGGTGAACACGAAAGCCTCGTCGTCCCCTTTGCGCAGCGCGCTATCAAACTGCGCGCAGCGGAAGGATCGGGCATGGGCGAGGGCGTAGACACCCTCCAGCACACTGGTCTTGCCGGCACCGTTGTCCCCGCACAGCCAGGACAGGCCGGGACCCGGAAAAAAATCGGCCCCGGCGAACACGCGGAGCCCGCCGAGGCTGATGTGGACCAAACGCATTGCGACAGCGCTTACAGACGCATCGGCATCACGACGTGGCGATTGCGCCCGTGGCTCGGCTCGCGAACGAGTGCGCTGGATCCCGAATCACGGAACAGCAGAAGCGCATCGTCCTCGGATAGAGCGCCCAAAGCCTCCAGCAGATAGCTGGCGTTGAAGCCGATCGATAGACCCGAAATCGTCGTATCAGCCTCGACTTCCTCGACCGCCTCTTCCTGCTCCGGGTTATGCGCAGACACCCGGACCACCTGCGGGTCGATCTCGATCCGCACGCCGCGGTATTTCTCGTTGGAGAGGATCACCGCACGCTGCAGCGCAGCTCGCAGCGCATCGCGGTTCACCTTGACCTCTTTGTCGGCACCGAGAGGAATCACCGCCTCGTAGTCGGGGAAGCGACCATCGATCAGCTTGGAACTGAAGGAGACATCCTCACGTCGCAGACGAACGTGCGTGCGCCCGACTTCCAGCTCGATTTCCCGGTCGCTGTTCTCCAGCAACCGCAAGAGCTCGAGCACACCCTTGCGAGGCACGATCAGCTGGCGGCGCACTTGGGGACCGGAGAGCAACCCGGTTTCACTCAAAGCCAGGCGATGACCATCGGTAGCTACACAGCGGAGCTCCGTACCGCTGGCATCCAACAGCAGCCCGTTCAGATAAAAGCGCACGTCCTGCTGTGCCATCGCGAACGCTGTCCCGTCGAACGCCCGTTTCAGCGAGCCTTCCGGCAAGCGCAGCCGCTCGACGATTTCGGACTCGTCGCTGTTCGGATACTCATCGGCGCTCAACCCCGCCAGCGTGTAGCGGCTGCGACCCGCGTTGACCGAAATACGGTCACCGTTGACTGAGACGTTGACCATCACCCCGTCAGGCAACGCGCGCACGATCTCAAAGAACTTGCGGGCCGGAATGGTGATCGCACCGGGCTCGCCATCGCTGCAACCCACTCGCGCGACGAGCTCCACTTCAAGGTCGGTCGCTGTCAAGGACAAGGTGCCCTGCTCAAGCACAACCAGAAGATTGGAGAGTACCGGCATGGTCTGGCGCTTCTCGACCACGCTGACCACCTGCTGCAAAGGCTTCAACAACACTTCGCGCGTCAGACTGAACCGCATACCTCAACCCTCAAGTTCTTGAAGCTTTTAAAAGACTGTTGGTGATGATGGACTTTCGGAAAACCCGGGATAAGCCCAACAAGCCACTGAGTAGAAACGTTTTTTCGGGGACCAAGAGGCTGTGGGCCGAAGTGCGTGCTCCTGTGTGGAGCCTGTGGATAAAAAAGCCGCCCTTCCGTCGTCCCAACCCCATCTCCAGCTTATCCACAGCTTACCAAGTTGGATCGCACGCACCGCGTCGCGACGCCCCTACTCGGTGAGCCGGCGTACCAGCTTGTCCCAGTCCTCGCGCGCCTTTGGATCGTCACCCACCAGCGCCCGCACCACCTTGCAGGCGTGCATCACGGTGGTGTGGTCGCGGCCGCCGAAGGCGTCTCCGATCTCTGGCAGGCTGTGCTCGGTCAGCTCCTTCGCCAGGGCCATCGCCATCTGGCGTGGCCGCGCCAGCGAGCGCGTACGCCGCTTGGAGAGCAGGTCCGAGACCCGCAGCTGGAAGTAGTCGGCCACGGTCTTCTGGATGTTCGCGAGCGAGATCACCGCCTGCTGTGCACGCAGGAGGTCGCGCAGGGCCTCCTGGGCGAACTCCTCGGTGATCGCCCGGCCCATGAAATTGGCGCGCGCCGCCAGCGTGTTGAGCGCGCCCTCGAGGTCGCGCACGTTGGAGCGCATCCGGCGGGCAATCAGGAAGGCCACGTTCTCCGGCAGCGGCACGCCCTTCTGCGCAGCCTTGGCGAGCAGGATGGCCGCCCGGGTTTCGAAATCCGGGGGTTCGATCGCCACCGACAGGCCCCAGCCGAGTCGCGACTTCAGCCGCGGCTCCAGGTTGTCGACCTCCTTCGGATAGCGGTCGCAGGTCAGGATGATCTGCTGTTTCAGCTCGAACAGCGCGTTGAAGGTGTGGAAGAACTCCTCCTGGGTGCGGTCCTTGCCCGCGAAGAACTGGATGTCGTCGATCAGCAGCGCGTGCACCGAATGGAACTGCCGCTTGAACTGCTCCATGGCCTTGTCTGCCAGCGCTTTGACCATGGCCGCGAAGAACTGCTCCGAGCGCAGGTAGAGCACACGCATCCCAGGATTGCGCGCCAGCATGTAATTGCCCGCCGCATGCATCAGATGGGTCTTGCCGAGGCCGGTGCCGCCATACAGCAACAGCGGGTTGTAAGCCTTGCCCGGGTCCTTGGCGACCTGCAGGGCAGCAGCGCGGCCGAGCTGGTTCGAGCTGCCCTCGATGAAGGTGTCGAAGGTGTAGCTCGGGTCGAGGTTGCTCGCGATAGGCTTGCCCTGTGGGCCGCTGGCCTGCAGCCGCACCGCACCGCCTCCACTGGCGGCCGGCGCTGCGGCCAGCTCGCGCTCCCGGCTGCGCGGAGTGCCCAGCTCCAGGCCCACCTGCAGGCCGGCATCTTCGGCGTAGTGCCTCAGCAGTTCGGTGATGCGCGGCAGGTATTCCTCGCGCACCGTTTCCACCACAAAGGCATTGGGAGCCAGCAGGGACACGCCACCCTCGCGGGCCTCGGCGTGCAGGGGCTTGATCCAGGTGTAGAAACTCTCGGCCGGCAGTTCGGCTTCGAGGCGTTCAAGACAGCGCAACCAGGGCGACATGCAGCTTCCCGAGTGGAGCCGAGCCGGAGGCCGCGAAACGCCGGACGGGCGCTGCACGGATCAGGCGGGCATGGGGATGGGAGGGAGCCCGACGCTACCGGAGCGGATGCCGCCTCGAGGTACAGGTCGTGCGGTCGCCGCTGCCAGCGATCCCGGACCGCGAGCTGCAGAACCGGGCCGTTGTCCCGCCTTTTCCTGGGCGGTGCGGCATGCGCGCTGCGATTCCTCGACAGGCACCCAGCCCCGGCTGACCGGGCGGCCTGCCAGTCTACGCCGCGCGGCTGGCAGTGCCAACCGCGCCGCGCTTGACAGACGACGAACACGCCCCGTATGCTCCGAGGTCTTTCTGCCCAGACATCGAGTCG
>VFQU01001707.1_pt1 | contig 12102 bp, 8 predicted proteins | sample 3512311 | NCBI WGS metagenome assembly VFQU01 (sample SAMN10412377, study PRJNA504923) | tailings metagenome | isolation source: Relicate 3 Philex TSF3 active mining site | place: Philippines: Tuba, Benguet | collected 2017-08-29 | reverse complement strand
GGCAAGAACCTTGTTCTCGTTGCCCGACGCTCATGAGGAAATCAGCGGGGTGATTGAATGCGCTTGAGCCTCGCAACCCCCTCGTTTGTCGCTATTCTGATTCTGTTCATGGGTGTGCTGCTGATCGGTCCGCGGATTCCGGCCGAGCGGCAGTCGGAGTTTTGCGTCGTCAACGTCGATTTGCCCGGCCCGTTCGGACTTTCGCTCAACTGCGATTCGCCGGAGTTCATGCGTCTTGCGGCCGATCCGGCCGCGCTGCTGGACGCCGAGAACACCCGTCAGTCGCGGCCCGGTCTCGTGCTCGCCGCGGCCGCGCTGTCTCTCCCGCTCAGCCTGTTGAAGCCGATCGGCGCCGCATTGCCGGCACGCGCCAGCCGGTCCGACATCGATCAGCAGCGCATCTCGGAAGCCTTGTCCCAGTACGTTCCGGCCTTTGCCGCTTACGTGCTCCTGAATGCGGCGTTTCTCGTTGCCTGTTTCGTTGTTCTTCGCCGAATCGCGCACCGCGCGGTCGGCGGCCGAATGTATCCGGAGGTCGGGATCGTTGTGCTGGCCGCGGGCTCGCTGTTTTTGTCCAACGACGTCACGCGGTTCTTTATGTGGTCCCCGCACACACAATTGCTCAATGTGCTGTTACCGGTGCTCGCGATGTCGGCCGTCCTCTGGTCGTGGTCCGGGGGGCTGCGAAGCCTGCCCGCGGCTGCCGGGGCCGGACTCGCCACGGGCGTCGGCCTGACGGCATATCCGCTGTCGATCATTCTCGCTCCCGCCTTGCTGGGGCCGGCTGCGCTCCGCGCGCCTTGGCAACCGGCGGACGAGAACCGGAGGCTGCTTTGCAACGCTTTCGCCCTGCTGTGCGGTTGCGTTTTGCCGTACCTTGTCTGGTATCTTTCCGTGCGCTTCGCGACGGGCCGGTTCTATTCGCATGAAATCGCATCCGGGCAGCTCGTCTGGATACGACAGGCTTACGCGCAGGGGCTCTTTGAACTGTCGAAGGCCTTCGCCGGGCACATCGTCTATCTCCTGCAGTCCGCAGCCATGCAGGCGGTGGCGGCAATTCTCATGATTGTCTGGGTCCTGGGAATCGCCATTCTTTCGCGCCGCGCCGACGCAAGCTTCCGGCGTGTGTTTGCACGCTTGCTCGCAGCGTGCGTTGCGGTCAGCGGTCTGGCTTTGCTGTTCTACGCCGGAGTGGGCTGGTTGTCGCCGCGCCTGGCTTATGCGGCCGTTCCGCCCTGGATCGTTCTGAGCGGTGCGATTGCCGCTTGTCTTGCCTCCCAGCTTGACGTTCGGCCACGCAGAATTCTCGCGGCCGGAATGGCGGCGATCGCGCTCGGCAACATGATCGTCGTGCTGGCGGCGGCACCGGCCGTGATCAATTAGCCGTGGCCGTTCCCGGCTATTCCACCTCGCGCGGCGGGATCGGCAGCAGGTAGCGGTACCGGCCCTCGGTCTTCCTGCGGATGTCCTCGAAATACTCGTAGGCGAACACCACCAGCACGTCGGCCGGATGAGCGTCGAGGTGCGGCTTGGTCACGATCGGGATGTGCGTCCCCGGCGTGAACCGGTTCTGCTTCAGCGGGCTGTCGTCGACCGTGAACGCGATCAGGCCGGGGCCGATCCTGCCATAGTTGCAGATGGTCGAAAGCCGCGCCGGCGCTCCATAACCCGCGACGCGCAGGCCATCCGCGCGATAGCTCTCCAGAAGCTTGCGGAACGCGGCGATCTGGGTGTCGACGCTTACGCGAAACGTCTCGAGGCTCGCCGGGTTGAGCACCGCGTCCTCGTCCCGCAGGACGGCTGCGACCGCGTCGCTCGCCGCGCGCGCGCCTTTCTTCACCGTCACGCGCAGCGAGCCGCCGTGCGGCTCGATATGCTCCACATCGGTGACGCTCATGCCGTGCGCCTCGAACAGGCTCCGCAGCGAGCTGAGCGAATAATAGAAGATGCGGTCGAGATAGAACCGCTCGAACTGCACCAGCCGGATGATGTTGGCGATGTATTCGACCTCGATGATCAGGCGTCCTTCCTCTGCGAGCAGGTCGCGCGCCGCGTCGATGAACGGATGCGGATCGTCGAGATGGGTGAATACGCTGCTCGCCACGATCGCGTCGGGCCGGCCGTGCTCGTCCCGGATCCGCCCGGCCGACTGCGCATCGAAGAACGCGCAGATCGTTTCCAGGCCCGCGTCGTTGGCGATCTTGGAGACGTTGTCGGAGGGCTCGACGCCGATCGCCCTGGTGCCCTGCGCCTTGAGCGGCTTGAGCAGGATGCCGTCGTTGGAGCCGACGTCGACCACGAATTTCGCGCCCTTGAGCTGCGCCGCCAGCCCCTCGAAGTGGCGCACCAGCGCGGCGTTCACCGACGAGAGATAGTAATAGTCCTTGAACATGCGCTCGCGCGAGATGAACGTCCCGAGCTGTACGTTGCGGCACTGCGGGCAGAACAGCACCTCGAGCGGGAAGAACTCCTCGGCCGCGAACTGGTCCGCGGTCGGATACTTGTTCGCCAGAGGCTGCCGGCCGAGATCGAGGAACTGTCGCAGCTCGGAATGGCCGCACAATTGACAGCGATGCATCGGGCTCATCGGCGGTCCGGAACGCGATTGCGGCGGGAACGGGCAGCGCCGCTGCAGTCCCGTCGACGAAGGCGATGGCTCAGGCTTATTCCGCCCGGCCCCAAATTGCAAAGCCGGCACCGGAGGTTCGCGGACGCTGTGTGTTGCGGCCGGGATCGGGTTGCGGCTAAAAGGCCGCACCAGAGGGCAGGGGCCCGAGCGGGGCATATTCCGGGTGCAGACCCAACGTCGGATCGCGGTTATCGGGCTGGGATACGTCGGTCTGCCGGTTGCCGTCGCCTTTGCGCGGTCGGGCGCGCCGGTGATCGGCTTCGACATCGATCCCGTGCGCATCGACGAGCTCAGCCGCGGCCACGACCGCACGCGCGAGGTCGAGTCCGCGGAGCTTGCGGCGGCGAAGATCGCGCTGTCGGCGGAGCCGCAGGCGCTGCGCGGGGCCGATTTCTACATCGTCACCGTGCCGACGCCGATCGATGCGGCCTGCCGGCCCGATCTCGGCGCGATGCTCGCAGCCTCCGAGACCGTAGGCCGGGTGCTGTCGCCGGGCGACATCGTGGTGTTCGAGTCGACGGTCTATCCCGGCGCGGTCGAGGAGGATTGCGCGCCGGTGCTGGAGCGGGCCTCGGGGCTTGCAGCCGGCCGCGACTTCTTCCTCGGCTATTCGCCGGAGCGGATCAATCCTGGCGACAAGGCGCACCGGTTCGAGACCATCGCCAAGGTCGTCGCGGCGCAGGACGCGGCGACGCTCGACATCGTCGCGCAGGTCTACGGCTCGGTGGTGACGGCCGGCATTCACCGTGCGCCGTCGATCAAGGTGGCGGAGGCCGCCAAGGTGATCGAGAACACCCAGCGCGATCTCAATATCGCGCTGATGAACGAGCTTGCCGCGATCTGCCACAAGCTCGGCATCGACACCGGCGACGTGCTGGCGGCGGCCGCGACCAAGTGGAACTTCCAGCCCTACCGGCCGGGACTGGTCGGCGGCCATTGCGTCGGTGTCGATCCCTATTACCTCACGCACCGCGCCGAAAAGGCCGGGCACAATCCCGAGGTGATCCTCGCCGGGCGGCGGATCAACGACGGCATGGGCCGCTATGTGGCGCAGGAGTGCATGCGGCTGCTGCAGGGCGCCGCTGCGCCGGTCGTCACCGTGCTCGGGCTGACGTTCAAGGAGAACGTGCCCGACATCCGCAACACCAAGGCCGTGGACGTGATCCGCGAGCTGGAGCGCCAGGGCGCGAACGTGCAGGTGCACGATCCGCTGGCGCAGGCCGCCGAGGTCCGGCACGAATACGGCATTGCGCTCGCCCAGGAGGCGGCGCTGCGGCCGGCCGACGCCGTAATCCTCGCGGTTTCGCACCGCGAATATCTGGACGGCGGCTGGCCGCTGGTTCGCCGGCTGCTCAAGGATGGACGCGGCGTCGTGATGGATGTTAAGTCGGCGCTCGATCGCGCCGGAAAACCCGAAGGAATAGAACTGTGGCGCCTCTGAGCGCGGGTCCCGTGCTGGTGACGGGCGCCGCGGGCTTCATCGGATTCCATCTCGTGCGCCGGCTGCTCGACAGCGGCGCGGAGGTCGTGGGCGTCGACAGCGTCAATTCCTATTACGACCCCGCGCTCAAGGAGGTGCGGCTGGCGCAGCTCTCGCGCAGCAACAGCTTCCGGTTCTTCCGCCTCGACCTCGCCGACCGTGCCGCGACCGCCGCGCTGTTCGCCGAGCGGCAATATCCGTACGTCGTCCATCTCGCGGCGCAGGCCGGGGTGCGCTACTCGCTCACCAACCCGCACGCCTATGTCGACGCCAACCTTCAGGGCTTCGTGAACCTGCTGGAGGGCTGCCGCCACAACGGCTGCCGCCATCTGCTGTTCGCCTCCTCCTCGTCGGTCTACGGGCTCAATGCGCGGCTGCCGTTTTCGACCCGCGACAACGTCGACCATCCGCTCAGCCTCTACGGCGCGTCCAAGAAGGCCAACGAGCTGATGGCGCATTCCTACGCGCACCTCTACGGGATTCCGGCGACCGGCCTTCGCTTCTTCACGGTCTACGGTCCGTGGGGCCGCCCCGACATGGCGATGTGGATTTTTGCGAAGGCCATTCTCGAGGGGCAGCCGATCCGGCTGTTCAATCATGGGCGGATGCGCCGCGACTTCACCTTCGTTGACGATGTGGTGGAGGCGCTGGTGCGCCTGATCGAGCGGCCGGCCGTGCCTGACCCGGCCTGGTCGGCGCAGAGCCCGGATCCCGGCCGGAGTTCGGCGCCGTGGCGCATCTTCAACGTCGGCAACCGCAATCCGGTCGAGGTGCTGCGCGTGGTCGAGCTGATCGAGCGGGCGCTCGGGCGCAAGGCGGTCCGCGAACTCGTGCCGATGCAGCCGGGCGACGTGCCCGAAACCTACGCCGACGTGGACGACCTCGCGGCCGAGACCGGCTTCAGCCCCAAAACGCCGATCGAGGAGGGCGTGGCCCGCTTCATCGACTGGTACCGCTCGTATCACGGTTGAGCGCGGCGTCCGTCTCCGCGTTCATGGCCCGGCCGATACGGCGCGGTCCCGCGGTCGCGAGCCAGATGAGCCCGCCGGTCAGGCCGGTCGCCATCATCGCCGCACCGACCAGGACCGACACCAGGAGCCCGTCGCTCTCCGGGAGTCCGGCGTAGGAGAACGCCAGCACCAGTGCGGTCTCGCGCACGCCCCATCCGGCGATCGACACCGGCACGCTCGCGATCAGCACCACCGGCAGCACCAGCAGCAGCGACTGCACGAAGTCGAGCGAGGCGGCGGCGGCCTGCGCCATGCTCCAGGCGATGGCCGCGGTCATGGTGTGGATCAGGACCGAGAGCCCCACGACCGCGGGCCCGGCGGCGCGGCCGAACAGCATGTGCCGCGCCAGCACGGCGAGGTCCGAAACGTGGCGCAGCGGCTTCAGACTCCGGAACCGGGGCCACGCGCCCGCGGCGACGAAGGCCAGCCCTCCCGCGATGCCGCCGAGCCCGATGGCCGCCAGCGCGGTCCGCGCGATCCAGTCCTGGATCAGCCCGAACGACCAGTAGAGCCCGCAGGCGACCATCGCCGACAGCACCAGCAGTCCCGCGAACCGGTCGAGCAGCACCGAATAGGCGGCCTTGGTCCAGCCGGCCCCGGTCCGTCCCAGGAGCCAGATCCGCGCCGCGTCGCCGCCCACCGTCGAGGGCAGCACCTGGTTGAAGAACATGGCGATGAAGGTGAAGCGGATCGCAAGCGGAACCGGAAGCGCCGCGCCGCACACCGACACGATGCGCCGCCAGCGCGCCGCCACCAGCGCGGTCTGCAGCAGCGCGATGGCGATGCCGGCTCCGACCCACCACGGATCGAGACGGCCGGCACGTTCGAGCGCCAGATCGAAGTTCACCCTGCTGAAGGCGAACGCGAGCAGGCCCGCGGACACGGCGAGCTTTGCCGCAATCAGCAACCACTGCCGCATCGGGAATTCCGTTTCGATCCGTCGCGCGCCGTCTCGGCCCTAAGAGGCACAAAAGGCGCGGAAAGGCAAAGCCGCCCATTCAGCCGCGCGGCGGCCGCCCGACGCTGTGGTAACGGAAGCCCATCGCCGCCATCCGCTCGGGGTCGTAGATGTTGCGCAGGTCCACCACCACCGGGTCCTGCGACATGGCCTGCCTGATGCGCCCGAGATCGAGCGCGCGAAACTGCTCCCACTCGGTCATGATGACCAGCGCATCCGCGCCCTCGGCGCACTCGTAGGGCCCCTCGGCATAGGTCACCCCGGTGAGCACCTTTTTGGCCTGGCCGATGCCGACCGGGTCGTAGGCCCGGACCCTGGCCCTCATCGCAAGCAGGCCCTCGACCAGCGGGATCGAGGGCGCGTCGCGCATGTCGTCGGTGTTGGGCTTGAAGGTAAGCCCCAGCACCGCGACCGTCCTGCCGTCGAGCGAGCCGCCGCAGGCCCGGGCGACGCGGCCGGCGGTCGCTCTCTTGCGGGCGTCGTTGACCGCTTCGACCGCGCCCACGATCCGCAATTCGGTGCCGAAGTCCTGCGCGGTCTTGGCTAGCGCCGCGATGTCCTTGGGAAAGCACGAGCCGCCGTAGCCCGGCCCGGCGTGCAGGAACTTCGAGCCGATGCGGTTGTCGAGGCCGATGCCGTGCGCGACCTCCTGCACGTTGGCGCCGGTGCGCTCGCACAGGTCGGCGATCTCGTTGATGAAGGTGATCTTGGTCGCAAGAAACGCATTGGCCGCGTACTTGATCAGCTCGGCTGTGCGCCGGCCGGTGTAGACGATCGGCGCGCGGTTGAGATAGAGCGGCCGGTAAACTTCGCCCATGACGGCGCGCGCGCGCTCGTCGTCGACGCCGACCACGATGCGGTCGGGATGCTTGAAGTCGTGGATCGCCGCGCCCTCGCGCAGGAATTCCGGATTCGATGCGACGGCGAAATCGGCGTCCGGCCGCGTCTCGCGGACGATGCGCACGATCTCGTCGCCGGTGCCGACCGGCACCGTCGACTTGGTGACGATCACCGTGAAGCCTTGAAGCGCCGCCGCGACCTCGCGCACGGACGCGTGCACGTAGGACAGGTCCGCATGGCCGTCGCCGCGCCGCGACGGCGTGCCCACCGCGATGAACACCGCCTCCGCGTCCGCCACCGGTCCGGCGGTGTCGGTGGTGAAGGACAGCCGGCCGGCCTCGACATTTGTCGCCACGAGATCGTCGAGCCCGGGCTCGTAGATCGGGATCCGGCCCGCCCTGAGCGCGTCGATCTTGCCGCCGTCCTTGTCGACGCAAACGACCTGGTGGCCGAAGTCGGCGAAGCAGGCTCCGGAAACGAGCCCGACATATCCGGTGCCGATGATCGCGAGTCGCATGTCCGGTCGATCTCTCAGAGCAATTTCGGGCGCGTCCGTCTGTCGCACCTTGACGGTGCCTTGTCAAAGCTCGGCATTGCCGGTTATTCCGGCGCCGGCAGATATTCGAAATTCTTTCAATTTTGCGCTCTCATACTTTAATGACGTTTGCATTACAGACGGGCGACATGACGCTTTCACCGCATTTGCGGCGCCTCGAATCCGAGGCCATTTCGGTTATCTGCGAGGCCGCGGAATTCGCCCGTCCGGTCATGCTCTATTCTATCGGCAAGGATTCCGGCGTCCTGCTGCATCTGGCGTGCAAGGCGTTTCATCCCGGACGCATCCCGTTTCCGCTGCTTCACGTCGACACCACCTGGAAATTCCGCGACATGATCGCCTTCCGCGACCGCATGGCGCGCGAACTTGGATTCGAGCTCATCGTCCACACCAACAAGGACGGACTTGCGCGCGGCATCGGTCCGATCGCTTCGGGCTCCGCCCTTCACACCCAGGTCATGAAGACCGAGGCGCTGCGCCAGGCGCTCGACCTGTTCGGATTCGATGCCGCGATCGGCGGAGCGCGCCGAGACGAAGAGAAGAGCCGCGCCAAGGAGCGCGTCTTCTCGCTGCGCGGGCCGGGCCACACCTGGGAGCCGCGCGATCAGCGGCCCGAGCTCTGGAGCGCCTTCAATACGCGGCTGCCGCCCGGTGCGACCATGCGGATATTCCCGCTGTCTAACTGGACCGAGCTGGACGTGTGGCGCTACATCGAGGCGGAGAACGTGCCCGTCGTGCCGCTGTATTTCGCGGCCGCGCGGCCCACCGTGATGCGCTCGGGCGCGATCATCATGGTCGACGACGAGCGGCTGCCGCTGGAGCCGGGCGAGCGCCCGGCGATGCGCCGCATCAGGTTTCGCACGCTCGGCTGCTACCCGCTTTCGGGCGCGATCGAGTCGGACGCCGCCAGCGTCGCCGACATCATCGCGGAAATGCAGCGGACCCGTACGTCCGAGCGTCAGGGCCGACTGATCGATGTCGACACGCCGGCCTCGATGGAACGCAAGAAGCGCGAGGGATATTTCTGATGCCGGGGCCGCAATCCGGTCCCGCCACGGGGCGCGACCGCAAGGACGTTCTCCATTTCCTGACGTGCGGCTCGGTCGACGACGGAAAATCCACGTTGATCGGCCGCATTCTGGTCGACGCGGGGCTCGTGGTCGACGATCAGATCGCGGCGCTGGAGCGCGACTCGCTGCGCTACGGATCCAACGGCAGGGACGTCGACTACGCGCTGCTGCTGGACGGGCTCGAGGCGGAGAGGGAGCAGGGCGTCACCATTGACGTCGCCTACCGCTACATGACGACCGCGCGCCGCGCCTTCATCGTCGCCGATTCGCCCGGCCACGAGCAGTACACGCGCAATATGGTCACCGCCGCCTCAGGCGCCGACCTGGCGGTGATCCTCGTCGACGCGAGGACCGGCATCAAGACTCAGACCCGCCGCCAGAGCACGGTTTGCGCGCTGATGGGAATCCGCCACGTTCTGCTGGCCGTCAACAAGATGGACCTGGCAGGCCACTCGCAGGAGGCGTTTGACAGGATCGTCGGCGAGTATCGCGCCTTCGCCGCGCGGCTCGAATTCGAATCCATCGTCGCGATCCCCATTTCCGCGCGCGCCGGCGACAACGTCGTGTCCCGCAGCGAGGCGATGCCGTGGTACGTCGGGCCGACCGTGCTCGAACACTTGGAGTCCGTGGACGTTGCGTCCGACGTCGCCGCTCAGCCGTTCCGCATGCCCGTGCAGCGCGTCAACCGTCCGAACGCCGAGCTTCGCGCGGTGGCCGGTCGCGTGACATCGGGCCGGCTGAAGACGGGCGACAGCGTGGCCGTCGCGCGCGGCGGTCGCGCCGTCGTCACGCGAATGTTCCTGGGCGCCGAAGAGCGTTCCGAAATTGCCGCCGGGGACTTCGCCAACCTGGTGCTCGGCGATCACGTCGACGTGGGCCGCGGCGATCTGCTGGCTGCGGCCGATGCGCCGGCCGGGCTGGCGGACCAGTTTGCGGCGCATCTCGTCTGGATGGACGAGGCGCCGCTGCTGCCGGGCCGTTCCTATCTGATGCGTATCGGCACCGCCTGGACGCCCGCCAATGTCACTGGGATCAGGCACCGGCTCGACGTCGCGACGTCGGAGCACCTGTCCGCGCGCAGACTGGCGATCAACGACATCGGCTATTGCAATATCTCGACCGCTTCTCCGGTCCCGTTCGACCGCTACTCCGATCATCGCGAGACGGGCGGATTCATTCTCGTGGACCGCCAGACCATGCGCACAGTCGCCGCCGGAATGATCGTGTATGCGCTGCGGCGTGCGAGCAATCTGCATCCGGAACGCCTTGCCGCCGACATGGCCGCGCGTGCCGCGATGAAGCAGCAGGAACCCTGCGTGATCTGGTTCACCGGCCTGTCGGGATCGGGTAAGTCGACGATCGCGCGGGCGCTGGAGGCCCGCATGATCGGCATGGGCTATCACACCTACATGATGGACGGTGACAACCTGCGACTCGGGCTCAACCGCGATCTTGGCTTCACCGCCGAGGACCGCGTCGAGAACATCCGGCGGGCCGGCGAGGTGGCACGATTGTTCGTCGACGCGGGACTGGTGGTTCTTGCCGCCTTCATTTCGCCGTTCCGCGCCGAGCGTCAAGCGGTTCGCGATCTGGTCGGCGCCGACCGGTTCGTCGAGGTTTTCGTCGACACGCCGATCGAGGAGTGCATGCGCCGCGATCCGAAGGGTCTTTACGCCAAGGCGCTCAGCGGCGAGATCCGGAATTTCACCGGCGTCGACTCGCCCTACGAGCGACCGGAGCGGGCCGATGTCGTGCTCGACACCGAAGGCCGGGGCGTCGAAAGTTCCGTCGAGGCGTTGCTCGGCCATCTGCGAACCATCGGCCGCCTGTCGCATTGAGCGCGGGTGGACCGTGCCGGCCGTATTGAATAGAACGTCGGCGTTCGTTGCCGGCCGCCACGCCGCAGCCCAGGGAGCCGCGCCGCCATGGCCCGAAAGCCGAAAAGCAGGACGATCGCGCCGCGCGGACGCACGCTGCGCTCGCAGCTCTGGTTCGACAATCCCGACAACCCGGGGATGACCGCGCTCTATCTGGAGCGCTACCTCAACTTCGGGCTGACGCTGAAGGAGCTGACCTCGGGCCGGCCGATCGTCGGCATCGCGCAGACCGGCTCCGACCTGTCGCCCTGCAACCGGCACCATCTGGAGCTGGCCGCGCGGGTGCGCGAGGGCATCCGCGACGCAGGCGGCCTGGCGCTGGAGTTCCCCTGCCATCCGATCCAGGAGACCGGCAAGCGCCCGACCGCCGCGCTCGACCGCAATCTCGCCTATCTCGGTCTCGTCGAGGTGCTTTACGGTTATCCGCTCGACGGCGTTGTGCTGACCACGGGCTGCGACAAGACCACGCCCGCCTGCCTGATGGCGGCGGCGACGGTGAACATTCCCGCCATCGTCCTCTCCGGAGGGCCGATGCTCAACGGCTGGTGGAACGGCGAGCGGGCGGGCTCTGGCACCGTGATCTGGAAGGCGCGCGAGGAATTGGCGGCGGGCCGGATCGGCGAAAAGGAGTTTCTCTCCATCGCCGCGGCCTCCGCGCCGTCGGCCGGCCATTGCAACACGATGGGCACCGCCTCGACCATGAACGCGCTGGCCGAGGCGCTGGGCATGTCGCTGCCGGGATGCGCGGCGATCCCGGCGCCCTATCGCGAGCGGGCGCAGATCGCCTACGAAACAGGCCGCCGCGCGGTCGAGATCGTGCACGAGGATCTCAAGCCCTCGGACATCCTGACGCGCGAGGCGTTCGAGAACGCCATCGTCGCAAATTCCGCGATCGGCGGCTCGACCAACGCGCCGATCCACATCAACGCCATCGCCCGCCATGTCGGGGTGCCGCTATCGATCCGGGACTGGGAGGCGGTGGGCTACGACGTGCCGCTGCTGGTCGACATGCAGCCGGCGGGCAAGTATCTCGGCGAGGAGTATCACCGCGCGGGCGGCCTGCCCGCCGTGATGCACGAATTGCTCAAGGCCGGGCGCATTCACGCCGGTGCGATGACGATCAACGGCCGTACGATGGGCGACAACGTCCGCCGCGCCAGGGCGGCGGATGCGGAGGTGATCCGCCCCTACGGAAAGCCGCTCAGGGAGCGCGCCGGGTTCAAGGTGTTCACGGGCAATCTGTTCGAGTCCGCGATCATGAAGTCGAGCGTGATCTCGGACTCCTTCCGCAGCCGCTACCTTTCGAAGCCGGGCGATCCCGATGCGTTCGAGGGGCGGGCGGTCGTGTTCGACGGTCCGGAGGATTATCACGCGCGTATCGACGATCCGGCGCTCAAGGTCGGCGAGGACTCGATCCTGTTCATGCGCGGGACCGGACCGCTCGGCTATCCGGGTTCGGCCGAGGTCGTGAACATGCAGCCGCCGGCGAAGCTGATCCGCAAGGGCGTCGTCTCGCTCCCATGCATTGGCGACGGCCGGCAGTCGGGCACGTCGGGATCGCCTTCGATCCTCAATGCGTCGCCGGAGGCTGCGGCGGGCGGAGGCCTGGCGCTGCTGCGGACCGGCGACCGCGTGCGCATCGACCTCGGCCGGGGTCGCGTGGACATGCTGGTCCCGCAGAA
>VFQU01001706.1_pt1 | contig 12106 bp, 11 predicted proteins | sample 3512311 | NCBI WGS metagenome assembly VFQU01 (sample SAMN10412377, study PRJNA504923) | tailings metagenome | isolation source: Relicate 3 Philex TSF3 active mining site | place: Philippines: Tuba, Benguet | collected 2017-08-29 | reverse complement strand
CGAATCGGCTTTTCCTCCGTTTGTTGTTGGTCTTCATCCACTAGGGCTTCAAAGTACCTTTGCTGCTCCTCCGTTAATTTCACGAGGTGCGATCTCTGAACGCGCTGCTCAACGCAATTGCACTCGCGCCCTGCCCAATTCCTTCATAACCTCGCTTGGAATTGACGATCTCTGAATTTGTTCGCTTTGCCTTGCTCATCATTGTCTGAATGCTTTCTCTGTCCCATGACTATCTAAAACTCTCATGCCTAAAATCATCATCCCTACTACCTGGGCATCCTTCGGTCTCATTCAACTTGATTACACACCCGCTGAATTGATCGATGCAGTCGATGAATTGAATGCAGTTGGAGATTGCTGCTACTGGTAAGTTCTATCGATTTCAATCCCCAATCTTGATCCTGCATATCCATCAGCACGCAATTCAATCAACCCATTTGCGGTCTAGGTGCGACTCCCTCGATTGCCGTCTCGATACGTTTTGAGAATGAAGTCGCGCCACTCCGAACTAATTCTGACCGCACCATGATCCACACGCTGTTGTTTCGTTAAGGCGGATAATCCTTGTTCTCGCCAGCGTTTCATCAATCGTTGCAGACTGCGGACGGTGATCCCTAGCTTCTTTGCAGCTTGCTGTTGCAGTTTGCCATAGCAATCCGTACCCTGGGCTGAAATTAAGGTTTGAATGATTTCAATTCGTTGCTGCACCTCGATCGAGACTTCCGCGATCTCATTCTCGATTTCACAATCGTCTTCACTCGGTTCTGTGTCAGGCAACAGCAAGGTCAATTGCTCAATTCGCCTTGAGTCTAAAAGTTTCGGGTTGGAGTTTGAGGGAGTATCCATACACAATTCGCTCACTGGCGCGAATTGTATGCCACTTGCGGTCAAATAGTATGTGACGTTTCATCTCAATCCCATTCGTCAAACGTTACTGAATTCAAGGGTTTTACTCTCCATTGGCTTTACATCCCAACTGGAAAGCGGTCAAATTACGCCGGATCTTGGAATCTAAATCTGCGGTCAAATTGCGCCGAATAGCAAAAACTATCCATACTACAACGCTCAAAGTATCGCTACCCCTGATTCTCAAGCTCTCGCGATCCCGGTCACAGATCGCCGGATCAAGGTCAAATTGCGCCGAACGCGACACAATTTCTATCACTCTATTGACACGAGCATCTATCCAATCATCCCCTTGGACACGCCTAGAATGCTACCTGAGTCCTGAAAAGTTCTAGGTTGAATTGGATGTCTCTGAAGTTGGCTACTCTAACCGCTACTTAAACCTGGCAGATGAGATCGTTAGATGTAAGCTGATTATGAGCAACCTGGATGCGATCGTTGAATATGGAGAACTTTGAGTAGGATGCGATCGTTAGATATAGGCAGGCTGATTATGAGCAACCCGGACGAGATCGTTAGATGTAGGCTGATTATGAGCAACTCAGATGCGATCGTTGAATATGGAGAACTTTGAGTAGCTCGGATGCCTATCTTTTAACTTTTGCTTCAATATGCATTCGATGCGATCGTGTTGTTGAGTTGATATGCGATCGCTGAATTTGGTTGGCGTATGCATGGTGTTGCAGGTGAATGATTACTTAATGCTCACCACTACTAGCGCACGCAGGCAGTAAAGACAACTACTTCCTTGGCTGGAAGCTTGCGATCGCTATTCCCCTACCCGCTTTTCGCATTTCTCAACCCATAATAGGAAGTTGATGTACATGCATAAACAACAATATGGAGCTAGAACGCGATCGTTAGATGTGGGCGACTCAGATGCAATTTTTTAGCTCTTGATTCAGTATGCTTCGATTCACGCGCGCTCTTCATTCATTTAAAGATGCCGATTTGCGATCGTTGTTTTTGGAGCGCCTTTCTGGTTGAGCGTGGTAATGCTTCAAAATGCCCATTTAACGGCTTGTTCTCTGTTGAATAGGTCTTAGAGACCCTGAATACTAATTGTTGCCTTGTACAAGATCTTCGACGAGCTGATGCGATCTCACCTCTTTCCATATCTCTTTTGAGACTTTGTAATTGATATGGATATTGATATGGATATCGCTATGTTTGAAATGAATGGATGTCGATGTCGTTCAGGTGGAAAGTTGAAGAGAACTGCTTTCCACGATCTCCTTAGGATGAATTGAATGCAGTTGGAGATTGCTGCTCCTGGTGAGTTCTATCGATTTCAAACCCCAATCTTGGTCCTGCATATCCATCAGCACGCAATTCAATCAACCATTTGCGGTCAAGGTGACATAATTGCAGTCAATGCAATAAAGGGCGGAATGTTGGCAACAACAATGACAGGAAAACTAATTGGAGAGGGCAATTGGCGCGGACATCGGTTCTGGGTCTACCAACAGGCAGCATCCTATTCCGTCTATATCGACTCTCTCGAACAATGCGCTGGGGTCTTTGAGGAACTCTCTGAAGCGATCTACTACATTGAAATCTTCATCGCTGTACTCGATGCCCGTCAGTCTTGAATCCCCCTGCATTTAGCATTTAAAACTGATTCTGACCGCACCGTGATCCACCCGGTATTGTTTCGATAAGGCGGATAATCCTTGTTCTGACCACCGCTTTACCAAGCATTACAGACTGCGAACGCTCATCCCTAATTTCTTGGCAGCTTGCTGTTGCAGTTTGCCATACCGCTCTGTGCCCTGTGCTGCAATCAATTGCTGAATCACTTCAATCCGTTGCTGCACCTCGTTTACCCCTTCGGGGAACTGCATAGCAACCGACGACTCCAATGCCACGATCTCCCATTCCCCATCGGCTTCTCACCGTGTGAGTGTTGCGATCAGGAGTGACAGTTGAACGGTTGAAGAGGTCGATCGACCCCTTGAATTTTCCGGGGTGAATCACTCATCAGATTCTGCCCTAACTCAGAACTCGCCTGATTCTACGACTCACGCGACACAAAGCACGTTACCTTTTGTGGCAAATGAATCACACATCTTCAAGCCCCTCAACCGTTTGACATCCTGATCGACTGTGGGCGATCACTCATCACGCGACACAAAGCACCGGATCTTAAAGTAGAAACTTGCTAACACGACAGAAAGCGCCGGACGATGCCGAAGATGTTCGACGACAAAAAGCGCCGGTCGCGACAGCAATGAAGGTGCGATCTCACAGAGCTAGGGCGACTCCGGCAGAAGCACCGTCTCCCCAAATCGAGCATCCTCCGATAGCACAAGCTTCGGGCTAGTAGAGAAGTCACGGAATAACCAGGTGAATGACTTTGGATTGTCCTTCCACGACTTTTGCTGTGGCTGGTTAGGTGTGCAAGCGTTCTCGACTCGCGCTGAACCCGAATCTGGAGTAAACGTCACCCGACCACCTGAGACGCTAGTCATTCCTTCCATATACAGCCACCCAGCCAGTTGACAGCCTTTCGCATCCTGACGATAGCCAAACTCACCCCAACTGTAGCGACCATCGGGGGTCATCTTGATCCACACCCCTTCACCGGGACGCGCAGCAAATGTGCCCGTTGCAGGATTGTAAAACCCGTTGGACTGAATTGTGCCCTCTCGCCAAGTTCCCACCAGCTCCTCTGCCATGCCCTGCTTAGAGTAGGCAGTGGGCTTGCCATTCTCGGTGATCGTCAGTTGTTTCTTGCCATACTGGTCTCGTGCGATCGTCCAAGGGAGCGATCTCGACTCATGAGTTCCCTCAACCACACTCTCGCGACGATTCCCGCACTGTGTCACCGTGCGAGTCTTTGCTGTAGAAGCGGTCAGGGTCAGGTTCGCTTCTGTTGCTTGAGCGCTACCCTTTTGATAGACGGCGACTTCGCTATAGCAACCGTAGGTTTGAATGCGGAAGAAAGCGTTGTAGGTGTAGGTTCCGTCCGGGTTGAATGTATACATCTGACCTAGACCATTGGCACTGCCCCAAGTATTCGTGCTGGGATCGTAGAGCGTTCTCGGTAGCAATTTTCCTGCAAACCAAGTGCCAACCAGGGAAGATGGCATTCCGCCTACCTTAGGTGCAGCTTGTCCGTGACTGATAGTAGGAGCAAGAGTAGCGGTGCAGAGGGTTGTGCAGAACAAAGAAATCAATAGAGTATCGGGTTTCATAGTTCCATGAATGAGTATGGTGTGCTCACATTACGACCCAATCGAGGAGAAATCGAGCAGGTCGCAAATTCACTCAGCACGATCAATTGAAGTCGCACCTCTCGTCGCATCCAGGTCACTTGCTCCACCGTGAGCGGTTTCGGGCTGCGTGAATAGGCGGGGAATCCTGCTCCAATATCGCGCAGCATCTAATGGCACTACCGGTTTTCCGTTCCCGCTTCTACCTCAATTCCAGAAATCGGTTTTTTCCGACCCATCTGAAGTCTTCTGAATTCGTCATTTCAGGGATCATTCTCAATGCAATCCTTCCCTCTATCGCCCTTCTAGCAACAGTTTCACACACTTCCCCTCAACCTCGTTGCACATCCCGTGGGCGGATCAACCGCGCAATACAAGGCACGCAGCAAGGAAATTAAATTCATAAAGATTAAACTCAAAAACCGTAATACTTTCTAAGAAGTAAAAAATCTCCTTTGTCTAAGGCTATAATTTTCAGGTTTTAGAACTTGTTTGATATGTCACTTAACCTTTCTGAGGAACTCCTTAACTCTGTAAAGGGAGTATACGACGGTTTCAACGCACGACTCTGCAAATTACCATATGAGTGGACTGAGGATGATCTTACTGTTTCTGGTAACTTTTTTTACCTATCTTTCCGTAATGGTGAACCCACAGTAGATGAATTTGTTCAGTATATTTATTATCGGATTGTTCCTTTCTGTATTTCTCGGCGGGAAAGAAGAGAAAAACGCGAAAAATATTTCACTACGGGCGATGAGCGATACATACATGAGCTAACAGATAAAGCAAAACAGCTATTCATCAGAGCTAGAAACAGTAAAAAAACAGCAGGAGAGCCAGGAGAACTCATTCTCTTTATGCTACTGGAAGCAATTCTAAAGGCTCCCCAGCTCGCTTGCAAAATGTCCTTAAAGACCAGTGAACAAATGCCGGTTCATGGTTCTGATGCAATTCACATAGGACATGGATCTCAAGATGACAGTATCTGCTTGATATGGGGGGAATCAAAAATCTATCAACAACTTTCTGATGCACTCGATGAAATATGTTCTTCAATCTCAAGCTTTTTATCCGAGCAGAACGGTCGTACTGGAAGAGATCGAGATATTGATATTATTAGAGATCATATGGATATAGAAGATCCCAAATTACGTGATGCCTTACTTAAGTACTTCGATCCATATACTGAAGAAGGAAACCTTTGTGAAGAAGCTTATTCGTGCTTTGTAGGATTTGAGTATTCTGTATATAATCAGTTACAAAAAATGTCTTTCTCTGAGCGAGAAGAATTTCTGAAAGATGAGTACTTACAGCGTATTCACAAAGCTTGTAACCAGTTTGGACAGAAACTTAGGAAGAACAGTCTCTCACACCTAAAAATCCATTACTTCTTAATTCCATTTCCAAGTGTAGAAGAATTACGTGGTAAGTTTTTTGGTCATTTAGGAGTAACGCCATGATTGAGGAACTTGCAGGGCGTATTTGGGAGAAACAAGCTTTTCAAATTGAGTATCAGCGGCTTGTGCAAGAGAGCTTAAGTCAATCTATTCGCGTAATCAATCAATCTAGTCTTCCTTTGGATCAGAGTGCTATCCGTCGTCTTCTTCAGAGCGCAACACATTTCTCAGCTAGCAGTCAGTTAGTGTATCGAGAAGCAGCATATCGGATTGCCATTGCAGCGTGGCAGCGTTTTGGTACTGAATATAATAATTTGCGTGAGATTACACTTGTTATATTTAGCCGTTTGGGAAATTTCCCAGCTGTCAATTACTTATACCGAGAGCAACTAGAGAACAAAGGGATAAAGTTACCTCAAACAATTTGGTTTGAAATTGCAGCACATGAAGCAAGTAATTCTGTACAAATTACTGAACAACAAGAAGTAACACTAACAGATTTTCAGAAGCGACTATGGAATGTGCTAGATAGTGGAGCATCAACAGCTGTAACAGCTCCAACTTCTGCCGGGAAGTCTTTTGCCTTACAACGTTTCTTAGTAACAACTCTTCTTAGAAGAGCAGGTTGGGGGCTGTATGTTGTACCAACTCGAACGCTAATCAATCAAGTATCTGCTAGCCTATCAGAACTCGTTAAAGAGCTTGGCGGTGATAACATTGCAGTTGCAACAATTCCTGCTGCACCTGATGTGCTTGGAAAAACTTCTGGAATTTATGTTTTAACGCAGGAACGGCTACAGATGCTTTTGGAAGCAGAAGCATCAATTGACTTTCGCTTGGCAATAATTGATGAAGCTCAGATGGTTGCAGAAGGAGCACGCGGTGTAATCCTACAAAGTGTCGTAGAACGTCTGCGCGCACGAGTCCCAAGTATACAGTTGCTATTTGGCTCACCACAGACGAATAATCCACAAGTATTTCAGCACCTTTTTGATATTGAAGAAGCTGAAGTGATAAGAGAACAAGAAAGCCCAGTTGCTCAGAATTTGATTTTCATTGATCGTTCTACAAACCGTACACATGAAGTTGTTGTCTCTGTACTGATTGGTAACGAGCGTAAAACCCTCGGACGGGTTGTACTAGAGCGTTTGCTTGGTCAATCAGATAAAGCATTAGCTCATATTAGTTGGATTTTTGGACGTAGCGAAAAAAGCTTAGTTTATGCAGGTGGACCTGCTCGTTGCGAGAAGATTGCTAGCGAATTGATTAAGTTTGCTCAAGGCGACGCACCGAAAGGAACTTCCGTTGAGACACTTCCAGCATCACAAGCATTGATAGATTTTTCTGAATTTATCAAAGAGCATATTCATCCAGATTACTTCTTAGCAGAGAGTGTTCTTCATGGGATCGCAGTTCATTATGGAAATATGCCAGCAATTATTCGGAAGACAATTGAGGAGTATTTCGATGAGGGACTTTTAGCTTTTCTAATATGCACTAGCACACTTCTACACGGCGTTAATCTTCCCGCAAAAAATCTTTTTCTTCTCAACCCCACTAAAGGTCGTGGAGGAACTAATCAAGAAACCCCTATTTCACCTCTTGAATTCTGGAACCTTGCTGGGCGCGCTGGTAGGCTAGGCAAAGATTTTGAGGGAAACGTATTTCTTATTGAACTTGAGAAATGGCAAATACAGCCACTTGAAGGAGAAAAATATCAAGATGTAAAACCAGCGCTGAACACAGCTATTTCAGAACGTGGTACAGCTTTTCTTGAGTTTGTACATAATCAAGAACATCCCTCTGGAAAACAGCAAGATGTTGAAAATGCGTTTGTCAAAGTATTTAATGATTATCGTCGGGGGCAATTTTCTAGGACGCTTGATAAAGCCTTAGGGATAGAGCAACCTGAACTTAGAACTAGAATCGAAAGAGCTATTGAGGAAATCTCAGCCACAATAACAATACCTAGTAGCATTGCGGAAAGAAATATAAACGTATCTATACTGCGGCAACAAGAAATGTTTGATTATCTCCTTAGCAGAATTGCTAAGGATGGACCAGAGCAGTTCATTCCTATTCACCCGTTACAATCACGTGAAAATCCTTACAACAGTCTTCTACGGTTGTTTAAACGCATTCATTCAAAATTTGAGAAGAAAGACAAAAGGGATAAGAGCCATACATTCTTTGCGCGGTTAGCACTACTCTGGATGCGGGGTGATTCTTTGGCACAGCTTATCCGTGAAACCTGTGAATATAAGCAGAGCAAAAGACAGCGTCCGCTTCGGATTGACAGCGTTATTCGAGAAGTTATGGCAAATATAGAAAGAGAATTACGTTTTCGCTATGTTAAATACACGAATTGCTATAACGATCTCCTTGCAGAAGCATTAAGACAGACCGGATATGAAGAACGTATTGATAGCATCCCGGCAATTCCACTATTTCTAGAGATTGGCGCATCATCGAATACAATGGTTAGCCTAATTGGGCTTGGGTTCTCACGGACAGCGGCTGGGATTCTTGCGTCGAGAACAGAGAACAGGGATATGACAATACCAGAAGTAGAACAGTGGCTATCGAGTCAAAACTGGGAATCTAGCGGTATCTCCAGTATTGTCTTACGTGAAATCAATCGCATTTTGCGGTAGGTTTGACCTCATCATGTAATCCACTACCTGTAGCTGAAGAGACTCCTAATCTACTCATTTTCTAGACTCACTAGCAATCTTCCCTGGCTCCGATTCTTTCTTCTCATAATCCCGCAGATAAGCCATCATAAGCGCCTTCCAAACCTTTCCATAATTAGGCACACGTGTCGAGGTTGTCTGCCGCCGCTTATCTTAGTCGTTATGCCGCCTTGAAATCTGGCTTGGACGCAATCGAAAATATATCTTTACGTCGCTTACAAGGTTGTGTATGACATCCGCTCTTCCTGTAGATAGAGACGGTCAGTACGGTTATCACACCTGTTCGTAAAGAAAGTAACTTAAATATGATTTTGAATAAGTTTAATCTCGGAAGAAGTTAATCAATAGCCCCAAACATCTTGGAACTCTTAGTTCTAGTGTATGGATTCCTAAGTAGCATAAACTTTGTAGCAAAACTTACTCTTCTTATAGGGAGTTAAAGATCATGGAGATGAATAACGGGTTAGTTGCTGGGGCAACTGCTATCGCTGGTGCTTCATTGGGATCAATTCCAGTTGCCGCCGTACCTGTTGCTACCACTGTACCTGCGGCGGGTATTGCAGGTTGGTTAGGATTTACTACCACAACTATTGTATCGGCTCCAATTACTGTGCCAGTTGGATCAATCATTGCAGCAGGAGCGCTTTTAACCTACGGAGGCTATCGAGCTTACCAATGGATCAAGAAAGAACAAGCCACCCTGTGAAGTTGAAATACTGTTGAAAACAGAGAATGACTCAGGATGTTCTAAATAGGTGTGAGTAGTTTGTCCCGAAGCTGACTAACAATAGAAATGGCTCAAATCTAGAAAACTTACGGAGGTCGTCGATGTTAACCTTTAAGCTTCTGCTAAAGCTTGTGATTGTTGGAAGTGTGATCTACCAATTTATCTATACATATCAGAAAGAGAAATCCAATGGTCTAGAAAGCCGCGATGCCATCCGCAAAGCTGGAAATTCTGCTTTCGGAGTTTTCAGAACTGGTGCAACTGCTGCAATACTTCTCTTCAGTTTCTCTGATGTTCATGTCGATCACGGTGCTGCGGGAACAGATCTAAGCAATGTTGATCATGATGCTGTGGAAACAGATTTAAGTCAGAATCCCAGGCAGACGAATATTGGTTTCGTGAACGTGAACCACACTGAGACAGTTGCTAGTAACCATGACACTCTTGATACTTACAGCACAACTAGTATTCCATCTAGCAATGGATGGGATTTTGTCGCTCAAGCACTGCCCTGGCTGATAGTTATACCTTTTCTAGGGCTGTAAGTGATTGCAGAGTACGTATTTGAACTGCTGTGGCACAAACAATGTAACAAGTTGATCGAGCAGACGGCTGATAGATTTTGGTCGCGACACCATGAGTATTCGCTGCCGCTTATCCTGTTTTGGTGATGCGCTAGACCTGTGGATCAGGTTGACAGAACCTAACAGTAGCGGACCTTGCAGCAACGATATACACAGATCTAGTCCACTACCCCTTTTTCAGAGCCTTTTGAAATGGCGAACGAACAACACATTGCTATCCTTAGACAAGGCAGAGATGCTTGGAATCTTTGGAGACAGAAGTATCCAAAGCTCAAGCCCGACTTGAGCGGATTTGACCTAACTGATTTTAGGCTCAGCGGTGTTAATTTAAGTGGTGCAGATCTTAGTAATTCAGACCTAAAGAGAGTTGATTTTGCTGCTACAAATCTTATTAAACCCTTGACCTTTGAGCGGTTTGAGCGGACTAGTGGTTATAGCACGGATCTCAGTGAGGCGAATTTAAACCATGCAGACTTGCGGAAGGCAAACTTACGACTAGCAAATTTAAATGGTGCTAATCTTTCCGCAGCCAATCTCACTGAAGCTAATCTCTTAATGGCTGATTTGAAAGATGCAGATTTAAGTCACGCAGATTTGACAAGGACTCAAGCACTTATTACAAACTTTGAAGCCGCTATACTAACGGGAGCTTGCATACAAGAATGGAATATCAATAGTGAAACAATTCTCGATGATATTGTTTGTGCCTATATTTATAGAGCACAACGTCAGCAAGAGCGGCTACCTATTGATAGGAACTTCGCTTCAGGCGAATTCACTAAACTCTTTCAAAAAACTTCTAGTGTTGTTGAATTAATTTTCAACAATGGTGTGGATTGGATATCTTTTGCTTATTCTTTTGGAAAACTCAGAATTGAAAACGAAGATGCAGAATTGGTAGTTGAAAACATCGAAAACAAGGGTGATGGAACTGTTGTAATTAAAGTTAAAGTGTCTCAAAATGCTGACAAAACAGCAATATACTATGACTTTATGCAAGCCTACAACCTAGCTCAAAAGGTATTGAAAGAACAGTATGATGAAAGATTAGAGGAGAAAGATAAACATATCAATCAGCTTTTCTTCCTGTTACAAAGTTCTCAAGAAAAACTAGGCGAGGTTCCAAAACTTATGATAAACAATCCAACTCGCATAACAAATGTACATCATGGAAATTACATTGAATCCAATACCGGAACTTATATACAGGGTGACTATATTAGAATGAGTCCGGATTTAGCTCAAACGGCAACCCAGATTCAAGACTTGATCGAGCAGTTACAAAAGTACGGTATGACAGTCGATGTTGCTCAAGAGCAAGTAGCAAAAGATATGGCGACCCAGGCTCAGACTAATCCGACAGTGAAGGACAAGTTATTAAAATGGGGGCAATCGTTAGGAGATGCAACGGTGAGCGATGTGGTCAAAGGGGCTGTTAAACTTGCTATCCGTTCAGCAGGAATTCCACTACCCTGAGATTAGCGGCGACGGCATGACAACCCGAGTTTGTAAATAGTTTTGTGTCAGAGGGCAAAAGGTAGTGCGTCAAGATAATGTGGGATGGACTGCAATATCATGCCAAGTCCAAGCACGAGTGGAGAAACCTGCTCTCTGTGCAGCGGTGGAGCGAAACCGACTATGCTGCCAAATCCAATTGAAGTAGCTCACGACTAACCGAGTTGTCACTTTAGTCCGAAGTTCATGCAATTTTGCAGCTTTGATGAAAATTGCTCTGGATGTAGGTCGTGCCGTAAGTTTTCAACAGATGCAGCCAATTGATCTCGCTGTCGTCGGTTGCGTCGCTGTTTCTCAATCAGGCCATAGGCTCGGGAAAGGCGCGGGTTTCGCGGACTTAGAACTCGCACTGCTCAATCAGTTCGAGTTGCTGTCTCAGACACTGTCAATCGCAACAACCGTTCATCCCCTCCAATTCGTCAATGATGATGAAATCCCCATGCAGCCTCATGATTGGCCGCTCGATGCCATCGTCACTCCTAAAGAAACACTCTATCCTCAACAACTTCATGCTCGACCTATAGGAATCCATTAGAATTCCCTAAATCCCCAACAATTGCTGAATATCCCTTCCCTACGATCTCTCCTCAATCACCAACTCCCAAAATAAAGGGACTCTTTGGTGAAATAGGGAATGCGATCACTCGATACTAAAAACGATGAGTAGCCCAGATGCATATCTTTTAACTTTTGCGTGAGTATGCATTCGATACGATCGTATTTGTTGAGTTGAGCTGATTCGCGATCGCTGTATTTGGTTGACCTGTACATGAAGGTTGCAGGTGGACGATCGCGGCTTCTCTCCCCGCTCCTACATTCACCGATTCAAGCTTTTCTGCTAAATCACTCGGCACAATTGATCTCAGGCCCACTTCTCTCCACATCTAGGTCACGCGCTCCGGCAGGAGAGGTTTCGGGTGTCGTCGCGCATTCATGTCTCCGTTCCCTAGTCCCAAAGGCGACACAAAACGCCGGACGCGAAGAAAGTGCCATACTATATCGCTTAATGTGCCCACGAGATACGCAACCAGTGCCAAGGTAAATGCTAGAAGCAAGGCAGAGAGGG
>VFQU01001705.1_pt1 | contig 12108 bp, 12 predicted proteins | sample 3512311 | NCBI WGS metagenome assembly VFQU01 (sample SAMN10412377, study PRJNA504923) | tailings metagenome | isolation source: Relicate 3 Philex TSF3 active mining site | place: Philippines: Tuba, Benguet | collected 2017-08-29 | reverse complement strand
GGCCTTCGGCCGCGATCCCTCCCCTGACCTCATCCGCGCCGCCGGGACCAACCGGTCGGCCGAACCCCTGTTCCTGACCGGCGCCTGGCTGGTCCAGAGCCTGCCGGAGCCGGGATTCGTGATGAGCCTCATCTGGCGCGACTAGGCTGCCGGCGCCCTGCGGAACGGCTTGATCAGCAGCCGGACCGGCGCCTGCAGGATCAGCCCCAGGTGCATCAGGCTGATCCGGACATTGTCGGCCAGCATGGCGAAGTTCGAGGTATTGTCGGGCGGGTAGACCACCTGCACCGGCAGGTTCACCACCGGCGTGCGCCGCCAGTGCAGCTGGACAAGGATCTCGGTGTCGAACTGCATGCGCGGACCGATATGCTCCCGCCCGATCATCGCCAGCGTTGGCGCCAGCGGATAGAGGCGGAAGCCGCACATGCTGTCGGCGATCTCCAGGCTGGCGGTCTCCACCCAGACCCAGAAGTGGGTGATGTAGCGGCCGAACTTGCGGGCGGCCGGAACCGTCTCGTCATAGACCGCCGCGCCGGCGATCACCGCTGCAGGGTTGGCCCGCGCCAGCTCCAGGAACCGCGCCGCCTGGGCCGGCTCGTGCTGGCCGTCGGCGTCGATCTGCAGCGCATGGGTGAAACCCGCCTGGCCGGCCAGGCGAAACCCGTCCATCACCGCCGCGCCCTTGCCGCCGTTGACCGGCCGGCGGTGGACGGTCACGCCGCCCTCGGGATCATGGAAGGCGGCCAGCCCCGACCGCGCCGGCTCGACATTGCCGTCATCGATGATGAACACCGGCAGGTCGAGCGCCCGCAGGCCGGCGATCACCGGGCCCAGCCGCAGATAATGGTTGTAGGCGGGAATCACCGCGCACGGACGAAAGCTCATGAACGCCCCTGTGCCAGAGCCGGGCGGCGATTTCACCTGCGCGGGATGAATGCGGGCCCTGGCGTCCGGAGCCGCCGGCCCCGGACGCGCCCCGCCATCGCCCTAGCGGACGACGGCGACCGTGCCGACCAGCGCCACGCCGGCCATGATGCCGCCGGCGCCGCAGGCGTAGGTCTCGGTGCTGGTGGTCAGGTTCGACTTGTAGTTCGACTGGATGTTGACCACGGCGTTGCCGCCGCGCGCCTTGGCGTCCTCGCCGATGGCGATCAGGGCGCTCAGCATGGCCCACTCGCAGGCCGTCTTATCGCTCTTCTTGAACGAGCTGGTCTTCTTGTTGGTCTTGGTCTCGCCCAGGGTGCGCGACACGGCCGCGCGCTGGCTGCCGAAGTAGTAGCGAACGCCCTCGGGGAGCTTGTCCTTGTACTCGGGATTGTTCAGCACGTCGGCGATCGGGAAGTTGATCACCTCGTCGCGGCCCTTGGCGTCGGCCGCCGGGGCGGGCGGCAGGGCGGAGAGGGCGAGCGCCAGGGTGAGCGGCGCGGCCAGGACGGCGAACTTGAACTGCATGATGGACCCCATGGTCTGAAAGCTGTCGACCCGCGTCCCCCGCGAGCCCGTGGCGAGAATACACCAGCACCTGCGCGACTCAACGTGGACGCGCCCCCCTTGCTTGGTTTAGGGAGACCGCCTCCGGCGGGTGGGCCGGCTGTGGCGTTCGGGGGAACTGTACAGAGATGGCGGCGGCCTGGGCGACAACGGCCGAGCGGGGGGCCTTCGCGGGCCTGTGGACGCTGGCGGTGATCTACCGCCTCCTGGGCCGCACCCTCTGCGTCGCGGTCATGGCGCCGGTCGTCTTCTACTTCTACCTCACCGGCCGCAGCCAGCGCGAGGCGTCGCTGGACTATCTGCGGCGGGTCAAGGCGGCCGGGGCGGAGGTCGACACCGGCTGGTGGGCCGGCCTGAGGCACGCGATGACCTTCGCCGGCGGGGCGCTGGACAGGTTCGCCGGCTGGCTGGGCGACATCGGGCCGGACCAGGTCGACGGCCTCGACGATCCCGAATTCAACGCCGCCCGCGCCGACCGGCGGGGGGCGGTGGTCTTCTCGGCCCACCTGGGCGCGCCGGAGGTGATGCGCGCCATCGCCACCCTGGGCGACCGGCGCGGGGTCTCGATCCTGGCCCACAGCGCCAACGCCGCCAAGTTCGGCGAACTGATGAGCCGCATGGCGCCGAAGTCGACCGTCCGCGTCATCGAGGTGACCGACATGGGCGTGGGCGCGGCCATGCGGATCTCCTCCGCCATCGAGGCCGGGGACTGGGCGGTGATCCTGGCCGACCGCATCGCGCCCGGCGGCGCCAGCCCGACCGTCAAGGCGCCCTTCCTCGGCGAGGAAGCCAATTTTCCCGCCGGACCGCTGATCCTGGCGTCGGCCCTGAAATGCCCGGTCTACACCCTGTTCTCGGTGCGGCGCGGCGGCAGATACCGCGTCATATTGCGCAAGTTCCGTGAACGGCTTGATTTTCCGCGCAAGGACCGCGAAGCAACTCTTCGGGGCGCGGCCGCCGACTATGCGGCCCGGTTGGAGGAGCAGGTCATCGCCAACCCGTTCCAATGGTTCAATTTTTATGATTTCTGGCGTGCGTAGGGGTGGGGAATGGACGGCGTGAGCGACGGCGACCTTAAAGGCTCATCGGGGATCGTGGCGTTTGGCGCGACGGATCTGTCGATCGAGGATGTCTGGGCGATCTCCAACCGGCAGGTCGAGTGCCGCCTGTCCGATGACCCGGCGGTCATCGAGCGCATCGCCAACTCCGCCCGCATCGTCGAGACCACCCTGGCCCGCGACGGCGTCATCTACGGCGTCACCACCGGCTACGGCGACAGCGTCACCCGCGGCGTGCCCAACCCGCTGGTCGCCGAACTGCCGCTGCACCTGACCCGCTTCCACGGCTGCGGCCTCGGCCGCATCCTCGATCCCCAGGAAACCCGCGCGGTCATGGCCGTGCGCCTGACGACCCTGATGCGCGGCTGGTCCGGCGTCAGCCTCGATCTGGTGCGGCTGCTGGCCGACATGATCCGGCTCGACATCCTGCCGCAGATCCCGGCCGAGGGCTCGGTCGGCGCCAGCGGCGACCTCACCCCGCTCAGCTACATCGCCGGCGCCCTCGCCGGCGAGCGCGACGTCCTCTACCAGGGCCAGGTGATGAGTTCGGCGGAAGCCTTCGCCAAGGCCGGCCTGACCCCCATCCGGCTCAAGCCCAAGGAAGGGCTGGCGGTCATGAACGGCACCTCGGTGATGACCGGACTCGCCGCCCTGGCCTACCACCGCGCCGAACAGCTCTCCCGCCTCTGCTGCCGCCTGACCTCGATGGCCAGCCTGGCCCTGCTGGGCAACCCCGCCCACTTCGACGAGCGGCTGATGAGCGCCAAGCCGCACCCCGGCCAGATGCGCGTCGGCGCCCGCATCCGCGCCGACCTGGCCGAGTTCGCCCGCCTGCACACCCCCACCCGGCTCCAGGACCGCTATTCGATCCGCTGCGCCCCGCACGTCATCGGCGTGCTCGAGGACATGCTGGCCACCTTCCGGGGCCTGATCGAGACCGAGCTGAACAGCGCCAACGACAACCCGCTGTTCGATCCCGAGGACGGCCGCACCCTGCACGGCGGTCACTTCTACGGCGGCCACGTCTGCTTTGCGATGGACGGGCTGAAGACCCTGGTCGCCAACCTGGCCGACCTGATGGACCGCCAGCTCGCCCTGCTGGTCGACACCCGCTACAACAACGGCCTGCCCTCCAACCTGTCCGGCGCCACCGGCGACCGCGCCCCGATCAACCATGGCCTCAAGGCCGTGCAGATCGGCGTCTCCGCCTGGACCGCCGAGGCGCTGAAGCTGACCATGCCGGCGTCGGTGTTCAGCCGTTCGACCGAGTGCCACAACCAGGACAAGGTTTCGATGGGCACCATCGGCGCCCGCGACGCCCTGCGGGTGATCGAGCTGACCGAACAGGTCGCCGCCGCCCACATCATCGCCTGCGTCCAGGCCGTCCGGCTTCGCCTGCGCGACGGCGGCCTCAAGGAAGCCGAGCTCGGCCAGCGGGTCGGCGGCTTCCTGGCCGCTGCCGGGGAGGCCGCGCCCTTCATCGACGAGGACGCCCCGCTCGAAAAGCCGCTGCGGGCGCTCTGCGCCGGCCTGGCGGCGGGCCGCTGGTCGGACCTGCTGGGCGAGCCCTGATGAAGGCTGTCGTCAGCGCCACCGTGCGCACCGAGGCCCAGTTCTACGACCTCGACCCGATGAACATCGTCTGGCACGGCAACTATCCCCGCTTCATGGAGCTGGGCCGCGTCGCCGTGCTCGACAGGATCGGCTACGGCTACGAGGAGATGGTGGCGTCCGGCTATGGCTGGCCGATCATCGACATGCGCTTCCGCTACGCCCGGCCCATCAAGCTGCACCGGCCCTTCGACATTCGCGCGGGAATTGTCGAGTGGGAGAACCGCCTCAAAATCGACTATGAATTCCGCGACGCCGAGACCGGCGAGCGACTGAACCGCTGTTCCAGCGTCCAGGTCGCCGTCGATATCAAGACGGAGACGATGCTGTGGGAATCCCCGCCAATCCTGCGCGAAAAGCTGGCGCCCTTCTTGTCGCCCTCGGCCTGATCGCCGGCGCGCCGACCCTGGCGCAGGCCAAGTGCGCCGACCCCTATGCGCTGCGCGCCGAAACCGGCCGGTTCGACTTCACCCAGACCCGCCGCATGGCCTCGATGAAGACCCCGCTGGTCTCCAGGGGCGTGGCCGAGGTCAAGCCCGGCCGCGTCGACTGGCGCGTCGTCGATCCGGTGGATGTGCTGCTGACCATCACGCCCGGCCGCATCACCCAGTCGGTCCAGGGCGGCAAGGCCCAGGCGGTCGGCCCGGCCTCGGCCGATCCCTTCCTGCGCAGCTCCGGCCTGTTCGAGATGCTCACCGGGGACTTCAACGCCCTGCGTCGCTACTACACCGTCGCCGGCGGCCCTCGCGCGCCGGGCGCGCCCTGGAAGCTGACCCTGAAGCCCAAGGACGCCAATCTCGGACGCTTCCTGTCGACCATCGAGATTTCCGGCTGCAACCGGGCCGAAGGCGTGCTGATCCGCCAGGGCAACGGCGACACCATCGCTATCGAGATGTCGGCCATCCGCAAGGCCTGACGCGGTCCGGGGGGACGGGGAAGTGTTGCAGCGTTTCGGACTGGCCGGCCTCTACCTCGCCGCCTGCCTGGCGGCGGCGGCCTTCATCGCCTGGCGCATTCTCGGCGGCGGCGCGCTCGACACCGACATCCAGAGCCTGCTGCCGGCGGGCGCGCTCAAGCCGCCCGTGCGCGAAGCCATGGTCCAGGCCGGCGCCGCGGCGTCCAGCCGTGTCGCCATGCTGGTCTCGGCCGACGACCCGGACACCGCGCGCACCGCCGCCGACGTCCTGGTCCGCCGGCTGAACGCCAGCGGCGTCTTCGCCGACGTCGCGGCCGATGGCGAACAGACCGCCCGCTGGATGTTCGCCGGCCGCAACCAGCTTCTGTGCGAGCCCCCGGCCGACTTCACCGCCGCGACGGCGGAGAACGTCGTCCAGCAGTCGCTGGCCCAGATCTATTCGCCCGCCGGGCCCGTCACCGGCGATCTTCTCAAGCGCGACCCGTTCCTGCTGACCATGCGCCTGACCGGCTGCCTGCTGCCGGCGACGGGGTTCGGCGCCGCCTCGATGGACGGCTCGATCCTCATCAGCGGCCGCCTGACGACCTCGGCCTACAGGCTCGACACGCAAGGGACCTTCATCGGCATCGTCGACGCCTGGACACAGGAATACGCCCCGCGCGGGGTCAGGCTCGATCGCGCGGGCGCCGCCTTCCATGCCGACGACGGCGCCCGGCACGCCCGCAAGGACATCTCGACCGTCGGCGTGGCCAGCACGGTCGGCATCATCCTGCTGCTCCTGTTCGTCTTCCGGCGGCCCCGTGTCCTGCCGCTGACCCTGATGGTGATCGGCGCCGGCTACCTGGGCTCGATCGCCGCCGTGCTGGCGGTGTTTCCGGCGGTGCACATGCTGACCTTCGTGTTCGGCGCCGCCTTCGTCGGCATCACCGCAGACTACGCCATCTACTACCTGACCACCGGCCCGATGACCGGCTGGGGTCCGATGGCCGAGCGGCGAAGGTTGATTCTCCGGCCGGTCACCGCCTGCATGATCACCTCCGCCATCGGGTTCGGGTGCCTGGGCCTGTTCGGCGTGCCGCTGTTCCAGCAGATGGCGGTGTTCGCGGCCGGCGGGCTGGTCTCGGCCTGGGCCTGCGCCTTCCTCGTGGCGCCGCTGCTCGACCCGCAGCTTTCGGTCGAACGGGCCGGGCGGCTGACCGACCATTGGAACCGCCTGCAGGCGGGCCTGGCCCGCGCGCGCTGGACCCGCGTCACCCTCGCCCTGTTCTTCGCCGTCTTCGCCGTCGGGGCGGTCGTCGCCGCCACCCGCTTCGCCGTGCTGGACGATGTGCGCAAGTTCCAGCCCCGCTCGGCCCAGCTGATGGTCGAGGAACAGCGCGTGCGCGACGCCGCCGGCATCGGCTTCTCGCCCAACTTCCTGCTCACCTGGGGTCCCGACGCAGACGCCGCCCGTCGCCGCGAAGCCCAGGTGCTCCGGGCCCTGCCGCCGGAGACGGCCGCCAGCCTGCTGGCGGTCAGCCGGCTGGACCCGCCGGCCGCCGACCGCGCCGCTGCAGAATCCGCCATCCGCCAGACCCTCATCGGCCCCCGGCTGGCCGAGCGCGCCGCCCTGCTGGGCATGGATCCCGGCGAGATGGAGCCCTTCTGGGTCCCTGCGGGAGACATCGGGCGGCCGGACTGGCTCGAGGCTCTGACCGGCCAGACGGGCCGCCTGCACTTCCTCATCGCCCCGGTCCCCGAAGAAGCGACCCCGGCCGTGATCGCCGCCGTCGCCGGCGCGGACGACGCCGCCTACATCAACCCCGCCGACGCCTACGGTCAGGCCTTCGCCGCCTATCGCCAGACAGCCACCCTGGCGGTGATCGCCGCCTTCGTCGCGGTCGGCCTGGTCCTGCTGTTGATGTACCGCTCGGTCTCGGCGCTCGGCATCCTGGTCGCGCCGGCCCTTGGCGTCGCCGGCGGCGTCGTCGCGGCCCTCGCGCTCGGCCAGCCGCTGTCCTTCTTCTCGATGATGGGCGCCTTCGTGGTGGTCGGCACCGGGGCCGACTACTCGATCCTCCGCTACGAGGCGGCGCGCGGCGGGCGCTCGCCCCTGGCCGGCCTGCCCATCCTCATCACCGCCCTTACGGCGATCCTCTCGATGGGGCTTCTCAGCCTCAGTTCGACCTATCCGGTGCGCGCTTTCGGTATTGCCGTTGCAGCCGGTCTCGCCATCTCTTACGCATTGTCGTCAGTAGCCGCATGGTTTGGGGGAAGGGACAGTCATGTCCGACAAGGTTGATGTCGTAATCATCGGGGCCGGTCCGTCCGGCGCCGCCGCGGCGGCCTTCCTGCGCAAGAAGGGCCGCACCGTAGAGGTCATCGAGAAGACCCATTTTCCGCGCTTCTCGATCGGCGAGAGCCTGCTGGCCCAGTCGGTCGCCATTCTCGATGACGCGGGCCTGTTGCCCTACGTCGAGGCCGGCGGCTTCCAGTTCAAGAACGGCGCGGCCTTCCAGTACAAGGACGAGTACAAGTCCATCTACTTCCCCGAGAAGTCGGCGCCGGGTCCCGGCACGACCTACCAGGTGCTCCGCTCCAAGTTCGACAAGATCCTCGCCGACGGCGCCGCCGAGATGGGCGCCAAGGTCGTCTACGGCGAGGAGGTCACCGCCTTCGAGAGCGACGAGGACGGCGTCAGGCTGACGGTCAGGAATGAGGCCGGCGATGTTCGAACCATCGAAGCCCGCTTCTGTCTCGACGGCAGCGGCTTCGGCCGCACGCTGAGCCGGCTGCTTGACCTCGAGGAGCCCTCGAACTTCCCCGCGCGCCAGGGCGTCTTCTGCCAGGTCGTCGACAACATCGACGACCCCACCTTCGACCGCGACAAGATCCTGGTGTCGATCCATCCGGAGAACCGCGAGGTCTGGTACTGGCTGATCCCGCTGGCTGACGGAATCACCTCGATGGGGGTGGTGGGATCGCCCGAGTTCATCCAGGCCGCCGGCGCCAACGAACAGGAGCGCCTCGACAACCTGGTCGCCCAGGCCAGCCGCATGTCCGAGGTGCTGAAGAACCGCCAGCCCTATCGCGCCGCCGGCACGATCCACGGCTACGCCTGCAGCGTGAAGAGCCTCTATGGCCCCAGCTACGCCCTGCTGGGCAACGCCGCCGAGTTCCTCGACCCGGTGTTCAGCTCCGGCGTCACCATCGCCCTGAAGTCGGCGCAGCTCGCCACCGACCTGGTCGACCGCCAGCTCAACGGCGAAACGGTGGACTGGCAGAAGGACTTCTCCGACGAGCTGTACGTCGGCATCGAGACGTTCCGGGCCTGTGTCGCCACCTGGTACGACCAGCGCCTGCAGCGGATCATCTTCAACAAGCCCGAAGAGGCCAACGACATCGTCCGCTACCTGACTTCGGTCCTTGCGGGCTATGCCTGGGATCGCGAGAACCCCATCGTGCGCGAGCCGATGCGTTACCTCCAGACGGTGGATCGCTACCTGACCACCATGGCGGCGTGATCCGCCGCCTCGCCGCCGTGGCGGCCGTCGGCGCCCTTCTCGGAGGCTGCGCCACGGCGCCCCCCGGACCGCCGCCGCCGCCCGGTGTCGCGGCGATCGCGCGTGGGCCCATCTACCTCACCCTGCCCCGGCCGCCGGCCTTCCCGACCGAGCAGGAGTTCGCCCAGTCGATCGTCGCCGACTACGGCCCGCGCAAGATCGCCTTCGACGCCCTGGTCAGCCTCGGGCCTGATCGGGTGACGGTGATCGTGACCGCGCCCGCTGGGCCGCGCCTGGCCCAGATCGACTGGACTGCCGAGGGCGTGCGCACCGCCATGGATGGTCCGGCGCCGCCCGGCTTCCGGGCCGAGAATGTGCTGGCCGACCTGGTCGTCGCCCGCTGGCCCAAGCCGCTGCTGGAACAGGCGCTGGGTGGACGGCTGGAGGTCTGGGACTATCAGGACGGCCGCCGCAAGCTGGTCCGCGACAAGGCCGAGACCATCATCGAGGTCAGCCCGCCGACCACCGATGCCAGCGGCGCCGAGCGGAGGACGCTGACCAACTACCATTTCGACTACAGCCTCACGATCATCACCCGGGGCGGCGGCTGATCGTGACCCGTCCTGTCTTCATCCAGCGTCACGCCGTGGCCTGCGCGCTCGGCGCCACGACCGCCGAGGTGTCGGCCGCCCTGCTGGGCGCCGCGCCGCCGACGGTTTCGGGACGCTGGCGCCTGGCGGATGGCCGCGAGGTCCCGGTCGGCGCCCTGCGCTTCGACCTGCCGGCCTCGGACCCGACCGATCCGGCCCGCCACAGCCGCACCAACCGCCTGCTGGAGCATGTGCTGGCCGAGATCGCCGGCGACGTCGCCGCGGTGATCGACCGGTTCGGCGCCGAGCGGGTCGGGGTGGTCCTGGGGACCAGCACCTCCGGCGTCGGGGAAAGCACCCAGGCCCTGCGCCGCCGCCTGGCCGGCGAGCCCTGGCCGGACAACTATCATTTCGACATCCAGGAACTGAACGACCCGGTCGCCGCCGCCCGCGCGCTCACCGGCGCCGCCGGTCCCGCATACGCCGTCTCCACCGCCTGCACCTCGGGCGCCAAGGCCATCGCCGCCGGGGCGCGGCTGATCCAGGCCGGGCTGGCCGACGCGGTCCTCTGCGGCGGGCTGGACAGCCTCTGCGAGCTGACCCTCAACGGCTTCGGCGCGCTGGAGGCCCTGTCGGACGAGCTGTCCAACCCCTTCAGCGTCAATCGCAAGGGCATCAACATCGGCGAGGGCGCGGCCCTGTTCCTGCTGACCGCCGAGGAGGGCCCCTGGCGGGTCGCCGGCTGGGGCGAGAGCAGCGACGCTCATCACATCAGCGCCCCCGACCCCAGCGGCGCCGGCGCGGAGGCCGCCGCCCGCAAGGCGCTGGCCATGGCCGGACTGTCCCCGGCGGACATCGGCTACATCCACCTGCATGGCACCGGGACGGTCCTCAACGACCGCATGGAGGCCGGCGCGGTCCACCGGGTGTTCGGCGCGTATACGCCCTGCAGCTCGACCAAGCCGCTGACCGGCCACACCCTCGGGGCGGCGGGCGCGGTGCAGGCCAGCTTTTGCCTGATGGCCTTCGAGACCGGCCTGCTGCCGCCGCACATCTGGGACGGCCAGGCCGATCCCGAACTGGAGCCGGTGCGCCTGGCGGCGCCGGGCGACCGGGCGGACGGGCTTCGCCACACCCTGTCGGCCAGCTATGCTTTCGGCGGCAACAACGCCGCCCTCGTTCTCGCCCGCGCCTGATCCTTCATGACCGTCTATCCGCCCGTCGAAGAGCTGATCCCCCACCGCATGCCGATGCGGCTCGTCGACGAGATCGTCGGCGAGGACGAGGGGCTGGTCCGCTGCACCCACAGGATCGGCGAGGACCACCTGTTCATGATCCCGGGCAAGGGCGTGCCGGTCTACGCCGCCTTCGAGATGATGGCCCAGGCCATCTGCGCCCATGACGGCCTCAACCGCAGGCGCGCGGGCAAGGCGCCGACCCTGGGCTTCCTGCTGGGCTGCCGCCGCTATGACGCCCGCCGCGAATTCATCCAGCCCGGCGAGACGGTGACCCTGGAAAGCCGCCAGCTGCTCGAAGGCGAGACCGCCAGCTTCGAGGCCCGCGTGCTGGACCAGGACGAAGGCCTGATCGCCGCCGCCACCGTCAATGTCTTCCAGCCCGAAGACCTTGCCGCCTTCCTGAACGGAGACCGCCCCCGATGAGCGCCGAGCGCAACGCCAAACGCCCGATCCTCGTCACCGGCGCCTCCAAGGGCATCGGCAAGGCCAGCGCCATCCGCCTGGGCCAGGCCGGCCATCCCGTCACCGTCCACTACGGCGGCGACCGCGCCGGGGCCGAGGACACCGCCGAGCAGATCCGCGCCGCCGGCGCCGAGGCCGATCTCATCAGCTTCAACGTCGCCGACCGGGCCGAGACCCTGGCGGCGCTGGAGCAGCGGCTGGCCGACAAGGGTCCGTTCTGGGGCGTGCTGCTCAGCGCCGGCATCACCCGCGACAACGCCTTTCCCGCCATCCCGGGCGAGGACTGGGACGCGGTCCTGCGGACCAACCTCGACGGCTTCTACAACGTCATCCATCCGCTGGTGATGCCGATGATCCGCCGGCGCGACGGCGGCCGCATCATCGCCCTGTCCAGCGTCTCGGGCGTCATGGGCAACCGCGGCCAGGTCAACTACAGCGCCGCAAAGGCCGGCGTCATCGGGGCGGTGAAGGCCCTCGCCATGGAGCTGGCCAGCCGCAAGATCTGCGTAAACGCCGTGGCGCCCGGCCTGATCGACACCGGGATGATCGAGGACGTGCGTCCCGAGGTGCTCGGCGCCATCCCGATGGGCCGCGTCGGCCGGGTCGACGAGGTCAGCGCCTTGAATGCATTTCTCTTTTCGGAGGAAGCCGGTTACATCACCCGTCAGGTTATCGGGGTGAACGGGGGGTTGGTGTGATGCGTAGAGTCGTGGTGACCGGCATGGCCGGCATCACCTCCATGGGCAGGGACTGGTCGGAGATTTCCGGCCGGATGCGGGCTGGCGAGACCGGCATTCGCTACATGCCCGAGTGGGAGCGCCTCACCGACATGGGAATCAAGGTCGCCGGCGGGGCAGACTGGTTCGAGCACGAGGGCCATTTCCCCCGCCAGGCCATGCGCTCCATGGGCCGCGTGTCGGTCATGAGCGTCGACGCCGCCGACCGCGCCCTGCAGATGGCCGGCCTCAAGGACGATCCGATCCTGCGCACCGGCCGGGTGGGCGTGGCCGCCGGCTCGTCCTACGGCTCGACGCCGCCGACCATCGACTTCGCCAACTTCGTCCAGACCGGCAAGGCCGGCAAGCTGAACGCCACCAGCTACATCCGGATGATGAGCCACACCGCCCCGGTGAACGTCAGCGTCTATTTCGGCCTCAAGGGGCGGGTCATCACCACCTCCAGCGCCTGCGTATCCGGCTCGCAGGGCATCGGCTACAGCGCCGAGACCATCCAGGCCGGCAAGGCCGACATCATGCTGGC
>VFQU01001704.1_pt1 | contig 12113 bp, 11 predicted proteins | sample 3512311 | NCBI WGS metagenome assembly VFQU01 (sample SAMN10412377, study PRJNA504923) | tailings metagenome | isolation source: Relicate 3 Philex TSF3 active mining site | place: Philippines: Tuba, Benguet | collected 2017-08-29 | reverse complement strand
GATTTAGGAAACCCTCGGTATCCTAAAGGAGCCGATCTATGCCCATGTTTTTTAGTAAACGCTTCGGCAAGATCGTTCAATTCGAGAGTATTGACCCCTGATTTTACAAAGGGGCCCAAGTAGTTGAGGAGCTTGGCGGCAAAATTGCCTGCCTTTCTCATCTTTTCGATTTCGGATTTGTTTTTAATGAAGATCACGAGGACTAGAAGTCAGTGGATCTGGCGGTAGTTCTTTTGTTAGCAGAAGTTCTTTCTAGCGCTTTGTCGATCAAACGGTAAACTTCTTCATTTAGGCCTTCGATAGCATCGCCGGAAGTCATAAATCCTTTTGATTTGATATAAGCTTTTACCTTAGATGCGACAATAAGTGTTTCTTTCGATGTGGATTCGTTTTGTTCTTCTGACATGGTTTCCTCGACGGATGTTTTATTTCTTTCTAGCTCCGAGGATCGTATCCACTAGGGATTTTTCAATATTTAATTTTTAACTAATTGCCTCGGGAGTCCATTGGTAGTTGTCATGGAGGCTCAAAATTGTGGCTTTTTTACGTTCGATGAGCTGATTTTGGGAGGATTTGGCGGAGGTACCACCACTTTTCCCCCCCTGTGGCGGAGGTACCACCATCGCCCCCTGCACAATGTCTAAAAATTGAGACAATTTCTCAAAAGTCTCGTCCGCCTCGCCCAAAAGGGACTCTAAATCCTCTTTCGTTTCGCCTGAAGTTTCTCTCAATTCTTCCAAACGCTTTTGTAAAGTGAGAATCTGTCTATGGCGCTCGGAAAGATCTCCCATCAATTCTTCAATTTTATCGAACTTACGTTCCACCGAATCGATCTGGTTTTCACGTTCCGCCAAAAAGGAAGTTCTGTTTTCTGCCAAACGAATGGTCTCGGAAAGTTCCTTCTCTCTGGCTTCTACCACATCGATCTCTCGATCCAAAACATCTAGTCTGGCTTGCAACTCTCTGGAGTTTTGTTTTTGGTTCTCTAAGCCTTGGGCCAAGGAATAGACTGAGTCTTGAGATTCCGAAAGGGAATGCAGGAAGGATTCGATCTTGATCTGTTCTTCTGTGATCAGTTCGATTTTTTTCTCCATTCCCTGAATTTCAGGAAGCGTTTCTTGGAAAAAAGACATTCGTTCTGACACATAAGATAAGTTAGATGCCAGTATTTGAACTTGTTTGTCGATATCGCTTGTTTGAGACTGTGCATCGCTCAATCTTTCCAACTCGTTTGCAATTTCAGATTGGAGTGAAGAGAAAGTTTCAATGGAAGTTTGATAAATCGCCAGATCCGGCTTTTGTTTTTCCAATTCATCGAGGGCATTCACGATTTCTTCTACAGCTTTCTCTGATTGTTCCGCGATTTGTTTCGCATTCGCGAATAGATCGGTATGTTCTTTTACAGTTTCCAAATCTTCTGTTAAGCCACCTATCGCTTGTTTTAGATCGGTAAGCTCGGATTGGAACTCTTCCATAGTCTGAGCTTTGATTTCTCTGATGTCGGATAAAGAGGAATCAATATCAGATTTTAAATCTTGGAACTGATCACGAGTATCTCTTAGGAAATCTTGGCTTTCTTTTGCGATTTCCTTAAACGACTTCTCATAGTCTCTTTGATAAGTTTCTATTTGTTTTTTGGAATCTTCTTTAGATCTTTTGATGCTTTCTTCCAAATTGCGTCTGACGGAATTTAAGTGAGATGTGATTTTCTCCTCTAATTGACCGAGCTGAACGTTCCCTTTGTCCAAAAGTTTAGCCAATTGATGAGAAATCTTCGCATCGATGGTCTCGTTCAAACGATCCATTTTCTCTTCTTGAAGATTGAAGAAGGATTCTCCAGATTCTTCCAGATGTTTTAGAATTCTTTCTACTTCGTCTCTAGCATATTTTGATTCCGACTCTATCTTGGAAACGATCTCTTGCGATTTTTTTTCTGCAGTATCATCTAGCTTCGATTTTGCGGATAAAAATTCTGTTTGGAATTTGGAGAGTAAATCTCCTCCTTCAATATGAATTTCTTTCAATCGATCTTGTAGAACGTCCATCGAGTCGGATTGATCTTCTCTTAATTTAGCGAGTTCATCTTCCCATTTGGAAACAAATTGTTCCAAATTCGCATTGGCGATGCGGATCTTTTCCGAAACGATTTCTTCCGAAGATCTTGCTTTTTCTTCTGCTGTTTCGAAAATTTCTGAAGCGGTTTCTCTCAATGCGGATTTTAATTCATCCACATACTCATCGACATCCTTAGTATGATTGGAGATCGTTTCATTGAGATTTTGAATTTGTAATTCAAGAGATTGGATTTCGTTTTGAATGGAACTTTCTTTCCCTTTGAAATCGAAATGCATTTTATCTTCCAATTCAGCCTTTACGTTGAGAAGGGAAGTTTTGATTAAACTTTCTTGGTTTTCTCTTACGGTTTCCAGTTCCCTGTCGAAATCTTTTAATTCTTGTAAGGCGCTTTTTTTGAGAGACCCTGCTTCTTCCTTCAGATCTTCCGAGATTCTGTGGAACTCTTCACTGAATGCTTCTATTTCTCTAATTAACTCTTGTTTGCGGGTATCCGCTTGGCGCAGAAGTTTGTTTTCCGCTTCCAGATATTTCTCTTGGAATTGAATGATTGTCTGATTGATTCCGTCCGCTTGGCGTCTGGTTTCGTTGATGATCTCATCCCGTTTGGAAAGAGTCTCCAAAGAAAGACCTTCGATTTCTCTTTTGATGGACTCTGTCTCCAGGGATAATCCTTTCATAAAGGAATCCTTGGTATGACTCACTTGTTCGAAGATGGAATCGAATCTTTCTTGGATCTTCTTTTCTAATAAAGAAACTTTTTCATCTAACTTTTGTGAAATGCGGGAATACTTGTCTTCGATTTTATCGTCGAATTTATCCACTTTATCGGAAAGTAAAGAGGAGGTGTCCTCGAACTTAGTCAGTTTGATGTCAATTTCACCTTGCGCCAGTTTCATGGAGTCCAAAAGAGAATCCATTTCCTTTCTAGCATGATCCAATCTTCCTGCGGTTTCCTGAACCATCACGTCCGCATGAGATAATAATTTTTCTCTGGCGGAATCCGCAATATGAGTCATCGATTCGTCTAGAGAATCGGATTTCGACTCAAGAAGACCTTCCAGTTCCACCATCTTTTGGGCAACCGATTGTAAAATTTCGTCCGATCTTTGATTGAGTTTGGATTGAAAAGCATCTAAGAGAGAAACACTTTCATCGTGCAATCTGTCCATATCTTCCGCAACATTTTGCAGTTCTCTTTTATGGGATTGGATTTGCGTCAGTCCGGATTCCATCATGGAAGTTTCCCGTCTAACTTCTGCACTCAGTTGGTTGATTTGTTGAAGTTCCCCGGAAAGGGAAGAAAGGTATTCTTTGCTCGATCTGATTTTTTCAAACAGATCTCTCGACTCAACACTAAGGGATTGGATCTCTTCTGCGACTTTTCTGGATTGCTTCACTAGAATGTCCAGATCGATCCCCGCATCTTTTACGGATTGGATTTTTTGAAGCGCAGAATTATGAATTTCATCCGTAAGTTTGGATGCATAACGTTTCAGTTGCGAAAGTTTTGCATTGGATTTGTCTAAACGACGTAGGCCGATCGTGACTGCGACGCTCGCAATAAAGGGAAGTAATATGATCTCTAGGCCCATCGGGGAAATGTTCCAATAGTGGAATTATGTCTCATCAAGTATGGTGAGAAAAATCGCCTCTGGGATAATTTCCGCAAGCCATTTTTTATAGTTGGACTTCTTTCTCGGTTTTTATCATCTAAATCCATGCAAGCTATCCAATTATCTAAAGAATTTCCAGGAAAATTGGCAGTTTCTGACTTAAATTTCAAACTCAAACCAGGAAGGCTCACTGCTTTGCTCGGTCCGAATGGGGCAGGGAAGACGACCACCATGCGTCTTTTAGCCGGTTTTTTGGATCCAAGCTCCGGCAGAGTGGAAGTAGAGGGGCTGATTTTAAGTGAGAATCGACAGAAGTTGCAGCAGAAAATTGGTTATCTGCCTGAAAATGGGCCAGCTTACAGAGATTTAACAGTAGAGGAAAGTCTATTTTTTTTCGGAAGAAGCAGGGGATTGGATGAATCCATATCCACAAAATCCATTCATCGTTTGTTAGGTGAGCTTGATTTGGGGGAAGTGAGAAATACTGTAATCGGAAATCTTTCCAAAGGTTTCAAACAAAGGGTCGCACTTGCGGGAGTACTATTAGGAGATCCCGATTACCTGGTGTTAGATGAGCCGAGTTACGGATTGGATCCTATTCAGATGACTCAGATCCGAAGTTTGATCAAAGAACTTGGCAAATCGAAAACAGTTCTGATCTCTACGCATAGTTTGGATGAGGTGGAAGAAATTTGCGAACATGTAATTATACTTTCTCAAGGACAGATCGTTGCGGACAGTCCGGTACAAAGTCTGCGCAAAAAGGACAAACTATTTATAGAAGCAAGAATTGCATTTCCTGAATTTAAAAAGATACTGGAGTCGTCCGGTTTGTCGAATTTAAAATTAAGCCAAACTTTGCAGGATGATTTCTTCGAATACGAATTGGAGTTAGGAGAAAGAAAATCTGAAGAAGTTTTTGCCATTCTTTCTTCCGGTGGGATCGTTGTCAGAGAGATGAGAAAATCGGAAGAATCATTGAAAGCGATTTTCAATTCGATCGCCGGGAATTGATTGTATGAAAAAAATCCAAGCACTCTTTCGAAGAGAATGGCTACAAAGTTTCAACACTCCCGTCGGTTATACTTTTATCGTTCTCTTTCTATTGATCGAAAATTATATTTTCTTTTACGGATTCGGATCCAATTCGTTTTGGGATCGTAAAAGTTCCGATATGGGAGTTTTCTTTCAAAGCGTTCCCTATCTTCTATTATTATTCGTTCCTGCGATCGGAATGAGAATTTGGACGGAAGAAAAAGAATCCGGAACCTGGGAGATTTTATTCACTCTTCCTTTAACCGAATGGCAAATCGTCTTAGGGAAATTTTTCTCTACTTTTTTCTATGTAATCGTCACATTATGCTGCACCGTGTTTATACCCCTCACATTATCTGTGCTTGGTGACCCGGACTGGGGGTTGGTATTCTCCGGTTATTTGGGTCTTTTTCTGTTGAGTTCTTCTTTTGTGTCTTTGGTGCTTTACTTCACACTTTTTTTAAGAAGCCAGGTCATTTCTTTTTTAGTGGGGGTTCTCACTCTCATCAGTTTTTATCTTTTAGGTTCCCAAAGGCTGATCGATTTTTTTAGTTCCGGTTTTATCAAGATATTTTCCATTCCCTCCCATTATGAACCGTTTCGTCTGGGAATATTGGACCCGAGAGATTTTTACTTTTTCATTAGTCTTGATTTTCTATTTTTATACTTATCCGTGATCCGGCTTCGGTACAAAAGATGAATTGGAATCGACCAGGTTTATTTGTATTTCAATTGGTATTGGCCTTTTTTCTATCCAATCTTTTGATCAGTCATTTGATTTTAAGAAAAGATATTTCTTCCTCCAACAGGCTTACGATATCAGAGCAGACGAATTCTCTTCTAACATCGATTCGTCGTCCTCTGTCGGTTGATGCTTTTTATTCTTCAGATCTTCCTCCTGAATACAATGTTAGACGGGATTTGATTCGGGAATATCTGAATGAGATCGCAGGAAGAAATCCGGAATATATCAAAATCGTCTTTCATGATCCAGATGCCTCCGCAGAGATAAGAAAAAAGGCGAACGATATGGGATTGAGTCCGAATGAAATTCGTAAGTCTTCGGAAACAAGCCAATCCTTCCAAGAAGTATATATGGGGATCGCAGTTCATTACGATTCGGAAACGGAAATTCTCTCCGATTATTTTTTTGTGGAAGAAGCGGAGTCCCAGTTCGTAAGAGCTCTTCGTAAATTAAGTCAGAAAAACAAAGAACCTAGTCTGGCGATTTCGATAGATCCGGGAGTGTTTTCTTTTCCGGAGCCAGGAGACGGTTCCGGAAAAGATACTTGGGGCGTTTTTTATCACCAAGCTCTTGTTAAAGAGTATGGAAATCCTGCACTAGTACGTTTGAACGATGCAAAAATCCCCGATTCGATTCGCCTGTTGTTTGTGATCGGATCTCCAGAGTGGACAGGGAAAGGCAAACTTCATTTGGAAGAGTTTTTGGCGCGAGGGGGAAGAATGATTTTCCTCGCATCCAGCATGCAGTTTAAAATAGAACCTGTCCGAAATAAAAACGGACTCAGTTTTGAAAAAGGATCACAAGCAACTCCCAATGCGGGGCTCGGGTTTTGGAACGATCTTCTCATCCACTATGGGATTACTGTAGGAACCGATTTGATATTCGATTTCGAACATCCTGTACCTGTTGCCAACGGAGCGGATCATTCCGGTTGGTCGAGTAAAACTCAATATTATCCTCTTTGGCAATTTTTGTATAAAAACTCAGGCAATTTGCACGAATCCAATTTTTTGACGGACAAAACCGAGTTTTTGATTCTTCCTTGGTCTTCCGGAATCCGTATCGATCCTACGAAACAACCTAACATTAAATATGAGGTTTTGATCAAATCCGATTTGGAAGCGATTCGAAAAGAGAATTTATTTTCCGTATCTCAAAACCAAAACTTTTTGGATCGATCCTTGGAAGCAAGCAGGGTTCCTATGGGAGTCTTATTGGAAGGTAAATTGAACCCTTTGGATTCGAGAATCAAGTCTGCTCTTCCTACGAAAATGATTTTCTTTGCGAGTCCTTATTTTGTTTCCGATATTCTGGCACTTCCCGAATTCAGAACCTATTTGAGAGAGGCGAACGTTCCTTTTCTTTTGAATTCCATAGACTATTTGTTAGATGAAAATCAATATTTAATCACTCGAAAACAAAGTCCTGCCGTTTTACCTCTGAGGGCGTTTTCTCAGAAGGAAAGAAATCTTTATACTTTCTTTAATCTTGCCTTTATTCCAGGAATCATCGTTATCTTTGCGGTTCGAAGAATCAAAAGAAGGAACTCGGGCAGATAAAAGATATGAAAGAACAAAACAAAAGAATCTTCATACTGAATTTATTTTTTTCTCTCTGTCTTGTCGTTTTATACGATCCTTTCAATGCGTATCCTAAAGAATATTCCAAAGCGCCGGCCTGGCTAACTCAAAGTCAAATCGATTCCATTGATCAAATTAAAGTTAAATGGGAAGATGAAACCGACGAATATTCTTTTATACTCAAAAAGGAAAAATCTTTCTGGACGTATTCCGAAAAGGAAAATTCAGAACCATTGTTTTGTGACCAAGATAAAGTGATTCTTTTTTTAACGGCTCTTTCCGGATGGAAAAGATTCGAGAGAGACAGTAAAATCCTAAAGGATGAAGAATTTCTTAAAGAGGGATCTCCGGGAAGGCTCAGTCTTCTAGGTGAAGGCAAAATCATTTTGGATTGGGAGTGGGGAAAATGTTATAGAAATCAAACTGATTGCTTAGTTAGAGCGAAAGGTGCTTCTCTTAGTTTTCAAATTCCTGCTTTTCTTCCCAATCATTTGGGATTTTCTACGGATGATTTTTTTCTTTCGGACCGTCCTTTCTTTCATATCTCTCCCAAATCCATCAACTTCGTAGAATATAGTTTAGGTGGTCAGATTCGGTTCGGAATTCGAAAAGAAAAAGAGACTTGGGTTTTGGAGTCAGAGGAAAAAAACAAACTGAACAATTCGTCCGTAGACAGCTTCCTTTTGAGAATCGTGTCTTGGGGAGGAGAAAGCGGTTTTCTCAAAAAACATCTCTCACCGGAATTTTTATCGGGGAAAGAAATTCAAAAATTGAAAGTCGGCTATTTGGATGAGGAAAATCAGCAGGAGTATATCGAGGCAGTCGATATGGGAATCTTCAAAGGCAATTATAAACTGCTGCGAGTGGAACCCCGCATTCAGTACATCATCATGCCTTCTTATTCTTGGGAATACTTTCGTTTTTTCGACACTAAGCAGCTACAAAATTAAGCCGGGTGAAAAATTTCTGAAACAGAACTTCTTCTTTGTCGATTAGATCTTTCAAGCGGGACTTATAAGAAGGGTCTAGTTTTTCCAGTTCGGAGGACATTTCGTTCAAATGGCCTTCTTCCTCTAAAATTAAATTTCTCAAGTTGATGCTGTGTTCTGCGGATTCCAATACGGAGTTATAGATCGTGTAAACGATCATAGCTCTTTCTTCGATCACAGTAGTCGTATATAAATAGGCGAGATAAGTGAATGTGTGGCCCGAAAACCCCGCTTTTTTCAATTCCCTGCGAACTACCGCATCCAGTTTTGCGAAATAAATTTTTGCCGATCCACCTTGCAAAAGTTCGTTGGTATGGTAACCCGGTTTGAACTCTGGCCTTAGAGATTTCGCCGCCTTTTTGAAAAACAAAGCGTGTCTTGCTTCTTCCGTAGCATGGCGAAGGATCATTTCCGAAGTTTCTTCGCTCGATTGGGTCAGTAAGATTTTTCTGGAACCGATATGTTCCAATAGGGAGAGAGTATTCAGCCAAAGAGAATGTCTAACGGGATTCGATATGATTGTGGAAAAGAACGATTCTAATTTTTCGGAAGGAAGTTGAGCTACGGAGACCATTTGTTTCCAGGTTCTAAAACCGGTTTCAGATTTCTAGTTTTTCTTCAAAGGTATTTTGACCTCCGCAATGGTTTCCGATTCAGAACTGAAGATTTTGAAGTTTTCGATGGGAAGAGATTCTCCTTTCAGAAGGATCACACAAAGCGCGATTCCTATTCCCTCTCCTTCGGAATTGTCTCCTCTTTCGATATAGTATTCCATAATATCATTGTAGTTTTGCGCATAAAGGAGTGAGTTCTTGATTTTCTGCATTTCTCCTTTCACCAGTTTTGAATTATTAACTATTGTTACTTGGATCTCGTCCTGGTTGTGGCTGATTTTCGTCTTTACGAACAGATTTTGGTCTCTCGCCAAACGTTCGTAAATATGACTTTTGCCTGAAAGGATAAAACTTTTATACATCCGAACACCTAATTCATAGTCGGCGCTCGAACGAATGTCCAATCGATTCTCTTGAAAGAATAGCCTTTTGAAATTGGCTTTGAATCCGTTGAGGATGAGATCCTTGATGATCGTGAACAGGATCGAAGAAAAGTCGCTGATTTTATAATGAGAGGTCAGCATATCCAGAATCTGCACGAGTTCCTCGTCAAATTCCTTGGAGGGACCGTATTCTATGAGAAGAATCGGTTCTCCGTTTTTGATTTTTTCCTGAATGGAGGCAGTCGGATCCGGTTTCATTTAAAAAATGTAATTGGAAGGGAAGAGCGGCAAAGATTTGCTTTTTTCATCTTCCAACAATCGATTCATCTCCATTCTAAACCTTTCCGTCAGATCGTCGACCGCTTTTCTTTTGTCTTTTTTATAGTCTTCGTAAAATTCTCCGATGGAGATCGGTCTTGCATAGGTAACAACTGCTTTGTGAGGTCTGCTTCTTGATTCTCCGAAAAGTTCTGTTTCGTATCTGTATAAAAATTCATACAAACGTTCTGCGGAAGCCAATTCCTTGATGTAACCTGTTTGAAATGTAATGAAATCGTAAGCCTTTGCAGCCGCTTTTCTGGCCCATGTGGCCATATCCGGGCTGGGGAGTTCTCCGTTCGGATCGGGGGCTCCTATGGAAACCAATTCCAGTGTAGTGAGAATTTTTCTAAGTTTTTCTATTGCGTTCGCATCTGTTTCCCATTTCGGGATTCTGATTTTGGAGGCGATATTATCTAACATAACATGTCTCATGCGACCGATTCTGTAATCGAAGTCTTCGATTTTATCCGGCTCCACTTGAACTCCGTATTCTCTTTCTTCTCTTTCGATCATTCTTCTGCCGACGGACAAAATTCTATGGACGATATCTTTTCCAGTTTTGGAGATTCCTAATTTATCTTCCATACGTGTGAGAGTGTTATCTATGTCTTTTCTCATCCAATCCAAAGAAGAGGTCATTCTATATTTCACATAAGAAAGAAGGACTGTGATTTTTGCGGAAGGATCTTGTTTGAGCGCATCTTCCAACCCCCAAAAGCCCAGTTGGGAAACTCCCGATTGAAACGGAAGAAGTGTATCGTTCATTCCGCTGGTGGGTTCTCCTTCCGGAAATAACACCAGTTTGCCTCCCTGGGAAGCCAGAATGTCCCTGGAAGCTTTGAGCGATTCCCTGTCTGGCGCACCAGCTAATACGGAAAAGGCGCCTAAGGATTGGATGAAGTCCCCCACGAAACCCGCTCCCCACTCGAACACTTCTCTTGCCGCCATATAGTGAAATCGTGCGGACATCAAGTTGGCTACATGATAGGCAACGGGAGGTTCTTTCGTTGTGGGATGGTTCGATATATAGATAATCCTTTCGTTTTGGTAACTTTTTAGAATTTTTTTGTCTTCTTCAGAAACCTCGATTCCCTCCAAATTATGCACAATCTTTAGGATTAGGGGCAGGGAGAGATCCGTGAACCAAAGTGCTGGCAAATTGAATTTTGCGGGAATAAAGGATTTGATTGACATAGAACGAAAGCTACCGGCTTCTTGAAAGGAATCAAGTACGATTTCACATGGCATTCATAGAAGAACTCAACCAACAAGGCAATTTCCTATTCCGATGGCGCTCCTATATTCCGGGGCTTGTTTTAGCGTTTTCGCTCGCATATCTGCCTTTCGTTCCGCTTTTCAACGGCAATTACAAACACAACCTGTACTGGCTTGGTTTTTGTTTTTTCATCAGTCTTTTGGGACTGGGTGTAAGATGTTTTACGATCGGATATACTCCTGCCAGAACTTCCGGCAGAAACACCAAACAACAAGTAGCCGATTTGGTGAACCAGACCGGAATTTATTCCTTGGTGCGCCACCCTCTTTATGTAGGGAACTTTCTTATGTATTTGGGGCCGGTTCTCATTTTAAGAGACCTTCCTTTCGCCCTGGTTTATATTATGTTTTTCTACTTATATTATGAAAGAATCATCTTTGCTGAGGAGTATTTTCTTCGAGGAAAGTTCGATAAAGATTATCTGGCTTGGGCGGACAAAACGCCCGCGTTTATCCCTCGACTCGGCGGATATGTAAAACCGGAACTTCCTTTTTCTTTTAAGAATATTTTAAAACGTGAATATCCTAGTCTTTTCGGGATCATCGTAGTTTTTACGATTTTCGATTTGATCCAAGTATATTTCCAACTTCCTTATCTCAGCATAGGAAATAAGTTCGGAATTTGGAATTTATTTCATACGATTTTCTTCGGTTTCGGAGTCGCTTTTTACGTATTGACCCGTTTGGTTGTAAAAACGACGAAATTTCTGGACGTGGAAGGACGATAAACCCTTCTTAGGTGAACTGAGAAGTTAAGTAAAGGTAGGAGGCAAATATGAGCAGTCGATTGTCCAACGGTTGGAAAATCCCTCAAAGTCTGGATGAGAAAAAAGAAATGTTTGCCTCTTTCCAAAAAACACTGTCCGAAATGGAAAGTGAAAACCCTCTCACTGTATTTAGAGAGCATATGGAAAACGGGCTGTTGTTCAAAGCAGGCCTGCAAGATGCTCTCAACCAACTGAATACGTTTGCCAATCTGTATGCAAGCGCAAGCGAGTTAAAGGAAGCGATCTCTAAAGAAGAGAAGTAACCGCTTTGGACTTAAGAAAAGAAGCTGAAAATCTTCTCTTAGGCAAACTCATTCTTCATAAAAACATCACTGCTTTATCCTCCTTTTTATCCTTAATTCAAAGTTTGGTGCAGTCTTCCTTTCCTGAGGGAGATCCCCGTATCATTTCCAATCAATTGTTATACGAAGATCTGAGCTTGAGAATGTTCTCTCTTCGAAATCGAATCAAGGAAGGAGAAGATGTAGCGGAAGCTTTTTTTCCCGTTTGGAGAGAAGTCGGATTCGATCCGGAAGAAATTTACTTGGATGCCATCCGCATCCGTTGTGTCCAAAACGGATTTCAGGAAATAGAGGCGGCAAAACCTTCCGCATTCATACATAGGGATCCTTGGTATGCGAATCCTCAATGTCAGTTGAATTTTTGGATACCTGTCTATGATGTAATGTTTGGTTCCGGATTTCGGATTTATCCG
>VFQU01001703.1_pt1 | contig 12118 bp, 10 predicted proteins | sample 3512311 | NCBI WGS metagenome assembly VFQU01 (sample SAMN10412377, study PRJNA504923) | tailings metagenome | isolation source: Relicate 3 Philex TSF3 active mining site | place: Philippines: Tuba, Benguet | collected 2017-08-29 | reverse complement strand
CGGCGACGGTCGCGTGCTCGACCTCGGTAGCGGCGCCGACTGGCAGGCCGCACTGGCCGCGCAGCATCTCGCGACCGACCACGACCAGGGCAGCGGTCTGCCGTCGTTCCTCGACGATCCGGCCACCGCGCTGGCGCGCACCGGCGACGGCGAACTGGCCGCGCTCAGCGTGCTCGACGCCGCCGCCGTGCTGCGCCGGCTGCCGGCCGCCGAGCTGTTCGCGGCCGCGCAGCGCACCGTGCGCAGCGGCGGCGTGCTGCTGATCGCCTTCACCGAAGGTCCGGTTTCGATCGCCGACCGGCTCGACGGCCGCGGCGGCGTCGACGCCGACCCGGCGCTGTTCGCGCAGGCGCTGGAGGCTGCCGGCTTCGCCGACGTGCGCCGCTGCGACGCCGCCGACGGCACGCCGGCGCTGCTCGCGCACCGGCGATGAGCGCGCCTGCCGGATGAGAGGCGCGGCATGAGAATCGCGGTGCTGGTGCCGGGTCTGCGCGCCTATGACGCGGTCAGCAACGACGCGCGGCAGATGGCCGCCGCGCTGCGCGGCCAGGGCCACGAGGTCGCGCTGTTCGCGATGGAAGCGCACGGCATCGACGAGCCGGTGCTCTCGCACGAGGCGCTCGCCGAATGGATCAGCTCGCCGCGCGACGTGGTGATCTACCACTTCTGCACGGCCTGGGATTTCCCGCTCGAGCTGTTCCGGCGCATCCGCGCGCGGCGCATCGTGCGCTATCACAACGTCACGCCGACGGGCTTCTTCCGCGGCTGGTCCGACGGCTACGTATCGGCCTGCGGCAACGGCCGCAAGCAGATCGCCGCGTTCGCGCGGCTCGGCTGCGAGCTGTATCTGGGCTGCTCGCCGTTCAACCTCGAGGACTTCGCGGCCGAAGGCGTCGATGCGGCGCGCATGGCCGTGCTCGCGCCGTTCCATCCGGTCGAGGATCTCGCCGCGACCGCGCCCGACGCGCGGCGCATCCCCGACAACGGCGGCGCGCCGCTGCTGCTGATGGTCGGGCGCATCGTGCCGAACAAGAGCTATCTGGAACTCGCCGAGGCGCTGGCCGCCTGCGTGCGCGAGGTCGACGGACAGTCGCATCTGCTGCTGGTCGGCAAGCTCGCGCCGGCGCTGGCGAGCTACGGCGAGGCGTTCTGGCATCGCGTCGACCAGCTCGGCCTGCGCGAGCGCGTGACCCTGATCGACGACGCCGACGGCCCGACGCTGCGCGCCGCCTACGCGGCCGCGACGGCCCTGGTCATGCTGAGCGCGCACGAGGGCTTCTGCGTACCGGTGATCGAGGCGCTCGCGCTCGGCACGCCGGTGGTCGCCTACGGATCGAGCGCGATCCCGTGGACGCTCGGCGACGCCGGACTGATCTGGGACGATCGCGACGCGCATCTGATCGCCGCGTCGGTCGGCCGCATCTACGCCGATCCGGCCCTGCGCGAGCATCTGATCGCGAGCGGCCGGTCACGCTACCGCGACACGTTCGCGCCGGCCGTGCTCGAGCGCGAGCTGGCCGACGTCATGCGCCGGTTCGACTGACCGCGATGCGGCGCGACCCGACCACGGCCGGCCCCGGCGCCCCGCGCGGATGCGGCGGCCGTTCCTCCCGATTCTCGCGCCCCGCGCGGAGCCTGCGCCGATGAAAGCCGCGATCCTGATTCCCAACATCGCCAGCCGCGATGCGGTCGGTGCCGACGCGATGGCGATGTTCCGCATCCTCGTCGACGCCCGCATCGAGACGCGCATCTTCTGCGACGCGGCCGGCGACATCGGCGAGCGCACCTATCCGGCCGAGCGTCTGCCCTCGTTCGCCGGCGGCAGCGGCGACCTGGTGATCTACCACTACTCGATGGGCTGGAAGAAGGGCATCGACCTGCTCGGGCGCTGCCGTGGCTTCCGCGTCGTCAAGTACCACAACGTGACGCCGCCCGAATTCTTCGAGGGCATCGCCGACGACTACGTCGCGGCCTGCCGCGGCGGCCGCGACGAGATCGCCGCGATCGCGACGCTCGGTTGCGAGCGCTATCTGGGCGCATCGGCCTACAACCTCGCCGAGCTGGTCGAAGCCGGCCTGCCGCCCGAACGCGGCGGCGTGCTCGCACCGTTTCACCGCATCGACGAACTGGCCGAGGCCGACGCCGATCTGGACCTGATCGACGAGCTCGACGACGGCGCGAAGAACTTCCTGATGGTCGGCCGCATCGCGCCGAACAAGGGTCATCTCGCACTGGTCGACGCGTTCGCCGCCTATGTCGACGCCTACGGCGATCCGGCGCGGCTGGTGATCCTCGGCAAGATCGACCCGCGTCTGGCGACCTATACCGACCGCATCCGCGCGCGCATCGATCAGCACCGCCTCGGCGGCCGCGTGCGCTGGATCAACGGCGCCAGCGAGGGCCAGCTCAAGGCCGCCTACCTGGCCAGTCACGTCTTCATGCTGCTCAGCGAGCACGAGGGTTTCTGCGTGCCGCTGGCCGAGTCGATGGCGCTCGGCACGCCGATCGTCGCGCGTGCGACCAGCGCGATCCCCGAGACGCTGGCCGATGCCGGCCTGTGCTGGGACGGCGCCGATCCGTATCTGTATGCCGCGAGCGCCGCGCGCGTGTTCGGCGACGGCGATCTGCGCGCGACGCTGCGCGAGGCTGCGTCGCGGCGCTACCAGTCCACCTATGCGAGCCGCGTCCTGCGCGAGCGGTTCCTGCGCTACCTGGAGCCGGTGCTGTGAAACGCCGTGTCGCGATCGTCGTCCAGCGCTGCCACGAGAAGCTCGTCGGCGGCGCCGAAGCCCATGCCTGGCAGTACGCCACGCTGCTCGCCGACGCCTACGACGTCGACGTGCTGACCTCCACCGCGCTGGACTACATCCGCTGGGACAACGATCTGCCGGCCGGAGTCGAGCGCCGCGACGGCGTGACGATCCGGCGCTTCCGCGTCGAGCGCGGCCGCACCTCGTACTTCAGCCGCCTGCACCGCCGCGTGCTCGACCGCTTCGAGGCCAGCGCCGGCGCGCCCGACGAGGACCGCTACGGCTGGCCCGAGGCGCTCGAGGAAGAGTTCATCCGCTCGCAGGGTCCGGTCTGTCCGGGCCTGTACGCGCATCTGCGCACGCACGGCGAGGACTATACCGCCGTGATCTTCCTGACGTATCTGTATCCGACCACGTTCGACGGCGTGCGCGCGATGCCGCATCGGCGCTTCGGCCTGGTGCCGACGCTGCACGACGAGCCGCCGGCGTATCTGCGCGTGATCGGCCAGATGGCGCGCGGCATCCCGCGCATCCTGTGGAACACGCAGGCCGAACGGCGCCTCGGCGGCCGGCTGTGGAACCGCGACTCGGGCAACCTGGTCGCGATGACGGTCGCGACTGAAGCGGCGGCGCCGGCGCAAGAAGGTCATCCGTACCTGCTCTACTGCGGCCGCATCGACGTCAACAAGGGCTGCGACCACCTGTTGGCCTGGTTCGCCGCGTACAAGGCGGCGCGGCCGGACTCGCCGCTGCGGCTGCTGATGACCGGCCACAACATCATGCAGGTCGCCGACGACGCGAACGTCAGCGTGCTCGGCTTCGTCGAGGAAGAACGCAAGTTCGCGCTGATGGCCGGCGCGGTCGCGTTCGTGCAGCCCTCCCCGTACGAAAGCCTCAGCATCGTCGCGCTGGAGGCGATGGCGCAGGGCACGCCGAACATCGTCAACGGCCGCTGCGAGATCCTCGCCGATCACGTCGCGCAGAGCGGCGCCGGCTTCGTCTATCACGACCAGGCCGCGTTCGATGCCGCACTCGACGCCGCGACCGCGCTCGACGCCGCCGCGCGCGCGAGCCAGGGCGACCGCGCGCGCCGCTACGTGCTCGATCACTACAGCCTGGACCAGGTGCGCGCGCGCCTGATCGCCGAGGTCGAGGCGCTGGCGGCGAACGTCTGACGGCCGCCGTCTCTACGCGGTCCACGGGCCGCGGCAGCCGCGCGGCTGCGCCCGGGCGCGATCCAGCAAGGCGAGGACTGCTCGTTCCGGCTGCTCGGCAGCGTTCCTGAGCGGTCGCGATCGAGGCCGGGATCGATCCGAACATGACCGATATCTCGCGCAGGCCGATCGAAAGGCCTGCGCGATATTGATCACCGCGTGCGGCTGCGGCCGCACGCGGCGCCGCTCAGTGCAGCACTTCGTCGAAGAACGCCAATGCCCGCGGCGAGTCGGACTGGCCGAGCCAGAACAAGGCGCGCTGCTTGACCTCGCGCGGCTGGTCGCTGCGCAGCACGGCGATCAGGGCGTCCTCGCCGCGCCCGTCGTCGAGCTGCGACAGCGCGAACACGGCCTCCTCGCGGACCGCCTCGGAGGACTCGCGCGACAGCGCGGCGAGGATGTCGCGATCCGCGCCCGGCGCGTCCATCTGCGCCATCCAGAACAAGGCGCGGCCACGCACCGAAGCGGCCGTGTCCTCGCGCGCGATCGCGTGCACCGCCGCATAGGCGCCGTCCGCGCTCGATTGCGAGGCCGCGAACACCGCCTGCTCGCGCAGCTTCGGGTCCGGGTCGTTCCCGGCCTGACGCAGGATCGCCGCCAGTCCGTCCGCGCCGCGCGTCTGGCCGAGCCAGAACAGCGCCTGCTCGCGCCGCTCGCGCGGGCGGCCCGGGCCGGCGTTGCGCTCCAGCGCCGTCATCGCGCTGGCGTCGCCGTGCAGGGCGATCGCGACCAGGGCCTGCTCGCCGGTTTCGCCGCCGCGATCGACCGCACGGTCGAGCACGGCGACGCTCTGCGCCGGCTCGACCGGATCGATCCAGCGCACCGCATCGGCATCCTCGATCGGGCAGCTCGCCGACCACGCGCGCACCTGGTCGACCGTGCCGCCGGCCACGTGCAGATAGACCGCCAGCATGTCGCTGCCCGGCGATCGCGCCGAGGTGTCGATCGTGCTGCCGTGCGCGGCCTTGCCGTCGAGCCGGCAGCCGGCCGTGCGCTTGCCGCCGCGCGCAATCGTGTAGCAGCACGATTCGCCGGCATCGGCCACCGCCGCGACGCGATAGCCGACCCAGCCGTCGGCGCCGGCGAGGCGGGATGTCAGGTTCGGCTCGGCGGCCGTCGCGCTGCCGCTGCACAGGGCCACCAGCAGCCACAGGCGGGCGTTCGGAAGGTTCATCGTCGTTCTCCTCGTGGGAGCGGCCGGCTCGGCCGCTCGATGGGGTGTCGACCGCGGCGTTGCGGCCGCGGGGATTCACGGTGCGGATCGAGAGGACGGCCGACAGATCGTGGCCGCCCTCGCTTCGCGATGTCGTGCGCGTGGCGGTCGCATCGCCTGCCGCCGGCCGCCCGCCGGCGATGCGCGGAGCGGTTGGTCCGATGCGGTTGCCCGTCGCGACGCTGCGATCGGGCCGGTCGCGACGCGCCGGGGCCGTGCGCAACGCCTGCGCTCAGTCGCCGAGCGCGCGCTCGATCAGGTCCAGCGTGGCGTCGCTGTCGAGCATGCCGAGCACGCGCAGCACGGCCTTCTTCTCCTCGGGCGTCCTGACCTCGCCGTAGAGCCGGCGCAGGCCGGCGCTGTCGCCGGCGATCAGCATCGCGCGCAGCGTCGCGTCGCGCAGGCCCTCGGTGTTGGCCTTGGCGTAAAGGCCGACGAGCTGCTCGCCGCCCTTGCCGGACAGGCCCACGGCTTCGAGTGCGGCCGCACGGACCGACTCGGGCTGCCGGGTATCGGCCGCGATCGCCGCGGCGCGAGCGCCCTCGCCGGCGATGCCGAGTGCGCGCACGATCGCGCTGCGCGAGTCCGCATCGGCCGTCGCGTCGAACAGCTGCCCGAGCTCGGCCGTCGCGCCGAGCGCACCGAGCATCTGCACCGCATGCGCACGCAGCTTCGGATCGGACTCGGTGCGCGCGGCGGCCAGGATCAGGTCCTTGCGATCGGCGATCAGCCAGGCGTCGATGACCTGACGCTTCTCGGCGGCGTCCTGGCTGCCGGCGTAGATCTCGCGCAGGCGCTCGGCGCCGCGCGCTTCGCCGCCGATGCCGAGGATGCGGATCGCCTCGGCGCGCAGCGCCGGATCGGCATGGCCGCGCGTGACCTCGATCACCCGATCGAGCGCGCGCGGATCGCCGAGCTGGCTCAGCACGAACAAGGCGCGCTGTTTCGTGCGCAGCGACCGCTGGCTCTTGAGCACCTTGTCGAGCAGCGGAATCGCGCGCTCCGGCGAGGCCGTCAGCAGCGCCTCGACGGCCGCATCGGCCAGATCGTCCTCGCCGCTCGCGGACGACTTGCCGGCGGCGGCCGTGGCCGGCTGGGCCGGCGTCAGCAGCGCATCGGCGTCCTTGCCCCAGCGACTGGCCGGAAATTCTCGGTGCAGGCGATCGATCAGCGTGCGTGCCTCGGTCGTGCGGCGCAGCTGCACCAGCACGTAGGCGCGCCAGTACAGCGCCGCGTCCGCGCTCTGCGGCTCGCGCTCGCGCAGCTGCTGTTCGAGCTGTTCGAAGCGCTGCAGCGCGGTCGACCAGTCGGCCGCGCGCAGCGCCGACTGTGCCTGCCAGTACAGGCGGTTGGCGGCCTGGTCGGACGGCGCCATCGCGCCGTCGTCGAGTACCGCGAAAGCCGGCGCGGCGACGAATGCCAGCGCCAGAGCGAGCAGGGAAGAGCGAATGAAGGTCATGCCGGATGTCCTCGGGAAAGCGTTCAGAGGCGCTGCACGCGCGTGTGGTCCAGTCGGGTCTGCAGCGCGCGGACCTGGAACAGCAGGTCGGTCTCGCGCAGGTAGTCACGCAGGCCCTCGTCGCTTTCGACGGTGGCCGCCGGCGTCTGGTTAGCCAGCGACAGCAGCACCGGTTCCAGCCGTCGCAGGAAATCGGCGAGCACCGCGTCGCCGGCGCGTTCGGCCGCGCGCGCGTACAGCCGGTTCGACTCGACCAGGGACGCGGCCAGCGCGCGATTGCCGTCGAGCATGCCGGCTTCGCCGCCGTTGCCGGCGGTCAGCAGCACGCCCTCCGTGCTGCGCAGATGCGCGGCGACGTAGGCGTCGAGCACGCGCAACGCGGCCGCGTCGGCACGTGCCTGCGCCTGCGCATCGACCTGCGGCGCGCTGTGGCGCCCGGCGACGAAGCCGAGACCGACCGCCAGCGCGAGCAGGGCCGCCGCGCTCCATGCGGCAAGCCGGCGCGGTCGCGTGGCCGCCGAGTAGGTGCGTCGCGCGGCGCGTGGCCGATGCCGCGCCGGCGCCGCTTCCACGCGCAGTTGCGGCTCCAGCCGGCTCCACAGCCGATCGCGCAGGTCCGCGCCGGGCGGCGGCACCGGTACGGCATCGGCCGCGGCCAGCACCGCCTCGAGCGCGGCCAGCCGCGCGCGCAGCTCGGGCGAGCCGGACAGCGCGCCGGCGATCGCCGCGCGCTGCGCCGGCTCGAGTCCGTCGTCGTAGTGATAGAGGATCAGGTCTTCGTCGCTGATCGGCGGCATCGTGTTCACCCCGCGGGTTCGATCGCTGCGCGCAGCTTGCGCACGGCACGGAAGATCGCCTGCTTGCAGGCGTTGACGTTGAGCGAGAGCGTCGCGCTGATGTCCTCCAGCGACTGTCCCTCGTGGTGGCGCAGCACGAAGGCGGTGCGCTCGGTCGCGCTCATGCGCGCCAGCACGGCCTGGATGCCGCGACCGATCTGCGCGCTTGCCGCGTGCCGCTCCGGCCCCGGCGCGGCCTCGCTCACCGCGAGCACGTCGTCCTCGTCGGTGTCGGTCTGCAGCACCTCGTGCCGGCTGCGCCGGCGCAGCTGCTCCAGCGCGGCATTGACGGCGATCCGGTGCAGCCAGGTCGAAAACGCCGAGCGTCCGTCGAATGTGCCCAGGTGTCGGTATGCGTTCAGGCAGGCTTCCTGCAGCGCGTCCTCGGCCAGTCCCGCATCGCCGGCGATGCGCGCGCAGACGCGATACAGCCGGTCGACGTACGCGTCGATCAGCTGCCGGAATGCCTGCGTGTCTCCCTGGACGGCCCGTTCCAGCCGGGCGGCTTCGTCGTCTGCCATGCACCCTAGGATGCACCTCGGCGCCGTCAGGTTAGCCGGTCCGCGTCATCGCCCGTGCGCAGTAGACTCGACGGCCCACGCATGGCCGGGCAGCCGGCCGCCGGAGTGTCCGATGAGCGACCCGTCCCCCGATGTGGCGATCCTGGCCGCCTGGCTGTGCAACGCCGCGTCCTGGGAAGCGGCCGTGCGCGAACGGCGTATCGAAAGCCGCCACCTGGTCACCGACCAGGCGATCGTCGCGGCCGTCAAGGACCTCGCGCCGCGCCGCGAGCTCGACCTCGGCTGCGGCGAAGGCTGGCTCGCCCGCGCGCTGACCGCCGAAGGCATCGCCGTCACCGGCGTCGACGCCGTGCCCTAGCTGATCGAGGCCGCGCGCCGCCACGGCGGTCGCCCGTTCCACGTCCTCGCCTACGAGCAGTTCGCCGCCGGCGTGCCCGGCGCGCCGTTCGACGCGGTCGTCTGCAATTTCTCGTTGCTCGGCGAGCACTCGGTCGAACAGGTGTTCGCAGCGCTGCCGGGCCTGCTGGTGGCGGGCATGGCATCGTACGGACTGATCGCCTGCGGCCACGCGCCGAATCGCGACGGCTGGCGTGAGGCTCCTGGGCCGGCTTCGACGGCGACTTCACCGCGGCGCCGCCGTGGTACTTCCGGACGCTGGCGAGCTGGGCGGGATTGTTCGTGCGCCATGGGCTGACGCTGGAAGCGTTGCGGGAGCCGGTGCATCCGCACACGCAGCGGCCGGTGTCGGTGGTCCTGGTCGGGCACCGGACTCGCTGATCGCCGGCTCGCCGGCGCCCGCCTGTCGATTCCGTCCATGGTGGATCGTCGTGTGGGCGTCCCCGACGATACGACCGGCGCCCTACCATGCGCCGACGCCAACGAAGTCCCAGGAGCTGCCATGACGTCCGACACGCCCGAACCCGTCGCCCACCCGCCGCAATCGCTGTGGCGCGAGCTGCGCGATGCGGTGCGCGGTACCGATGCCGACTACACGCGGATTCCGCTACGCCGTGCGGTGCTGCTGTTGGCGGTGCCGATGGTGCTGGAGCTGGTGCTGGAGTCGACGTTCGCGGTGGTCGACATCTTCTTCGTGTCCAGGCTCGGTCCCTCTGCCGTTGCAACCGTCGGCCTGACCGAGAGCTATCTGTTCCTGCTTTACGCGGTCGCGATGGGCCTGGCGATGGCGGTGACCGCCGTGGTCGCGCGCCGCATCGGAGAGGGCAAGCGCGAGGAAGCGGCGATCACCGCGGTGCAGGCGATCTTCGTCGCGCTGCTGGTGTCGGCGCTGCCGGCCCTGATCGGCGTCTTCTACGCGCAGGATCTGTTGCGACTGATGGGCGCCGACGCCTGGGCGATCGAGCACGGCTACCGCTACACGCAGTGGATGCTCGGCGGCAATGCGGTGATCGTGCTGCTGTTCGTGATCAACGCGATCTTTCGCGGTGCCGGCGACGCGGCGATCGCGATGCGCGTGCTGTGGCTGTCCAACGGCCTCAACATCGTGCTGTGTCCGCTGCTCATCTTCGGATTCGGCCCGGTGCCGGCGCTCGGCATCGAGGGCGCGGCGATCGCGACCAACATCGGCCGCGGCTGCGGCGTGCTCTACCAGCTGTGGATGCTGTTCCGCGGCGGCCGGCATCTTCGCGTCAGCTCTGCGCAGCTGGCCTGGCACGGCGCGATGCTGTGGAGCATCGTGCGCACCTCGCTCGGCGGCATCGGCCAGATGATCGTCGCGATGACGGCGTGGATCTTCCTGATGCGCATCCTCGCCGAGATCGGCAGCACGGCCGTGGCCGGCGCGACGATCGCGATCCGCCTGATGATGTTCACGATGATGCCGGCCTGGGGCATGTCCAACGCGGCCGCGACCCTGGTCGGCCAGAACCTCGGCGCCGGCCATGCCGATCGCGCCGAGGCCGCCGTATGGCGCATCGGCTGGTACAACATGGCCTACCTGGTCGGCGTGTCGGTGCTGTTCTTCGCGTTCCCGCAGCAGCTGGTCGGGTTCTTCAGCAGCGATGCGCAGGTCATCAAGGTCGGCGCCGAATGGCTGCGGATTCTGTCCTACGCGCTATGGGTCTACGGCTGGTGGATGGTGACCGTGCAGGCGTTCAACGGCGCCGGCGACACGATCACGCCGACCAAGATCAACCTGGTGTTCTTCTGGCTCATCCAGATTCCGCTGTGCTACCTGCTGGCGATCCACTTCGGCTGGCAGGAGCTCGGCGTGTTCTGGGGCGTGTTCGTGTCCGAGACCTCGGTGGGCTTGTTCACGCTGTGGCTGTTTACGCGGGGGAGGTGGAAGTTGGCCAGGGTGTAGTGGAAACAGGCAGCGTGCCTTCGGATCAAGGATGCTGGTCGGAACTGACTCTGACCCCGTTCTTAGGGTCAGGTTCACTTATGAGCGGAAGTGAGCCTGCCCTCCTTGCCGATACGCACGACTCGCCGTGAGACCACGATTGATCGAGGTGAGCAGTTCTATCGGGTATCCACGATCGGCCTTCGCAAGCTCGCGGCAAACCACGCCGCTGCGACGACCGCACTCAACCAGCCCAGCACATCGCCGATGCGCGTATAGAGCGTGTCCAGGCGCGCCTGCACCGGCAGCTCGGCGAGCAGTGAACTGCCCGGCAACGCGGCACTCCTTGTCTGTGCCAGCACGCGCCCGTAGGCGTCGCTGACCGTCAGCAAACCCTCGCGCGCGACACGGACGACGGCATAGCCATTCTCCACGCCCCGCACCAGGGTCATGCGCGAGCCCATCCAGCCGTCGACGTAAGCGAAATCCCAGGCCGGCACCAGCATCACCTGCGCGTCCCGCTTGCCGTAGGCGCGACCGAACGCCGCGAAATGCATGTCCTTGCAGACCGACAGCCCGACGGCAGCATGCTCGATGTCGTGCACGCTCCATGTATCGCCCGCCGCGTAACCGGCGGCGCGCTCGGGCGGCGCCAGGTAGTGTTTTTCGAAGTTCTCCACGCGCCGGCCGTCAGGATCGTACAGCCAGGCGTAGTTGCGCGGCGCGCGTCCGTCGTCGATGCCGATGCCGACCTCCAGCCAGATGCCGTGTCGGGCTGCGATCTCGCCGAAGTGCGCTTGCCACTCGGTCGCCACATCGGGCTTCAGAACGGCGATCTTCTCCGGCAGCACGACCAGTCGTGCGCCCGATGTTGCAAGCTGGGCGATCAGCGCGTCGTAGCCGTCGCGGATAGGGCCGGAATACGCCGGCGCGGCCGAGGAGCCGATCGCATCGTCGATCGAGGCCAGGCCGACGCGCATCGTCGATGCGGACGTCGGCTGCTGCAGTCGCCCATGACCGTAGCCGAACGCTGCCAGCAGCAGCACGACCGTCATCGCCAACACCGCCGCGCGGCCGCGCAGCTCGCGCCAGCACAGCAGCGCAGCGACCGACGCCGGCAGGCACAGCAGGAACAGCAGGCCGGGCACACCGAACAGCGAGGCCGTCTGCAACAGCGGCAGCACCTCCGCCTGAGAATAGGCCAGGCTGGCCCAGTTGCCGTCGGGCAGCAGCGCGGCCATCAGCGTATCGACGCCGACCCACAGTGACGGATACGCCAACGCCGTCCATGCACTGCGCGGATGGCTCAGCACGATGCGCCGCGTCGCCGTGACCACGAACAACCACAGCAGGCTCTGGCCGAGCCACGCGGCCAGCACGGCGGGCAGCGGCATCACCAGGCGGTAGTACGGAATGCAAACCGCGGTAGCGCTCAGCAGCGCCAGCGCGACCCACAGCTGTGCGTGCCGGCGCGTGTTCGAGTAGGCCAGCCACAGCAGCGGCAGCGGTGCCAGCCAGGCGGCCCACCACACCGGCTCCAGGTCGACCGAGAACCGCAGCAGCAGGCTGGCGGCAATAGTCAGCACCACGTTGCGGATCGTGATCATGGCGTCGTTCGATTCCCCTGCTCGGACGACGTAACTGTACCCGCGCGACGAGCGGTCAGTCCGGATCCGGCGAGTGGACAAAGAACGGGGTCAGGTTCTAAGGTTTCCCCACGTTTTGAGCCGACAGCGTCATCTGGTCGAATACGGCTGGAGGCAGTGATCGCAAGCGATGCAGGCATTGTGATATCGGCTCCATAGGCCAGTGCCCGACGAGTGCTT
>VFQU01001702.1_pt1 | contig 12122 bp, 11 predicted proteins | sample 3512311 | NCBI WGS metagenome assembly VFQU01 (sample SAMN10412377, study PRJNA504923) | tailings metagenome | isolation source: Relicate 3 Philex TSF3 active mining site | place: Philippines: Tuba, Benguet | collected 2017-08-29 | reverse complement strand
CCAGCCAGCGGGCATTCGCCCTGGTGCTGGTCCCGGCCACGGTGGTCATCGCCTTTCTGCTGCCCGACGATCGAGCCCAGGCGCCAGGCGTCGCCCTCTATGCCCTTGGTCTCGCCGCCATGGCCGCCTTCGCCTGGACCAGCCGGTTTCCCCGCTTTCAGGTCGGGCTGGGCGCGGTGATGTTCGTCATCTCCGACCTTCTGATCTTCGGCCGCATGGGTCCGCTGCCGGACGACTTCCTGGTCGGGCTCGGCGTCTGGGGTCTCTACTTCGGGGGCCAGTTGATGATCTGCCTGGGCATCGCCCGCACGCTGGCCGACGAACGCGGCGCTGGACAGCCGGGCGCCTGATCGGCGACTATACTCAGGTCGGGCGTAACTCTGGTCCAGAGGATCGCTATGAAATCGCTGCTCACCGGCGTCGCGCTCGCGGCGCTGATTGTCTGCGCCTGTTCTCCCGACAGCGTCGCGCAGGCAACTCCCGACACCACCCCGAAGACGAATGGCGCGTCACCGTCGGACCAAGCCCTGGCCGCCGGAGAGGTCGCTACCGACGCCTCGGCTGCCGAGACAGACCCCGTCGAGTATCCGCCGTTCAGCAAGGCGCCGGCGCTCGGCGCGCCGGGTCCCCGTACCTACGAGACCCGTGACGGCCCGCTGGTCCTGCCTCTCGGCTCGGCCTCCTTCGCCGACGAGGTGGTTCGCTTCCGCTCCGGCCGCCCGCCTGCCCAGGACATACGCTACCGCAACGCCGGCGCCGCGCTGGGCGAGCCCGACTACATCTCCGATAGCGACGACGAGGAGACCTTTCCCAAGGATGTGACCCTCGGCTGCGGCGGCGAGTTGGTGCTTCGCTTCACCGACAACGCGCTGATCGATGTGCCGGGCAAGGACCTCTACATCTTCGAGGTCGGCCCCATGGTCGAGGCGACGCGGGTGGCCATCTCCACCGATGGCCAGGCCTGGCTCGAGGTCGGCGAGGTCGAGGGCGGCCCGGCCTCGCTCGACATCTCCCGGGTCGCCAAGCCCGGCGTCAGCTACCACTATGTCCGGCTGACCGACCCCAGCCCTTCCGACTCGTGCAGCGGCGACTATCCGGGCGCGGACATCGACGCCGTGGCCGCCATCGGCGCCGCGCTGTCGATCAGCCTCGATTCCTCGGTGATGTTCGACGTCGACAAGGCCGAGCTCAAGCCGGCCGCCAAAGCCGAGCTCGACCGCGCCGCAGGCGTGCTCAAGGCCTGGCCCGGAAAGGTGGTCACCGTCGAGGGCCATACCGACTCGACCGGCTCCGCCGCGCGAAACGACGCCCTGTCCCAGGCCCGCGCACAGGCGGTTCGCGACTACCTTGCCGGCAAGCCGGAACTGGCCGGCAAGACCATCTCGGCCAAGGGCTTCGGCGCAAGCCGCCCCGTGGACTCCAACGCCACCGAGCAGGGCCGGCAAAAGAACCGCCGGGTCGATGTCATCCTGACACCGGACCGGTAGCTTCCACTCCGGGGTGCCCGCCTTTCACGGCGGGCGCCTTCGGCTCAGGCCGCGACGCCGAACAAGGCGCCCACGCCCGCGGTAAGCGCCATGGCCGCCACGCCCCAGAAGGTCACCCTGGCCACCGCGCGCGCCACCGGCGCCCCGCCTGCCCGCGCTCCGGCCGCCCCCAGAACGGCCAGACCGATCACCGAGCCCGCGCCCACGATCGGCAGGGCGGCCGACGAAGGCGCGATCAGCGCCAGCAACAGCGGCAGGGACGCTCCCGCCGCGAAGGTGGCGGCGGAGGCGCCAGCGGCCTGGATCGGGCGGGCGGCGGTCAGGTCGGATATGCCCAGTTCGTCCCGCGCATGGGCGCCCAGCGCGTCGCGGGCCATCATCTGCACCGCGACCTGCCGGGCCAGCGGCGCTTCGACCCCGCGCGCCACATAGATGTCCGTCAGTTCCTCCAGCTCCGCGTCCGGCTGGGTCTCCAGTTCCCCCCGCTCGCGCGCGAGGTCGGCCTTCTCGGCATCGGCCTGCGAACTGACCGAGACATACTCGCCCGCCGCCATGGACATCGCGCCCGCGACCAGGGCGGCGACGCCCGCCACCATGACCGCGCCCTTGCCCTGCGAGGCCGCCGCCACGCCGACGATGAGGCTGGCGGTGGAGACGATGCCGTCGTTGGCGCCCAGCACCGCGGCGCGCAGCCAGCCGACCCGCTCCACGACGTGCCGTTCCCGATGCGATCGGATCATGGCTTCTCCTTTCGGACCTTCCGCCAGCAACACTGCGCCGCGCCGCCGGCATGCGCCATGATGCGGATCAAGTCGGTGGCGTCAGAACACCATCACCCCGACGTCGGGCGTCCGCGCGAACAGGCGCGCCAGTTCGGTCGCCCGCCGGCTGCGCGCCAGCGCCTGGTTGATGTAGCCCTTGTCAGTCAGCTCGCCGCTGGCCGCGTCCGGCGCGCCGTCCAGCAGCAGGGCCCGCCAGATGCGTCCGCCGCCGCCCCTGGCCTGCGCGTTGAATCGGCCGAGGCCCTCGACCACCGCCGCCCGCACGCCGTCGGGGCCCAGCCGCGCCGCATGGCCCGGATCGACGAAGATCATCAGCCCGACGCCTTCCTCGCCCTCGCCGCAGACGACCGCGTCCGACGCCGCGCCGCCGATCGCCGAGACCGCAGCCACCCGCAGGGCGCCCGCCGCGACGAAGGTGCCGCTGGCCAGCTTGAAGTTCTCGACCAGCCGTCCTTCGAACACCAGCCCCGCCGACGGGTCGGCCTCGTCGGCCAGCCGCGCCGCATCGCCCAGCCGGTAGAACCCCTCCTCGTCGAACGCCGCCGCCGAAAGTTCGGGCTCTCCCAGGTAGCCGGGGCTGATCTGCGGCCCCTTGACCCGGATCTCCATCTTCTCGCCGACCGGGACCAGCTTGGCGGAGGTGCCCGGCACCGGCAGGCCGCACATCCCCGAGCGGGCGTTCAGCCAGTGGATGTTGCAGGCGGTCGGCCCGGTCTCGGTCGAACCGTAGCCGGTGGCGAAGGTCACCCGCTGGCCGATCGTGCGCACCGCCACCGCCTGCACCCGGTCGAGGATCGACTGCGCCATCGAGGCGCCGCCGTACTGCAGCACCCGCACCCGGGCGAAGAAGGTCCGCGCCAGGGCCTCGTCCTTCTCCAGCTCGCTGGCGAACAGCGCCCAGCCCGCCGGCACCATGTTGTGATATGTCGGCGAGACCTCGCGCAGGTTCCGCACCGTCTCCTCGAACCGTCCGGGCACGGGCTGTCCGGCGTCGATGTACAGCGTCCCGCCGCGATGCAGCACCATGTGCAGAATGGCGTTGGCGCCCAGGCTGTGGCTCCAGGGCGCGGCGTTGACCACCACCGGCGGATCGGGATCGTCGAAGCAGGCGGCGATCTGGGCGCCGTTCAGCGAGATGTTCCGGTGGGTGCAGATCACCGCCTTGGGCCGTCCGGTCGAGCCGCTGGTCAGCATCAGCTTGGCGGTGTCGTCCGGCGTCGCGGTGAACGGCGCGGGCGGCGCGGTCAGGGCCTGGGCGAAGGCATGGTCGCCGGGCCGGGCGTTGCGGCTGGCGATCACCGGCAGCCCCGCCAGGAAGTCGGCCTCCAGCGCGCCCGAGAAGGCCTCTGCGTCGTCCGTGTAGACCGCCGCCGGCTTGATGACGGCGCAGGCATGGGCCAGCCGCCCCAGGTCCGCGCCCTTCAGCCCGTACTGCGGCGACACCGGCGCGATCGGCGCGCCGATGGCCATCGCGCCGTAGCTGACCAGCGCATGGTCAACCCCGTTCCGCGCCAGGATAAGCAGCGGCCGCCCCGGTCCCAGGCCCAGCGCCGCCAGCGCCCCGGCCAGCGCCGAAACCTGCGCCAGCGCCCCGGCGTAGTCGACCGTGCGCCAGCCATCGCCATCCCGTTCGGCCAGCCAGATCCGGTCCGGCGCCTCGGCCGCCCAGTGGACCAGCGGCTCGATGGTGGTCGTGAAGCGGTCCGACCAGGGCGTCGGGTTGCTCAGCAAGATGCAGCCGTCATCCCGCCGCTCGACGTCGAGCCGGCGAGGAGCGTAGCGGGCGTCCCGGAAGGGCGCGGCGATCTCTGATCCGTCCATGACGCCGATATGGCATGGCGCGCGGATCGCTGGAATGGCCGTCGCGCGCTACCCCAGCCGATCCCGCTGCCGCTGCAGGTACAGCCGCTCGGCCGGCGCCGGGTCCAGCGCCAGCGCCGCGCCATAGGCCGCGGCCGCCGCCAGCCGCTGGCCGGTCTGGTCCAGCAGCCAGGCGCGGGCGACCTGCCAGGGCAGCCAGCGGACCAGCCCTTCTCCGCTGATCGCGTTGAAGGCCCGCAAGCCTTCCTCCGGCCCGAAGGCCTCGGCCACGGCCACCGCCCGGTTCACCGCCGTCACCGCCCCCGGCCGCAGCGCCAGCAGGGCGTCGTAGAGCCGCACGATGTCGCCCCAGGGCGTCTCCCCGCTCTCCTGGCGGGAAAGGTGGGCTCCGTGAATTGCCGCCAGAACCTGCCTTGGCCCCGGCCGGCGCAGATCGGCGGCCCGATCCAGCAGCACCGCCCCTTCGGCGATCCGGTCGCCGCGCCACAGATGCGCCTTCTGCTGCGACAGCGGGACCATCGCCCCCGTCTCGTCCAGTCGCGCCGGCCGCCGCGCCTCGGCGAACCGCACCATCGCCGCCAGCGCCAGCACCTCCGGCTCCAGCGGCAGCAGCTCGGCCAGCAGTCCGGAAAGCCGCAGCACCTCGCCGGCGAACCCGGCTCCATCCTCTGCCAGGGCCGCGTCCTCGTAGGCCTGGGCGTAGGCGATCTCCAGCGTCGCCAGCACCGCCTCGATCCGCTCGGGCCAGGCGTCGCGGCCGGGAATCTCGAACGACACGCCAGCAGCGGCGATCTTCTTCTTGGCCCTTGTGATCCGCTGCAGCATCGCAGGCTCGCCGACCAGGAACGCCCGCGCCAGCCTGGGCGTCGACAGTCCCATCACCACCTTCAGCGTCAGGGCGATGCGCGCGTCGGCCGACAGCGCCGGATGGCAGCAGACGAAGATCAGCCGCAGCCGCTCGTCCGGGATCGGCCCGTCGGCCGCCAGCAGCGCTTCCTCCGGCGTTTCGGGCGCCTGTGGCGGATCGTGCCGCGCCGCGCTGCGCGTGGCGCGCCGGCGCACCATGTCCAGCCCCTTTCGATAGGCTGTCCGCCACAGCCAGGCGCCGGGGTCGTCCGGAAAATCGGTACGCCAGGCTTCGACCGCGCTGGCCGCCGCCTCGGCGAAGGCCTCCTCGGCCAGGTCGATGTCCCGGAACCGGGCGGCCAGGGCGGCGGTCACACGGCCGCGCACCGCCTCGATCAGCCGCCCCTCCATGGTCAGTAGATCATCACCGGCCGGATCTCGACCTTGCCGCCCTCGACCACCGGCATCCGCCGCGCCCAGCCCAGCGCCGCGTCCAGGTCCGGCACGTCGATCAGGTAGTAGCCGCCCAGCTGCTCACGGGTCTCGGCGAAGGGGCCGTCATGCACCGTCTGTTCGCCGCCGGGCCCGGTGACCACCGTCGTCGCCGTATCCACCCCCTGCAGACCGTCGCCGCCCAGCAGGACGCCGCGCTCGCGCATCTCGGCCGACAGCGCCATGTGCTTGCCGACGATCTCGCTCAGCATCGCCTCCGACGCCTCGGCATAGTGCGCTTCCGGCTCATAGATCAGGATCATGTACTGCATGTCGCTCTCCGCTCCCGACGCGGGCCCGTCGCCCCGTCTGATAGCATGAGACGCACGGCGCGCACGGGATTCGACAGCCCTCAGTCCTGGGGCAGGGCGTCGGGGTTCCAGACCACTTCCCAGAGGTGCCCGTCGAGGTCCTGGAAGTAGCCGGCATAGCCGCCCCAGAAGGTGTCCGCCGCCGGCTTGACGATCCGCGCCCCGGCCGCCGCGACCTCGGCCATCACCGCGTCCACCTCGGCCCGCGTCCGCACATTGTGGCCCAGCGTAATGTTCGTGGGCGAGGGCGGCGACGGCTTGAGGCCGCTGTCATGGGCGATGTCGGCCCGCGCCCACAGCGCCAGTCGCAGGCCCGGCTGCAGGGCGAAGAAGGCCACCGCCCCGTGCTCGAACTCCGTCCCGACGATCCCCTCGGTCGCAAGGCCCAGGCCATCGCGATAGAAGGCGACCGCCCGCTCAAGGTCCTCGACGCCCAGCGTCAGCACCGACAGTCTCGGCTTCATGATCGGGCCCGTCCCGCGCTAGGCCGCCAGGGTTTCCTGGAACCGCACCGGCTCGCCCAGCGCCGGCGCCACCACCTCGTCCTCGCGCATCACCACCCGGCCGCGCACGATGGTGGCTACCGGCCAGCCGGTCACCTCCAGCCCGTCGAACGGGGTCCAGCCGCAGCGGCTGGCCATGTCGGCGTGGCGCAGGGTGCGCCTGGCCCTCAGGTCGACGATCGTCAGGTCGCCGTCCCAGCCCTCGGCCATCCGCCCCTTGCCGGCGATGCCGAACACCCGCTGCGGGCCGTGGCTGGTCAGGTCGACGAACCGTTCCAAGCTGAGCCGACCCTGCGCCACATGGTTCAGCATCACCGGGACCAGGGTCTGCACCCCCGGCATCCCCGACGGCGAGGCCGGATAGGGCCGGGCCTTTTCCTCCAGCGTGTGCGGCGCATGGTCCGAGCCGATCACGTCGGCCACGCCCGAGACGATGCCGTGCCACAGGCCCGCGACATGCTCGGCCGAGCGGATCGGCGGGTTCATCTGCGCCAGCCCCTTCAGCCGCTCATAGGCCTCCGGCGCGGTCAGTGTCAGGTGCTGGGGCGTGATCTCGACGCTGGCGATGTCGCGCACCGTGGCCAGGAAGGCGATCTCCTCGGCCGTGGTGACGTGCAGCACATGGATGCGCTTGCCGACCTTGCGCGCCAGCCGCACCAGTCGCTCGGTGGACTGGATGGCGCTCTGGGCGTCGCGCACCTCGGGGTGGCTGGTCCAGTCGCCGGTGCGGGCCAGCGGCCGGCGCTCGGCCAGCCGGTACTCGTCTTCGGAATGGAATGTCGCCCGCCGGTTCACCGACCGCAGGACCGCCTCCACCCCCTAGTCGTCGGCCACCAGCAGGGTGCCGGTCGAGGCGCCCATGAACACCTTGACCCCGCAGCATCCCGGCAGCCGCTCCAGCTCGCCCAGGAAGGCGGCGTTCTCGTGCGTGCCGCCGACGTAGAAGGCATGGTCGCAGTCCATCCGCCCCTTGGCCCGCGCCAGCTTGTCGGCCATGGCGTCGGGGTCGGTCGTGGTCGGCTCGGTGTTGGGCATCTCGAAGACGGCCGTCACCCCGCCCAGAACCGCCGCCCGGCCGCCGGTCTGCAGGTCTTCCTTCCACTCCAGGCCCGGCTCGCGGAAATGCACCTGGCTGTCGATCACCCCGGGCAGCACGGTCAGGCCAGAAGCGTCGAACACCTCGCCGGCCGAGGCCTGTGACAGGTCTCCCACCGCGGCGATCTTCCCCTCGCGCACGCCCACGTCCGCCAGGCCACGCCCGGCATGGTTCAGCACCTCGCCACCGCGCACGATCAGGTCGAAGGTCTGGGTCATGGCGTCTCCTGCGGCGGGGAAGTGGCGGCGAGCAACTCGACCGCCGCCTCGACGACGGGCTCGATCTTGAGGTCCAGCATGTGGCCGATCGCCTGGTTCAGTCCGGGGTCCACCTCGCGGAACTGCTCGAAGGATCGCGGCCCCCGCACAACGCGGCTGTGCGGGCCCCAGGGCGCGTAGAGCCGGTCGTCGGACGGGCCGAACAGGCCGATGGTCGGCGCGCCCGCCGCGGCTGCCAGATGCATCAGGCCCGAATCGTTGCCGATGAACAGCCGCGCCCGCTTCAGCACCGCATGCACGTCCAGCAGGTCGAGCTGGCCGGTCAGGTCGAGACAGCGGTCCTTCGGCATCGACCGGCGCAGATCGTCGACATAGCGCACGTCGTCGGGACCGCCGAGGATCACCAGCCGCCCGCCACGCATCGGCCCGTCGTCGGCCATCAGCCGGTTGGCCACGCCCGCGAACCGGTCGATGGGCCAGGTCTTGCCCAGCCAGTTGGCCGCCGGCCCCATGGCCAGGATCGGCCCGCCGACACCCAGCCGCGCGTCCGCCTCGGCCTGCCGCTCTTCGGACACGAACAGGAAGGGCGCCGGCGGATCATCCTCCAGCCCCAGCAGCCGCGCCGCCTCGATCACCTTGTGCACCGGCTCGCCCTGGCTCTTGCGGTGCACCGCCCGTCGCTCGCGCCGCAGGAAGGTGCTGACGGCCGAGCCGCGCATGTCGACGATCAGGCCCCAGGCGGTGTGGCGCGCCTGGTTCCATAGGCTGAACCAGTGGCCGGACCCCTTCCGCTTGCGCATGACGATGATGCGGTCCAGCCCCGGCACATCGGCGAACAGCGGCGCGGCGGCCGGCCCGACGGCGATGGTGAACCGCGCGCCGGGCACCTCGCGCGCCAGCTTGGCCACCAGGCCCGAGGCCAGCACGGCGTCCCCGATGCGGCCGGGGCCAATGAACAGAATCGGGAAGGGCTTGGGCGCCATTTTCGTGAGCATAGACCCTGGGCCTCTGGCGCCCAAGGCCGGCGCGCGCCACCTTCAGGGCATGACAGAGGCGCCCCGCCACATTCCCCTGCCCGACCGGGCCGTCATCGCCGTCTCCGGCCCGGACTGGCGCGACTTCCTGCACAACCTGCTGACCCAGGACATCGAGACCCTGGCGGCGGGAGAGCTTCGCTACGGCGCCCTGCTCTCGCCGCAGGGCCGGCTGCTCAGCGACCTGTTCATCCTGGGCCAGGATGACGGCTGCCTTCTGGACGCGCCCGCCGACCGGCGCGACGACCTGATCCGCCGCCTCACCCTCTATCGGCTGCGGGCGAAGGTCACGATCACGCCTGCGGACGCAGCCGTGTCGGCCCTGATCGACGCCTCCGCGGACCCGGGCGAGGGATGGCGCCGCGATCCCCGCCTGGCCCAGCTCGGCTGGCGCGGCTACGACGCAGCCCCGCCGAAGGGCGCGGTTCCGGCCGGTCCCGAGGTCTACGCCGCCCGGCGCATCGCCCTGGCCGTTCCGGACACGGACGACTTCGGCCAGGACAAGGCCTACCCCATCGAGGTCAACCTCGACCTGCTGTCGGCCATCGACTTCCACAAGGGCTGCTTCATCGGTCAGGAAACCACCAGCCGCATGAAGCGGCGCGGCCAGATCAAGTCGCGCCTGCTGCCGCTGGCCTTCGACGGCCCGCCGCCGTCGCCGGGCGAGGAGGTGCTGACCGGCGAGGACCTGCGAGCCGGCGTGGTGGCTTCCGGCGTCCCGGGCCAGGCCCTGGCCTTGATGCGGCTGGACCGCATGGACGGCCCGCTGACCGCCGGCGGACGGACGGTGCGCGTGGCCCGTCCGGAATGGATGGAGGGGGCCTGAGGCCTGCCCTATTCCGCCAGCTTGGCGGCGTTGCTGACCGGGGCCGGCAGATAGCCCTTGAAGGCGCCGCCGACGTAGACGTTGAACGCCTGCGGGTCGGGGACCTCCAGCTTGAGACCGGGGACCGAGGGCACGCGGTAGGCTTCGCCCGGCCGCAGCACACCCGAGAAGTAGATGGTGTCGTCGGCGCCCTTGACCACCAGCACCGAGCCGCGACGCGCCTGGACCAGCACGGGCGAGGCCTGGGCCGGCGGCGCGCCATGAATCTCGCCGCGCTGGCGGAACGGCGTGCCGACCGCCAGTTCGGGCATCACCGGCTGGCCGGCCTCGGCGGCGTTGCGCGCCCGGGCGGCCGCCTCGACCGCGTCGGCCGAACCGCCGGAGGCGGCGGCGGCTTCCAGGCCGGGGGTCTCGTAGGGGATCGGCACCGTCGCCTCGGGCGGCGGCGGCAGCGGCTCGCCGACTTCCAGCGGCCCTTGCGGCCCGGCGACCGGCGGCAGCGCCGCCTGCTGCGCCACGGTCGGCGCGGGCTTCTCGGCGTTGATCGACCGCTGGGCGACGTTCCACAGCACAAAGGCGGCAGTGGCGAGCACCCCGACCGTCAGGATCAGGCCCAGGCGCGGGTCGCGTTGCTTGCGCACGCCCACCGGCGCCCGCAGCGCCGCGTCGTGATCAGGCGCCTCGGTCTTGAACCGCTCGACCGCCTCGTCCTGGTCCAGCCCGAAGTGGCGCGCATAGGCCTTCACATAGCCAATGGCGAAGGGGCGCGAAGGCAGGTCGTCGAGGCGCATGTCCTCGAGCGCGGCAAGATAGGTCTGGCGAATACGGGTGGCGTCGGACAGATCCTGCAGGGTCACGCCATGATGTTCACGGATCGCTTTAAGCGCGACGCCGATGTCGAGTCCTTCCGACAACTCGGGCGCGCCAAGGCGCGTGGGCTCGGATACGTCGATTTCCCCGGTCCTGTACAACGACCACACCCCGCCGGAATCCAGCGCCATGACTAGACTAGCCCCCGAACCGCACGCCCACCGGACTCGCGCCCGGGACGAAAGTCCGACCGTCGCCCTCTCCTTGCGCGAGAAAGCTTAACGGCCTGTTGTGGATATCAAAATAACCTCCGGAATTCAATGTGCTAAGCCAGCACATATGGCTCCGGTCAGACAGCCACGTACAATTTTCGGGCCAATGTCTCGATCTCGTTGCGAACCGAGCCCGCGGCGCCTCTCAAAAGGGCGTTTACCCCCTTGGCGGCGGCCTCGCGATCGCAGGACAGCACCATCTGCTTGACCGGCCCGACGCCGGCCGGCGGCATCGACAGGCGGTCGAAGCCCAGCGCCGTCAGCGCGAAGGCCTCCAGCGGCCGCCCGGCCATCTCGCCGCAGATCGACACCGGGGTCCCCGTGTCGGCGCAGGCGGTCTGGATCTGCTTCAGCGCCCGCAGCGCCGGCGGCGACAGCGGGTCGTAGCGGTCCGCCACCTTGGGGTTCCCCCGGTCGGCGGCGAACAGGTACTGCATCAGGTCGTTGGTCCCGACACTGACGAAGTCGGTCATCGGCAGAAGGGCGTCCAGGTGCCAGATCAGCGCCGGCGCCTCGATCATCGCCCCGACGTCAAGGCGCGAGGGGGCCGGTCGACCCCGCCGCTGCGCCCAGGCGATCTCGTGGTCGACCATCGCCCGGGCCGCCCGGAACTCGTCCACGTTGGCCACCAGCGGGAACATCACCCGCAGCGGCCGGCCCTTGGCCGCCCAGATCAGCGCCCGAAGCTGCATCCGCAGCAGCGCCGGCCGGTCCAGACCCATCCGCACCGCCCGCCAGCCCAGCGCCGGGTTCTCCTCGCGCTCGACCTCCATGTAGGGCAACAGCTTGTCGCCCCCCAGGTCGAGGGTGCGGAAGGTCACGGGCAGACCGTCGGCGGCGTCGAGCACCTTTTCATAGAGCGCGGTCTGCGCCTCCAGCCGCGGCAGCTCCTCGGCGACCATGAACTGGAATTCGGTGCGGAACAGGCCGATGCCCTCGGCGCCCGTCTCGCGCAGGATGTCCAGGTCCACCGCCAGGCCGGCGTTCATCAGCAGCGTGACCTTGTGGCCGTCGCGGGTGAAGGCAGGCGTGTCGCGCAGCTTGGCGAACTCGGCCTTGCGCTGGGTGCGCACCTCAAGCCGGGCGTTCAGCGCCTTGATGACGTCCGGACGCGGGCGAAGGAAGGCCTCTCCCGTCTCGGCGTCGACGATCACCGGATCGCCCTCGCTGACCCTGTCGCGCAGGCCGGGCAACCGCCCGACGCAGGGGATGTCCAGAGCCCGGGCGACGATAGCCGCGTGGCTGGCGGTCGAGCCTTCCTCCAGCAGGATGCCCTTCAGCCGCGTGCGGTCGTATTCCAACAGGTCGGCCGGCCCCAGGTTCCGGGCGATCAGGATGGCGTTGTCCGGCAGTTCGCGCGGCCCGCTGACGTCCCCGGCCAGGTGGCGCAGCAGACGGTCGTTCAGGTCCTCAAGGTCGTGCAGCCGTTCCCGAAGGTAGGGGTCCTTGGCCTTGCCCAGCCGCGCGCGATGTTCCGAGCGCACCCGCTCGACCGCTGCCTCGGCGGTCAGCCCCGAGCGCACCGCCTCCTCGAGCGAGCGATTCCAGCCCCGGTCGTGGGCGAACATCCGGTAGGTATCGAGCACCTCGTAGGAGGCGCCCATCAGCCCGCCCTCGCCGTCGA
>VFQU01001701.1_pt1 | contig 12127 bp, 8 predicted proteins | sample 3512311 | NCBI WGS metagenome assembly VFQU01 (sample SAMN10412377, study PRJNA504923) | tailings metagenome | isolation source: Relicate 3 Philex TSF3 active mining site | place: Philippines: Tuba, Benguet | collected 2017-08-29 | reverse complement strand
TACATAATATAAATGCCCGGTTCTGTAGCGTGTTTTTGCAGAAATGCCCCAGTTGCCTTCCCCTGGTCGTTGATGGTTTTGGCTGCAGACCAACTCATCTTACTTCCTTCTTTCACAACGACTACGGATTCTTTCGCTTTCAATACGGATTTAGAAAACTCTTGTTTTGCGAACCCAATCCTTTGCCCGAAAATGAATATTTCCGCTTCTTCCATCGGAGGAATGAACTTGATGCTGGTTCCTTTTACGGGAATCGCACCTTGAAAAAATAGTGATTTATGGCCGCCGATAATCAGCTTCTTCGAATTTTTAAGAGGATCTTCCTGATCTTGATCCTGAGTGGACTTACATGTTCCTAAAAATAAACAAAGACTTAAAATGACTGGTAAATAATTAATTTTCATTTTTTAGAGTTTTCCCGTGTCCTCTTGAGCTCTTTTTCTTTTTCTCTGATCTCCGCATCGATTACCTTCTTCACCAACGCAGGATCGGAAGTTAAGATTTTAATCTTTCCTTGGTTTTTCGCTTCTTCCAAATCAACAACGGTTCCTGTGGGTAAAGTTTCAAATCCTGCATAATTTCCCTGTGCGTATGCAATTACGACTCTAGGTCCGTCGTAAGCAAGGAAGATGGGACCTTCCAGAGTGGTCAGAAGAAGATGTGTCGGCAGAACGGTAAGCCCCGCATAACTTAGAATTAGTCCAGCCTTCATTCCGTACATAGCGGACTCTGCGGTTCCTGTTGTCACATCGTACACCATTCCGCTGGCGAGTGCAGTCGTTTCTATACCGACTCCTCCAACTTGACCTACCGCTTCCGCACCGGTAACACCTGTCACAACGGTGATTTGATTGAACGCGGAAAGACCAGTACCGGAAACGATGGTAGGAGCTGTTGCGGATGCTGTGAGTAAAGCAATGGAACCGAAAAATCCCGCTTCCAAACTAGGAGAGATGACTCTATAGCCCACTTGAGCGGGATAAAATAAGACAAGGCCTGAAGTAACCATTGTTTGGCCTAAGAAAGTTGCGGAATGTGCTACAGGAACGAAGACACCTCCTACTACTACTGTTTCACCTACGGCGGTTGTTGTTCCGAATAAAGGAGAAAAAACAGCTTCTTTCACTGCAACCGTATAACCTTGAAAAATATCCCAAAGAGCGAACAAACTGTTTTCTTTTTCTCCCGACTCTTCGTATTCTTCCAAAAAACCGTTCACAGTATTTCGATAACTGTCCCCCCATGTTTTTTTAAGCTTAGTGGAATTGCGGCTTACGGTTTCAGTAAACAATTGATTGGTGGAAGAGGAAAACGAATTTCCTGTTTCATTGACAGTAGATATAGCTTTTATGATCCTTGTTCGATCCTCTTCTTCTCTATCCGTAAAATGAATGTATCCGTACACCAAACTTTCTTTCGCTTTATTTCCGGATGATTTAGCAAGGCTCCATTCTTCTTTTGTTAGTTGGATTGAGTGTTCCAAAATCTCTCCGGAAAGATCTGTTCCTGAAGAGCGAAGATCCACTCCCCATCCATGGACTTTTTTGACGGTGGACTGTAAATCGGAAGGATAATTTTCGGCGCGGCCTTTCAGCTTGGTTACTACGATTGCCTTTGCGACTCGAAAACTCATTCTTCCCGAATCAAAAGTAGATTCGATAGACTTTTGAGAAGAAGGAATGATCCACCATCCATTCTCATGAATGTTTTTCCTCCCTCCGTACGCATTAGTTGTTAGCGGGGCAATCCTCTGAAAAGAAAGAGGTTTTTTTTCTCCTCCTACTACGGATTCACCGAAAGCCTTTGTCATTTTTTCATTTTTAGAACAGTTTTGAATAAACAAAAAAATGACAATTAAGCTCAGTATAATTACTGATTTTAGAGTCATATATTTAATTAAACCCTACCCGTTATAGGTGAAATGAATTGATTGAATCCTACTTTGGCATTTTTATGGTACTGACAGGCGGCTATTAAATAAATTTCCATGAGAAACAACGGACCTCTTACAAATATAGAATCCAAACTGAAGCCTGGACAAAATATCATTTCTAAAACAGATTTAAAAGGAATCATTGAATTTGTAAATCCGGAGTTTTGCGATATCAGTGGATTTACAGAAGACGAACTCATCGGTAAACCTCAGAATATCATCCGGCATCCTGCTGTCCCCGGATATGTCTTTGCTGAAATGTGGGCGACGATTAAGAACAATCAATCTTGGAATGGGGTAGTCATCAATCGCTGTAAAAACGGCGATTATTATTGGGTAGATGCAAGCGTATCCCCTCTTTTCAAAGACGATCAGCCTGTAGGTTATATGTCTGTCAGAAGTCTTGCTACGGAAGAGCAGATCCATCATGCAAAAATTCTGTTCGGAATGATCAAAGATGAAAAAACGATCTTGGAAAAAACTTTTTCCCTAATTTCGGGCTGGCTTGCCAATCAAAGAAATATCTTTTTTCTTATTTTTCCCTTAGTTTTGGCAGCATCTGCCTTATATCTTTACTTTGCTAAAGAAAATCACTTTTTAGGAATTCTATTTTTCATTATCGCATTGTTAGCTTCCTTTTCTGGGAACATATTTCAAGGCATTCTTTTTCGTAAGGAAGTGAAAATACTTCAAACTTCCATCCAAACGATGGCGCAGAGGGATTTAAAAACCGAAATTCCCGTCCCGAAACATTTCTCTTCCTGCATCACTCTATTTCAACAATTACAAATTCTAAAAGTAGAAATGAAAGGTTTGGTGACTCAGCTCTATTCTAATTCCGATTTCGTAAGCACGAATGCAGAAGAAGCGGGCAATTCCATCGAACAAATCGATGCTTCCGTAGAAGAACTTTCCAAAGCTTTGAATATCCTCTCCGATAGTGTGAGCGTAACCTTGCAGAGCACCTCTTCCGCAGGAGATCAAATCATAAATCTTACGGAAGCGATCGTTTCCATCAACAACCAAGCCAATGTTCTTTCCAAAGTGATTGCAGAAACAAGAGACGTAATCGACCAATCCTTCTCCGTATCGAAACATCTCTCAGGGCAAATGTCAGAGTTCAGTTCTTCACTTGATTCGGGGACAAAACGATTGCAAACATTAGCGGCGAAGTCCACGGAAATCGAAAAAATCCTAAGTTCAATTTCTTATGTTGCGGACAGAACCAACTTACTTTCATTAAATGCAGCGATCGAAGCTTCCCGAGCGGGAGAAGCAGGAGCCGGCTTTGCCGTCGTAGCGGAAGAAATCAAAAAACTTGCGGAACAATCATCCAAGTCTGCGAAAGAAATTCATCAATCTATCGGAAGTTTTCAGTCCGAGTTACTCAGTGTGACTCAAGAAAATCAAGTTAGACTCAGCGAACTTCAAAAAGGCGCTTCTGACATCGTAAAGATAGAGTCTTCTTTTCAAGAAATTTTCAAACATTCCGAAAGAGAAAAAGTAGCCATACAGGAATTGGTCGATATAGCTGCGAAGATAGATTCTCTTTCCCAGTTATTGACTCATGAATTGGATACGATTCTGGACAGAAACACGGAAAACAGTTCCGTCGTCAGTGAACTTGCGAATACTTCCGAAGAGCAGTCAGCATCTATACATGCAATTTCAGACGCAATGCAAAATCTCAGAGAAGTTGCTACATCCTTGTATAGCACTACCAAGTTCTTTCGCTTTTAAAAGAACTGGAACTCCTTTCAGGAAAAGATAAACTGACATGAGTCATGAAAAGACTCAATTTTTTGCTCGCTGCAGTTGCATTATTCCTTTTGTTATTTGCTCTCTTTAAAGGAGAAGATAAATCTTCTTTCGAAACAATTGCCAATCTTTTCGGAGAAAACAATCAACCTTTCGGATTCGAACATTTAGACAGAAAGGCTAAAAAATTATTAAAAACCGGATATGTCAAACCTCCTTCCGTCAAAGTACCTCAGTTAGACGGAGTCAATTATGACGATTATAGGCAAATCGTTTACAGACCGGAAGTATCTATTTGGAAAAATCTAGGCCTGCCTTTTCAATTGCAATTCTTTCATCCTGGTCATATATATTCCACTGGAATCAGGGTATTCGAAATATTGGATGAAGCTCCGACAGAAATCCAATACGATGCTTCCCGTTTCGATTTTGGAAATCTAAAACTTCCCGATCAATTCGCAAGATTATCAAGAGACCTTCATTACACGGGGTTTAGAATCCATTATCCTCTGAATCAAGAAAATGCTTTGGAAGAATTTGCTGTATTTCAAGGAGGATCTTACTTCAGGGTCATCTCGAAAGGACAAGTCTACGGATTGTCTGCAAGAGGTCTTGCCGTCAATACAGGGTTAAACGAAAGAGAAGAGTTTCCCGTCTTCGAGGAATTTTATGTCAAACAACCGGAAAAGTTCGATAAAACCCTGCAAGTATTCGCTCTTCTCAACAGTGAAAGCGTAGTCGGTACCTATCAATTCACATTCTACCCGGGAGAAGTTTCCTGTGTGGAAGTAAAGGCAAGAAATTACTTGAGAAAGAAAGTGAAACGTCTTGGTTTTGCCCCTCTTACTTCCATGTTCTTATACGGAGAAGCGGATCAACCGATCCTAGGCAATATACACCCGGAAGTACACGATTCTGACGGACTTCTTATACATACGAAAGACAATCAATGGGAGTGGAGACCTCTCGTAAATCCTAAAGAAACCATAGTCACTACATTGGATGCGGATTCCTTTCAAGGTTATGGATTCATTCAGAGAGATCATAAATTTAAAAGTTATCAAGACGACTTGATGAAGTATCATTTACGCCCTAGCGCATGGGTAGTACCGTCTAACGATTGGGGCAAAGGTAAATTACACCTATTAGAAATTGCCACAAACTTAGATTCCGACGATAATATGGGAGTCTTCTGGGAACCGGAAGAACACCCTGCCCCTAAAGAACCGTTCGATTTGAACTATAAAGTTTACTTTCAAGATAGATCTCCTAGTGACCATACTTTAGCGAAGATATCCGCATTCTTTCGAGGATCGGATCCGCTTTACCCTAAGGTTAGTACTCTTACCGTTTACTTTACGGGAGAAGAAATCAAAAAATTAGATAGAACTGCAGCTTTAAAAGCGGTGATAGAAACAGACAGAGAAGATAAAAAAGATTTCGAATCCAAATTAGAAAAGATCAACGAACTCAGTCAATGGCGTTTGGTGATACGATATTCCAAAGAAGGCGTTAGTTTCACAAAACCGATGCAATGGAAAATCTTCCTGGAAAAAGACAATAAACAAATCAGTGAAACATGGATTTATAACGATGGAATCTCCAAATAACAATGAGTTGAGAAAACTCTTATCGTCCAGTGCGAGAATGTATCTAAAAGCATTGGGAGAAGAAGATGAATTTCAAATCGCATACCAATTGACTGAATTCGAAAAAAGAATCAAATTAAAGGAATCGGAAACTATCGATTTGGAACATGGCTGGAAACTTTGGTTGGAACAAATCGCTTCGATTTATAAAGATCCTTCCTTTCTTACTACCAAAGAATGGAAGTTAGCTTCTATGACACCTGCCAATATAGAATTTCAATCAAAGGAAGATGTTTCCAGTCAAACCTCTTATACGAAAATCCGTCCTTTGTTTTTTGTTTTATCAGTGGTGTTCTGGAGTTTCGTTTATTATCTATTAATCTTTAAATTTATATTATGATCAAGTTTAGAAGAATCGTATTTTTAACCGCATTGCTCATTCCCATTTTATGGGGACTTACTGTATTTTTCCGAATCACTTCCTTTCGAGGAATCGAAATGGCGGAATACTACCAAGGAATTTCTCTCTGCGTTCTTTTTCCTCTTCTTTCCTATGGAGCGATGATTTCGATTTTCGGATTCATCCAAAGAAGAAAAAAGAAAGGGGACAATCTAAGAATCACTTCTTTGCTTCAAGAAGATTGGAAAGAAAAAGCTTTGAAGTCACCTTTAGCAATTGTTATGCCTATTTACGGAGAGGATGTTAAGTCCACAATTTCAAGGATCAAAGTCATTTATCAGTCTTTAAAAGATCAAAATCTGATTTCGAATACCGATATATTTATATTAAGCGATACTAGAGATCCAGATCTTTGGGTCAAAGAAGAATTGGCGTATCATGATCTATGCGAAGAACTTCATTGTTTCGATAAAATATTCTATCGAAGAAGAAAGATCAATCTGAACGGAAAAAGCGGAAATCTGGCGGACTTTTGCAGAAGATGGGGAAAAATCTATCGTTACATGTTGGTGTTGGATGCGGATAGTATGATGACAGCGGAATGCATCGGGAAAATGACAGCCATCATGGAATCGGATGCAAATATCGGCATTTTGCAGACTTCACCTAAGTTATTCGGTGCCAAAACGCTATTTCAAAAAATGAATCAATTCTCATCTTCCCTTTTGGGAGGAAGTTTTCTGGCGGGTGCCGGTTATTGGCAGTTAGATGCCGGTTCTTATTGGGGGCATAATGCGATCATCAGAATCAAACCGTTTATGGAACACTGCGCCCTCCCCCATCTCCCTGAATACGGAGCCATCGGAGGAAAAATCTTAAGCCATGATACTGTAGAATCCGCATTGATGCGGAGAGCCGGATATTCGGTGTTTGTTGCCTATGACTTGGAAGGCAGTTATGAAGAAAGCCCTCCTAACCTCTTGGATTCATTGAAGCGGGACAATCGATGGTGTCAGGGGAATCTACAGCATATTTGGTTTTTGTTCGTTAAAAATATCCCTTTCTTAAATCGGCTTCATATTCTTTTGGGAATCCTTTCTTATCTCAGCGCTCCCATTTGGGGAATGTACATCTTTCTCAGTTTATGGAATTATTGGGAAGATTTTCGTTTCCTCAACTTTTCATTGCTTCCGAAAGAATTCGAATTTTTCACGAATCAAATCTATCTACCGTTATATTATGAACTTTTAGGTTTATCTTTAACTTTGCTCTTTCTTCCCAGGATATTGGGATACATCGATGCCATGTTGACTCGAAATTTGAGGAAGGCTCATGGAGGAAGCATCGGTCTAACTCTCAGTTTTCTTTTAGAAACAATCACTTCTATTTTTTTAGCTCCCGTGTATTTGATCTACTATACCACTTTCATTTTCTATACTTTGGCAAATCGAAAAATAGAATGGGCACCCCAAAACAGAGACTCAAACAAATCGTATTCGTTTCAATCCATCCTGCAGTCTTTTTTCGGGATCACTTTATTGGGAATCGTAGTCGCTTATGTGTTAAACGATTTTTCAGAGGTATTGTTTTATTCCAGCCTTCCTATTTGGTCCGGCTGGATTCTCTCCATACCGATCGTATATATCACAAGTTTGACAATTCCTTCCCGTCGGATCTTGAATTTCTTCTTTAAAACACAGGAAGAAACGGAGCCAAACAAGGAATTGTCTCAGTTGCTTCGTCTGCTGAATACCGAAACGAATACTCCTAAGGATTATCTTCTATCCGGCATTTTTCTAGCATTGGCACATCCCAGATATTTTAGAATCCACAAAGGGATGCAGGGAAAAAAGAAAGCACACCCTTCTTTTTCTCTGGAAACAAAAAAAGCGATCGATGATCTGTTACACTTAGGACCGAACGAATTGTCCAGAAAAAGTCTTTCCTCGATACTTACCAATGCGGATGCATTGGAAGAAGTGCATTTTAAGATTTGGTCGTCTCGACCCGAAACATTGGGATCTTTTTGGCGGGAAAACTGGGCTTATTTAAACAACTAACGCATCTTAAGTTTCATAATCTTCCAATAAAAAGCATTGCGAGAGGTATCTTCTATAAAACCGCAATGCCCTCCCCTACTTTCTACGATCGTTTCTACATAAGGATTGGAAGGGATTTCATTAAAGTCCCTTACGGGAATCACAGGATCATCTTCAGAAGTGAGTATCGTGATTGGGGTTTTTATTTTTTTGAAAAAATCCTTTTGTAAGGTATAAGTTAGAAAATATTCTTCCACCGTTTTAAATTCTGAATGTTTCAAAACCATCTCTTTGGTCAAATCCATCACTGTTTTGAATTCGGACAAACCTCCGAATCGATAGAGATAAGGAAATAAGGATTCTTTCTTCTTCAAGGAACGAATCCATGATTTCAAAAAATATTTTCTCAAGAGAGAATGTTTATCCATTTTAATGGTCGCTGCCATGGGATCCAAAGCGGGGCTTACAGCAAAACTATGTTTTAAAAGAGGAATTTGTTCCGTACGTTTGGAAAGAGAATGTTTCTGTGCGATTCGAATCACGAAATTTCCTCCCAAAGAAAACCCTGCTAAATAAACCGGGAGTTTCGAGGAATTCAAGGAGGCGAGTTTTAAAACACCTTCGTACGTCTCTTCCAATAAACTTCCGTTAAATAAACCTTCATTGAGATGATGAGTGTCTCCGTGATCTCTTAAATTCAATCGATAGATCGAATATCCTTGCCGATAAAAGAATTCACCAGTGCGTACGATATAACTGGAACCTATGCTTCCTTCCCATCCGTGAAGAAGAATCAAAATTCCTTTCGCATTTTTTTGTGTGTGTAAGGAGGCAAGTAAGGATACTCCTTTCCCTGTTTGGATCAATTTCCATTCCGAATCCTTGAGAAAAGAGTGAGAACGATCCTTTTTGCTTTTCCAGGAAGCCAGCAACGATTGTGACATGGCGCCTGAAAAAAACGGGATAGGTTTGAAAACATTCATGTACTTTGATAAGATACGTCTATAAAAACGGACAACTGTCCTTCCAGCACTTTGGAAAACACGGTCAGCTTTCGGTTCAAAGCTCGATCCCAATAAGGTTCGCTGATCTGCCAAGAGCTGGGGCTGCGGAAGGCCTGTTTCACATGTTTATAAAAGAAAGGCAAATAAGACCAGTTTTTTTGAAGAGAAAGATTGTTCTCTTTAAAGGAAAATTCTCCGTCTCTTTCGTAATAAGAAGATACTTGTGTACCGTCCCAATCGGTTACATACACTCTTTGGATGGCACCGGAAAGTTTAAAAATCGATTGGGCGTCGATTAATACTCGTTTACCGATTTTACGAACAGGGATGGAAATTTTTTCCAATGTCTCTTTGATGGAAGTCTCGAAATGAATCTCTGAAGAAATTTGTTGCCTTTTCAACTGATGAAAACTATCCAAATGAGGTTTCAAAAGTCCGTCGCACTCGAAAGCGTTTAAAAAATTGGCTTTGGGTCTCCCTAAAAAATATCCCTGTAAAAACCGAGCGCCCGAATCCACCGCTCTATAAAGTTCTTCTTCGGTTTCAATCCCTTCGAAAAGAAGATCGGAACCCATCCCCAAAGAAATATCTTTCAAATATTCCAAGATGGATTGAAATTCTCTGGAACGGATGGATCGTTTCAAAAGATTCAAATCCACCTTGATCATGTCCGGCTTCAAAGCACCTAATCTCTCTAAGTTGGAAGATTCGGACCCTACGTCGTCCAAGGCGATCTTAAAACCTTGCTCTTTGAACATTTCCACCGCAGTGGTCAAAGAATCTAAACTTCTTTTGCTCGTCCTTTCTGTGATTTCTAAATAAATACGGGAAGGATGAATTCCATATTGTTTGGCTTTTTGCAGGATGGGAAAATCCAAACCTTCCGAATACTCGACTTCATACAGAAGACGATCGGGAGTGACATTCAAAAATAAATATCCTTTTTCTCTTTCTTCGGCGAATTTAAGAAAGGCCTTCTCAGTTAACAACGAATCAACGGTAATGACACGATCCTGTTCTTCCAAGGAATCGCTGTTGTGCATAAAAAATGACAGACTGTAAACATCTCCGTTCGGGGACACTCCCCTTCCCAAAGATTCATAGGCGGCAACCGTTTGATCTTCTACGGAAAAAATTGGCTGGAAATAAGGGACATAGTCTAAAGCCAGTTCGTCTACAGCAAACATACATCCAATATCGGAAGCACTCAAAAATCCATCCAGAACAAATCTGTTATTTTGGATAAATTTTTCGTTAAATTGGATAGAGATTTTAGCTACAGTCAGCTTCTCCGATAGCAATTGACAGAGGCGAACAGTCACTTACATTCATCGACATGAAACGAAGTTTGATTCTTTTGCCTCTATTTCTAATCGCTTGTGCCAGTTTTGTTCCTTATCAAACTGAATGGAAAACGGAGAAGAAAGGAGACGTCTTCCATGCGGTGATCAACGGAAAGGCTAGCGAGAAAGCGATCAGTGTAGGAAGTATTGGAATGAAGATATCCACCTGTACTCAAGCGGTTCAAATTCTATCCACTTCGCAAACGATCACCAAACAATTGGTAGATAATGAGAAAGAATCCTTAGGTGTATCCGAACTGAATCATCTCAGCAGATTGATTTCGAATTATAAAATCCAGCCTGAGTTATTGATATGCCAGTCCACTTCTCCCAAATCGTTTTTCGGAAGTTCGGAATGGGAAACATGCCAATGTTTATATGCGGTTCCTTACCCGGGAGGAAGAAAACAATTGAAAGAGGACATAGCAAACTCTAAATAACGAAGAATGGCTTTTTTTCGTTTTCGGTTTCTCAGCATCCTCCTATTATTTCTATCGTGTAGCGACGGGATCAAAATTTCGAAGTTTGATCGGGACGAACAATACAGAGCCATTTCAGAACATACGCTTTTTACGGGAAAACTTTCCTATATTGCAATTCAGTTCCTTCTTGAAAAAGAAGAATGGGAAGATTTTCTCACAGAACCTAAGTTAGTGATTCAAGACCTTGTTTTGGATTATCAAAACAGAAAAGAACCGAAAACCGCCCTCATCATTGCGGAATTAAGTTATTATTTAGCCCAAAACCAGAAAGAACGAAAAGACGAATTCCTGGAATATACGGGAACCAGTATCTATCATTCGTATGCTTATCTATTTTTTTCCAAAGATGCGGATTCTCCTCAATACCTTCCCGACTTCAGAAGAGCCTGCGACTACTACAATCGATCCTTATCCAACCTGATCAATGCGCTTAGAATCAAAAACTTAAGTACGGATATAGACTTCCTTCAAATCCCTATGGTTTATGGCGCTATATACGCCAAATTTTCGAAACCTAATTTCAGTTATTTCCCGGATCAATTCGAAGACATTCACAGCACTTATGATTTCAAAATAGAAGGTTTATCCAGCTATCAGAGTGAATACGGACTGGGAGTTCCCATTGTTTTAACTTCCAAGTATGAAAAGAACAAACCTAAAGAAGACAATCCTCATCTCAAAAATACTTATGAAAATGCGATGCCTGCCACTTTCTTTTTGGAAATCACATCTCCCGAAAATAAGACCCCTGGACTTGAGAACTTCTTTGAGTTTCACGGAAAAACGGAGATCTTCGACACACTCAAAGTCAATCATATCAAAGTAAGGAACAAAACCATTCCTTTGGAGAAAGACTTCTCTACTCCTTTCGCCTTTTTGATGTACAATCGGGAAAAAGTAGGAGGGATAGAGGCAGCATTGAACGCCAAACTCTTGGATACGGACCAGGGGATGTATATGTTGGAATCTTATCAGGCAGATAAAATCCCCATCGTATTCGTACACGGGTTGATGTCTTCTCCCTATACATGGATCGATATGATCAACTATCTGTATGGAATTCCAGAGATTCGAGAGCGTTATCAGTTTTGGGTGTATTGGTATCCTACAGGAAATCCCATTTATTATTCCGGATATAGGTTTAGAGAAACGCTGCGGTCTTTAAGAGATAAATATGACCGCAATCATACCAACCCTCATTTCAAAAAAATGGTGATCGTCGCTCATAGCATGGGTGGACTCGTTTCCAAACTAACTGCTCTGAATATAAAAGAGTCGGAATGGTTGGAGTCCATCATAGTCAACCCTAACGATTTGGACAAACTTTCCACGAAAGACAGAACCTTACTCAAGAACATGCTTCATTTCGAAGCACAGGATTTCACGAAAAAATTTATTTTCATCGCGGTTCCCCACAGAGGATCCAAACTTGCGGAAACATGGTGGGCACAAGGGTTCAATAGTTTCATCCGACTACCTGAGAAAGCTTGGGGAGGACTCCAAGGAATTCTCAACACTCTCACGTATAAATTGTCCTTATGTCAACTACAACCCAGATCCATTCCTACGGGAGTGGAAT
>VFQU01001700.1_pt1 | contig 12128 bp, 10 predicted proteins | sample 3512311 | NCBI WGS metagenome assembly VFQU01 (sample SAMN10412377, study PRJNA504923) | tailings metagenome | isolation source: Relicate 3 Philex TSF3 active mining site | place: Philippines: Tuba, Benguet | collected 2017-08-29 | reverse complement strand
AGATGAAGACATGATCTTTTGAGTGGAAGTGACTAGGGACTTCATTTGTCTGGAGAGGTCTTCCGATTCGTTTAGCGAGTTCGAAAATCTTTTCGATATCAAAACGGAATGAGATATGATTAAAAAAATTTGACCATAAGGAATCATATAAAAACTATCGAGAATTCCGAATGTGAATAGAATATCGTTTATATTCGCAGCCATCAAACCTGTATAACCCATAAGTAAAACCCATGCACTCTTTTGTTTTTTAACGATCCCCACTAATAGAAAAATCATCCATCCGGGAATGACCGTAAAAAAGATATAAACGAGCATCGGATTAAGAAAAGACGCATATACGGAGTTTGGTGCCACAACGGTTAAAAAACACATCGTATATATGGGAAGATTGAAATATAATCCGTAACGTTTCCAGAATTCGTTGGGAACAAATCTGTATAAAAAAGCATATAAAACGGGGCCGGAGCAGAACACGGAAAAATATTCGATACGATTGAGAATTTCCCATGAGATGAAATCGAACAATAAATGTCCCAACCTTTCCCCTGTGGTCAACGTCCTCAGTAAAATCAAAATACAATGGATCGCGAAAAGAAGCGGTGTAGGGTCTTTTCTTCGGAACGAATAGAATATAAGATTGTAACAAGCCATAAGCATCGCAGCAATACAAACTGCTACGCTCATCGCAGATTGAACTTGTTTTCTTTGAATGATGGTTTCTGCTTTGCCGAATAGAATGGGGTACCAATAACCTCCCCATAGATTGGTATAATTTGAAACATGGATTACAATATCGAATTGTTCTCCTTCCGGAAGCAGGACAATTTGGGGTTTGTATTTCGCAACGGATTCGTTTTCTGAAACGCCGACTTTACCCGCAGAAGCCAGCAATTCACCGTTTACATACATTTCATAAGATGTGCCGATGTCCGGAATATATAGGGCCAAGTTGGAAGTTTTTTCCCTTAACTTAACCTCGATTACATAACTAGCGTATCCGTAACTGCCGATCGTTTCGTCGAAAAATTGAGTATCATTCCATACGGAAGGGGAATGTTTGAGAATAAATTTCCGCTCAGGGTTTGGGGGCGATAAGGAGATTATTTTAGGTGTTACAAATTGTTTCCAATATAACTTCCATTCTCCGGAAAGTTTGATGATGTTTTGCGCATCGTAATCCGCCGAAGTAAGGTCTAAAATTCCGTTTTTTGCTTCTATCTGGTTTTGGTAAGTTCCCGTACAATGGAGGTTAGCAATTGATAAAATAAATACGGAAAATATATAGAGCTTTAGTTTTTCCAAAACGGATAAACTATGCAAAAAATGTCTATAGAGTCAATGTATAAAAAATGATATTAGGAAACAGTGTTCCACCGACGGGGTTGGTTGCCGGTGGAAATAATTTTATTCCAATCCCAATCTTTTGAAGATGGCTGGGATTTTTTCCAGATAAGGTTCGATTCGGAAAATCTCATCCAAGTCGGATTCTTTCAGGATGGAAGAGCAACGAGGATCCGCTTTCAGTCTGTCTCTTAGATTTGCGTTCGTATCCGCCCAAACCGCCATTGCGTTTTCTTGAACGATAGCATAAGCGTCCTCTCTTGTGATTCCCCCTTTTTCGATCAGCCAAAGAAGCACTTTTTGAGAGAAAATGAGCCCTCTCGTTACGTTTAACGTACGTGCTGTGGCATCAGGATAAACATGAATTCCTTTCAATACGAAATTCATTTTTTCCAATATATAATCGAGAGCGATTGTGGAATCGGGAAGAACGATTCTTTCCGCAGAAGAATGGGAAATGTCTCTTTCATGCCAAAGAGCTACGTTTTGCAGACCTACGTTTACGTTGGAGCGAATCACTCTTGAGATCCCCGAGATTCTTTCGCAAACGACAGGGTTTCTTTTATGAGGCATTGCGGAAGATCCTTTTTGGCCTTTGGCAAAAGGTTCTTCTACTTCTCTTCCTTCCGTTTTTTGAAGAAGTCTCACTTCCGTTGCCATTCGATCCAAACTTGCAGCAACGACTCCCAACACGGAAAGATAAAATGCATGTCTGTCTCTGGAAATGACTTGCGTAGCGATAGGATCAACGGTTAATCCTAGTTTTGTGAGAACGTATTCTTCGATTTCGGGATCGATGTTGGAATAGGTTCCTACCGCACCGGAAAGTTTTCCGACGGCAATTTGGGATCTGGCATCTTCCATTCTTTCTATGTTTCTCTGCATTTCGGAATAGAAGAGTGCGAATTTTAATCCCAATGTCATGGGTTCTGCGTGAATTCCGTGAGAACGTCCGATACAAGGAAGGTCTTTATATTCGATTGCTTTTTGTTTGGTGGTAGCTAAAAGTTCTTTGGCTCTTTTGATCAAAAGGTCGATGGCTTGTACCATCTGCACGCAAAGAGCAGTGTCTCCTACATCCGAAGAAGTGAGTCCGAAGTGAACATGTCTTCCTGCCGGTCCTATGTAAGAATTCAAATTGGTGAGATAGGCGATTACGTCATGATGTACTTTGGATTCGATCTCCAAAATCTCATCCACATTGAACTTTGCTTTGGCTTTAATTGTTTCCAAATCTTCTTTGGGAACTTCCCCTCTATTGGCGCGAGCTTCGCAGGCATAAATTTCAATATCTGTCCAAATTTTAAATTTGTTCTCTAATTCCCAAATGGCTGAGATTTCAGGATGGCTGTAACGATCGATCATAAGGGCAGAGTTTCAGTGCAAACATTCGTTTCAACTGTGAATTTTACGATTGCAGAACGACGTTCAAGATCCATTTTTAGGTGCATATTATCATAATCAAAGAGGAAGATATGTCCAAAGAATTCGAAGGCAAGGTTGCGCTAGTAACCGGAGCCGCATCTCCCATCGGACTGGGACGTGCCATCGCAAACCGCATCGCATCACACGGAGCCACATTGGTTTTGGTGGATCTGAATCAGGAAAAAATCGACGAAGCTGCAAAAGAAGTGGAAGCCGTTTACGGTGTAAAGGCGATAGGAATCGCTGCGAACGTAACGAAGCCGGAAGACTGCGATGCTGCCATCAACAAAATCAAAGAAGTGTTCGGCAAACTGGACTTTTTGGTGAACAATGCCGGGGTTTTGAAAGACAATCTTCTGATCAGAATGACTGAGCAGGAATTCGATTTCGTAATGGATGTGAATTGTAAGGGTGTATTCCTTATGACCAAATCTGCCAGCAAACTTTTATTAAAGTCTGATTCCGGAAGAATCGTAAACATTTCCTCCGTATCAGGTCTTACCGGTCAGCCAGGTCAGGCGAATTATTCCACTTCCAAAGCAGGTGTGATTGCTCTTACTAAAGTTTCCGCCAGAGAATTTTCAGGAAGAAATGTTCTTGTAAACGCAGTTTGTCCCGGTTATGTGCAAACGGAGATGACCGGTTCTTTGACAAAAGAAGTTCAGGAAAAATTGACGGATGCAGCAGTGATCCCTTTGAAACGTCCTGGAAAACAATCCGAGATCGCATCTGCTGTGAAATTTTTTCTCAGCGAAGATGCTTCTTACATCACAGGAACCTACCTCAGAGTAGACGGCGGAGCCGCTATCGGGATGTAGATTTTTTAGCCTTAGGCGATTTTTGCTTTTGCTGAGTCGCCTTAGGTGTGTTTGTTTCTTTCTTTTCTTTGGTGACTACGTTTTTTACAGGTTCTACGGTTATCGTTTTTGGCTCAGGAACGATCGGAGGACTTTCGATTTCATAATCGTATCGAACCGTTTGGCTCCAGTTTCCTGCATAATCCCTTACGCTGGCAGTTAATGTATGTTTACCTGGAGTGTACAATAATTCCGGTTCGAAAACTTCCACTCTTCCGTCTTTAGGAAAGTATTCCGCTTTTCCTCGAACTCCGTCTACTGTGACGTCGAAACCTTCCGGCATGATTCCGGAGCCGACATCCACCGCTTTCAGCATCAAAGCGAAATCCTCTTTGGGGAAAACGGTTTTGTTCATAGATTCGTGCAAATAGATATTAGGCGGTGTTTGGTCGGATAAAACGACGAAGAGTCCCGTTTTTCTAAGTCTTACTTTGAAAAAAGTTCCCCAAGAACTGAAGGAAGATCCTTTGATTTTTTTGACGGAACCGTCCGGAAGAACTTCATATAAGTCTGCGGAATTGATATCTCTTGACTTAGGAACCTTTACGTAAAGGTCATAACCTAGATTGAAATCTTTGAATTCAGGGCCGATTTCATATACGGAAGAAAGTTGATTTAATCCTTCCGTTTTGATTTTCACGTTCTCTTTCGCTTCGATTTCGAAATTCCCTTTGGAATAAATCGCGTTCACAGGGAAGAACAATTCCACTCTCGTATCTTTTGATTTGAAAGTGGTGTATCTGTCGAATTGGACATTATAAGTCCATTCCTTGGTGATGATATGTTTGTAGTCTCCCTGATCTTTGGTTACGTAAAAACTTGCCATCGCCTGTCTGTTTCCTTGGCCTTTGGCACGGATGAGTATTTCTTTCGGTTCTCCCGTTTTTAAGGATTCGCTATCGATTAACCCTTGTTCTCTTTCCGGTTTCAGGATTCCCAACAAATCGTTTCCATCTCTCGTATGCAAAAAATAGGAAAAAGGATTTCCATTCGCTTTACTGATGCTGCTGTCGTAGAGAAGAACGTTTTTGCGGGAATGGTTTTTTAAAATTTTAGAGAGCTGAAAACCTTGTAACAACTGTTCACCGATAGACATATCCAATGTGAAAATTCCCAATCGGTTCGAATTGGATTTTTGATGGATTGCGATTTGAAATCCTACCTTCCCTTGGATGGAAATCGTAGGAGATTCGGAAAGTTCGAATCTATTTCCTCCAACAGGATAAAAAGGAATGTCTATCGTTTCGTGTTTTCCGTTGATGAAACTTCTGGAGGTTTGAGGAGTGATTCGAAGAGAATCGAAAACTACTTCTTCTCCTTCCGAGTAACCCAGACCGAAATGCATCGGGTTGTAATAGATATCGTCTTTGAATAATTCGAAGTGAAGGTGGGGAGGGCCGACTCCCGTATCTCCCGAATAGGCGACCATCTCTCCCTTTTCTACAGGAACCGGTTCCGGAAGCACGATATCGAAATCGACTCTGTCTTTGAACCTTCTGGATTGTTTTGACTTTAATATTTGTTTAACGACTTTCGGTGCGAATTTATGCAGATGGCCGTATCTGGAAGTCATACCGTCGTCATGTTGTACGAATACCGCATAACCGATGCTTGTCCATTTTCTTTGAACTCTGGTTACTTTTCCTTTGGAAACGGATAAAATAGGAAGACCGATTTTTCCGGCTGTGGAAAAATCTTGTCCCATGTGAAAATGGCCGGTTCTAAATTCACCGAACGTGCCTGTGATCGTATTCAAACCTTTTACAGGCCAAACATAAGGTTCCGTAAGAACGAAACCTTGGGGATAATCGGATGAGAACGTCTGACTTGAATAGAAAAACAGAAACGTTAAGAAAAAAATAAGACGTCTAGACATTCCGTTTCAAGATTATTTTAGCCTTCGATTTCGAAAAGACTAATAAGGCGGTAGGAGATTGAAACTTTCCATGGGAAAGAGGGGAGAGGAAGAATTAGTAGATGTACCTGCAAAGTAAGAATTTTGCCGGAGAACGGTTTCTCCGGCGTTTCTTTTATTTCAAATTGGGTCTGCGTTTTTCCTTGAGGGCGGTCATCGCCTCCAAAAGATTATCAACCACTCCAGGTTGCTGGAAAGCGGTGATGGTTTCTTTTTGGTATTGTTCCAATTTTGCGATCAAATGACCGTTTAACATATTTTTAGTGGAACGATAAGCACTCATCGGGATTTTAGAAAGAGAATCCAATTTTTTCAAAGCGAGTTTTCTCAAGTCTTCTCTGGAAGCGGTGATTTCATCGATCAAACCGATTTCTTTAGCTTCTCCCGCTTTGTATACTTTTCCTTCCAAACAAACTTCGGACCAGTATCTTGGTTCGACGCACATTTTGATTCTGTCGATGAAACTTCCTGGAAGAGGAAGGCCCACATTCACTTCCGTAAAACCGATTCTGCCTTTTCCATCGTACATATATTTATAGTCACTGGCCACAGTGATGACGGCACCTCCGCCCATCGCATAACCGGTCACTTCCGTAATCAAAGGTTTGTCGAATTTGATGAGTTCTCCGAATAGAATTACGATTCCGCCCACTTCATCCAATAGTTTATCTTTCGATGTGGAAAGAAGATTGTCCGCATCGAGACCGTTGCAGAAAAATTTTTCGTGATCGGATGTAAGGATGACTCCCTTTTTAGAAGGATCTTGATTGATTTCTTTTAAAATAGCACCTAATTCGCGCATATTGGCGCCGGTAAGTGAGTTTTGATCGTTCATTTCAAAATGAATGATTTCCGCATTGCCGCCGCTGACTGTGATTTCTTCTCTTTTGTAACTCATGTCTCTATGTGATCTTCCTTTTGAGGTTCTTTTTCCGGGGGAGTTTCGGAAGGAGTTGTTTGGGCACCGGTTGGCGGAGTAGAAGGAGTCGATTTTTCCTTTTTCTCTTTTTTCCTTAGCTCTTCCTTTCTTTGTTCTTCCATTTTCAAATAATCATCGAATTCGTTGGGAGCCATATAGATCGCAAATTTATCATCATCTTGCACATGTTCGATGAAAGCTCCCATGTGTCTTCCTGCGATGAATGAAACTTTGTCTTGGCCGATAAAGATTTTGACGACTCTTTCGAATACTTCCACTTCTTCTTTTCCTACTTCGGGAACACCTCTGATATCGAAACAGATGTACTCGTTTTGGATCGACTTTAGAAAGTTAGGAGTGAATATCTTTTTGAATTCGGGGAAAATATATCGTTTTAGATTGGCTCTGCATTGAAACAAAACTTTTCCGTGGCTGCGGTCCACGTTTACGAGAGAAACGTTGTCTCTTGTTTTGCTGTTTTCATTGAACTTATGTTCTTCGATCAAAGATTGGATTCGATCGAGAAGATTTTGTTTGAAGAGAGGTTTCACCATGTATTCCGTGAAACCTAGAATTTTATGATTGAAGACGAAGTTTTCATCTTCTTTGGGGATGAGAGCTACGATGGGAATCCCTTGAGTGATGACATCCTTTCTCAACTCGATGACGAATTCCAATTCCTTTTTGTCTTTGAAAGAAAGACCGAGCAGGATGATGTCCGGGTTGGAAGACTTTACGTATTCCTTAACCGTCTGAGTGAACTTTGTAATGACGACCCTTTGCCGCAAACCTTGAAAAATATTTTCTAATTCCGATGCGGAATACGGATCGTTTTCGATGGCCATTATAAAATGCATGGTGTTTGGATAAGGTTTAAATGAGTCCGGCTTCCGTGGCAACGCGGAAAACATTCCCGATTCTCTTTTGTTTTTCCGCTAAAATTTTATCTGTCAATACTTCTTTGACGATGTCTTCCGGTAAAGAACTCAAAGAATCGAAATCCCGTTTATAATCGGAAATCGGCATTTTGCCGAAAAGAATATTGGCTTGGAATTGATACACTTGGTGCTCCATCAGGAAACGGAGGGTGTCGAAATCTTCCACTGCTTCCGCAGTGATCACAGCTTCCCGGTTATCCGCCAATCGTTTGCAATAGTCTATGAACGCCAAATTGTCCAAAAATTTGATTTGGTCTTCTTCTATTTTGAATTTAAAGCTAATCGGATCGAGTTTGAATTCCTTGATCATGATCCCCAAATCCAGAACGATTTGGTGGGATTGACTTTTTACTCCGAAGTCGTCCGCTGCAAAACTCATTCCGTGGTCATAAAACGCCTGGCAAACGTCTTTCAACGGATAGGCGGAGTCGTCGTAAGGTTTTTCGACCAATTCGAATCTTACGTTTTCAGGATTCAAATTTTTAGCATAGATGAGTTTATTCAGACGATCCACTTTTTCTTTTACGGAAAAAGTATCGATGAGGGATTGAGGGGAGATGTTGAACTTGAGCAAACCTGGAGCGCCGTCGCAGGCTACGATGAGTTTTTCTAAAATCAAAAGTTCGATTCGGTTGATGTCTTGGTCGTTCGGAATATCGTTGATGAGATCCTTATAACCGATGTAAGCTCCTCCTCCTACGAAAACCTCTCCTCCTTTTACGGAATAGGTTTTTGCTTTCGGATTAAAAATGACGGTAGGCTGGATCATCGCTTCATGAACGGATCCTGAGATATAAGTGTTCGCTTTGTTGTAGTAGGTCCAGCTCCAGCGAACCAGGTTGTCGTTTAGGTTTTTTTCTGAGGAACGAAATAGTTCTTCGAAAATTTCGTCGTTCGTCGAAATGAAGTTAGACTGTGTTCTGGAAACTCCGAAATGGAAAGATGCTACTTTATTCCGCATACATTCCTGTTGGAATTTACCTACTGCATTTTCTATATTAGGAAATCGTTCTATGTTCCATTCGAAGAGAGGAGAGATCCCCATAAGAAGAATTCCTTTTTTTTCGAAATAGTGGAATCCGAACGAAATGTCCTCTAAATCCAGACAGCCGTAAAAATCGCCACGAAGCAGATCTAAAAATCCGAGCGTTTCTATTCCGGTGATATTTTCGAAACGAATGAGGAATAAAGGTTTTCCCCTATTTTCATTGATGAATGTTTTTTTAAAAACATCCAAGTCTTTCATTCCATAATAATATGGTCCGGTGAAAATCTGATTTTTCAAAACATGCCTGCGTATTTGGTTTGATAAAGAAACGAGTCGCTTTATTCTAACGGAAATCGTCAGGATTGCAAGTAGGAGTACAGATCTATGTTGAATATTATTTTATTTTTATTGATCGGTTTGGCCGGTGGATGGCTCGCAGGAAGAATTTTGCGAGGAAGAGGTTACGGATTGGTTGCGAATTTGGTAATTGGAGTGATCGGTTCCTTTTTAGGAGGGTTTTTATTCCGCCTGATCGGATTCAATACTTACGGCCTCATTGCGGAACTGATCGTGGCAGTTGTCGGATCGATTCTTTTGATTTTCGTAGCAGGGTTTATCAAAAAAAGATAAATAAAAAACCAAACCAACGTAAGCTTATGTCCCTTACGTTGGTTAAATGAAAAAAATTATTCCAAATCGATTCCATCCCCTGGTTCGAAGTTGGAACTCACACTTTGCACATCGTCGTTGTTTTCCAAATTGTCTATGAGCTTCATGATTTTTTCCGCAGTTTCCTTATCGTTCACTTCCACAGTGGTCATGGGAATGTATTTGATTTCGGATTCTTCCATAGTCAGTCCTTTGGAAGTAAGTGCGGATTGAACTGCTTCGTATTCGCTTGGAGGAGTGAGAACCGTATAAATCCCTTCTTCTACTTGGATGTCTTCTGCGCCCGCACCCAAAGCTAAATCGAAAAGAGCTTCTTCCGAAATTTGTTCCACTTTCAAAGTCAATTGGCCTTTTCTTTCGAAGAGTCGGGAAACTGCACCCGAGTTGGCGAGAGACCCGCCCATTTTAGTGAGAATGCTTTTGATTTCGGGAGTCGTTCTGGATTTTTTATCCGTAAGAACGTCCACCATGATGGCTACTCCGCCGGGAGCGTAACATTCGTAAAGGCATTCCTCATAAACCATCCCTTCCAATCCGCCCGTTCCTTTTTTGATGGCGCGTTCGATATTATCTTTGGGCATATTGGAAGCTTTCGCTTTGGTAACTGCCAGTCTGAGTCTAGGGTTTGCTTCCGGATCTCCACCGCCTTCTTTTGCGGCAACGGAAATTTCCTTGGCGATTCTCGTAAAGATCGCTCCGCGTTTTGCGTCAATGGCCCCTTTTTTTCTGCGAATCGTGGCCCACTTCGAATGTCCTGACATAGTTTGCTCCCATTGCAAATTTTTTTAAAATCCAGGATTTTTCAACAGATTTCCCTTTTAGCCTAGTTTCTTGACGGTAGGATAAAAATCCAAAGTACTGTAAAAAAAACTGAAACAAGGCCTGTCATGATCGACTTTTCCATAACCGACGAACAAAAAGCTCTCCGGGATTTAGCCCGCGACTTCGCAAAAAATGAAATAGCTCCCAAAGCGGAACACCACGATCATACAGGTGAGTATCCTAAGGAAATTTTGAAGAAAGCCTTCGATATTGGGCTGATGAATCTTCATATCCCTACTCAATACGGTGGAGCGGGACTAGGGGTTTTGGACGAACTTATCGCTTCCGAAGAATTATTTTACGCATGTTCCGGAGTTGCTACTGCGATTCTTGCGAACAACTTGGCACTCGCACCCGTTTTGTTAGGTGCTAGCGACGAAATTTTGAAAAAATTCATCCAACCAATGAGTGAAAATTTCACTCTTGCTGCCTATGCGGTAACCGAGCCGGGCGCAGGTTCCGACGTAGCGGGAATCCGCACCACTGCGAAACGAGTGGGTGACGATTACGTTTTGAACGGATCCAAAATGTGGATCACTAACGCAGGTCATGCGGATTGGTTCTTTGTTTTGGCAAAGACGGATGTAAACGCAGGTCACAAAGGTATGACCGGTTTCATCGTAGATGCAAAAACTCCCGGAATCATTCTAGGTAAAAAAGAAAAAAATATGGGACAACGTTGTTCTGACACCCGTTCGGTGACATTCGAGGACGTAAAAGTTCCTAAATGGCAAATGGTGGGAAAAGAAGGAGAAGGTTTCAAAATCGCTATGGGCGCTTTCGACCAAACTCGTCCTGCTGTTGCTATCGGAGCCGTAGGTGTTGCAAAAGCCGCATTGGATCATTCCGTTCGTTATGCAAATACTAGAAACGCATTCGGAAAACCGATCTCAGTAAACCAAGGTGTAAGTTTTATATTAGCTGAGATGGCAAGAGACATCGAAGCGGGAAGGCTTCTTTGCTGGCAAGCTGCATGGTTGATCGACGGCGGTCACAGAAATACATACCAAGCATCCATCGCAAAAGCTTTCTGTGCGGATATGGCGATGAGAGTGACAACGGATGCAGTCCAGATCTTCGGTGGATACGGATTCAACGAAGAATACCCTGTAGAAAAATTGATGAGAGACGCTAAGATCTTCCAAATCTACGAAGGTACTTCTCAGATCCAAAGAGTGATCATTTCTAAATTTTTGAACGATGGAGTAGGAATCGAAAATCCGAATCTATAACAAAGATTCGGTTCGTTTGCCTATCTGTTGTCTCTTCGATCTATTTTCCGCACATCGCATTCTTTGCGGTGCTTGCGGAAAATTCCTTCCCATTCTACGGAACCTTCGGTAAATTAAATCCTTCCATGCTCCTTCTCATCGATAACTACGATTCTTTCACGTATATACTGTATCAGTATTTAAGAGAATGGGATGATGTAGAAGTGATTCAAAATTCGGATCCGTTGCCTTCAAATTCTCTGCAGAAATTTTCAGGTGTGGTACTTTCTCCCGGTCCCGGTCTTCCTAAAACTTCAGGCAAACTTATGGATCATATTTCCTTTCTCATAGGTAAGATGCCGATCTTAGGAGTTTGTTTGGGGCATCAGGCGTTGGCGGAATCCTTCGGAGGGAAGTTGGAAAAAGCGGGAGAAATCTTTCATGGAAGGCCTTCTTCCGTCTTTCATAAAGAAGGGGGTATTTTCAGAGACATCCCATCCCCTTTTTCAGCCAATAGGTACCACTCTTGGGTGGTATCTCCCTCCGATTTTCCGAAGGAATTGGAAGTGACAGCAGAGACAGAGAATGGAGTCATTATGGGAATCCGCCATAAAACCATTGAGAATATATATGGAGTTCAATTTCATCCCGAATCCATTCTGACCGAATTCGGGAAAAAATTAATTCGAAACTTTTGTGAGATCGCTCGTTAAATGAAATATTTCCTTAGATTGATGTCCTATTCCTTACGGTACAAAAACCGTTTTGTTTTGGGATTGGTATTTGCACTGTTAACCGCTATCCTCAACGGAATTTCTCTTACTTCCCTCATTCCCTTATTCGATGCTTTGGGAAGCGATAAAAGCAAACGATTTCATCTGGAACTTACCGGACCGGAAAAAACGATTTTGTTCGAAGAAGTTTATTTGGGCGAAGATTTTATCGACGGACTCGATCGAATCAAACTTCTGATCATCTCCGCCAAACTTCAAATCAACGATGTTACTAAGGATATGGAGCCAAATGAAGTGGTATGGGCG
>VFQU01001699.1_pt1 | contig 12140 bp, 12 predicted proteins | sample 3512311 | NCBI WGS metagenome assembly VFQU01 (sample SAMN10412377, study PRJNA504923) | tailings metagenome | isolation source: Relicate 3 Philex TSF3 active mining site | place: Philippines: Tuba, Benguet | collected 2017-08-29 | reverse complement strand
ACTTAACAAACGCCTTCTTAAACGCAGTCAAAATCAAATCCCCACGACAAAAACCTCGTTATCGAGATTCTTGTGATTTTACCTTGCTTCTTAGTTGCGCGATCGTCGCTGAAATTCCCTGATATGCTCTGGAATTGATCTGACCATTCTCTCGCAACAAGTTCATCACAGCCTCATAAGCAACGATCGCATTTTGCAGATCTCCTATCCGCTCATACGCCATCGCTTGCACCGTATAAGATTCGCTCAATTTCGGATCAAGCCGACTCGCTGTTTTCGCATCTTGAATCGCATTCTGAGGATGGTTTAAGCCAAGCCAAGCAAATGCTCGATCGGCATACGCGATCGCATAAGTAGGATTGATCTCGATCGCGCGATTACAATCATTCAAAGCTGCCTGATAACGATCCATTCCCATTTGAATAAAGCAGCGCAGATCGTAAGCAACGGCTGAGCTAGGATCGAGTGCAATCGAGCGATCGAGATCTTTCAATGCACTCGGTAATTGTTGCAGTCCGAGATAGCTACGTCCTCGTTCTCGATAAGCAACTGCATCTTTAGGCTGAAGTACAATTCCCGCTGTAAAATCGTCTACTGAGGCTTGATAGTTCCCCAGTCGGCTGTGTGTCATGCCTCGATTGAAGAGCAAACTTGGGGTTTGAGGAGCAAATTGCAGGGCTTCGGTGTAATCGGCGATCGCGCCTGTGAGATCATTCCATTGAACGCGCATTTGTGCCCGTGCAGACAACGCATCACTGCGATCTGGATTGAGCTTCAGTACTGTTTCAAAATCGCGCATTGCACCTTGTCGATCGCCCATTCTGGCTCGAATTGTAGCTCTCGTTCGATACGGCATCATCAACTTGGGATTTAGCTCAATTGCTTTTGTCAAATCAGCGAGTGCAGATTGGGGTTGATCAATTTGACTGACTCCTCGCAAAAAGTAATCTTCAGCCGTTTGAGGTGTGCTCAACTGTGGTCGAGTTCCGGTGAGAGCAGAGCGATCGACAGTCAGCGTCATCTGATTTAACTTCGACGATTTTTGCAATAAATCCGAGACAAAATTCGAGGGAATGCCTGCTAAAACGCCCATATCGCCGGATTGCCCAAAAATGGCAATCACTCGCCCGCTTGCATCAAAGATCGGGCTACCGCTCATTCCAGGAGCCGCGATCGTCGTAAACATCAATGAGTAACCTTCACTATGAGGATCATTCACCTGAGAGGTGAAAAAGCCTTTGTGAAATGCAACAGGCTCTGTCCCAGGAGATTGCTGCGGACTGCCTGGATAACCATTAATCCAGATCAGATCCCGCTTAGCTAACTGGGTTGAATCCCCGAATGTTGCAACTGGATAACTTTGTGAAGATTGAAATAAAACCACTGCAACGTCAGGAATGCCTTTTAACTGCTCAAATGTATGAGTATTTGCGACTGGATAGCGCTGACCATTGGCAGTCCGAATCTGAAGTCTTAAATTGCGATCGCATTGTCCCGCGAAATCCAAATTGCAAATCACATGTCGGTTGGTTAACACTGCATAAGTATTGCCCTGTTTCGCAATGATCACACCTGATCCCGTCTGACTTCCTCCTGGACTAAAACCTAAGATCTGAACGGTCAGCGGTTGAGCCGTTTGGCGAATTTCAGACGGGGAAAGAACTGCTTTTGCAAATGTAATTGAAGCTTGACTAAATGCGAGTGTGATGCCGGAAAACAAGCCGACTATCCGACCAATTCGAGCCATCTGGGAACCCTCTTTGAGCAAAATTTTGTATGTGAAAATTTGAACTGGGTAGGAGATAAGCGAATGATTGGCGCAAGTTATGAAGGTTCGAGATGATGTCTTTTCATCTCTCAAAAGGTGCTTTGAAAGTATCAACAGTTTCCTCGCTCCGTTCAATCTCGCCCCGGAATGAATTCGGGGCTAACGGTGCGAAGTCCTTTGAAAAGGACTGAAGATCTCATTCTGATTGGCTGTTAGTCCCTGAAGGGACTTCGTTCAACTAGCCCCGAATTCATTCCGGGGCGGGTAAATGCGATGAACGATACTTTGTCAAACATCCTCTTATACTTGCACCATCATGCTCAATCAATTCGGTACTAAGACAAGCCCTGAGACAAAATCTTGAAAAGCTCAATGAGTAAAATTCTACAACTTGTTGCGTTTTGATAGGTATCGCTTAAGCTTGTTTACGGATTGCTTTCTCTAAACTCCCTATGCCCCAACCCATTCTCTATCTTGCAATTACGAATCATGGCTTTGGTCATGCAACTCGCGCTGCAGCGATCGCGGCTGAAATTCAACGCCTTGATCCCGAAATTGTTTTAATCTTGGCGACAACGGCTCCACGCTCAGTCTTAGAAGCTTACATTCCCGGCGATTTTATCCATCGCCCCAGAGCATTAGACGTGGGAATTATTCAGCAGGACAGTTTAATCATGGATAAGCCTGCAACGCTAGAGAAATTAAGAGAAATTCGATCGCGTCAACAAGCAACGATCGCATCAGAAACGAATTTTATTTTGCAAAACAAAGCCGGATTAGTGCTTGGAGATATTCCACCTTTAGCGGCTCCCATTGCTAAAGCAGCAGGTGTTCCAGGTTGGATGATGAGTAACTTTGGTTGGGACTTTATCTATCGAGATTGGGGCGGTGAGTTTCTAGAAATGGCAGATTGGATCAGCGATTGTTTTTCACAGTGCGATCGCTTATTCAGAATGCCATTTCACGAATCGATGCAAGCGTTTCCAACTGTCACAGATGTCGGTCTAACTGGCGTTGCTCCAAGATTCGAGGCAGCAGAAGTTTTAGCAAAGTTCAACCTCACTGATACTCCAAAAGAAAAAATCATCCTAGTAACGTTTGGTGGACTAGGACTTGATCGAGTTCCGTACGAGAATCTCACACATCTGTCTGACTATCAGTTTCTCTGTTTTGATAACAATGCTCCAGACTTGCCCAATTTGATTAAAGTAGACGATCGCTTCTATCGCCCGATCGATTTAATGCCCATCTGCGGTCGCTTACTGTCAAAACCTGGATATAGTACCTTCTCTGAAGCCTGCCGTTATGAAATTCCGGTGATGACTGTGACTCGTGAAGGCTTTGCAGAATCTCCGATTTTACTAGAAGGCATTCAAGACTACGCTGAACATCAAATCTGGTCACTCGATGAATTTTTTAACGGAGATTGGAGCAACATTCGTCAACCAATGAATCCGCCACGCAAATCTGAAAAATTGCCGAAAGATGGGAATCTTACGATCGCTCAAGCGGTTGTTGATTATTTGCGATCGTAGAATCGTTAAACTTCCGGTCGAGATGCGATGTATTTTGTCTCGACCTAGTAGTTCACTACAATTAATCTGATAGGGGGATAGGTAGAAGATCTAAAATCATGGTTGTTGCTTCCCACTCCCCACTCCCTACTCCCTACTCCACAAAATGCTCGACGACTAGACAAACTCTCACTTCGGAACCGCACTAATCCTCCCATCTTCCGATGCTCGCGATCGCGCAACCTGGCTCTGCTGATGATAGCTCATTGCTTCTGCGATCGCTCCTTGCCGCCGCGCCTGATCTCGACTAATCCCTTCTAGCGTATTGCCCAATCCAGGAGCCTCCCATCGATTGGTGCGAGGATTGAGGTAAGAGTAAGTTCGAGCCTGCAACACTGCCTCAGAACCGCGAAAACCTCGCTCATAAGCTTGCCGTAATCGATCAACATAACCTCCTTCATCCAAAGCTGCAAGTGGTGCTTGGTTTGCTAAATCAATGCCATTGAGTTGTTCTTCTAACCCTAATCGCAATCCAGCCGCGATCGCAGATTCTTGAATCACCTGATACTGCCGCCATAAGCGATCAAGCTGTCGGCGATCGGCATCATCTGGAGAGCTAGCACCATGCTGATAAGAAAAGCTTCCCATATTCCAAGCCCCATTACCTGGATCAACATGTCCATAGTACGCCCAAGTCTTTCCTCCTTCTGGTGTGCGAGTTCCTTCAGCACTTCCGACTGCTCTTGCAACGAGCGAATCCGATCCTCCTGCAAAGAGTTCATCCGGCGCAACGGCAACTAAGCGAGTGTCATCGGTTGAAGTATCAATGTTTTGGGGTTTCGGTTGGGGTTTTGGTGGACTCGATGGTTTGAGAGGAGTGAGAATTGCAGGCGAACTTGCTTGAGTCTTAGAAGAGGGACTCTCTTGAATCTCAGACGGGGTAGTTTCTTGAATCTTTGGAGATTTTTTTACTTCAGATTTGGGTAGGTTTGGGGTGAATTCCAGTACTTGAGCTTGCGTCGATCGCACTCCGCTCAAGGTGAGAACAATCACGCTCATCATCAGAGAAACAATTTTCTTCATCGTGGCTTCAGAGTTCGTTCCAATAGGCTTTTATCAGGCTCGACGAGTGCCCAAGTTCCGTCGGATTGTTTGAGTAACGTTGCAAATTGCAAGATGTCTCCAGTCGCGATCGCGTCTCCAGCTTTCAATGCTCCGAGCTTCGGAGACTTTAATCCACAGAGCCGAAACAAATAGGCTGGAGTATCTGTCCCTGCAAAGTACACACAGCCTCGCTGACCTAAATAAACATTGCCTGTCGATGGAGCGTAGACAGACTTACCGTTTAATGCGATCGAAATATCTCCTAATCCTCCTATCACAGTTGATCCAGCAATTTGATCTCCGAGCTTCAGTTGCCAACTTTGGTACAACTTCGGTTCTGAAATGCTATGGTTTGGCTGTTGAGAAGAAGTACAACCCGAAATCAGCAGCAGCAACAAAAAAATAGTTCCGAGCTTAACGAATCCAGAACTTATACCCCAGATATTGATCACCTTCATAGGAAACCACAATAAACGTTTGAGAAGTTGATTTTTCTAGGGCATCGGATGCGACCCGATACGCTTCCCGCTCAGTCTGCATCCCGCTGCGAATGGCAATTTTCGGCAGAACACAGTACGGCTCTTTAAGCACCTTGCGAACTGAATCTTTTGTATCTCCTGTTTTGAATTGAATCAGATTCGCGATTTTGTCTTTCGCAAGTGCAGAGTCCGATCGCACGGTTCCCTGACACTCTAAAGTCGCCTCTTTACTTCCAAAAGACGGTAAGCCCATCGCTTGAATGAAGATCCCAATGGCGAGAACACCTGCGATGCTTGCTAAAAATTGATTCGAGTTGAGTTTATCAATCATAGCCGTCCTCCAACGAACAGTCCTAAGGCTAAAAGCAACAGTCGATAGACCCCGATTCGATTGACGTTCGGAATAAACAATGCAGCATAAGCAGCGAGCAATGCTGGCACAAACACAAGAATCATCACGGGAAGTTCCAACATTGGAAATGCCATGACGACGTATTTCAAGCCAACTCTCAGTCCGGCAGCCGCCATCACCCACAAGGCAGCATCGATCGCGATGCCAGAATTTTGAACGGGAAGTCGTAAGACACTCTGCATCAGCAGATCAAACGGCTTGCGGCGACGGACTCGCACCGAAGTCGGAAAACCAGAAGTCGGGCGAAAGGGTGGGATCGCAGACTGCGGCGCTGTCTCTGGTACACGTGCCCGTGTTCGCGAGACTGGAACAGATTGTGCAGGTTGGTGAGGCGTAACATCGCTCATCTGTGCCTTGGGTGGTTCTAAAGGCAGTTGGACGCTTGCGGGTCTTGCCGTTTGAATTTGCATCTGTTCGACGGTAGCTTTGAGTTCGTCGATCGCCATCCAAGTTGCATTCAATTGCTCATTGAACTGTTGCAAGCTTGCTTCGATCGAAGGAGACGGCTCCCAAGTTAATTTCACGCGGGTAGAAGCGGATTGATTGGTAGACTTACTTGCCGCTTGACGGGTTTGAGTTGTTTTTTTAGTTTTCGTGGTGCGCGAAGTTTTTTTCGCAATATCTTCAGTGTTAGACTCAGCAGGCGCTTCAGACGGGGATTCTTTGCCAGCCGCGATCGCTGATTTCTTAGATTGTCGTCTTGCAGTCGGTTGGGTCTGAACGATCCGAGTAGACTGACTTTCTGTTTTAAGTTCTGTCATCGCGGCTCCTAAGGCATATGAATCTTTAGTACGCAAGTACTATAAATAGTATTAATGTACGATTCATCAGAAGTCAAGAGGCAAGTTCAAAAAACGTAAAAATGGGATGCTCTACCATAAAGTGTCACACTTTAGAAGTATTTATTATCTTTTGTAATAATAAGCACAGCCGCTTCCCAGAGCAGCGATTAGATTAGAAAAAATGCGATCGTCACTAGGAGATTCGTATGGGTATCACAACGCAAATTGAGATCATTCAATTGCAATCGATTAAAGGCGGAATGGCAGAATTCTACACGCCGCAATCGAGTCATGAAACCATGTTGGTGAATGTCCCCGCCAATACGATCGATGACCTTTTCGTTCACCGGACTCAAACCGACCAATTGCTGGTGGTACGGGGAAGTTTTATCCTGGTTGTGTTACAAAATCGTAAGTATGAATACATCCCATTAAGCGAGTCTTACCCGCAAGTGGTCAAGATTCCGCCAGGAGTGCCACATGGAGCCATTAACTTGAGTGATTCGCCCTGTGTTTTAGTGAATGCTGTGCTGCGTCACCGACCCGCGATTGAGCAAGATTATCGTCCAATGCGCCGACCAATCCCCTACGATATAGATATTGCTCACCAACTCCAAGAATTTTTGCGTCCTAGTGCCGCATAATAAATCGCTTTAATATCCGATATGCCGCAATTTCCGGCATCTGGAGTTCTTGCTAACCTGTGTTTCATGCCCCTGACGATCCTCGTTGCTGAGGATGATGTCGGAACCCGACTCTCGATCAGCGACTACCTTGAATGTTCTGGTTATTCCGTGGTCTCGGCTGAGAATGGGGCTGATGCGATCGCACTGCTTGACACGCATCAACCCCATCTCATCGTGACCGATGTTTCGATGCCTTTAATTGATGGCTACGAGTTAGTTCGCCACGTCCGTCGCCGTCCCGCTTTGCGGCTTTTGCCGATCGTGTTCCTCACAGGACGGACTGAGACAACGGAGCGAGTGAAGGGGTATCAGCTTGGCTGTGATGTTTATCTTGCCAAACCGTTTGAATTGTCTGAATTAGGTGCGGTCGTGCGAAATTTACTAGATCGCACTCAGATGATCGAAACAGAATGGCGATCGCGGCAGGGATTTGAAGCTTCGGGTGAGGTCGGAGAAAAACCGATCGCAGATATCGATATTGCTTTAACCGATCGTGAGAAACAGGTTTTAGCGCTCTTGAGTGATGGGCTATCGAATATTCAAATCGGCAATCATTTGCATCTAAGTGCGCGAACCGTTGAGAAGCATGTCAGTAGTTTGCTGAGAAAAACTGAAACGAGTAATCGAGCCGAATTAGTTCGATTTGCGATGGAACATCATTTGGTCGTTTAGAGGATGTTCGAACAGTAATCGTTGAGACGCATTCACCCGCCCCGGAATGAATTCCAGGGCTAACCGTGCGAAGTGGGTTTCAACCCACTGAAGAAGGCGTTTTCATTGGCTGTTAGTCCCAGAGCGGACTTCGCACCACTAGTCCCGAATTCATTCCGGGGCGGGATGGAAACGTGAGCGAAGAGTCTTTTGATGCCTTTAAAGCATCCTCTTAGAACATCTCTCAACAGTCGATCTCTCTATCCAAAGCGTTATCCTCAAATTTCACAGCAATTCGCCTGCTTTATCCACAAAGCTTTTAATCTTGTCATCAATCTCGCGCAAATAGATTAGCCACACTTTCTGAATTGGCTGTGTCAACGTTTGTACCAAAGCAGAAAGCTCTCCAATTTCTCGCAGTCCGGTTGTTGTTTGAATATGAATGCCACGATCGTACAACGTATACCCTCGACTCACCGCGATTCTCAGCCCGCAGTAAGTCGATGAATCAAATCCCGCTTGCGTTGTCCAATATCGAGCCTTTTCTAGCAGTAAATCTCGATCGCTTTCTTCTAACTGGGAAATATCCAAAGATTTCAGCAAATCTCGATCGAGAAATCGCCGCGATAAATCCGCCAAAACAGGATCACTATGCGATCGCCACTGCTGAAAATGATAGAGAAAAGCTCCATCATCTCCGGCTAAATACTGGTCTAATTCGATTTGATTACCGTCTTGATTCAGCCAAGCTCGAACATTTTGATCGGCTTCTAGATTGCCAAGCTTCAACTGATATCGAGCTTGCTGAAATGTTTTGAGTAAAACCCAAGTCGCAGCAATATTTTTACGATGGTTATAAACCTGAGAATACATAAAATAGCGCACGATCAAATAATGCTCGATCGCTGCCATTCCCTTTTTCGCAACCACTAATTGCTGAGTCACCGGATCGTAGCGCATCGCCATCAAAATACGATCGAGATCAATATGTCCATAAGATGCGCCCGTAAAGTAACTATCTCGCATCAAATAATCTAAGCGATCGCAATCTAACTGACTTGAAACCAACTGCCAAACCAATGGCAATGGATATTTCTTCAAGAAAACGGCTTCAAGTTGATCAATCAAATCTGGCGAGAACCGATCGAGCAATTGCCGAATCGGTTCTGACTCCCGCAAAATCCGCCGCGTCCAAAGCTCATGATCACTGCCAAAAATCTCTTCTGCCGTATGGCTAAACGCCGCATGTCCAATATCATGCAGCAATGCCGCACAGAGTACGATCGTGCGATGCGGAAGCAATTGCGGATAATCTCGTGCAATCCGATCAAATGCCCGTCTCGCGACTGCTAACACGCCCAAAGAATGCGTAAATCGCGATCCTTCCGCGCCATGAAACGTCAAACTCGCAGGACCCAACTGCCGAATCCGCCGCAAGCGTTGGAATGCAGGCGTATCGATCAATTGAATCAACAATGCCTCAGTCGGATCGCTTTGATCGAGCGCGATCGCGCCATGTAACGGATCGTGATAAACGCGCTCAACCATGACTATTGAAAACTAATTCACTCACTACTTCGCCCCAGCTACGAGCGAATCCGAAAACGCCGCGATCGCAGCTTGATATTGGCGATCCGCTTCTGTTCCAATCTGCTCCAGCGTAAACGTTTGGTCGATCGGCACAACTCGATCGGGCTGAATCCCCAACCGATTAATATCCGTGTGATTTGGCGTTTCGTACTTGGCAACGGTGACAGCTAAGCCCGATCCATCTGACAAATCAAACAACGATTGAATCAACCCTTTGCCGAATGTTTTCTCTCCGATAATCGTTGCTCGTGCGTTATCTTGCAGTGCTCCTGCTAAAATCTCGCTGGCACTTGCCGTACCTTGATTGACCAAAACAACAAGCGGATCATGCGTCAAGGCTTTCCCAGTCGCTTCAAAACTTCCTAATGTCCCTTGGCGATTGACCGTGTAAACGATCGCGCCTTCATCTAGCCATAATCGCGCAATCTCAATTCCAGCATTCAACAATCCGCCCGGATTATTCCGCAAATCGAGAATATAGTGATCGGCTCCATTTTTTTCTAATGACGCGATCGCATGTCCCAGTTCCATCGCGGCATTCGCATTAAACTGGCTCAACCGCAAATATCCGACCTTCAATCCATTCGGCTGCGATCGCAATTCAGCCACAACCGGATTTAATTCCACACGAGCGCGCACCAAATCAAATTCGCGTTCTTCGGTTTCTCTCTTGACTGTCAGCATCACATGACTTCCGATCGTCCCGCGCATTTTCTCTGCCGCTTCATCGAGACTCAATCCTTCGGTAGTCACGCCATCAATTTCAAGAATGCTATCTCCCGCCAAAATCCCCGCTTTTGCCGCAGGCGATCCGACGATCGGCGAAATCACCTTCAATCGCTTCGTCTCCATATCCAGCGCGATCTGCAAACCCACGCCTGTCAATTCACCTGACGTACTCGTTTGCAAACTGCGATACTGATCGGGCTTGAGCAATCGGGTAAACGGATCGTCAAGCACTGCCAACATTTGGCTAATCACTCCATACGTCGCCTCTCGATTCGGCAAAGATTGCTTGAGATATTTTTCTCTCAGCGCCCACCAGTTTTTATGATTAAAAGTTGGATCGACATATCCGCGATCGATAATCCGCCAAACCTCGTTGATTAACTTTTGTTCTTCCGTCAGTGCCAGTGCTGGAGCCGCAAGAAACAGGAGCGCCGCCGCGATCGACAACCCAACAATCGTAAGAGAGCGAACCCAAATGAATCGTTTTTCCATAGCGATCGTGATAGTAGCGCCAAATATTGCGTCAATCGGTGTCCCAATTCAAGCATGATTCACTCTGCCAGAAATCGAACGTTCCGATAAAAAATTCTCAGAATGAAATTATTCTTCATGAAGACTTATAAAAGCCTAACATCCCAAAAAGCCGTAAAACCCCTGACGAATTGACTCTTTCCGCGATGAAATGAAGCGTTCTCATATGTTACATTTTTTATGAACAGCAATCATTTTTTAGGAACGCTTGCTTTATGGCAAATGTGTATGACTGGTTCGATGAGCGCCTAGAAGTCGGTGCGCTCGCCGAAGACGTAACCAGCAAGTACGTGCCTCCCCACGTCAACATCTTCTATTGCTTGGGCGGCATTACTCTGGTGTGCTTTTTGATCCAGTTCGCAACTGGATTTGCAATGACCTTTTACTACAAGCCCACCGTTGCCGAAGCATTCACTTCTGTTCAGTACATCATGAACGAAGTCAATTTCGGTTGGCTGATTCGCTCCATCCACCGTTGGTCTGCCAGCATGATGGTGCTGATGATGATTCTTCACGTGTTCCGCGTTTATTTGACTGGTGGCTTCAAAAAGCCCCGCGAATTGACCTGGGTAACGGGCGTTATCTTGGCTGTGATCACCGTTTCTTTCGGTGTGACGGGCTATTCCTTGCCTTGGGATCAAGTCGGCTACTGGGCGGTGAAAATCGTATCCGGTGTGCCTGAAGCGATTCCAGTTGTGGGAACCCTGATTGCAGACTTGCTGCGCGGTGGTGCAAGTGTTGGTCAATCGACCCTGACTCGCTACTACAGTGCTCATACCTTTGTCTTACCTTGGTTGATCGCCGTCTTTATGCTGGCGCACTTCCTGATGATTCGGAAGCAAGGAATTTCCGGTCCGTTGTAATGAATTTTAGATTTTGGATTTTGGATTCAACCGTAAGATGAAATCAAAGTCTAAATTCTGTCTCTGCTGATCTCTAGAACTAGGAGAGCCTCCGTTAAATGGCAACGATTAAGAAGCCGGATCTTAGCGATCCTCAATTGCGCGCTAAGTTGGCGAAAGGCATGGGTCACAACTATTATGGTGAACCTGCTTGGCCCAACGATTTGCTTTACATTTTCCCGGTCGTAATTTTAGGTACGATCGCGCTTTGTGTCGGTTTGGCAGTGCTTGACCCTTCAATGAATGGTGAGCCTGCAAATCCCTTTGCAACTCCGCTGGAAATTCTGCCTGAGTGGTATCTGTATCCTGTTTTCAACATTCTGCGCCTCGTGCCGAACAAGCTCTTGGGTGTGGTCTTGATGGGATCTGTACCTTTAGGCTTGATTGCCGTTCCGTTCATCGAAAACGTCAACAAATTCCAAAATCCCTTCCGTCGTCCTGTGGCGATGGCAGTGTTCTTGTTTGGAACCTTTGTGACCATGTGGCTTGGAATTGGTGCAATTATGCCCGTCAGCCAAGGTTTGACGCTCGGTTTGTTCTAAATTGAATTTTGAACCAAAATTTAATGCCTGCTAGATCGCTTGAACTTCTCCAAGCGATCTAGCAGGCATTCTCTTTGTGATTGATAGAATCAATTCATGGATTTGGAGCATTTCTGATGACTCAAGCGACCACTTCGTACAGCGGAGCTACCGCACAAGAACAGCGTCTTTACACACCAGAAGAGTATCTTGATCTAGAAACAAACGCTGAATTTAGAAGCGAATACGATAACGGAGTGATTACCCCAACGACAGGTGGAACTGCAAATCACAATCGCATCTGGCGGAATCTCTGTACTGCTTTAACAATCGGGTTAAGAGGACAGAGGTTTGAAGTATTTATTTCAGATTTGAAAGTTTGGGTTCCAACTTCCCAAAAGTTTCGATATCCAGACATTATGGTGACTGCTGGAGAACCAGAATACTATCAGAATCGCAAAACAACGGTTA
>VFQU01001696.1_pt1 | contig 12161 bp, 7 predicted proteins | sample 3512311 | NCBI WGS metagenome assembly VFQU01 (sample SAMN10412377, study PRJNA504923) | tailings metagenome | isolation source: Relicate 3 Philex TSF3 active mining site | place: Philippines: Tuba, Benguet | collected 2017-08-29 | reverse complement strand
GTGACGTCGCCATGACCGGCGAAATCACTCTCCGCGGCAAGGTGCTGGCCATCGGTGGTCTGAAGGAAAAACTCCTCGCCGCCCACCGTTACGGCATCACCGAGGCGATCCTTCCCAAGGAAAACGAGAAGGACCTGGCCGACATCCCCGATGTCGTCAAGCAGAGCATGAAGCTGCACTTCGTCGAACACATGGATGAAGTGCTCAAGATTGCCCTCGAAAGCCAACCGGTTCCGCTTCCGCCGCAGGCCATTGACTTCGCCGCCAAACCGGCCGAAGACTTACGCCACTAGACAGTCGAAAAATGAGTTAAGATAGAGGGCGTTGGTTGTGACGCCCTCTTTCCCTTTGTGGAGACGGGATGTTTGAAGTTGAATTCCTAGCCAGCGCAGCAAACCCGCACCAATTCCCCCCTGACACCCTTCCTGAATACGCATTCCTGGGCCGGTCCAATGTGGGAAAGTCGAGTCTGTTGAACCGCTTGGCCGGCCATAAAAAGCTGGCCTTCGTTAGTTCTACGCCGGGTAGGACACAGACCATCAATTTCTACCGGGTAGACCGCAAGTTACATCTGGTGGATCTCCCAGGGTATGGTTACGCCAGGGTTCCGAAGTCCGAATCGGGCCAGTGGAAGAAGTTGGTGGATTCATACCTGTTGGGGCGTCAAAGCCTGGAGCTGTCGCTGCTGCTCATCGATTCGCGCCGCGGATGGATGGAAGCAGACCGGCAATTGCGGGAGTTCCTCGACCATTACCAGCGTCCCTACGTGGTGGTGGCCACAAAAATCGACAAGCTGAACCGGAAAGAAGAAAACCAGAGCATGGCCAGCATTCGCGCCGAAGTGCCCGATCTTGAGGTCATGCCGTTCTCGGCCCTTAGCGGCCGCGGAGTGAGGGAAATTTGGCAAACGATAACGAAATCAAAGACACCGCGGTAAACACCCCGCAAGAGGCTCCCGCTACGGAAGCCGCCCCGGCCAATGGTGAGGCTACGGCCCCCAAGTCCCGCCGCAAAGAAGTCAAGGAACAGGCGCCGAACCTGAACCTTGTCGAGCTCAAGGACATGAGTATCCAGAAGCTCAATGTCATTGCCAAGGACTTTGGCCTCGTCCAGACCGCCGGCCTTCGCAAGCAGGAGTTGATCTTCAAGATCCTCCAGAGCCAGGCCGAAAAGAGCGGCCTCATCTTCTCCGAAGGCGTCCTCGAGTGTCTCCCCGACGGCTTCGGCTTCCTGCGTGCTCCGGAATACAATTACCTTCCCGGCCCCGATGACGTCTATGTCTCCCCCTCGCAGATCCGCCGTTTTGATCTGCGCACCGGCGACACCATCTCGGGTCAGATCCGTCCCCCCAAGGAAGGCGAACGATACTTCGCCCTTATCAAGGTGGACGCCATCAACTTCGAGGCTCCTGAAGAAACCCGCAACAAGATCTTCTTCGATAACCTCACCCCGCTTTATCCCAATGAGCGGCTCAAGCTCGAAACCACCAAGGACAATTACTCCGGCCGTGTCATGGACATGCTGACGCCCATCGGCAAAGGCCAGCGCGGCCTCATCGTCGCCCCGCCCCGCACGGGCAAAACGATGATGCTCCAGACCATCGCCAACTCCATCACCACCAACCACCCTGAGGTCAACCTCATCGTCCTGCTCATTGATGAGCGCCCCGAAGAAGTTACCGACATGCAGCGTAGCGTCAAGGGTGAAGTCATCTCCTCCACCTTTGATGAGCCCGCCGCCCGCCACGTCCAGGTTGCGGAAATGGTCATCGAAAAGGCCAAGCGCCTTGTCGAGCACAAGCGCGACGTCGTCATCCTTCTCGACTCCATCACTCGTCTCGCCCGCGCCTACAACACCGTCGTGCCGCCTTCCGGCAAGGTCCTCTCCGGTGGTGTCGATTCCAACGCCCTGCAGCGCCCCAAGCGCTTCTTCGGCGCCGCCCGCAACATTGAAGAAGGCGGCAGCCTCACCATCATGGCCACCGCGCTCATCGATACCGGCAGCCGCATGGACGACGTGATCTTTGAAGAATTCAAAGGCACCGGCAACATGGAAGTCCATCTCGATCGCAAGCTCGTCGACAAGCGCGTCTTCCCCGCCATCGACATCAACAAGAGCGGCACCCGCAAGGACGAACTCCTCCTGCCCAAGGACGAGCTCAACCGCGTCTGGATCCTCCGCAAGGTCCTCTCGCCCTTGTCCCCCACCGAATCCGTCGAACTCCTGCTGGACCGTCTCTCGAAGTCTAAGTCCAACGGTGACTTCCTCTCCAGCATGAACGGCTAACCCCGCCTCATCCGCACGAAACCCAAGGCCCCCGCATCGCCGGGGGCTTTTCTATTTCGGATACCCCTGCCAGATATACTCAAGCGCCTGCGGCAGCGTCTGCGCCTTCACCGCCCGGTCTGTGTGCCCGGCGTTGCGCACAAACACAAACTGATACTCATAACCCTTCGCCGCCAGCACCTTCGCCATCTCCTCATTGGCCACCACCCAGTCATGATACGGCGTCCGCGTGATCAGGTTGTCCCGGTCACTGATCTCCAGCCACAGCCGTAGCGGCTTCTTCTCGCTCTGCGGAATCAGCGTCGCATGATACTCCCACGCGCCCCTCGGTGTCTCCGGGTTATAGGGCCACTGCTGGTTCACAAAGGTCCCCGAATAACTCAACACGCGCCGGTACAGGTCTGGCCGGAACCACGCCATCGTAAACGCCGCTGACGCCCCGGACGATCCCCCCGTTGTCGCCCGCCCGTTCGGGTCGCGCGTCAGCTTGATTCCACACCGCAGTTCCACCAGCGGTAAAACTTCCGTTTCTACCCAGTGCGCGTACAGCCCCGACACCGTGTCGTACTCCAGCCCCCGCTGGCTGCCCTGCGCATCCCCGCTGCCATTGCCAATCGAGATCGCCACCATCGCCGGCACCCGCTTCTGGTGGATCAGGTTGTCCAGCGCCGTAAACATGCTCATGTCCGGCCCGTCCGCCCCCACGATGAACGGCGCCTCCGTCCCCGCCACATACTGCTGCGGTATATAAACAGCCACCCGCCGCGTATAGGGCCTTGGCCGGCTCACCACCACCACCTGGTTCGGGTCCGTCGGATGCATCAGCGGGCGCGACCCCGCCTCCCGCGCGATCCCCGGATAAATCTTGCTGTCGCTCGATTCCATCGTGAACTGCACGATGCGCCCCTTGGGCACCCCTGGCTGTGGCATCATCGCCGGATCCGCCGGATGCGTCGGCCCCAGAATGAAATTGCCGTTCACATTCACCGGCGGCACTTGCCCGTCCGGCAATTCCTTTGCCTCCACATAACCCGGCGTATGCGGGTCGCGCGTGGGCGGGCTCGGCCGCATCTGTCCCCACAACGCGCATCCCAAGGTGATCAAGGCAATCAGTCGCACTCCGGAATTCTATCCCAAACCCACTGTTAGACTCTTGGTCGATGCCCCTCTCGCGCCGCGCCTTCGCCTCCCTGCTGGCTACCCCCGCCTTCGCCCAGCTCCCCGCAGGCCTCACTTTTCGCGAAGGCCCCATCAATTCCTGCCTCTGGCGCAAAGGCCCCCACCAGCTCGCCATCTACAACGCCCCCGTCCGCCGTGCCGATCTCCTCCTGCTCACCCATGCCCGCCGCGATCTCCTCATGGCCGCCACCCTCCAGGCGCCCCGCGTCGGCCCTGCCGCCAGTGCAGACCTCCTCGCCAACCCGCTCCCACAATGGCGCGAACTCCTCACCACCAAGCGCCTCCACGATTACGACAACCAGCTCACCCGCTGGCCCATCCAACCCACGCCTCTCTCCCAATCCGTCTCCGGCGGCGACACCGTCTCCTGGGCTGGCGAATCCCTCGAAGTTCTCGCCACCCCCGGCTACACCCGCGACGCCATCAGCTACGGCTTCACTCTCAATGGCCGCCGTATCCTCGCCACCGGCGCCCTCATCTACCAGGGCGGCCGCCTTCTCGATCTCTACAGCCTCCAGGACGCCATCCCCGCCCTCAAGGTCCGCGGCTACCATGGCTACGCCGCCCGTGCCGCCGACCTCATCGCCAGCCTCCGCCGCCTCCTTGCCTGGCAACCCGACGTCCTCATCCCCTCCCACGGTCCCCTCATCACCCAACCCGCCCGCGACATCCCCCGCCTCATCCAGTTCCTCGAAGACCTCTACGCCAACTACCTTGCCACCGACGCCTACCGCTGGTACTTCGGCTCGGAAAACTACCGCGCCCGCGCTGCCCGTGTCGTGCCCCAACCCACACCCGCTGCCCTCGCGCAAGCTTCACTCAACCCCCAACTCCCCCCCTGGCTCCGCGCCGTCAACAACTCCCGCCTCCTGCTCGCGCCCAACGGCGAAGCCATCCTCATCGATTGCGGCACCCGTCAGGCCCGCGATCAGGTCCGCGCCTGGCATCGCGATGGCCTATTCCGCAAGCTCACCGCCATCTACGTCACCCACTACCACGACGACCACACCGACTTCGTCCACGAAATGGCCACCGAGTTCCAGGCCGCCGTTTGGGCCAGCGATAACCAGGCCGCCATCCTCCGCGAGCCCCATCGTTTCTATCTCCCCTGCCTCACCCCCAATCCCATCCCCACCCTCAACCCGCTTGCCGACGGCCATACCTTCAATTGGAACGGTTTCACGCTGAGTTCCTTCCACTTCCCTGGCCAAACCCTCTACCACGGTGCCCTCCTCGTCCGTCCCCCCGGCGAGGACCCTGTCTTCTTCATCGGCGACTCCTTCACCCCCACCGGCATGGACGATTACTGCCTGCTCAATCGCAACCTCGTCGGCCACGAACAGGGCCTCGACTATTGCCTCCGCCTGCTCGATCTCTTCCCCGATGCCTGGCTCGTCAACCAGCACGTACCGCCCCTCTTCCGCTTCACCGCCGAGCAGCGCGACACTCTCCGCCGCCACCTCGCCCGCCGTCGCCACTTACTCACTGAACTCACCCCCCTTCCCGGCGCTAACTTCGCTGTGGACCACCAATGGTTCCGCTTGGACCCCTACGTCATCCACACCCAGTCCCGTCAGCCCATCAACATCGAAGCGGTCATCACCAACCATGCCTCCGCCTCCCACGACTTCACCGTCACCATCGCCAATCAATCCCGCACCCTGCGCATCGCCCCTGGCCAGGAAGCCCGCCTCCCCTTCCGGATTACCCCTCTCTCCACTCCCGTAATTACCGCCAGCCTTCGCTTCGCCAATTGGCGCTTCCCCCCTGCTGCCGAAGCTTTATTACAGTTTCAAAAATAACACCTGCTTCACGAGTCTTACGCGAGTTATGTAATTCTAAAGACTCTCATGCTGTATCTTCTGCTATTCCTGTTCTCCTCACTCGCTGCCGCCCAATGCTCCAACTCCCTGGCCACTGCCCTCGTCGTGCCCCCGCCCTTCATTCTTCCCCCGGCGCAAGTCGGTGTCGACTATCGCTTTCAATTCCAGGCCTCTAACGGCCAGGCACCCTATTACTTCTTCTCGCTCAATGGCGAACCCCTCCCCTCCGGCCTCACCTTGTCCATGGGCGGCGAACTGTCGGGCCGCCCCACCTTCGCCCGGCCCAACGAACTCCTTCGCATCATCGTTCGCGACAGCAGTTTCGACCGGTCGAACTATTGCGAATTCCGCCTCACCATCGTTCCCAACCAGCTCACCCTTGCCTCCACCACTCTCCCTCGCGCCACTGCCGGCCTCCCCTACTCCACCACTCTCGTCATCACGGGCGCTGTCGCCCCCGTGCGTCTCGAACTGCTCGGCGGCACTTACCCGCCCGGCATCCAGGGCTTCGCCAATGGCGTACTCAGCGGCACGCCCACCACTCCCGGCACTTACACCATGCGCTTTCGCGTTACGGATGCCAATAACAACACCGTCACCTCCGACGTCACCCTCACTGTCGATCCCCCCTCCCCGCAAACCGAAGTTCCTCCCTTGCCCGCCGGTGAAGTGGGCCTGCCCTACTCCGCCACCGTCCGCCTCAGTGGTAATCCCACCTTCCAGTTACTCTCTGGCCAGTTGCCTCCCGGTCTCGTCCTCTCCCCGGCGGGCCTCATCTCCGGCACGCCTTCCACCGCCGGCAATTTCCCCTTCACCCTCCGCGCCAGCACCCTCGGCGCCATTGCCGATCTCCCCCTTACCATCCGCATCGCTGCCTCCACCCAACCCTTCACTCTCCAGGCCTTACCCCTCACCCGCTTCCCCATCGGCCTGCCCGCCACCACCCGCCTCACTACCATCAGCGGACAGGCCCCCATCGCTTTCACTCTCCTCTCCGGCACGATTCCCGCGGGCCTTGCCTTCAGTTCCACAGGCGAACTCACTGGCACTCCGCGCGGTCTGCCGGGCGTCTATACCCAACGCTGGCTAGCCACCGATGCCACCGGCCGCCGCAGCGAACGCGACATCACCCTCACCATCGATGCCCCCCACGCCCTGCCTCCGGCTCTCGTCCGCCAGCCCTATTCCCAACGCGCCACCGGCCCGGGCCGCTTTTCCCTCGCCCCCGGCCACCGTCTCCCGCTCGGACTCACACTCAGCCCCGATGGCACTCTCGCCGGCACTCCCCTAGCCACCGGCGAGTTCACTTTCGCCCTTCGTCTTGAGTCCGACACCGCCCCCGCTGAACTCCGCTCTTACCGCCTCGACATCCCCGCCCAACCCCTCGACCTCGATCTCGACACCCTCGACCTTCCCGCCGCCGCCATCGGCCTGCCCTACCAGCACTCCTTCCTCACCCATCCCGCCGCCACCGCCATTCAGGTCTTTGAAGGCCCACTGCCACCTGGGCTTTCCCTCCAGGGCACGACTCTTTCCGGCACTCCCACCACCGCCGGCTTCTTCGATTTCGTCCTCGATCTCAACGCCCCTTCCCGCTCCGTGCGCCGCCGCTACACCCTCGCCGTTATTCCGCCCGGCCAGCCCCAAGTCGCCGCCGTCGTCAATGCCGCCAGCTACGCCGGCCCTGCCATTGCGCCCGGCCAGATCCTCACCCTCTTCGGCGCCCAGCTCGATCGCCTTATCTCGGCCAAACTCAACAACCGCGCCGCCCACATCCTCTACAGCACCCCCACGCAAACCGCCATCATTGCCCCTTACGCCCTCACCCCCGGCACCCCCGCCAAACTCACCCTCACGCGCGACCAGCAAGAAACCCTGCCCTACACCCTCCGCGTCATCCCCGCCCTGCCCGGCATCTTCACCCAGGACGGCAGCGGCCGCGGTCCCGCCGCTGCCCTCAATCAGGACGCCTCCTTCAACACCACCGAACAACCCGCCGCCCCCGGTTCCATCGTTGTCCTCTACGGCACGGGCCTTGGCCCCTTGCTCCAGCCACTCCCCGATGGCCAGCCCGCTTCCACCGCCACCCTTGCCCTTGCCTTCCAGTCCGGTCAGCTAACGGCCACCGTGGAGGGCCAATCGGCCACTATCCTCTATGCCGGTTCCGCTCCCGGCCTCATTGCCGGTGTCGATCAAATCAATCTCCAACTGCCGCCCAATCCTCCCGCCGGCCAGGTTCGCGTTCAAATCACCGCCGGTTCCCGCTCCACCCCCGAGTTCCGCATCCATGTGCGTGATTAACAAAACTCTATTTGACTTTACTGGCCGGGTTGGATAGTTGTCACTCTAACCATGTCGTCTACAATTCGCTCTCTGTCCCTCTTCCTGGTTCTCGCCTTTGCCTTAAGCGCGCAGGACACCCGCGGCAAAGTCCAGGGTCTAGTCTCTGACGCCACGGGCGCCATCGTCGCTGGTGCCAATGTCACCCTCACCAACGATGAGACCAATGTCGCCGTCCAGGCCAAAACATCGCCCAACGGTCAATATCTCTTCGACTTCGTCATCCCCGGCAATTACTCCATCAAAGTCGAACTCACCGGCTTCAAGGCCTTCCTCCAGAAAAACATCCTCGTGCAGGCTCGCGGCGACGTCACTGTCAACGCCACCCTCACCATCGGCAGCACCAATGAACAGATCACCGTCGAATCCGCTCCCGTCTCGGTCGAATTCAACACCTCCAGCATGGGCCTCACCATCAACACCAAGATGGCCAACAACCTCCCCATCATCCATCGCAACCCCTTCCTCCTCGTCAGTCTCAACCCCGCCACCGTCATCCGCTCCACCACTGAGCAGAGCCCCTTCCACCACTGGGCCGCTTCCCAGTTCGATGTCGGCGGCAACACCAATACCAAGAACGACATCATCCTCGATGGCGCCCCCTCCATGACCGCCCAGAAGTCCAGCTACACCCCGCCCATGGACGCCGTCCAGGAAGTCAACCTCCAGCAGAACGCCGTCGATGCCGAGTTCGGCCACTCCGCCGGCGGCGTCCTCAGCGTCCAGATGAAGTCCGGCACCAATGCCTTCCACGGCACCGCCTACTACCTCGGCCGCAACCCCGCCCTCAATGCCCTGGCTGACCGCACCACCGGCCGCGCCAATCTCACCCGCCAGCACACCTGGGGCGCTACCCTGGGCAATCCCATCAAGAAGAACAAGATCTTCAACTTCGCCAGCTACGAAGGCTGGCGCACCATCGAGCCTCGTACCGCCTTCAATACTCTCCCCACCGATGCCGAGCGCACCGGTGACTTCTCCCGCTCCCTCAACACCGCTGGCGCTCTCCGTACCATCTACGACCCCTTCACCACTCAGGTGGCCGGTAACGTCGTCACTCGTACGCCCTTCCCCAATAACGTCATTCCCGGCAGCCGTATTGACCCTGTGGCCCGCATCATCGTGGACGATGTCTGGCGTCCCAACAACCCCGGCACCGGTCCTACTGGCGTCAACAACTTCATCACCGGCTTCGCCAACCGCTTCCGCTATTGGAACTTCTCCGATCGCGTCGATTGGAACATCAATGACCGCCTGAAAGTGTTCGGCCGTTTCAATAAGTTCAAGACCTACACCGCCCAGGAAGATTACACGGGTTCTCGCGCGCAACCCCCCGATGGCTCCCAGCGCCACTCCACCTCCTTCTCCGGTGATGCTGTCTACACTCTGAGTCCCAACACTCTGTTCAACATCCGCGGCGCCTACAACTCCATCGTGGACAGCTTCGGTGTCCCCGAGGCCATGCTCAAGGCCGACGACCTCAAGCGCTTCTGGGGCAACAACACCTGGTATGCCCCTTACCTCGCCGAACTCCCCGATATCTACTATCCCGGCGTTACCGTCCAGGGCCCCACCAACACCACCCTTGGCCGTGGCGGCTACTGGTATCAGGAACCCACTTCCTGGAACATCGAAGCCAAAATGAGCAAGAACATTGGCAAGCACTACGTCAAAGTCGGCGGCGAGTTCCGGCGTGAACTCGTCGTGGCCTCCCGCCCCCGGCCCATGAACTTCGTCTTCAGCCGCGCCACCACTGCCAACACTTTCAACGCTCCCAACCTCAACCTCAGCGGCGATGCCTGGGCATCCATGCTCCTCGGCGTTCTCGAAGGCAACTCCTCCATTGGCTCCATCCCCATCCAGCGGCCCAACGTCGACTACAACGGCTTCTTCATTCAGGACGACTATAAGATCTCCAAGAAGCTCACTCTCAACCTCGGCCTGCGCTACGAGTACTTCACCGCCATGCGCGACCCCCAGCGCCGCCTCAGCCGCTTCCTCGATCTCACCAACCCCATTCCCGAGTTCCAGGGCGCCAACGCCCCCGTCATTCCCGCCGCCGCCGCCGCCCTGCGCACCGCCGCTCCGGTCTACAACGGCGCCTGGGTCTTCACCGATGACGAAAACCCCAACAGTTGGAAGGCCCCCAAAACTCTCCTGATGCCCCGCGTCGGCCTTGCCTACGCCCTCAATGACAAAACCGCCATCCGCATCGGCTGGGCCCGCTACATCGTTCCCGCCCCGCTCACCGATGGCCTCAACATCCTCGGCAGCGTCCCCTACCCGGGCTTTGACGCCACCTCCTCCACCATCGGCCTCATTCAGGGCGTCCCCCAGCAGCGACTCTCTGATCCCTTCCCCGGTGGCCTGGTTCCCGTCCGCGGCAAGAGCTTCGGCCGCTACACCGCTCTCGGCGATTCCGCCACCTGGTACCAGCAGGACTTCTCCCCTGGCGTCAACGATCGCATCAACGTCAGCGTCCAGCGCCAGCTCCCCGGCAAGATCCTCGCTGACATTACCTTCTTCATGAACCTTGGCCGCAGCGCTCCCTTCGCCTACGACCTCAATCAGGTCGACCCCCGCATCGGTTTCGCCGTCGGCAACGCCATCAATCAGGGTGTTCCCAATCCCTTCTTCAACGTCCTCCCGCAGGACAAGATGCCCGGCCAGTTGCGCACCCAGCGCAACGTCGCTGTCTCCCAACTCCTGCGTCCCTATCCCCAATACGGTTCACTGGTGGAAACTCTCCGCGGCGGCTTCGGCAACCGCTATCGCTCGCTGCAGATGCAGTTCCAGCGCCCCTTCGCCAATGGCTTCAACTTCACCATTGGCTACAACTACAACCGCGAGCAAAACGAGGAGTTCTACGACAACGTCGACAACTTCCTCCTTAACCCCACCTGGCAGCCCGCCACCAACGCCCGCCAGCGCATCACCGGCGCGGCTATCTACGAACTCCCCATCGGTCGTGGCCGCCGCTTCGGCGCCAACATGAACAAGGTCGTCGATGGCTTCCTCGGCGGCTGGAGCGTTTCCGGCCTCGTCACTGCCAATACCGGCATCTTCATCCGCCTGGGCTCGGTGGTGGTCGATGGTGACCCCACCATCAGCAACCCCACCCGCGATCGCTGGTTTGACACCAGCAAGGTCCGCATTCTGCCGGCCTTCACCCGCCGCACCAACCCTGTTCAGTTCCCGGGTCTGGTCGGTCCTGGCTTCTTCAATCTCGATACCACCCTCGCCAAGCAGTTCGATATCATTCCTGAAAAGGTGCGCTTCGAGCTGCGCGCCGAAAGCTACAACACCACCAACCACTTCACGGGTACTGTGGCTCCGGTCATTGATGTCAACTCACCCAACTTCGGTCGTGTCATCCAGCAGCGTCCCGGCGTCTTCGGCCGCCAGATTCAGTTTAGTGGCCGTATCGTCTTCTAGGCTGGTCTGGCTTCTCGCCACACCCCTGTTGTTTGCCCAATATACGGGCCAATCCACCTGCGCCGGCTGCCACCCGGCGCAGGCGGCGTCTCAGGCCGCCTCGGGACACGCGCGCGCCCTCTCCCCCGGTGGCGACAAGGGCGATTGGGCCTTCGGCTCCGGCACCCACGCCACCACCTGGGTCAGCCGTGCCACCCAGCCTGGCTACTATGTCGAACTCGGCCGCTCCTGGTTCCGCGCCACCAATCAGCTGGCCCTCACCCCGGGCCACACCAACCCGGACGGGGTCCTCTACCGTATCTTCGGCCCTGGCGCCCAGATCCTCCGCTGCTTCGGCTGCCACTCCACCGGCGTCCCCCGCGTTGATGCCAGTCACACCATCCACCCTGCCGAACCCGGCGTCCAATGCGAAGCCTGCCATGGCCCCGGCCAGGCGCATGCCCAGTCCGGCGGCGCCAAATACCGCATTGACAATCCCGCCCGCTTCCGCCCGGCCGCCATCAATGACCATTGCGGCGCTTGCCACCGCCAGCCCGGCGCGGCCACCAACTGGGCCGACCCCTGGAACGTCCGCCACCAGCCCATTTATCTCGCCGAAAGCCGCTGTTTCCTCGCCTCGCAGGACAAGCTCTCCTGCCTCACCTGTCACAACCCCCACGCCCCGCTGGCCCGCTCCGGCTACGACGCCACCTGCGCCCAATGCCACCCCGCACCTAAGCACAAGCTAGCCGTCAAAGGTTCCTGCACTTCCTGCCACATGCCCGCCGTCAAGCCCATTCCCGAACTCTCCTTCTCCAACCACTGGATCGGCATCTACACCCCCGGCCAGCCCCTCCGCCCCCGCCGCTAGCTTCGCCCTGCTACAGACAAAACTTGTAATCGCACAGCACGATATACTTGTAAACGCGCAGCAAAAAAGACTTGCAATCGCACGCCCATGCCCGCCCCATCGGAAAAACTCGCCGCCGCCTTGAGTGGCCTTCAGCGTCTGCAATCGCAGGGCCAGCATGTCTTCCCCTCCTCGCTCTTCTCTCGCTCCCGCCGCGAAATTCTGCTCCGTCATGGCTTCTTGCAGGAAGTCATTGCCGGTTGGCTCAT
>VFQU01001695.1_pt1 | contig 12163 bp, 7 predicted proteins | sample 3512311 | NCBI WGS metagenome assembly VFQU01 (sample SAMN10412377, study PRJNA504923) | tailings metagenome | isolation source: Relicate 3 Philex TSF3 active mining site | place: Philippines: Tuba, Benguet | collected 2017-08-29 | reverse complement strand
ACCAGATCTTCATCGAGCCCGAAGGGCTGGACACCCACGAGATCTATCCGAACGGCATCTCGACCTCGCTGCCGTTCGACGTGCAGCTGGCCCTGGTGCGATCGATCCGCGGTTTCGAGCATGCGCACATCACGCGACCGGGCTACGCGATCGAGTACGACTACTTCGATCCGCGCGGCTTGCGCCCGTCGCTGGAGACGCGCGCGATCGCCGGGCTCTACTTCGCCGGCCAGATCAACGGCACCACCGGTTACGAGGAGGCCGCAGCGCAGGGTCTGCTGGCCGGCCTCAACGCGGCCCGCGCGGCGCGCGGCGAGACCGCCTGGACGCCGCGTCGCGACGAGGCCTACATCGGCGTGCTGATCGACGACCTGACCACCCACGGCACGCTCGAGCCGTATCGCATGTTCACCTCGCGTGCGGAGTACCGGCTGCATCTGCGCGAGGACAACGCCGACCTGCGACTGACCGAGACCGGCCGCGCGCTCGGCTGCGTGACCGAGGCGCGCCATGCGGCGGTCTGCCGCAAGATCGAAGCGATCGAGCGCGAGCGCGCGCGGCTGGGCGCGCTGCGCGTCGCGCCCGCCGGTGCGCTCGCGGCGGCGGTCGAGGCCTCGCTCGGCGTCGCGGTATCGAAGGAAGGCCATGCGCTGGATCTGCTGCGCCGACCCGAGGTCGGCTACGCCGCGCTGGCGGCGGTGCCGGGTTTCGGCCCCGCGGTCGAGGACGCGGCGGTCGCCGAGCAGGTCGAGGTCGGCGTGAAGTACGCCGGCTATCTCGAGCGCCAGCGCGAGGAGATCGAGCGCAACCGCCGCCACGAGACGACGCCGATCCCGGACGGTTTCGACTACGACGCCGTACGCGGCCTCTCGGCCGAGGTGCAGCTCAAGCTCAAGCGCAGCCGGCCGGCGACGGTCGGCCAGGCCCAGCGCATCAGCGGCGTCACGCCGGCGGCGATCTCGCTGCTGCTGGTGCACCTCAAGCGCCACCGCCGCGTCGCCTGACCGCGCCGGCGCGGTCGCGCCCCGCGGCTTGCACGGCGGCTCCAAGCCTGCGATCGCCTCCGTCACGGCATCGTGCCTGCCGCATCGCGCGCGCGGCCGTTTCGCTGGTCGAACGCGCGGCCTCGCGATGGCCATCGCGGGCCCGGTGATGCAGGGCGGCGTCGACGCGGCCGTTTCGACGGCGGTGCCGCAACGGTCAGTTGCTAGAATGCCGCGGCGGGCCGCCATGGCGGCCCGTTGCATTTTTCAGCCAATCGGAATCATCGGACGCATGCTCAGTATCGAACACCGCATCGCGGCGGAAATCGCCGCCAAGCCGCAACAGGTCCAGGCCGCCGTCGCCCTGCTCGACGAAGGGGCGACCGTGCCGTTCATCGCGCGCTATCGCAAGGAGGTCACCGGCGGTCTGGACGACACGCAGCTGCGTCTGCTCGAGGAGCGGCTGGGCTATCTGCGCGAACTCGAGGACCGGCGTGCGGCGGTGATCGCGAGCATCGAAGAGCAGGGCAAGATGACCGACGCGCTCAGGTCCGACCTGCTCGGCGCCGACACCAAGGCGCGGCTGGAGGATCTGTACCTGCCGTACAAGCCCAAGCGCCGTACCAAGGCGCAGATCGCGCGCGAGGCCGGACTGGAGCCGCTGGCGCTGAGCCTGCGCGAGAACCCGGACCAGGAACCGGAGCGCGCCGCAGCCGCGTTCGTCGATGCCGAGCGCGGCGTGGCCGACATCAAGGCCGCGCTCGACGGCGCCCGCGCGATCCTGCTCGAGAGCTTCTCCGAAGATCCGGCGCTGATCGGCGCACTGCGCGAGTGGCTGAGCGCCAAGGCGCAGATCCGCGCGCGCGTCGTCGCCGGCAAGGAGAGCGAGGGCGCCAAGTTCCGCGACTACTTCGCGCATGCCGAGGCGATCGGCACGATTCCGTCGCATCGCCTGCTTGCGCTGTTCCGCGCGCGCAACGAAGGCATCCTCGATCTCGACCTGGCGCCGATGCCGACCAGCGCGCCGCGCGTCGGCGCGTCGGACGATCCGGCCGCCGCGCTCGAGGAGGCGATCGCGGCCGGCAACGCCGAGGCCGAGGGCCGCATCGCGGTGCACTTCGCGATCGCCGACCGCGGCCGCGCGGCCGACCGCTGGCTGCTCGAGACCGTGCGCCAGACCTGGCGCATCAAGCTGCACCTGCACCTGACGCTCGATCTGTTCGGCCGCGCGCGCGAAGCGGCCGAGGCCGAGGCGATCCGCGTGTTCGGCGACAACCTCAAGGACCTGATGATGGCCGCGCCGGCCGGTCCGAAGGTCGTGATGGGCCTGGACCCGGGCCTGCGCACCGGCGTCAAGGTCGCTATCGTCGACGGCACCGGCAAGCTGCTGGCGACCGCGACGATCTACCCGCACGAACCGAAGAAGCAGTGGGACGCGTCGATCGCGCAACTGGCCGCCCTGTCGCGCCAGCACGGCGTGGGCCTGATCGCGATCGGCAACGGTACCGCCTCGCGCGAGACCGATCGCCTGGCCGGCGAGCTGATCCGCAAGCATCCCGAACTCAAGCTCGGCAAGATCGTCGTCAGCGAGGCCGGCGCGTCGGTCTACTCCGCGTCGGAGCTGGCCGCGCGCGAGTTCCCGGAGCTCGACGTGTCGCTGCGCGGCGCCGTGTCGATCGCGCGGCGCCTGCAGGATCCGCTCGCCGAGCTGGTCAAGATCGATCCGAAGTCGATCGGCGTCGGCCAGTACCAGCACGATGTCAACCAGATCAAGCTGGCGCATGCGCTCGATGCGCGCGTCGAGGACTGCGTCAATGCCGTCGGCGTCGACGTCAACACCGCCTCGGCGCCGCTGCTGGCACGCGTGGCCGGTCTGTCGACCGCGGTCGCCGAGAACATCGTCAAGCATCGCGACGCGCACGGCCCGTTCCGGACGCGCAAGGCGTTGCTGAAGGTGCCGCGGCTCGGCGACAAGGCGTTCGAGCAGTGCGCCGGCTTTCTGCGGATTCCCGAGGGCGACGATCCGCTCGATGCGTCGGCCGTGCACCCGGAGGCCTATCCGGTCGTGCAGCGGATCATCGAGCGCTGCGGCCGCGAGGTCAAAGCGCTGATAGGCGACGGCGGCTTCCTGCGCTCGCTGAAGCCCGAGACGTTCACCGACGAGACCTTCGGCGTGCCCACCGTGCGCGACATCATCAAGGAGCTCGAGAAGCCCGGTCGCGATCCGCGTCCGGAGTTCAAGACCGCCGTGTTCGCCGAGGGCGTGGAGGACATCCGCGATCTGAAACCCGGCATGGTGCTCGAGGGTGTCGTCAGCAACGTGGCTGCGTTCGGCGCGTTCGTCGATCTGGGCGTCCACCAGGACGGCCTGATCCACGTCTCGGCCCTGTCGAACAAGTTCGTCAAGGATCCGCGCGAGGTCGTCAAGACCGGCGACATCGTCAAGGTCAAGGTGCTCGAGGTCGATCTGGCGCGCAAGCGGATCGGTCTGTCGATGCGGCTGGACGACCCGACCGGCCCGGCCGCTCCGCCGCCGCGCGGCGGCGAGACGCGCCGCCCCGACCGGCCGGCGCGCACCGGCGGACCGGCTGCGCGGCCGGCGCCGGCACCGCTCAACAGCGCGTTCGCCGATGCGTTCGCCAAGGCTCGCCAGCGCTGACCGGCACTGCGCCGCAGCCGGCCGGTGCGGCGCGCCGTCCGGGCCCGCCGTCGTGAGCCGGTCGTGACCGTGCTCGCGACGGCGCGGCTGCGTCTGCGCCGGCTCGTGCTCGACGACGCGCCGTTCGTCCACGAACTGGTCAATCAGCCCTCGTGGCTCGCCTACATCGGCGACAGGCAGGTGCGTTCGCTCGAGGACGCACGCGGGTATCTCACGACGGGCCCGCTGGCCTCCTATGCGCAGCACGGGTTCGGCCTGTACGCGGTCGAGCGTTCGCACGACGGCGTCGCGATCGGTCTGTGCGGCCTGCTCAAGCGCGAGCAGCTCGACGACGTCGACATCGGCTTCGCGCTGCTCGACCGCCACGGCGGTCACGGCTACGCGATCGAGGCGGCCGCCGCCGTGGTCGAGCATGCGCGGCACGCGATCGGGCTCGATCGGCTGGTCGCGATCGTCGCGCCGGACAATGCACGCTCGATCCGGCTGCTCGAGAAACTCGGGCTCGCGTTCGAACGGACGATCACGCTGCCGGGCCAGACCGCGTCGCTGCGACTGCACGCGCGCAACTGGACCGGTTGAACGCGCGGCCGCGCACCCAACGCCCGCTCAGCGGCCGTCCTCGTCTTCGTCGTCGATCGCGGTACGCGAACGACCGGCCGGAAACGCGATCACGCGGGCGCCGCCGACCGGAGGCGGCGAGCGTTTCCACAGCACCGGCACCTGGTCCGGACGCGGCAGCTCGAGCTCGTCGTCGCCGGGATCCTCGCTGGACTCCTCTTCCCAGCTGTAGCGCTTGCGCGGCGGCTCCGGGTCGCGGCGGCGCAGCACGATCGCGGCCAGCACGCCCATCGCCGCACCGGCCATGTGCGACTCGAACGAGATGTGTTCCTCGCGCGGCAGGATCGTCAGCAGCATGCCGCCGTAGAACAGGAAGACCGTCATCGCGATCACGATCGCCAGCCGGTCGCGGCGCAGCAGGCCGATCGTGAACAGGAAGAACATCAGGCCGTGCGTGAGGCCGCTGGCGCCGATGTGGCTCGAATCGCGTGCGAACAGCCAGACGCCGAGCCCCGAACCGAGCCAGATCGCCGGCAGTGCCCAGCGCGTCGCGAGCGGGTATGCATACAGCGCCAGACAGCTCAGCAGGCCGAGCGCCAGCGTATTGGACATCAGGTGTTCGAACGAGCCGTGCGCCAGCGGCGCCAGCGCGATCCCGATCAGTCCTTCGAAGCGGCGCGGCAGCACGCCGAAATCGCCCGGCGGCCAGCCGAGCAGCCAGCCGGCCAGCCAGACGATCCAGATGCCGGCGACGAGGATCAGGCTGCCGGCGATCGCATGGCGCAGGCGGATGCGATCGTTGGCAGCCGCGGTGCGGGTCGGATCCGGAACGGCGGGCGCGATATCCATCGCGCAGACGTGGGGACGGGCCGCCTCGCCGCAAGGGGCGCGGGGCCCGTCCGCGGCGTCAGGCGCCGTGCTGGCGGCGGCGTACCAGATGGCTCGCCACCATCGAGGTGCCGATGCACAGCGCGACGACCGCCAGTGACAGACCGACCGGGATCTTCCACACGTCGACGATCATCATCTTGATGCCGATGAAGACCAGCGTCGCCGCCAGGCCGTAATTGAGCAGGTGGAAGCGGTCGGCCATGCCGGCCAGCAGAAAGAACAGCGCACGCAGGCCGAGCACTGCGAACACGTTGGAGGTCAGCACGATGAACGGGTCTTCGGTGATCGCGAAGATCGCCGGGATCGAGTCGACCGCGAAGATCACGTCGGTGACCGCGATCAGCGCCATCACGACGAACATCGGCGTGAAATAGCGCACGCCGTTGTCGACGACGCTGAGCGCAGTGCCGTGATAGCGATCGGTCAGGCGCAGGCGGCTGCGCATCCAGCGCATCAGCGGATTGCTTTCGAAGTCCGCCTCCTCGTTCGGCGCGCGTGCCATCTTGATGCCGGTGTAGATCAGGAACACGCCGAACAGGTAGAGGATCCAGTGGAAGCGAGCGATCAGCGCCGCACCGACCAGGATCAGGATCGCGCGCAGCACGATCGCGCCGAGAATGCCGACCATCAGCGCGCGCTGCTGCAGTTCCGCGCTGACGCGAAAGCGCGTGAAGATCAGCAGGAACACGAAGATGTTGTCGATCGCCAGCGCCTTCTCGACGACGTAGCCGGTCAGGAACTCCAGCGCGATGTCGTTGGCGACGACGCGGCCGGACTGCTGGTCCAGCCACCACCACAGTCCGAGGTTGAACAGCAGCGCCAGGCCGATCCAGGCCACGCTCCACAGCGCCGCCTCGCGGAACGAGACCTTGTGCGATCCGCTGACCTTGAGAACCAGGAAATCGACGACGAGCGCGATCAGGACGATCGCGCCGAATACCGCCCAGAGTTCGACCGTACCGATCGTGTGCATTGCGATTGCGCTCCGATGTGCGTACCGAGAAAAGACAAAGGCCCCGTCGCCGGCAGCGCACGGGGCCTCGTTTTCTCGGGGCACACCTTCGCCGTCGTCACGGCGAAGGTCTCGCTCGCAGGTCCTTGGACCTGCCCACCGGGCCGGGATCGGAGTCGATCCGTGATGACGACCGTGGCGGCGGGAGCTACTCCCCTTCGTTGCGGCCGCGACTCTACACCAATCCCGGGCCGCCGTCTCAAGCCCCCGGTGCTGCGCCAGGGACGACGCCGTGCCGGGGCAGCGCTTATCATTTGCCGATGAACGCTCTTCCGAACGGGCCGCTGCCCCTCATTCAGCTCAAGACCGAACGCCGATCGAACCATCCCTGGATCTTCCAGAAGATGGTCGAGAAGCCCGTCGACCGGCCCCGGCCGGGCTCGATCGTCGACATCGTCGACCGCGAGGGCACGTTCGCCGGCCGCGGCTTCTACAACGGCCATTCGCGGATCGCCCTGCGCGTGCTGACCGCCGACCCGGACGAGGCCGTCGACGAGGCCTTCTTCGCGCGCAAGATCGCGCAGGCGGTCGCGCTGCGCCGCGACGTGCTCAAGCTCGACACCGTGACCGACGCCTACCGGCTGATCCATTCCGAAGGCGACGGGCTGTCCGGCCTGGTCGTGGACCGCTTCGCCGATACGCTGGTCATGGAGTACTTCTCGGCCGGCATGTTCAAGCAGCGCGACCTGCTGCGCCGCTGTCTGCTCGAGCATTTCCCCGGGGCGAACGTGTACGCGTTCGCCGAGGAGCACGTGCAGAAGCAGGAGAGCTTCGACTGCTCGACGCCGAGCACGCCCGAGCCCACCGTCATCCACGAGTACGGCGTCAAGTTCCACGCCGCGCCCGGTTCCAAGCACAAGACCGGCTTCTTTGCCGACCAGCGCGACAACCGCCGCCAGCTGGCCGATCTGTGCGCCGGCAAGCGCGTGCTGGATCTGTGCTGCAACTCCGGCGGTTTCGCGATCTACGCCAAGACGATCGGCCAGGCCGCCGACGTGGTCGGCGTGGACCTCGACGAGGACATCCTGGAGATCGCCGAACGCAATGCGCGCCTCAACAAGGCCAAGATCCGCTTCGTGCAGGCCGACATCTTTCCGTGGCTGCGCGAGCTGGCGGTCGGCCAGCGCGAGCGCTTCGACGTCGTCGTGCTCGATCCGGCCAAGATGACGCGCGACCGCGACCAGGTGATCCCGGCGCTCAAGAAGTATCTGGACATGAACAAGCTCGCGCTCGGCGCCGTCAAGCCCGGCGGCCTGCTGGTGACCTGCTCGTGCACCGGTCTGGTCAGCGAGGAGCAGTTCCTCGACATGCTGCGCCGCGCGGCGTTCTACGCGAACCGCACGGTCCAGGTGCTGCGCGTCAGCGGTGCCGGCGCCGATCACCCGTTCCTGGCACACGTGCCCGAGAGCCGCTATCTCAAGGCGGTGTTCTGTCGTGTCGAGTGAGCCGCATCTGGATTCGTCCGAAGACCGGGACGACGAGGAGGCGGTAGCCGCGGCACCGGGACCGCTGCGGATCGCACTCGAATCGGCCGATCCGGCCGCCGTCGCGGCACAACCCGACGTACTGGCGGTGATCGGTTTCGGCCCGATCGCACTGCCGGACGATCCGCGCTGCCTGCGCGTCGGCCTCGAGCCGGTCGGCGCCGCGCCGGTCGAAGTCTGGCGCACGAACGGTCCGGTCGAGACCGGGCAGGACCACGAGGTCCGCTGGGCCAGCGACGGCGACTACACGTTCTTCTCGATCGACATGCCCGAAGACGCCGAGGGTTCGATCGGCGCGGCCGCCGAGCGTGTCTACCGGCGGCTCGGCGAGTGGCTCGCGCAGCGGCCGCTGCACGTGCTGCGCCTGTGGAACTACTTCGATGCGATCAACGAGGGCGACGGCGACGCGGAGCGCTACCGGCGCTTCTGCACCGGCCGCGTCGCCGGCATGCAGGGCCTGTTCGGCGGCGACTACCCGGCCGCCACCGTGATCGGACGGCAGGACGGCGTACGCAGTCTGCAGGTCTACGGTCTGGCTGCGCGACGGGCCGGCCGCCCGGTCGAGAATCCGCGCCAGCTCAGCGCGTGGCGCTATCCGCGCGATTACGGTCCGACCGCGCCGCGCTTCGCGCGGGCGATGCGCACGCCGTCCGGGCAGATCCTGATCTCCGGTACGGCCGCGATCGTCGGCCACGCCTCGCGTCACCGCGACGACGTGTCCGCGCAGCTCGAGGAGACCCTGGCCAACCTCGACAGCGTCTGTGCGGCCGCCGGCGCGACCGCGCCGCTCGGCGATGGCAGTGTGCTCAAGGTCTACGTGCGCCGTGCGGCCGACGCCGCGCAGGTATCACAGGGCGTGCGCCGCCATCTGGCCGACCGCGGCGAGGCGCTGGTGCTGATCGGCGAGGTCTGCCGGCGCGAGCTGCTGGTCGAGATCGACGGCAGTCACGGCTGATCGTCGAGGCGGGTCGGCAGCGGCTCGCCGCGCTGGCGCAGCTGGGTCAGCGCACCCAATCCCGCATCGCCGGCCGGTACGAAGTCGGGGCCGAACCGGGACCGTGCGCGCAGGTGTTCGGTCAGCGCGAACCAGTCGTCGGCCACGCCGATGCGGGCCAGCATGCGGCCCGGCAGCAGGAATGCGGCGCTGTCTTCTCGCATTGCCTCGCCCGCGGCCGGATCGAACAGCAGCCACGGTACCGGCTGTCGCTCGGCCGCCAGCCCGTCGGCGAAGCCGAGCGTGCGGAACGTGATCGGCAGGCCCGGCAGATGGTCGCCGTAGAACAGCAGCAGCGTCCGCCGCTCGCGTGCGCGCAGCGCCTCGGCGAGCCGGCCGAGCGCGCGGTCGGCATTGTCCAGGTGATAGAGAAACGTGCGCAGCCGTCCGGCGCTGTCGGCCGGCAGCCGGTCCGGCACCTCGATCGCATCGCGCCGCGCCCGGTCCTCGAGCGGCCTGCGCGCATCGTAGGGACCATGCAGTTCCATGCTGATCGCGAACACGAGCTGCGGCGGCCCGTCGTCGGACAGGCGCTCGACGATGCGCTCGACCAGGGCGTCATCGCTGACGAAATAGCCTTCGCGCGCGACATCGGCGAAATGCGCCTCGCTTTCGAACGTCTCGAAGCCGAGCTGTTTCAGCGCGGCGGCGCGGTTCCAGAACGCGGGATCGTTCGGATGCAGCGCGAGACTGCGGTAACCGTATCCGGTCAGCACCGAGACCAGGCCCGGCAGCGCGCGGTCGACGAGCCGGAAATACGGATACTCGGTGCGCGGGAAGTAGCGCATCGCCAGGCCGGTCAGCACCTCGAACTCGGTGCGGATCGTGCCGCCGCCGAATGCCGGCACCCACAGCTCGCCGTGCAGCGACTCCCGTGCGAGCGCACGGTAGTTCGGCAGGAAATCGCGATCGTCCAGCCCGTTGAGGCGCGACGGATCGAAGAACGATTCGCTCTGCAGGATGACGATGTCCGGCAGTGTCGCCGGCATCGCGGTCCGCGACCACTCGGCGAGGTCCAGCTGCGCGAGCAGGTCCGACGCCGCGGCACGGTCCGGCACCGCGGCAGGTTCGGCATAGCGCCAGCGGAACTGCAGCAGGCCTGAGACCAGGCCGGTGCTCGCGACGGTCTCGCGCGGCGACCACGGCACGAAGCGCGCGTCCTCACGGGCATACAGGCTGCGCCACGGCGCGACGCCGCTGAACAGCGTGACCGCCAGCGTCAGCGCGATCACCAGATGCAATGCGCGCAGGCGCCGTCCCGAGCGCTGCTGCGCGGGCTCCCATGCCGCCAGCGCGACCGTGACGAGGCCCAGGCCCGCCAGGCGCAGCCAGTCGGCCGGCGAATCGGGCAGATAATGCAGCAGCAGACCCGCGCTCGCCCGCGGCGTGCCGAGCATGACGAAATCGGCCGGCAGCAGCGGCGTTTCCAGATGCGCCAGCTTCAGGGCGTTGATGCCGTAGAGCGCCGCGAGCAGCAGCAGGGCGAACCAGAACGACAGCAGCGGACGCCGCGTCAGCGACCAGAGCACCATGCCCAGCAGGGCCGCCGGCAGCGCATTCAGCAGCCGCAGCGGCCAGGGCGTCGACGTTTCGGCGGCCTGGAACGCCGGATCGAGCATGCCGACCGCCGATGCCAGCAAGGCGGTCGCCAGCAGCAGGTATGCGATGTCGCCGGACCAGGCGCGCGCATATCGCACGCGCGTTCGATCCCGTTCGCCTCGTCGCATCGCGGCGCTGCGCCTCCCCTTGCGAGCACCGGTACGCTGCCGGCGCTTCGTATCGACGGCCGGTGCGCACGAGTCTGGGCGCGTCCGGAAGATGAACGACGGAGTATGTTGCGACGCGACGTGGCAAATGTTGGCAAATCGTTAGAATCGACCGCGATTCACCGAAAACACCTCGTGGGGAGGGAGAGCCCGCTACAGTCGCCTCGGCGCTATAGCGGGCTTTTTTCTGTCTGCCTCTATACGTTCTGTACGCGGTACGACGGCGCTTGGACTCCTGCTTCTTATCGACTTTCCTGACCTTCTCGGTCGCCCCGGCACGCCGCCCCCCCTCGCTGCGCTCGGGACACGGGGCAGCTCTGCGGCCTGGTCGAGCTGCGATGCCCGGCTCGCTCTGGGCACACGCCGTCGAAGGCCGAAAGCGAATGCAGGAGCGAAAGCAGTCGATGCGGACCAGATCGGCCGATCCCCGCAGATCGGTGAAGACTCCTGTTTCTTGCGCGGACCGCAGCGGTGAGCGCCAACCGATGTGACGCGGCGCGGCTGCGCCGGCCGGGCTCAGGGTGCCTGCGCTTCGTTCGACTCGACGACCGGTTCGACGACCAGCGCCTCGTCGAGCAGCGACCGCAGCTCGCCACGCAGCTGCAGACGCGCCAGCGCGAGCAGGCCGTCGTATTCGGCCTCGGCCAATTCGCGGTCGTCCAGATCGATCTGTGAGCGCAGCGTGTCGATGACCGCGAAGTACGGGTCGTCACGGACGCCGGCGGCGTCGAGCAGCAGGGCCGGCAGCAGCCAGCTGCGCGTATTGAACCGCTGCGGCCGCGGCCGTGCGCTGTCGTAGAGCAGCCACGGCACGGTCTGCTGCTGCGCGTCGCGCTCGTCGTCGAAGCCGAGCTGGTGATAGACCGGCGGCAGCGCCGGCAGGTGGTCGCCGTAGAACAGCACCAGGGTCCGGCGCTTGCGCTGTTTGAGCGAGTCGACGAGACGGCCGAGTTCGCGATCGGCGTCTTCGAGCAGGTACAGATAGTTGCCGAACCAGTAGCGGCCGCCCTCGTCGAGGCGCTCGGGCATCGACAGCCGCGCCAGTCGCTCGGCATCCAGGCCAGGGCGCCAGTCGAACGGGCCGTGGTTTTCCATGCTGATCGCGAACACGAACTGCGGCCGCTCGTCGGCGTCGAGCTCGGCCAGGATGCGGTCGGTCAGTGCGGCATCGGACGTGAACAGGCCGACGATGTCGTCCTTCGAGAACGCGCCGACGTCGATGAAGCGCTCGAAGCCGAGTGCCGGATAGGCCTTGCTGCGGTTCCAGAACGCCGCGGAGTTCGGATGGATCGCGGTGGTCCCATAGCCTTGCCGCGCGAGGATCGAAGGCAGGCCCGGCAGGTCGTGACGGTGCAGCTCCAGCCATGGGTACTGCAGGCCGCCCAGCGTGTCGAGCGGAACGCCGGTCAGCACCTCGAACTCGGTGCGGATGGTACCGCCGCCGAACGTCGGCACGGTCATCTCGCCGGCTTTGGCGCGCTTGCGCAGCCGGTGGTACTCGCGCAGGAACTGCCCGCTCGGCACGTCGCGCAGGCGTGAGGGGTCGAACAGCGACTCGCTCTGCAGCACGACGATGTCCGGCGCACCCTCGGCCGGCAGTGCGGCCAGGCGCGCGCGCAACGCCGCGCCGTGGCCCTGCAGCAAGCTCAGCGCCGCGTCGCGGTCGGCGCGCGGCACGTCGCCGCCGCCGAGCTCCCAGTGATACATCAGCAAGGCGCCGATCAGGCCGACGTGAGTCGTGCTTTCGGCCAGTGCCCAGGGCTCGAAGCCGAGCCGGCGCGCGTCGAAGACGCGTTTCCACGGTGCGCTGCCGGCG
>VFQU01001694.1_pt1 | contig 12164 bp, 9 predicted proteins | sample 3512311 | NCBI WGS metagenome assembly VFQU01 (sample SAMN10412377, study PRJNA504923) | tailings metagenome | isolation source: Relicate 3 Philex TSF3 active mining site | place: Philippines: Tuba, Benguet | collected 2017-08-29 | reverse complement strand
CCGACGGCGCCATGTACGTCGGCGCCGGCGACGCCGGGGAGGGCTGGCGGGCGCAGTCGCCCACGAGCCCCAACGGCAAGATCCTGCGCGTCGGCCCCGGCCAGTTCCGCGGCGGCGTGGTCGCCCCGACGTTCTACGCCACCGGCGTGCGCAACCCCCAGGGCTTCGCGTGGCAGCCCGGCTCCGGCCGCTTCTTCTCGACCGAGCACGGCCCCAGCGGCTTCGACGGCGCCAGCGGCGACGACGAGCTCGACGTGATCGTCCCCGGCGGCAACTACGGCTGGCCGAACGTCCGCGGCCTCGACCACGGCGCGTACGTCGCCCCCGTCCACGTCTGGTCGACCACCATCGCGCCGTCCGGCATCTCCTTCGTCACCCTCCCCGGGTCGACCTGGACCGGCAAGGCCCTCGTCGCCGGCCTCCGGGGCAAGGTGCTGCGGCTCCTCACCTTCGACGGCGCACGCGTCACCAGCGACCAGCCCCTCCTGCTCAACACCTACGGTCGCCTGCGCGCCGTCACCGAGGCGCCCGACGGCTCCATCTGGGTGACGACCAGCAACCGCGACGGCCGCGGCTCGCCCGTCGCCGCCGACGACCGCATCATCCGCATCGTGCCGCCCGCCGGCGTCAGCCCCGCCCCCGCGACGCCCCCCGCCATCGGCGACCCCGACGGCGACGTCGCCCCCGACCCCTCCGCCGCACCGGACCCCGGCTCCGAGGAGACCCCGACCCCGCGGAGCCTGCCGCGCGGCGGCGAGCCGGGTGGCACGGCGATCCGCCGCCTCGTGTCCCCCGACACGGCCCGCGTCGGCGACGCGGTCCGCGTGACCGTCCGTTTCTCGGCGGTCCCCACCGGCCGCGTCGCGCTGCAGCGCCGCCTCGCCGGACGCTGGACGAACGTCCGGGTCGCCTCGGCCCGCTCGACCGTCCGCTTCGCCTTCCGTCCCGAGCGCGCCGGACGTCAGACGCTGCGGCTGCGCTACCGGGTCGGCTCCCGCCTGGTCAACCGCCCGATGGCGCTGACGGTGCGGGCGTAGCGACCCGCCGGCCCCCCGCTCAGGCGGGGGGCCAGCGCTCGTGCTCGGGTCGCCGCCCCGTGGCGTAGACCTTGGAGGCGGTGCCGCCGACCGCCAGGTACGGCGCGATCGCCGGGCGCCGCCAGTGCTCGTAGGCGCGGCACGCGCCGTCGGGGTCGCCGGGGTGCGCCGCGATCGCGATCGCGAGGGCCTGGGCGTCGCCCATGCCGAGGCCGGACCCGATCCCCACCTCGGGGTTCATGGCGTGCAGTGCCTCGCCGACCAGCGCGACCCCCGGCCGCCACCACTCCTCGCACCGCACCTCGGTGACCTCGCGGTACCCGAGCTGGTCGACCGACGTCAGCGCCGCGAGCGGCGCCTCCGCGGCGGGCAGCAGGCGCACGAACGCCTCCCGGAACGCGTCGAGGCCCGGCGCGAGCGCCTCCTCGGCACCTCCCGCGGGGCGGTCGATCTGCCAGCCGCCGGCGCTCCCGTCCGCCCAGTTGAGCACCGTGAGCTGACGCCCGTCCGAGAGGAACGCGATCGAGAACGGCTCGGGGCCGGGGACCGGGCTCCGGAACGAGACGAACGCGGTGTCGGCCACCCGGAGGTCCGCGGGGATGCCCGCCAGCTCGCGGACGCGCGACCCGGTGCCGTCCGCGCCGACGACGAGGTCGGCGGGCAGGTCGTGCGCGCCCCCGCCGGTGCGCACCCGCGCCCCGACGACGCGGTCGCCGTCGCGCAGCAGGTCGACGAGCTCGTGCTCCCACAGGATCTCGAGGCCGTCGCGCAGCTCCTCGACGACCGTCTGGCGGGGGACGGAGATCGCGACCGGCCGCCCGCCGCGCAGCGGCGGCACGTCGATGCCGGCGGCCCGGACCCGGTCGAGCACGCCGATCTCCTCCAGGGCGTCGTACGCCTGGAACGGCAGCATGATCGGACCGGGGATCCGCCGGTCCGCGGGCGCCCTCTCGATGACCGCCGCCGAGCCGCCCCGCTGGACGATGCCCCGGGCCAGCACCAGCCCCGCCATCCCACCGCCCGCGATCACGACCCTCATGGCGTCCCCCCTCGTGGTCTCCCGGTCACGACGCTAGCGCGGCCAGGGCACGCCGCGCCGGGCCGATGGCGCGCGCATGGCGGGACATGGCGTCCCACGGGTCGCCCGTCCGCTCGAGCCGCGCGGCGACCGCGTGGACGTCGAACGCCTGCGGGCCGATCGCCGGGTCGGCCGCCTCGTCCCAGGTGAGCGGCGTCGCGACGGGCGCCCCCGGCAGGGGGCGCACCGCGTACGGGGCGACGGCGTGCTGCGCGTAGCGGTTGCGGGCGACGTCGACGTAGATCCGGTCGCCGCGCTTGTCCCGCATGAACTCGGCCGTCAGGGTGCCGGGGCTGCGCGCCACGAGGGCCGCGGCCACCTCCCGCGAGAACGCGTGCACCTCGTCGTGGGCGGCCGACCGGCGGAGCGGGGCGACGACGTGCATCCCCCTCGAGCCCGTCGTCATCACGTACGGCGTCATCCCGATGTCGCGCAGCAACGCCCCCAGGTCGAGGGCCGCCGCCCGGACCTCCTCGAACCGCGTCGTGGTGGGGTCGAGGTCGAACACGAGGCGGTCGGGCACGTCGAGGCGGTCGGCGCGGCTGGTGCCGACGTGGGGTGTGACGACGTTCTGGCCGGCGAGGTACACGAGCGCCGCCGTGTCCTGCGCGAGCACCTGGCGGAGCGTGCCGCCCTCGCGGCGCGGCACCTCGACGGTGGCGATCCAGTCGGGGAAGTGCCGGGGGACGTTCTTCAGGAAGAACCCCCCCTCCCCGACGCCCTTCGGGAAGCTCTGCAGCGCGAGCGGCCGGTCGCGGACGTGGGGGACCATCACCGGGCCGACGGTCGCGTAGTGCCGCGCCAGGTCCTCCTTCGTGAGGCCCGGGTCGGGGAACACGACCCGGTCGGCGTGGCTGATGCGGATGCGCCGGCGCCCGGCGCGGATGCTGACGTCGCTCATTCGCGCACCACCTCCCGGGGGTCCTTGTCGTCGCGCAGGCCGAGGAAGCGGGGGTGGCGCAGGCGGCCGTCGCGGGTCCACTCCGTGAAGCCCACCTCGGCCACGAGGCGCGGCTCGACCCAGGTCGCGTCCCGGAGACGCGGCGCATCCGCGAACGGGGGGTCGTCGCGGCGCAGGGGGCCGAGGCGCGCGGCGAGGTCGCCGAGGGTGGCGCGCGTGAACCCGGTGCCGACGCGCCCGGCGTACCGCAGCGCGCCGTCGTCGTAGTGGCCGACGAGCAGCGCCCCCAGGTCGGTGCGGCCGCCGCGGGGCGCCGTGAACCCGCCGACGACGAGCTCCTGGCGGGCGTCGCACTTGAACTTCAGCCAGTCCGGCGACCGCCCGTGGGTGTACGGCGCGTCGGCGCGCTTGGCGATCAGGCCCTCCCAGCCCGCACGGCACGCCCGCGCGTAGAGCTCCTCCCCGTCCCGGTTGCGGTGCGGCGTGAACCGGACGGGCCCCCCGAAGCGGACCGCCCGGCGCAGCACGCCCTTGCGGGCCCGCAGGGGCAGGGCGGTGACGTCGTGGCCCGCGACGTGGAGCACGTCGAACAGGTACAGCACCACCCCCCGGCCGCCGCCCTGCAGCGCGCCGAAGCTCGTGCGGCCGCCCGCGAACGCGACGACCTCGCCGTCGAGCACGAAGTCGCCCTCCGGCCCGGCGTCGCCGACGTGCCCCGCCAGCCCGGGGAAGCGCCGCTCCAGCGGCAGGTGGTTGCGCGAGAGGAGGCGCACGCCGTCCCCGTCGCGGATGGCGATGCAGCGGATGCCGTCGAGCTTGCGCTCGAACACCCAGGCCGGGTCGGAGAACCGGCGGTCGGTGCGGACCGCCGCCATCACCTCGACCCGCGCCGGGACGGGCGCCGGGCGCAGCAGCGCCCGCTCGGGGTCGGACAGGGCGGCGAGCGGATCCATGGTCCCTGGTTCCCGGGTCGGGGCGTCCCCGATCCCCGGCGGGGCGGAGGGGATGCCGTGTCGGGGTCTGCGCGTGCAGTATTGCGGCGCATGCCGCGCCGCACACCGCTCACCGTCGTCCTGCTCGTCCTCGCCGGTCTCGTCGCGACGGCCGGCCTGGTGGCCGGCTACCTGCGGGTGCAGGTGCTCAGCCCCGACACGTTCGCGCAGCGTGCCGCGGACGGCGTGCAGGCCCCCGCGGTGCGCGACGCCCTCGCCCGGTCGATCACGCGCGACGTGATCGAGCGGGCCGAGCCCGACGTGATCGTCGCCCGCCCGCTCATCGAGAGCGTCGTCGCCGGGGTGGTGGGGAGCTCGTCGTTCCGTCCGCTCGTGACCCGCGCCGCCGCCGAGCTCTACGGGGTGGTTGCCACGACCGGCGGCTCGGACCTGGTGCTCGGGCTCTCCGACGCCTCCGTGGTGGCCGTGGAGGCGCTGCGGCGCCTGCAACCGGAGCTGGCCGCCCAGCTCCCCGCGGAGGCGGAGGACGCGGCGGCGGAGCTCGGCGAGCAGCGGTTCGCGGTGGACCTCGTCGACCAGGCCGCGACGGTGCGCCGCCTCGGGGTGGTGCTGCCGGTGCTGGTGGTGCTGCTCGTCGCCGGCGCCCTCGCGGTGGCGCCCCAGCGCCGCCGGGCGGCGGGCTGGGCCGGCGGGACCCTCGTCGCCGCGGGGCTGGCGGTGACCGTCGCCCTGCCGGTGGCGCGGGCGGTGGCGGTGGCCCGCGCCGGCGACGCCGACGTGGTCGCCGCGATCTGGGACGCGTTCCTCGCCGACCTCGGCCGCTGGGCGTTGTGGCTCGTCGCCGCCGGCATCGTGATCTGGCTCGCGGCGCTCGGGCGCCTGCAGCCCGCCGCCGTCGCCGACGGCGGGCGCCGCCTGCTGGGGTGGGCGACCGCCCCGCCCCGCCGGGGGTGGGAGTCGGCGGCCCGCGGCGCCGTGCTGCTCGCCGTCGCCCTGCTGCTCGTGTTCGAGTGGCGTTCCCTGCTCGCCGTCGTCGTCGTCGGGGGCGCGGTGCTCGTCGGGATGCAGGGCCTGTCGCTGCTGCTCGGGGCCCTCGGCCCGCGCCGGGGCGAGGCGCCGGTGTCCGACCGGCCCGTCCCCCTCGGCGAGCGCGTCCGCGACCTCGCGCCCGCCGGGCTGGTCGCCCTGCTCGTCGCCGGCGTCGCGATCGGCGGGGCGGTCGCCGCCCTCGGCGGCTCCGAGGCGTACGGCCCGCAGGCGGTGTCGGAGTGCAACGGCCACGACGAGCTCTGCGAACGGCGCATCACGGAGGTCGCGTTCCCGGCGACGCACAACTCGATGTCCGCCGCCGAGGAGCCGGGGTGGTTCTTCGCGGAGCAGACCGGCGGCATCCCCGCGCAGCTCGACGCGGGCGTGCGGTCGCTGCTCATCGACACCTGGTACGGGTCCCCCGGCGACCGCGGCGTCGTGACGGACTTCTGGCGCAGCGGCATCGACCGCGCGGAGCTCGAGGCGGAGTACGGCCGCGACACCGTCGCCGCCGTCGAGCGCCTCCGGGGCCGGCTCGGCTTCGCGGAGGGCGACGGGGAGTCCGAGGTCTACCTCTGCCACGTCGCGTGCGAGGCGGGCGCCACGCCCTTCGACACGACGCTCGGCGAGATCCGGGGGTTCCTGGAGCGCAACCCCGGCGAGGTGCTGCTGCTCGTGATCCAGGACCAGGTGTCGCCGCAGGACACGCGCCGCGCGTTCGTGCGCGCCGGGATGCGGGACCTGCTGCTGACCCCGCCCGCCCCGGGTGAGCCGTGGCCGACCCTCGGGGAGATGATCGCCACCGGCGAGCGGATCCTCGTGATGACCGAGAACGAGACGTCCCCCGACATCCCCTGGCTCGTCCCGGCGTTCGAGGTGATGGAGGAGACGCCCTACGAGTTCGCCCGGCCCGCGGAGATGAACTGCGACCCCAACCGGGGCGGCACCGGCAAGCCGTTCTTCCAGCTGAACCACTGGCTCGAGCAGGTCGTGCCGTCGCCGTCCGCCGCGGCACGGGTCAACGCCCGCGGCTTCCTGCTCGACCGGGCGCGGCGCTGCGAGCGGCAGCGCGACCACATCCCGAACGTCGTCGCCGTGGACTTCTACGCGTCCGGCGACCTCATGGGGGCGGTCGACGCGATCAACGGGGTGCGGTCGCCCGCGCGGTGACCCGGGGACGAGGGCCCCGCGCGGAGCGTTCCGCACGGGGCCGCCGGGGCCGGCCTCACGGGCCCCCGCCGCGACGTCACCGCCGCGTCGCGATCGCCTCGGTGTAGGCGGCGTCGACGGCGATGGCGCCGCCGCCGAGCCGGTCCGCGTCACGGGCGAGCGCGGCCAGGTCGGCGCGCAGGGCCTCGCCCCCGTCGCCGAGGGCCCGGTACGCCGCGGCCGTCGGGCCGTACCAGCGGACGAAGACGTCGGCGAACTCGTCCGCGGAGGCGAAGCGGAACGTGAACGTCCGCGGGACGACCCGCAGGGAGGTGACGCCGTCGCCGAACAGGGTGCGCAGGTGGGCCTCGGTGCCCCACAGCATCGGCGGCCGCAGCCCGGCGGGCGGCGGCACGTGCGCGGCGACGACGCGGAACAGGTCGCCGATGAAGCCCTCCGGCGTCCAGCTCGCGAGCGCGATGGTGCCGCCGGGGCGGCAGACGCGCAGCAGCTCGGCGGCGGCGCGCTCGTGGTCGGGGGCGAACATGCAGCCGAACACCGACGTGACCGCGTCAAACGCGGCGTCGGGGAAGGGGAGGTCCTCGGCGTCGCCGTCCCGCAGGTCGACGTCGAGGCCCTCGGCCGCCGCCCGCTCGCGGCCCCGGGCGACGAGCGACGGGACGTAGTCGACGCCGACCGACGTGCACCCGAGGCGGGCGGCGGCGATCGCGGCGTTGCCGCTGCCGGTCGCGACGTCGAGGACACGCCATCCGGCGTGCAGGTCGGCCGTGTCGCAGAGGCGCTCGGCGGTGAGGGCGATCCGCGCCGCGACGACGTGGAAGTCGCCGGTCGACCACGCGGCCTGCTGGCGGGTCTTGACGGCGGCGAGGTCGGGGGCGGGGGCGGTCTGGGTGGGGGTCATCTCGGCTCTCCTCGGTGTGTCGCCGGGCACCGCGCCACGGCGTGCGCCGACGCTACGAGCGCCCGCCGGACGCGCCATCGGTGACCGGTGCCCATCTTCGTCCGGGGCGGTGCCCATCCCCCGGGCGACGCGTGCCCCCGGCGACTCCAGATCGCACGCCGCGGGGCCGATGGAGCGGGCGGATGCCCTCACTGCCGCCCTCCCTGCTCGACCTGATCGCCGCCAGCACCGGCCGGGCGCCCCGGATGCAGACGCGACGCGCCCTCGTCACCGCGAGCCACGAGCTGGAGGACCGCTACGGGGTGCAGCGCGGCGTCACGCCCCTGCTGTTCGGCGGGTTCCAGCGCATGCGCTTCTTCGACCACGACCGGGTGCGGTGGCGTCACTTCGCGCGCGGGGCGGCGATGACCGTCGTCGCCGTCGGCGCCGACGGTCCCCCGCGGAGCGAACCCGGTGACCCGGTGATCCTGCACGTGGGACGCGACGACCCGTTCTGGCGCGACTGGCTCTGCCTCGCGTACGCGGGCCCCGAGGGGTCGGGGGTCCTGATTGCCCGCGACGTCGAGGGGGATCCCGACGAGCCCCTCTCCGAGCGCCGCAGCGTGGGCCTGGTGTCGCACGATCCGCGGGTCGCCCACGCCGCGGCCGTCTGGACGGGCGCCTACCTCGCCGGTCACGACCCCGCCCTCGGCGCACGCTGGCGGGCGGCGCTCGATGCGGCGCCGCCGCTGCCGCGCCGCCGCGCCCGCCGGCGCGCGGCGGGCGCCATCGGCAGCTAGGCGGGAGGCAGGACGCCCCCGACCGGGGGGGTGCGGACCCCGCGCGCGGGGGATGGCCCACGGACGCGGGCCGGTACCGTCGACGCATGAGGACCGCCGCCGCCCTGTCCGCGCTCGCCCTGCTCCTGCTGGTCGCCGGGCTCGCGACGGCCGTGCCGCGGACGGGCGGGGTGGACGACCCGCAGGACAGCCGCCCGCCGTTCGAGGGCACGGAGTTCGCCGACGCGTCCCGCGTCACGGTCTCCTACGAGCCCGACGACGGCACGCTGATCGCGACGCTCGCCCTGGTGGCCCCGCTCGGCACGACGGCGTCGCCCGGCGCCAGCACGTTCGTCGACCTGACCTTCGGCGTCGGCGCCACCGGCCCCGGCGGTGTGTGCGCCGTCCCCGACCCGGCGGGGGAGGGACGCGCCGGCGACCTCCGCGTCGCGGCGACCATCGACAGCAACGGCCCCCCCGGCGCCATCACGGACCTCTTCCGCACGACGGTCCAGGTCGTCGGCGGCCCGCAGGTCGTCGGGGCGTCCGGCGCCATCAGCGCCGACCGCCGCGTCATCACCTGGACCGTCGCGCCCGACCCGGCGCTCGCCGGCCGCGACCTCGACTGCGTCGGCGACGTCGCCATGCCGTACTCGTTCTCCGACTCCGACGCGATCGCCGGCTTCCCGCTGACGACCCCCACCGGGCCGGTGACGCCGCCGCCGGCACCGGCACCGCCCGCCGCCGTCACGCGGGGCCTGCTGCTCGCGCGCTGAGGGGTCCCGCCCGGCCGTCGCGGCCGGGGGTTTTCCCGCAGGACCGGTCCGGGGCGACGCGGCGGACGCGGGCCCACGCCGCCCGTAGCGTCGCCGGCGACGCGTGCCTCGCCGCCGACGCCCCACCCCCGGACCCGGGCGGGCCGGCCGCGAGCGCCACGCCCATCGGATCGCGAGGAGTGGACCACATGGACGACGCCCGGATGCGCAAGGCCTTCTGGATCGGCGGTCTCGTCGCGGGGGCCCTGCTGATCGTCCTCGGGGCGATCTGGATCTGGCAGGGGGCATCGGCCCGCAGCGAGGTGCACGACACGATCAGCCGCGAGCAGATCGTCGGCACACCCGACATGAGCCCGGCGACCTTCGAGGGCGACATCGAGGGCGTCGACATCCCGACGTGCGACGTCGCCGACGAGGAGATCACGACCGGCGCCGAGGCGCGGTGCTTCGCCGACTGGATGCGCGTCCACGCGCTCGAGGGGACGGGCGGCAAGACGTTCGCCGAGATGGGCCGCTTCCTCGACGCCGAGGGCAACGACGTGTTCAACGAGTCCGAGGCGGCGACCGACCCGAAGACCGGTCAGCCCGTCACGAACCCGGCGCGCGACCTGTGGGTGACCCAGCGGGCGCTCGCGACCGGCCTGGAGCTGGCCTTCGTCGGCGAGCAGATCTCGCTCTTCTCGCTCGCGACGGGCATCGTCTTCCTCGTCATCGGCATCGGCCTCATCGTGATGCTGACCGTCGGCGGCGTGCTCCGCACCCGCGCCGCCCCGGACGCCGCGGCGCCCACCGCGCCGCCGGCCGCCTGACCGTGGCGACCGTGGCGGACGTGGTCGATGTCGAGCTGCGCGACGGCTCGACCGCCCGCGTCCGCCCGGTGCGCCCCGACGACCTCGCGGCGCTGACGGCCTTCCTGGAGCGGCTGTCGCCCGGCGCGCTGCGCAACCGGTTCTTCGGCAGGGTCGACCCGGCACGCGCCGCACGCGAGATGGCGCTCGGCGGCGGCCCCGGCGACCACGCCCTCGTCGTGCTGAGCGGGGTCCCCGAGCGCATCGTCGGGCACGCCCAGTACGTCCGCGAGCCCGGCGGCCGGGTGGCCGAGGTCGCCTTCACGGTGGCCGACGACTTCCAGGGCCGGGGACTCGGGACCCTGCTGCTCGCCCACCTCGCCGAGCACGCGCACGCCGCCGGCGTCGAGCTGCTCGACGCGGAGGTGATGTCCGAGAACCACCGGATGATCGACATGTTCCGCGCGAGCGGCTTCCCGGTGCTGCTGCGCAGCGACCGCGGCACCCACTTCGTGCGGTTCCCGTCGTCGCCGTCGCCCACCGCGGCCGCCGCCTTCGAGGACCGCCAGCGGACCGCCGCCGCGGCGATGGTGCGCCGCGTCCTCGCCCCGGAGTCGGTCGCGGTGATCGGGGCGTCGCGCCGCCCCGGCTCCGTCGGCGGCGAGGTGCTCCGCCACCTCCGGGCCGGCGGGTACGCGGGGGCGCTCCACGTGGTGAACCGGTCGGCGACGGAGGTCCAGGGCCTGCCGTGCCTGCCGGGCGTGGAGGACCTGCCGGAGGGCGTCGACCTGGCCGTCGTCGCGGTGCCCGCCCGGAGCGTCCTCGACGTGGCGCGCGCCTGCGGGGTGCGGGGGGTGCGCTCCCTGGTGGTCCTGAGCGCCGGCTTCGCGGAGGTCGGCGCCGACGGCTCCGCCGCCCAGGCCGAGCTCGTCGAGATCTGCCGGGCGACGGGGATGCGCCTCGTCGGCCCCAACTGCCTCGGGGTCATCAACACCGCGGAGGGCGCCCGCCTCAACGCGACGTTCGCGACGGGGATGCCCCCGGCCGGCAACGTCGCGATGCTCTCCCAGAGCGGCGGGCTCGGCATCGCCCTGCTCGAACGGGCGCGCGAGATGGGCGTCGGGATCTCGTCGTTCGTCTCGGTCGGGAACAAGGCCGACATCTCCGGCAACGACCTGCTGCGCTTCTGGGAGGACGACCCCGCCACCGAGGTCGTCCTGCTCTACCTCGAGTCGTTCGGCAACCCGCGGGCCTTCGCCCGGGTCGCGCGGCGCCTGTCGCGCACCACCCCGATCGTGGCGATCAAGGGGGCCCGTGGCGCCGCCGGGGCGCGCGCGGCCGGCTCCCACACCGGCGCGCTGGTGGCGGCCTCCGACGTCACGGTCGACGCCCTCTTCCGCCAGGCGGGGGTGATCCGCACCGCGACGTTGGCGGAGCTCTTCGACGTGACCCGGCTCCTGTCGGGCCAGCCGCTGCCCGCGGGCCGGCGGGTCGGGATCCTCACGAACGCCGGCGGCCCCGGCATCCTCTGCGCCGACGCCTGCGAGGAGCAGGGCCTCGACGTGGTCGAGCTGCCCCCGGACCTGCGGGAGCGGCTGCGTCCCCTCGTCGCCGCGGAGGCGTCCCTCGGGAACCCCGTCGACCTGCTGGCCGCCGCCGGCCCGGAGGACTTCGGGCCCGTCCTCGAGGAGATGATCGTCCACGGGGGGCTCGACGCCGTCATCGTGATCTACATCCAGCCGGGACTCGGGAGCGTGGGCGGCGCCGTGGCCGCCGAGGTGCAGGCCGTCACCGCCCGCCTCCAGCCGGACCTCCCCGTGATCTCCGTGCTGATGTCCGCGGCCGACCGGGCGGAGGCCCTCGAGACCGCGTCACCGGGTGCGCCGCCCGTCTACGAGTACCCGGAGGCCGCCGCGACCGCCCTCGCGCGGGTGGTGGGGTACGCCGACTGGCGCCGCCGCCCTCCCGGCCGCGTCCCCGGGTTCCCCGGCACACGTCCCGAGCGCGCGACGAGCCTCCTCTCGGCGGCCGTGGTGGGGGGCGCGGAGTGGCTGCCCGCGGCGGACCTGGCGGCGTTGTTCGCCTGCTACGGCCTGCCGCTCATCACGTCCCGCGTCGCCGCCACGCCGGCCGAGGCCGGTGAGGCGGCCGCCGCGATCGGCGAGCCCGTCGCCCTGAAGGCGATCGCCGCGGGGCTGGTGCACAAGACCGACGTGGGGGCGGTGCGCCTCGGCCTGGCCGGGGCGGCCTCCGTGACCGCCGCCGCGCAGGAGATGCACGACCGGCTCGCCGTCCTCGGCCACGACGTCACCGGCTTCCTCGTGCAGCCGATGGTGCGCGGCGGCGTGGAGATGCTCGTCGGCAGCACGACCGACCCGCAGTTCGGCCCCGTCGTCGTGTGCGGGATGGGCGGGACGGGCGCGGAGATCCACCGCGACATCGCCGTCCGCCTCACCCCGCTGACCGACCTCGGCGCCCGCACCATGGTCGCGGGCCTGCGGATGCTGCCGCTGCTGCAGGGCTACCGGGGCGCCCCGCCCTGCGACGTCGGGGCCCTCGAGGAGCTGGTGCTGCGGGTCGCCGCGATGGTGCACGCCCACCCGCAGATCGTGGAGCTGGACTGCAACCCCGTGAACGTGTCGCCCGAGGGCGTCGTGATCCTCGACGCCCGGGTGCGCGTCGCCCCGGCGCCCCCCGCCCCGCCCTGGCCGTCGCTGCACGCCGCCCCGCCGCCCGAGTGGGGGGCCGCCCCGCCGTGAGCCCGCCCCTCTGG
>VFQU01001693.1_pt1 | contig 12166 bp, 9 predicted proteins | sample 3512311 | NCBI WGS metagenome assembly VFQU01 (sample SAMN10412377, study PRJNA504923) | tailings metagenome | isolation source: Relicate 3 Philex TSF3 active mining site | place: Philippines: Tuba, Benguet | collected 2017-08-29 | reverse complement strand
GAGCGAATTCCTCGCGGTGCTGGCGCTGGTCGTGCTGTCGATCGTGCTGCGGCAGGACAACTCGCCCGAATCCAAGCCGCTGGAGGCGCCACACACCCAGACCGGCGGCTGAACTCGCGGCAGACACGAGACCTTGCCCGGAGGACATCATGCGAAAACGAAGCCGCGCCGCCCTGCTGCTCGTGGACGTGATCCATCCGTTCGCGTTCGAAGGTGCCGAACAGCTGCTGAGGCAGGCCCTGAAGACGGTCGAGCCGATCCGGCGTCTGCGCGAGGCATTCGATGTGGCCGACTGGCCGGTCGTCTACTGCAACGACAATTTCGGAAAATGGCGCTCGGACGCCCGAGCGATCGTCGAGGCGTGCTGCGCGCCGCGCGCGCACGGCGCGCGCTTCGTGCGCGAGCTGCAGCCGCGCCGCGAAGACTACTTCATCCTCAAGCCCAAGCATTCGGCGTTCGTGGCGACGCCACTGCAGCTGCTGCTCGAATGGGCACACGTCAGGCGCATCTACGTCGCCGGCCTCGCCGGCGACAACTGCGTGCACGCGACCGCGGTCGATGCGCATACGCACGACTTCGAGGTCACGGTCGTCGCCGACGCGACCGCCTCGGAAACGGCCGCGCGCAACCGGCGTGCGCTGACCCAGCTCGAGGATCGCGCCGCGGCACGTGTGCTCGATGCGGTCACCGCGATCCGCGGCCTGCGCTGACGTTCGCGCACGCGACTGCGTCCGCGTCACTCGATCGACGCGGATGCGACAGCGCCGCGCTGCGGTCATCTGCGAACGGACGCGGCTTCGGGCGCTCAGCGACCGACGCGTCGGCGTCGATACGCGCCCACGACGCATCGCCGACACCGCCCACGATGATGCCGGACTGCGAGCGCCGCATCCGCGCCGCGAGTCTTGCCGGTGCGCGACACGTGTCTGTCGATACGGCCGTTGAACGGGCGCGAGCACGGACCTTCAAAGTCATCTTCGGTTGAAGCGCATCTGTTTCCAATGCAGCTTCCCCAGCCGGAGCCATCGCCATGCAGCGCAAATTCAATACGGACCAGGTCAACGAACTCTTGTTGCAAGCGCTCGAGACCGAGCGCGGCGGCATCCAGATCTACACCGCCGCGATCCAAGCCGCGGTCAACGGGGACCTGCGCAAGGAATGGGGAGAGTACCTGGAGGAGACGCGGACGCACGAGCAGGTGCTCACGCGTGTCTTCGAACAGCTCGACCTCGACACCGAAGCCGCCTCGCCGGGCCGTGAGATCGTCGCGCATCACGGCCGCTCGCTGGTCGAGGCGATCCAGCTCGCGCGCGAAGCCGGCGACCCCGACGCCGCGCAGCTGGTCGCGGCCGAGTGCGTCGTGCTGGCCGAGACCAAGGACCATCAGAACTGGGAGCTGATCGGCCATGTCGCCGAGCACAGCAGCGGTCCGACCGCGAAGGTGCTCAAACAGGCGCACGACGCGGTCGAGAAGGACGAGGATCACCACCTCTATCACACCAAGGGCTGGTGCCGGGAGCTGTGGATCGAGTCGCTCGGTTTCCCGGCCGTGCTGCCGCCACCGGAAGAGGTCAAGAACGTCGAGACCGCGATCGGCGCCGCACGCGCCGAGAACGCGCGTGACTCGATGCTGTAAGTCCCGCTCGGGCGGCGTTTCGGCTTCGCCCTTGCGTAGGGAAGCTGCAAAGAAAAGGGCCGGTGCGAACCGGCCCTTTTCGTGCACGTAGCCAGCCGCGGCGCGCGGCTCAGGCCGGCTGCGCGCCGAACTCCGGCAGCAGCGGCCACGCCGTCGTGTCGTCGCGTTCGATCCGCCAGGATGTCGCGAGCGGTGCGGCGACCGGCGGCGTCTCCGGCACGATCGCGATCAGACCGCTTGCCGGCATGCTCGCCACCTCGTCGAGATGCTCGAGCGCAATCAATGCATTGAGCGTCGCCAGTGCGACGGCGTCGCAGTACAGTTCCCGGCGTTCCGGCATGACATAGACGTGAGGCGGCGCCGTGCCCGCGCACGGCAGCCGTCTGCTGTCGGCGACGACCTGCGCGAGCAGCGCCGACCAGTTCGCCTCGTCTGCGCAGTGCGCTTTGAGCCACGTCATTGATCGATACCCGATATGAACTCGTCACAGTGTGGCACCGGGCGGCGCACTGCACGCTGACTCGACGGAGCGCCAACAGCCTTCGGTGCGGCACACCGTCTCGCGAGACAGGCGTGCCGCCGCGCCTGAACGAAAGCGGCGCAGCGTCCGGCCCTGGCATCGGAGCCCGATTTCATGGCAGCCTGCGCGGCGGCGCCGGTCGGCGCCTGCGCGTACGGCGACGGCACGGGGCCCGCCATCGCCGCTCCCCCACGACCTCGGATACCACGCCATGCGCACGCACGATCGATGCCTGTCACGCCTTCTCGCGCTCGCGCTCAGTGCGACCGCATCGGTCGGCCATGCGCACGGCGCCGCCGATGCGCGCGACAGCGGCGACACGCTGTACGTCCTGACCTCGCTGGCGACCTATGCCGGCATCCAGCCGATCGCGCCGCTCGGCCAGGTGCGCTACGACGGTCTCGGCACGCCGCTGATGCTGCTGCCGGTCGACGAGGCGCGGCGCGCACGCATCACCGAATACGTGCACGAGGTCGAACGCCGCTGCGGCGGCTACTTCGCATTCGACTCGCTCGAGGACGCCGATGCGTTCCTGGCCGGCGACCGGACGCGCTCGGCCATGACCGCGCCGGCCGGCGGACGCTATACGATCGACAATGCGGCCACGGTCGATCCGTGGCTGGTGCAGGTCGACGATCTGGCGATCTACCGCACGATCGAACACCTGTCCTCGTATCGCAACCGCTACTTCGCGAGCAGCTACGGCCGCGAATCGGCCGAATGGATCCGCGACACCTGGGCCGCGCTCGGCGCCGGCCGCGCCGACGTCAACGCCGAACTGTTCACCGGCTGCACGACCTGCAGCACGCAGCCCTCGGTGATCCTGACGGTGACCGGCAGCGAGCTGCCGGACGAGGTCATCGTGGTCGGCGCGCACCTGGACTCGATCAACGGCTCGGCATCGGGCAATCTCGAACAGGTCGCGCCCGGCGCCGACGACGACGCCTCGGGGATCGCGACGATCACCGAGATCCTCCGCGTCGCGCTCGGCAGCGGCTGGCGTCCGCAGCGCACGGTCAAATTCATGGGCTACGCGGCCGAGGAAGTCGGCCTGCGCGGCTCCAACGCGATTGCGCGGCGCTTCGCGGCGGACGGCGTCGACGTGGTCGGCGTCTTGCAGCTGGACATGACCAACTACCGCTCCGGCGACGTCGCCGACTTCAAGATCATTTCCGATTTCTCGAACGCGGATCTGCGCAGCTTCGTCGGCGAGCTGTTCGATACCTACCTGCTGCCGCTCGGCCTCAGCCGGACCAGCCAGCCCTGCAATTACGGCTGCTCGGACCACGCCTCGTGGACCAGCGCCGGGTTTCCGGCGGTCATGGTCGCCGAGCCGGGCAGCCCGACGGCGGCGTTCTTCCCACGGCTGCACACGACCGGCGACACGCTCGCCAACATGGGCGATTCGGCCGCCAACAGCGCCAAGTTCGCGCGCTTCGGCCTCGCCTTCGTCGGCGAGCTCGCCAAGACCTCGGCCGAGACCGACGACCGGATCTTCGGCGACGGCTTCGAGCCGCCGCCGAGTCCGTAGCGTCACGGTTCGACATCGCGCGCGCCGGTCCGGTCCACTCGCACGGTCGAGGAACACGCGCAAGACTGCCGGCACGTGAGAGCGACCGGATGCGACGGACGCGGACCGCTCCGCGAGACCTGCGCAGCCGTACCGAGCGGTGCTTCGTTCACTCCGTGCGGCGGCCCCGAAGCGCGCGCGATCGGCGATGCGATGCGGGCGCTGCCGCCGAGATCCGGTGCGACCGCCGGTCACATCCCCACCGCATGGCGGTCTGCTGCAATCGGAGGTTCCGTCGGCCGTGCGCCGATGCCGCCGATTCTCACCATGCCGTATCGATCTCTTTCCACGGCGCTCGCCGCCGCCCTGCTCGCCTGCCTGCCGACCGCGCGGGCGGCCGATGCCGAAGCGGGCGAGGCCGCCTCTTCCGGTACGGCAGCCCGGACCGACACGCTCGCGCCGGTGATCGTCACCGCGCTCGCGCCGGCGTCGGCGCTGAGCTTCACGACCGACCCGAAACTGCCGCGGCAGCCGGTGCCGGCCAGCGACGGCGCCGACTATCTCAAGACCGTGCCGGGCTTCGGGGCGGTGCGCAACGGCGGAACCAACGGCGATCCGGTGCTGCGCGGCATGTTCGGCTCGCGCATCAACATCCTGAGCGGCGACGGCGCGATGGCCGGCGCCTGTCCTGCGCGCATGGACAATCCGCTGTCGTACGTCGCGCCGGAGACTTACGACCTGCTCAGCGTGATCAAGGGTCCGCAGAGCGTGCGCTGGGGACCGGGCGCGTCGGCCGGCACGGTACGCTTCGAGCGGCGCACGCCGGCGTTCGAGGCACCGGGCGCGCGTCTGGTGGCGAGCGCACTCGGCGGCAGCTGGGGCCGCAACGACCAGGTCGCCGACGCCGCGCTCGGCGCGCCGGCCGGCTACGTGCGCGTCGTCGGCAACCGGTCCGAGCAGGATGACTACGAGGACGGCGACGGCCGCCGCGTGCCGTCGCGCTGGAAGAAATGGAACAGCGACCTCGAGGCCGGCTGGACGCCCGATGCCGATACGCGACTGGCCGCCACGTTCGGTAGCGGCGACGGCGAGGCGCGCTACGGCGGCCGCGGCATGGACGGCACGCAGTTCAAGCGCGACGGCGCGGGCCTGCGTTTCGAACGCGGCGGCTTTTCCGGTCCGCTCACGCGCGTCGAAGCCAGCGTCTATTCCAACCGCGCCGATCACGTCATGGACAACTTCCGCCTGCGCGATCCCGATCCGAACGGTCCGATGCCGATGCCGATGGAGGCGCGCCTGGACCGCCGCACCCGCGGCGGCCGCGTCGCGACGACCTGGCAGTTCGGCACCTGGGAATGGGTGACCGGGCTCGACCAGCAGACCAGCCGCCATCGCAACCGCGAGGCGACCGACGGAATGGGTATCGGCGGCGATGTGCGCTGGGTGCCCGACGCGCGCTTCGACGACGTCGGCGCATTCGCCGAAGGCACCTGGCGCGCGAGTGCACGCGACCGTCTGGTCGCCGGCGCACGCGCCGACCGCGCACGCGTCCGCGACCTGCGCGCGAGCACCGGCGGCATGATGCCGATGCCCAATCCGACCGCGGACCGGACTCGCCGTGAGACGCTCGGCGCCGGTTTCGTGCGCTACGAGCGCGATCTCGCCGCAATCCCGGTCACCGGATACGCCGGACTCGGCCGCAGCGAACGTCTCGGCGACTACTGGGAGCTGATCTCGCCCGACGCCGGCCCGGCCGGCGCGGTCAATGCGTTCGCCGGCGTGAAGCCGGAGACGACCACCCAGCTCGACGTCGGCGCCGAGCTGCGCGGCCGCCGCGTCGATGCCTGGGTGTCGCTGTACGCGGCGCGGATCGACGACTACATCCTGTTCCGCTATGGCAGCGGCGGCATGATGGGGCAGACCGCGCAGGCGGTGAACGTCGATGCGCGCACGCGCGGCGGCGAGGCCGGTCTGCGCTGGCGCTTCGCATCGGGCTGGCGCGCCGAAGCCAGTGCCGCCTATGCCCGGGGCGAGAATCGTCACGCGCATCGCCCGCTGGCGCAGATGCCGCCGCTCGAAGGTCGCCTCGACATCGGCTACGCGCACGAAGCCTGGTCGGTCGGCGCGCTGTGGCGGCTCGTCGCGCGGCAGAACCGCGTCGCGGTCGACGAGGGCAACGTCGTCGGCCGCGATCTCGGCAAGAGCGCCGGATTCGGCACGCTCGCGCTCAATGCCGGCTACCGGGTCGGCCCTGCCCTGCGCCTGAGCGGCGGCATCGACAACGTGTTCGACCGGACCTATGCCGAGCATCTGAATCTGGCCGGCGATGCCGGCTTCGGCTATCCGGCCGATCCGGTGCGCATCCACGAGCCCGGACGCATGCTCTGGGTCAAACTCGCGGTCGACTACTGACGGATCGCCGGCACGTGCAGCGCTGTCTCATTTTCGATGCGGGCAGGCGCTACCATCGCGGCTCCCGAATGACAGCGGAGCGAACACGATGGAAACCCAGGAACTGCACCGTGGCCGACTGATCGACCACATCCAGCTGGTCGTACGCGACCTGGCCGCATCGCGACGCTTCTACGGCGCGGTCCTCGACGTGATCGGCGTCCCGCTCGGCGGCGAGACCGAGGACTATTTCTGGGCCGACGAGCTGTTCGTCTCGCGCGCCGAAGGCGCTGCCGCGCTGGGCCAGCTGACCGGCCGCCATCACCTGGCGTTCCAGGCGCCGGACCGAGCGACCGTCGAGGCGTTCCACCGCGCCGCGCTGTCCCACGGCGGCAGCGACAACGGCGCGCCCGGCGAGCGTCCGTACCACCCGGGCTACTACGCCGCGTTCGCGCTGGACCCCGACGGCAACAACATCGAAGTGGTCTTCCACGGCGAGGCCGAACGCAGCGCGCCGTCGGTCAGGATCACGTTCTGACGCGGCTGCGGCGGGACTTTCTTCGCGGTCGTCCTGCATCGGCCAGATCGTCCGGCGGCGCGCCCTGTACGGCCGTCGGCCGACCGGGCGGTGCCCTCGCGGGGGGCGGCGGCAGCGACGTCGTACTCGCGCGCCGTCAGGATCGCCTCTGTCGATGCTGACGCTCGATCAGTCCTTTCTGGGCATGTCCTACGACTTCGACGCGACGTCCGGGTGGCAGCACGGCAGCGACGGCGTGCTCGCGCAAGGCCATGCGATCGACGGAGTGTGCGAGGCGATCGCCTTCGACGACGATCGCCTGGTCTGCCTGCGGATCGACGCCGATGGATCCCATGTGCTGATCGCCGCGCCGACGACCTGGTCGCCTCCGCCGTTCTGGGGGGAATTCATCGGCACGGCCCGCGTACCGATTCCGGCGTCGGGCCTCGGCTCACCGACCTCGATCGCGATCTCCGGTGCGCACGTCGCGATCGGTTGGTCGCGCACCGGCGACGAGGACGGCATCGTCGACGCCGGCATGGTCGTGGTCATGACGCTCGAAGGCGGGATCTTCTCGGCCGGCTTCGAGTAGGACGACGCGTCGGCGCGGAATACCGCGATCGCGTGACATCGGGCCGGCCCCTTGCACGACGGATCGTCTCCGCTTGGACGCGAGGCATCGCGACGTCGGTTTCGGGATGATCCGGTCGCCGGATGCGCCGCAGCCGGCAGGATCAGGACGCGTGCGGCCGCGGACGCGCCGCGCGCCGCCTGAGCGAATGCGTCTCGGGCAGGTCCGCCGCGGCCCGCGCCGCGGCCTCGCGCTGCTGCTCGGCCGCGCTCGCCTCGCCGAGGCGATGCAGCGAGTCGGCCAGCCCGAGACGGGCTTCGATCACGTACGGGGCGCGCTCGCCGCCGGCCGCCAGGCCGATCCGCAGGCTGCGTTCGTAATGCGTCCGGGCCTCGTCGAGCAGGCCGAGCGTTCGATCGGCATCGGCCAGCGCGAGATGGCGCACCGCCAGACTCGGATGGTCGGCCGGCAACAGGCGCTCGCTGTCGACGAGCAGGCTCGCGAACAGGGCCTGCGCCTCGACGACGCGTCCGCCGTCGAGCCAGGCCGCGCCGAGCGCGGCACGGCTGTTGAACAGCTCCTCGCCGGGGCTGCCGCCGAGCGCCTCGCGCAGGGCCAGGGCCTGCCGTGCGGCCGCTTCGGCGCGATCGGGATGTCCGGTACCACGCTCGGCGCGCGCCCGGTTGGTCTGCACGTTGGCCAGCCAGTAGCGCCAGTCGCCGTCGGCCTCGGACAGCACCGTCGCGGCTTGGCCGAGCAGCGCGAGCGCCTCGTCGTAGCGCTCGAGCTGGACCAGCGCTCCGCCGAGATTGCTCATCGCCTTGGCCGCTTCCGGATCGTGATCGCCGTAGAGCGCACTGCGCAGGCGCAGGCTCTCGCGGAACAGCTCGGTCGCCTCCACCGCGCCGCCGCGCCGCAGCAGTACGCTGGCGAGATTGGACAGGTGCACGGCGTGCACGCGATGCGGCGTGCGATAGACCTGGCCGTCCACGGCGACCGCCTCGCGCATCGCCTGCTCGGCCTGCTCGAGCCTGCCCATCGACAGCAGGCAGGCGCCGAGATTGGACAGCGTCATGCCGATGTCCGCATGCACCGGCCCGTAGACGCTGCGCTCGAGCGCGAGCGCGCGTCGATAGACCTCGACCGCCTCGTCGAAGCGGCGGCCCTGGGTCAGCACGTAGCCGAACTCGTCGAGCATGCTCGCGGTGCGGCGGGCCGGCGGGTTCTCGACTTCGCCGAGCAGGGCCAGCGCCGTACGCAGCTCCGCGGCGCCCGCGTCCGCCGCGCCGTCCTGCGCGAGCACGATGCCGCGCAGGGCATGGATGTCGGCCCGCTGCGCCTGCGCGGCCTCTGGCGCCCGGGCGAGCGCCCGGTCGAGCAGGTCGCGCGCTTCGGCATAGCGGCGCAGCTCCTTCACCGCGCGTGCCAGCTGATACAGCGTCTCGGCACGTGCGCCGGCGCCGACACCGACGGCGGTCTCCTGCAGCTCCAGTGCCTGCAGCAGCAGCGGTTCGGCCTCGACGAACAGGTTGAGCTGGTTGTGGATGCGTCCGAACGTGGTCAGCAGATCGGCCTGCAGCGCCGGCTGCCGGCGCATCTCGTCCTGCACGCGCGCCACGCCGCGTGCCAGCAGCTCGCGCGTCGTCGGTACGCGATCGGCCGCGCCGCCCGGCGTGCTCGCGTCGAACACGCTGAGCAGGAAGGACTGGATCGAGTTGGCGCGCTCGGCGGCGAGCACCGCCTGGCGCGACTTCCACAGCACGCCGCCGATGCCGGTCAGCAGCGCGACCAGCACCGCGCCGGCGAGCGCGACCGGCAGGCGATGGCGTCGCACGAATGTCGCGGCGCGATAGGCCCATCCGTTGCCCGATACGCGCACGGCCTGGCCGACTTGCCAGCGGCGCAGATCCTCGGCGAAGGCATCCACGGTCGCGTAGCGGCGCGCCGGAGCCTTGGCCAGGGCTTTTTCGAGGATGCGTCCGAGGTCGCCGCGCACCGCGCGGCGGTAGCTGGCCGGCGTCTCGCCGCGCAGGACCAGGCGCTGCGCGCCCGGCGTGCCGGCGGCGTCCTCGCGCGCGATCGCCGCGGTCAGCGCCTGCGGCGACGTCTCGCGGACGCTGCGCTCGGCCGCGGCCAGATCGGCGCGGTCGACCGGATACGGCAGCACGCCGCTGACCAGCTCGTAGGCGATCACGCCGAGCGCGTAGACGTCGACCGCCAAGCCGGCACCGTCGCCGCGGAACTGCTCGGGCGCGGCGTACTCGGGCGTCAGCGCAGGGCGCTGGCCGATCGTCGTCGCCGCGGTCGCCGGTTCGTCGCCGCCGAGCAGGCCGGCGATGCCGAAGTCGAGCAGACGCACCGTGCCGGTCTCGTCGACCAGCACGTTGCCGGGCTTGAGATCGCGGTGCACGACCATCTGTCCGTGTGCGTACTGCACCGCCGTACAGACGTCGAGGAACAAGGCGATGCGCGCGCGTACGCCGAGCCGGTGCGCATCGCACCAGTGCGTGATCGTGGTGCCGTGCACGAACTCCAGCGCGAACCATGGCCGCCGTTCGGCGGATACGCCGCCATCGATGAAGCGCGCCAGATTCGGATGCGACAGCCGCGCCAGGATGCGCCGCTCGCGCAGGAAGCGCGCCTGCACGTCGTCGAAGTCGAAGCCGCGCCGGATCAGCTTGATCGCCACCTCCTGCGCGAAGTCGGCGCCCTCGCGACGGCCGCGGTAGATCACGCCGGTGCCGCCGCGACCGATCCGCTCGACGATGCGGAATGCGCCGAGCCGCGTGCCGATCAGCGCATCGGCGGCCGGCTCGGCCGGTGTGTCGAGCTCGGCCGCGCAGCCGTCGAGCAGCGACTGCACGCGTGCGCGCAAGGCCGGCCGTCCGGCGCAACGCTGGTCCAGAAAGGCCTCGCGCTCGGATGCGTCGTCGTGGTCGAGCGCCTCGCGCAGCACGGCGACGGCTTCGTTCAGCGACACCGCGTCGACCGCGTGATTCATCGCCCGGACCGCCGGTGTCGGCCTGGCGCTTGCCCCGATTCCGATTCCACGTCTCTTCCTCGTCTCCCGACGGCGCGGCCGACGCACCATCTGACCGGCTTACCCGGGGATACGCAATACGCCGGCGCCATCGGACAGAGCGCGAGGCGGGCGGCAGCAGCCGGCGGCCGCCCGCCTCGCGCATCGGCATCGCCCGCCGCCGGTCGCCGGTCGCCGCCGGGCGGCGTCCATGACCGCGAGCGCTCCGCCGGTCGGCCCGGGCTTTCGTGCCGGGCCGATCGGCGCCAGGCTGCTCCCGTCCTGCGCATCCGCGCCGGCCCGGCACATGCCGCGACCCGTCCGCCGCGTGCACTATCCTGCCCCGATGTCCGCTGACGCCGCATCGTCCAACCTCCGGGGTCTCGCCCTGCTGCTCGCGCCGCAACGCATCCGCTTCACGCTGATCCTGTCGACCGTGATCGGCCTGCTGTTCAGCCTGACCTGGGAATCGGGCCGGCTCGGCCTGCTGATGCGCACCGCCGGCATCGGTCTGTGCCTGATGGTGGTGTTCGGTCTGTTCGAACAGTGGCCGCGGCGGCTGCCGCGCTGGCTGGCGCGCTGGGTGCTGCAGGTGCTGGCGGTCGCGGTCGCGGTGCCGGTCGCGACCCTGGCGGTCTACCTGGGGTCCACCGCGGCGGGTGCGCCGCCGTTCTGGCAGGACAGCGCGCGCCTGTCGGGTTTCGCTTCACTGACGGTCACCGGCCTGCTGGTCGCACCGTGGACGGCACTCGGCGCGCTGGTCCGCCAGAAGGACGCCTGGGCACGCGATCAGGCGCTCGCATTCGCGCTCGAACGCAGCGAACTCGAACGCCAGGCGATCGGCGCGCGCCTGCATCTGCTGCAGGCACAGACCGCGCCGCATTTCCTGTTCAACACGCTCGCCAACGTGCAGGCCCTGGTCGACACCGGCTCGCCGCGCGCGGCGGCCCTGCTGCGAAGCCTCATCGCCTATCTGCGCGCGGCGGTGCCGCGCCTCGACGAGGCGGCCGCGACGATGCAGCACGAGCTCGACCGGGTGCGTGCCTATCTGGACCTCATGCAGATGCGCTTCCCGGATCGGCTCGCGTTCGCGCTGCGCGTGGATGCGGCGGCACGAAGCCTGCACTGCCCGCCGCTGACCGTGCTGACCCTGGTCGAGAACGCGGTGCGCCACGGCATCGATCCGAGCGAGGACGGCGGCCGCATCGACGTCGACGTGCATCGCCAGGGCGCGCGCTGCCGGATCCGCGTCGCCGATACCGGTGTGGGCCTGCGCCAGACCGGCGGCAGCCTCGGCACCGGCCTGTCGACGCTGCGCGAGCGGCTGGCGCTCGCATTCGGTGACGACGTGCACCTGGCGCTGCAGTCGCTGACGCCACGCGGCGTGGCCGCGACGATCGACTTCCCCACCCGCGAGCCGCCGCCGTGACCGCACCGACCGCCCTGATCGCCGACGACGAGCCGCTGCTGCGCGAGGCGCTGGCACGCCAACTGGCCGCGGCCTGGCCGGCCTTGCGGATCGTCGCCGAAGCGCGCAACGGCCGCGAGGCGCTCGCGCACTTCGAAGCGCTGCGCCCGGCGATCTGCTTTCTCGACGTGCATATGCCGGGGCTGTCCGGCATCGAGGCCGCACGTCGCATCGGCCGTCGCGCGCACGTGGTCTTCGTGACCGCGCACGACCACTACGCCGTGGAGGCGTTCCGTCACGGCGCGCTCGACTATCTGGTCAAACCGGTCGAACCGGAACGGCTCGCCGATACCGTCGCGCGGCTGCGCGAGCGCCTCTACGCCGCCGATCCGGCGCGCGACACCGACGCACTGCTGCAGCGACTGGCCGCCGAGCTGCAGCGCGCGGCCGTGCCGGCGGCCGCGCACCTGCGCTGGATCCGCGCGCAGAGCGGCACGACGGTGCGTCTGATCGCCGTCGACGACGTCGACTACCTGCGTGCCGACACCAAGTACACGCGCGTGGCCTGGCGCGGCGAATCGGGGCGACCGGACG
>VFQU01001692.1_pt1 | contig 12166 bp, 11 predicted proteins | sample 3512311 | NCBI WGS metagenome assembly VFQU01 (sample SAMN10412377, study PRJNA504923) | tailings metagenome | isolation source: Relicate 3 Philex TSF3 active mining site | place: Philippines: Tuba, Benguet | collected 2017-08-29 | reverse complement strand
TCGAAGGACGCAGGGTGGAAGAGCCCCCTCAGTCGGCTTCGCCGACAGCTCCCCCAGTTCGCTGCTTCGCAGCGGGGGAGCATCTTGCAGCTGTGCGGCTGCGAATTCTGAAGATCCTCCCCCGCCCGCTTTGCGGGCGACCAGGGGGAGGGGGACCCCGGCGCCATCGGCGACGGGGTGGAGGGGGTGTGCGCCGGGGGTGGCGATAGCGCCCGCCTCGGTCTTTCCGGCTACACCAAGGATACACCCCCAACCCTGCCCTTCCCCCATTGAGGGGGAAGGGTGGTGCGTGCTTCGAGATGCGCGCACACGAGCTCGTCATCCTGAGCAGCGCGGAGCGCGTGTCGAAGGACGCAGGGAGCGAGAGCCCCCTCAGACGGTCGCTGCGCGACCGCCAGCTCCCCCAATTCGGCGCTTCGCGCCGGGGGAGCATTTTGGACCGGTGCGGCGGTTGGGGCTGAAGATTCTCCCCCGCCGCCTACTTCGGCGGGGACAGCTGGAGGACGACTTCGGCGCGGCGGCGGAGGGGGTCGGCGGCGCCGGTGGGGGTGATGGCGCCGGCGTCGCCGGCGGCCTGGACGCGGACGCCCTTGAGGCCGAGGTTGTTGAGCGTCTTTGTCACGGCGGCGGCGCGCTTCTCGGACAGCTTCATGTTGGCGTCGGGCGAGCCGACGGCGTCGGCCAGGCCCAGGACATCGATGCGGTCGATGGTGCAGCCTTCGGCGACCTGGGCCGCGCCGGCCAGGACGGCGCGGGCGTCCTTGCTGATCTCGGCCGAGCGCGGCTCGAAGTAGATCTCCACAGTCAGGTCATCGCAGGGCTTGAACCCGGCCGCGGGTGGCGGCGGGGTCTTGGCGCAGGCGCCCAGAAGGGCGGCGAGCGCCGCCGTCGCGCCGAGCGCGGCCAGGCCCTGTCGTGTCATTCTGCGAGCAGTCATTCGGTTTTCCCCATCCCTCGTCGCCGGCCCCGCCGGGCTGCTCACCGTTTTGGCGAGCCATCCTCCCAGAAATAGGCCTGACGAGTCCTGTCGAAGTAGTAATAGCGTCCGGTCCGTTCATCCAGATACTGGCGTTTGTTGACCGAGGTTCGCGGGGCGCCGCCCGGCCGGGCCATGGCCTCTCCCGCCGGAGGGGGCGGCGGCGGCGGCACGCTGGCGCAGGCGGCGAGGCCGAGAAGCGCCACCGCCAGCGTGGCCCCGCCAAGCCGGCGTCCGGCGGGCAGTCCGCGAAGCGGGTGGTCTGTCGGCATGGGACGTCCTTCCCCGGGCCGCATGGCGGCAGGATGGAGTCCAAACTGGCAGGTCCGACGAAAGTTCCCGTCGGGAACCCGACAGGCGGCGGTCTCGTTAGACGCGCTGAGCAAACCATGATCCATGAGGGCAGCATGACCCGCTTCCAGACCTGGCTGAACCGCCGCCGCGCCGACAAGACGCACAAGACCCATGCCGCCGCCCCGGCGGTGAGCGATGCGGCCGTGAAGGCCGCCTATGAGCGCGGCCGACGCGACGAGCGCGCGGCGCGCCGCCGCTCACCCCTGCTGGCGCTGGCGGTGGTGACCGCCGCCCTGGTCGGCGGCGCCTCGCTGGTGCTGGCGGCCAAGGAAGGCTCGTTCCAGCAGGGCGGCGCGGTGATGGACGCCACCGTCACGACCGCCGCGCGCGAGGCCGGCCCGGCGATGCGCGAAGCCGCCAGCGGCGCGGGCCAGGGCCTGCGCGAAGTGCGCGACCGACTGTCGACCAGCGAAGAGCCGAGCTGACGGGTGGCGGGGGGCAAGCCTGAAATCCGACGCGTCCGCCTGATCGCCAACCCGGCGTCGGGCAGCGTCGGGCCGAATGTCCGCGCCGAGGCCGAGGCCATCCTGGCCCGCCACGACGTGGACTTCGTCGTGCGCACGACCGAGGACGGCCGTCTGGGCGAGCTGATTGCCGAGGCCCTGGCCGAAAAGCCGGACCTGCTGGTCATCGTCGCCGGCGACGGCACCGCCAGGGCCGCGGCCGAGGCGGCCGGACCGGACGGCCCGCTGGTGGCGACCCTGCCCGGCGGGACGATGAACATGCTGCCCTACGCCCTGTATGGGCGCTGCACCTGGGCCGAGGCGCTTGACCGCATCCTGAGCAATGGCGAGGTGCGGCGCGTCAGCGGCGGGACCGTGAACGGCCAGGCCTTCTTCGTCGCCGCCATACTGGGCGCGCCGGCGCTGTGGGCGCAGGCGCGGGAAGCCGCCCGGTCGGGCCGATTCTGGATCGCCATGGCGCGGGCGCGGCGGGCCTTCCGGGCCGCCTTCACCGGACGGCTGAGGTTCACGGTCGATGGCGCGCCGCGCAGCAAGGCCGAGGCGATGACCTTCATGTGCCCGCTGGTCTCGCGCGGCGTCGAGGACGACGCGCCGGGGCTGGAGGCGGCCGCGCTGGATCCCGCCGGCGCGATCGACGTCTTCCGCCTGGCCATGGCGGCGGCGGCCGGCGACTGGCGCCGCGACCCCTCGGTGGCGGTGACCATCTGCCAGCAGGCCTTCTGCTGGGCGGGCGGGCGCATCCCTGCGATCCTCGACGGCGAGCCGGTGCGGCTGGACCGCAACGCCGTTATCCGGTTCCGGCCGGTGGCCTTCAGGGCGCTGGTCCCGGCGGAGACCTGAGGATGGGTCTGCGCCTGTTCCACGTCTCGGACATCCATTTCGGCGGCGAGAACATCCTGGCCGTGGCCGGAGCGGCCCAGTGGCTGCACGACAACCCCGTCGACCTGATCATCGCCACCGGCGACCTGACCCGCGAGGGCCGGCCGGTCGAGTTCGCCGCCGCCCGCGACTGGCTGTCGGCCATGCCGGCGCCGGTGGTCGTCACCCCCGGCAATCACGACGTCCCCTATTTCAGCCTGCTCTACCGGGCGGCCATGCCCTGGAGGCGCTTCCGCCGCTGGCTCGGCGACTGGGTGATCCCGCCGCGCATCGAGGGCCTGGCCCTGGCCGGGATCAACACCGCCCGCGGGGTGCAGCCGCGCATCAACTGGTCCAAGGGCCAGATCAACCACCACCAGATCGGCCGGGCGGCGGCGCGCATCTCCGGCATGCCGCCGGGCACGCTGAAGGTCATCGCCTGCCATCACCCGCTGGTCGAGATCGTCGGCGGGCCGATGACCGGCAAGGTCTGGGGCGGGACGCGGGCGGCCGAGGCCCTGACGCGGGCCGGCGCCGACCTGGTGCTGACGGGCCACGTCCACACCCCCTTCGTGCACCCCTATCCCTATGGCGACGGGCGGACCTATGCGGTGGGCGCCGGGACGCTATCGGTACGCGAGCGCGGCGTGCCGGCCAGTTTCAACTGCATCGAGGTCGAGGACGACTGCGTCACCGTCACCGCCCAGGCCTGGAGCGGGTCACGCTACGCGCCCTGGCGCACCTGGCGGGTGGATCGGCGGGCCTGACAGGAGGACTGACAGGAGGACTGACAGGGGGCGCGAAACCGGCTAGCAGGCCGGGATGCCCGAGCTTCCAGAGGTCGAGACTGTCCGGCGCGGCCTGACCCCGGCCCTTGAGGGCCGCCGCCTGTCCCGGGTCGAGCAGCGCCGCCCGGACCTGCGCTTTCCGTTTCCCGACGATTTCGTCCAGCGGCTGACCGGCGCGCGGATCGAGCGGCTGGATCGCCGCGCCAAGTACCTGGTCGGCCATCTGGACCGGGGCGGGGCGCTGATCATGCACCTGGGCATGACCGGGCGGTTCGAGATCGAGGGCGCGGTCCCCGGCGGCTTCGCCCGGGCGGTCGAGCCCGACCCCCGCCACGCCCATGTGGTGTTCGAGACCGAGGACGGGGCGCGGGTGACCTACTACGACCCCCGGCGGTTCGGCTTCATGGGGCTGGTGGACGGGGCGCTGGAGGCGCATCCCTGGTTCGCCGGCATGGGCCCCGAGCCGCTGGGGCCGGACTTCGACGGGGGATTGCTGGCGCGGGCCTTCAAGGGGCGGCGGCAGGGGCCCAAGACGCTGCTGCTGGACCAGCGGATCGTCGCCGGGCTGGGCAACATCTATGTCTGCGAGGCGCTGCATCGATCGGGAATCTCGCCGACGAAACCGGCGGGCGGCATCTCGGCGCGACGGCTGGACCGGCTGGCCGGAGCGGTGAAGGACGTGCTGGCCGAGGCGGTGGAGGCGGGGGGATCGACCCTGCGCGACTTCGCCGCCGCCGACGGGGCGCTGGGCTATTTCCAGCACAGTTTCCGCGTCTACGGCCAGGAGGGGCAGGCCTGTCCGACGCCCGGGTGTGGCGGGACGGTGGCGCGGATCGTCCAGGGCGGCCGCTCGACCTTCTTCTGCGCCCGATGCCAGCGGTGAGAGGACGGCCAACCGGCGGCCCGGCCGTGGCATAAGGCGGACCGTGACCGATTCGCTTTCCGATGCTCGCGACACCCTGCGGCGGGTGTTCGGCCATGCCGACTTCCGGGGCCTGCAGGCGCCGGTGATCGCCGAGGTGATGGCCGGGCGCAACGTCGTGGCCGTGCTGCCGACGGGCGGCGGCAAGAGCGTCTGCTACCAGATTCCCGCCCTGCTGCGGCCGGGGCTGGGGCTGGTGGTGTCGCCGCTGATCGCGCTGATGAGCGACCAGGTCGCCTCGCTGCGACAGGCGGGGGTGCGGGCGGCGCGGCTGGATTCCAACATTCCCCCGCAGGAGCGGGCCGAGGTCTGGCGAGCCATCGAGGCCGGCGAGCTGGACCTGCTGTACGTCTCGCCGGAAGGCCTGGCGTCGGGCGCGCTGGCGGGGCGGCTGGCCGAGCTGCCGCTGGCCCTGATCGCCATCGACGAGGCCCACTGCGTCAGCCAGTGGGGGCATGATTTCCGGCCGGACTACCGGCTGCTGGGCCGGCTGGCCGACGCCTTCCCCGGCGTGCCGCGCATCGCCGTGACGGCCACCGCCGACGCCCGCACGCGAGAGGACATCCGCGCCCAGCTGCGGCTGGAGGACGCGGCCGAGTTCGTCGACAGCTTCGCCCGGCCGGAACTGGTGCTGTCTGCCGAGCGCAAGAGCGGGTCTGCGGCCCGCCGGGTGATCGAGCTGGTCGCCCAGCGGCCGGGCAAGTCGGGCGTGGTCTATGCCGGCTCGCGCGAGAAGACCGAGGACCTGGCCGAGACGCTGCGCGAGGCGGGCGTTCCGGCGCTGGCCTATCACGCGGGGCTCGACAAGGATGTGCGCAGCCAGCGGCTGGAAGCCTTCCTGGAGGCCGACGCGGCGGTGATGGTGGCGACCATCGCCTTCGGCATGGGGGTCGACAAGCCGGACGTGCGGTTCGTGATCCATGCCGATCCGCCGGCCGCCATCGAGGCCTACTGGCAGGAGATCGGCCGGGCCGGCCGCGACGGCGAGCCGGCCGAGGGCATCACCCTCTACAGCGCCGCCGACATGGCCTGGGCCTTCCGCCGGCTGGACGGGCGGGACATGGCCGCCGAGGTCAAGCAGGTCCAGGCGCGCAAGATCCGCCAGCTCTACGCCATGCTGGAGGGCATGACCTGCCGGGCGGCGGCGGTGCGCCGCTATTTCGGCGAGGAAGGGGCCGAGCCCTGCGGCCAGTGCGATATCTGTGTCTCGCCGCCGGCCTCGACCGACGCCACCGAGGCGGCGCAGAAGGCGCTGGCGGCGGTGCACCGGCTGGGCGGGCGGTTCGGCCGGGGCCGGCTGGTCGACCATCTGCTGGGCAAGACCAAGGATGTGTCCGACTTCGAGGCCGGGCTGTCGACCTTCGGCGTCGGCAAGGAGTTCAGCCCGCACGGCTGGCGCGACCTGATCGACCAGCTGCTGTTCGAGGGGCTGCTGCGCGAGAACCCGAACGATGGCCGGCCGCTGGTGGGGCTGGGCGACATCGAGGGGGTGCGGGCGGTCTATCGCGGCGAGCGGCGGGTGGCGGTGCGGCGGCCGCCGGAGAAGCTGGATCCCTCGACGCGCTCGGGCCGGCCGCGCAAGCGCACGCGCGAGGCGATGAGCAACCTGCCGGCCGAGGCCATGGCGCTGTTCGAGGCCCTGCGCGGCTGGCGACGGGACGAGGCCCATGCCCAGCATGTGCCGCCCTATGTGATCTTCCACGACGCCACCCTGGCCGAGATCGCCCAGCGCCGGCCGGCCGGCCGCTCGGCGCTGGCGGCGGTCAGCGGGGTGGGCGAGGGCAAGCTGGAGCGCTACGGCGAGGCGGTGCTGAAGGTGGTGCGCGACAACTGACGACGGTCAGGGCGTGGCCGGCCGCAGCGCCGCCAGGAGGGAGCGCTCGAGTTCGCGGTGGAGGGCGGCGCGGTCGAAGCGGTCGGGTTCGATCTGGCTGTGCAGGAGGGCGCCGCGCACCGCGCCGAGGATCAGGGCGGCCTGGCTGCGGAAGTCGATGTCGGCGGCGATCTCGCCGCGCTCGGCGGCCAGCCGGAGCTGCTTGGAGAGATAGCCGGTGGAGACCCGGTTCAGCTCGGCCATGGCGGCGCGGTGGGGCGAGCCGGGCGCGGCGGCCTCGGCCAGCATGACCTGCACCGCCTGGTGCACCCGCTCGTGGCCGCCGCCCCCCAGCATCAGCAGGCGCACGGTCGCCAGCACGGCTGTCAGGCCCTCGCCCCGCTCGGTATGGGGAAAGTCGGCGTCGGCCAAGACCAGGGCATGATGGGCCAGGGCCTCGATCAGGCCGGTCTTGGTCTCGAAGGCCTGGCCGGGCAGGCCGCGGCTGTAGCCGGCGCGCTCTCCGACCTCGGCCAGGGTGAAGCGCAGGCTGCGGCGCTCGGCGACGAGGTCCAGGGCCGCGTCCAGCATGCGGGCGCGCGAGGCGGCGCGGCGTTCGGCCTGGGTCCGGCGAGGCGCTGACGCTGCGGCAGGTGCGAGGTCCATGTCCCGCCTTGCCATGTAATTTGCTTGTTCGCCAACAAATAAGTTTACGGCTGCGCGGGCGAGCGCCTACTGTCGCGCCACAGCCGACGGCAGAGCGGCGCGAGCAGGGAGGCGGCGATGACGCAGGTTCCGGCCGGGGTCGACCTGGCGGTGCTGACCGACTTCATGGACGCCCAGGGCCTGGGCGCGGGTCCCATCGAGGATGCGACGGTGCTGACCGGCGGGACCCAGAACATCCTGCTGAAGTTCAGCCGCGCGGGCCGGTCCTATGTCCTGCGGCGGCCGCCGCCGAAGCTGCGCGGCAATTCCAACGAGACGATGCGGCGCGAGGCCCGCACCCTGGCGGCGCTGAAGGGCACGGACGTGCCGCACCCAGAACTGATCGCCGCCTGCCCCGAGGAGGTCATGGACGGCGCGGCCTTCTACCTGATGGAGCCGATCGACGGGTTCAACGCCACCCAGGGCCTGCCGTCGCCGCATGCGGACGATGCGGCGATGCGCAACCGCATGGGATTCGCGCTGGCCGACGGCGCCCTGGCGCTGGGACGGGTGTCGATCGAAGGGCTGGAGGGCCTGGGCAAGGCCGACGGCTGGCTGGAGCGGCAGGCGCCGCGCTGGCGCGCCCAGTTCGAGAGCTATCACGAGATGGCCGGCTGGACCGGACCGGACGGCGTGCCCGGCGTCGAGGCCGTCGGCGCCTGGCTGGACGCGCATCGGCCGCCCGGGTTCCGCCCGGGACTGATCCACGGCGACTATCACCTGGCCAATGTCATGTACCGTTTCGACAGCGGGGACCTGGCGGCCATCGTCGACTGGGAGCTGGCGGCGATCGGCGACCCGCTGCTGGACCTCGGCTGGCTGATGGCCATGTGGCCCGACCCGGACCATCCCGGCGAGACCGACGGAACGCCCGTCCGGCCGTGGGACGGCTTTCCGACCATCGCCGAGGTCGTCGCCCACTATGGCCGCCACAGCGACCGCGACCTGACTCACGCCCGCTGGTACGGGGTGCTGGCCTGCTACAAGCTGGGCATCATCCTGGAGGGCACTCACGCGCGCGCCTGCGCCGGACTGGCCCCCACAGCGATCGGCGACCGCCTGCACGCCATCACGCTTCGTCTGTTCGCCCGCGCCCGCCGCTGGATCGCCTGAAGGAACCCCCGCCCATGAATTTCGAGCACTCCGACAAGGTCAAGGCGCTGATCGCGCGGGTCGAGGCCTTCATGGATGAGCACATCTATCCGAACGAGGCGGCGTATCACGACTTCGTCCATGACCCCGCCAACCTGTGGCAGGAGTGGCCGGGGATGGAGGCGCTGAAGGACAAGGCGCGGTCGCAGGGCCTGTGGAACCTGTTCCTGCCGCACGAGTACGGCGCTTTCAGCCCGGGCCTGACGAACCTGGAGTATGCGCCGCTGGCGGAGATCTTCGGCCGGGTTCCCTGGTCGAGCCAGGTGTTCAACTGCCAGGCGCCGGACACCGGCAACATGGAGGTGCTCGCCCGTTACGGCACGCCGGAGCAGCAGGAGCGCTGGCTGAAGCCGCTGATGAACGGCGAGATCCGCTCGGCCTATGTGATGACCGAGCCGGCCGTCGCCAGCTCGGACGCGACCAACCTCGAGACGACCATCCTGCCGGACGGCGACGACTATGTGATCAACGGCCGGAAGTGGTGGATCAGCGGCATCATGGGACCGCGCTGCGACCTGCTGCTGGTGATGGGCAAGACCCTGCTCGACAACCCGCGCCACCAGCAGCACTCGACCATCATCGTGCCGCGCGACACCCCCGGCATCTCCATCCCGCGCACCCTGACGGTGTTCGGCTCGCACAATTCGCCGGGCGGCGAGGGCGAGGTGGTGTTCGACAACGTTCGCGTGCCCAGGGAGAACCTGATCCTGGGCGAGGGGCGCGGGTTCGAGATCGCTCAGGGACGGCTGGGGCCCGGCCGCATCCACCACTGCATGCGTTCGATCGGCCAGGCCCAGCGGGCGCTGGAGATCATGGCCCGGCGGGCCGACAGCCGCGTCGCCTTCGGTCGCAAGCTTTCGGACCAGGGCAGCATCCGCCAGGACGTGGCCAAGAGCTTCTGCGAGATCGAGATGGCCCGGCTGCTGACCCTCAAGGCGGCGGACGCCATGGACCGGCATGGCAACAAGGTCGCCAAGGACCTGATCGCCGCCATCAAGGTGATCGCGCCCCAGATGGCCCAGACGGTCACAGACCGGGCCCTGCAGGCGCACGGCGCCATGGGGGTCAGCGACGACACGCCGATCGCCTACTTCTTCACCCTGAACCGGTACCTGCGGATCGCCGACGGGCCGGACGAGGTGCATATGAACCAGCTCGGCAAGCAGAAGATCGCCGAGTACGTCAGTTCGAACGCCCGCTAGCCGGGCTGCCGGGAGACCCGCCATGAAGGCGCTTCGCTATTTCGGTCCGCGCGACATCCGCTACGAGAGCATGGACGATCCGGCGATCCAGGACGACCGGGACGTCATCGTGAAGGTGGATCGCTGCGCCATCTGCGGCAGCGACCTGCACATCTACCATGGCGAGGGCTTCTCGGAGGACTTGGGCTTCTGCGTCGGCCACGAGTCGGTCGGCGAGGTGGTCGAGGTCGGCCGGGCCGTGCGGCGGCTGAAGGAGGGCGACAAGGTGATGCTGTCGGCCGCGGTCGGCTGCGGCGCCTGCGCCAGCTGCCTCGCCGGCAATGTCATCCATTGCGAGAACAACGCCGCCGGCTGCTATGGCCTGTCGTCACGGCTGCAGGGATCGCAGGCCGAGGCGGTGCGCGTGCCCGCCGGAGAGGTCAACGCGCGCATCATTCCCGAGGGGATCAGCCTGGATCAGGCGCTGATGATGACCGACGCCCTGGCGACAAGCTGGTTCGGTTGCCACAACGCCGACATCGCTTCGGGCCGGACGGTCGCCATCGTCGGGCTTGGCCCCATCGGCCTGATGGGCATCGAGAACGCCTGGGTGATGGGCGCCGCGCGCGTCTTCGCCATCGACCCGGTGCCCGAGCGACGGGCCATCGCCGAGAGCCTGGGCGCCGAAGCCCTGCATCCGGACGAGGCGGTGGCCGCCATCCAGGAGGCGACGCGGGGCCGCATGGTCGAGTGCGTGCTGGAGGCGGTCGGCCACGAGCGGACCATCGACCTGGCCCTGCGGCTGGCGGGTCGCCGGGCCACGGTGTCGGTGATCGGGGTCAACCAGGACCGGCGGTTCGAGTTTCCGATGGCGCGGGCCTTCGCCGCCGGCCTGACCTTCCGGATCGGCACCTGCAGCGTGCCGGAAACCTGGCCCGAGCTGATCCCGCTGGTCCAGTCGGGCCGACTAAAGCCGGAACGCTTCATCAGCCACCACCTGCCGCTCAGCGACGGGGCCATGGCCTACGACCTGTTCGACCGCCGCGAGGACGGGGCGCTGAAGATGGTGCTGACGCCCTGACGGCCTGACCGATCCTAGACGTCGACCTCGGCATCCAGGGCGTTGGACTGGATGAACTCGCGGCGCGGCTCGACCAGATCGCCCATCAGCCGGCTGAACATGTCGTCGGCGTCGTCGGCATGGTTGATCCGCACCTGAAGCAGGGTGCGGGCCTCTGAATCGAGGGTGGTTTCCCACAGCTGCTCGGGGTTCATCTCGCCCAGGCCCTTGTAGCGCTGCAGCGTCATGCCCCGGCGGCCGGCGTCCATGACAGCGGCGACAAGGTCGAGCGGCCCACGGATCGTCTGGCTGCGATCCTTGCGGCGGAAGACGGCGGGACCGGAGAAGGTCTCGGCCAGGGCTACGGCGCGTTCCGCCAGGCGGCGGGCGTCGGCGGCGTGCAGGGTCTGGTCGTCGAGGACCACCTGCTCGGACACGCCCCGGCGCACCCGGCGGAAGATGAAGCCGCCGCCGGCGGCCGGCTCGCCGCTCCAGGGACCATCGCCTTCCTCGGCGTAGAGGTCGAGGCGCGCGGCCGCGGCAGCGGGATCCGGCGTCTCGCCCAGGAGCCCGGCGAGAGCCGCCTGTTCGATGGTCTGGGCCGGCGCGCGCGCCGACAGGCGGGCGATGTTGGCCTTTGCCTGGCGGCAGGTCTGGACCAGGGCCAGCAGGTCGGCGCCCATCATCCGCTCGCCGCCCGCCAGGTCGAGCTCCGCCCCCTCGACGCCCTCGTCGATTAGGAAGGTCTCCATCTCGGCGTCGTCCTTGAGGTAGCGCGACGAGCGGCCCTTGGTGGCTTTGTAGAGCGGCGGCTGGGCGATGTAGAGGTAGCCGCGCTCGATGACCTGGGGCATCTGGCGATAGAAGAAGGTCAGCAGCAGGGTGCGGATGTGCGCCCCGTCGACATCGGCGTCGGTCATGATGACGATGCGGTGGTAGCGCATCTTCTCGATGTCGAAGTCGTCGCGGCCGATGCCGGCGCCCAGAGCCGTGATCAGGGTGCCGACCTGATCGGAACTGAGCATGCGGTCGAACCGCGCGCGCTCGACGTTGAGGATCTTGCCGCGCAGGGGCAGCACGGCCTGGTTCTCGCGGTTGCGCGCCTGCTTGGCGCTGCCGCCGGCGCTGTCGCCCTCGACGAGGAACAGTTCGGACTTGGCCGGATCGCGTTCCTGGCAGTCGGCCAGCTTGCCGGGCAGGCTGGAGATGTCGAGCGCAGTCTTGCGGCGGGTCAGTTCGCGCGCCTTGCGGGCGGCCTCGCGGGCGGCGGCGGCCTCGACGATCTTGCCGACGAGCTGCCTGGCCTCGACCGGATGCTCCTCGAACCAGGTGGCCAGGCCTTCCTGGACGAGACCCTCGACAGCGGGGCGGACCTCGGACGAGACCAGCTTGTCCTTGGTCTGGGAGCTGAACTTGGGATCGGGAACCTTGACCGACAGCACGCAGGTCAGGCCTTCGCGGGCGTCCTCGCCACTGACCGAGACCTTCTCCTTCTTGGCGATGCCCGAGCTTTCGATGTAGCCGCCGACGACCCGCGTCAGGGCGGCGCGGAAGGCGGCCAGGTGGGTGCCTCCATCCCGCTGCGGGATGTTGTTGGTGAAGCACAGCATCTGCTCGTGGTAGCTGTCGTTCCACCACAGGGCGAGGTCGACCTCGACCTTGTCGCGGCGGCCGCGCACGACGATCGGCGACTTGACCAGCGGGGTCTTGGCCTTGTCGAGGTGGCGCACGAAGGCCTCGATGCCGCCCTCGTAGGACATGATCTCCTCGTAGGGCTCGGCCTCGCGCAGGTCGCGGAAGACGATGGTCACGCCGCTGTTGAGGAAGGCCAGCTCGCGCAGGCGGTGCTCCAGCGTCTTGCGGTCGAATTCGATGAAGCTGAAGGTCGTGGTC
>VFQU01001691.1_pt1 | contig 12177 bp, 11 predicted proteins | sample 3512311 | NCBI WGS metagenome assembly VFQU01 (sample SAMN10412377, study PRJNA504923) | tailings metagenome | isolation source: Relicate 3 Philex TSF3 active mining site | place: Philippines: Tuba, Benguet | collected 2017-08-29 | reverse complement strand
ATCCCGCAGGCCAGGCGCTGCTGCGGCGGGTGCTGCGCTGGCGCGAGGCGGAAGCCCGCCGGCTCGATCGTCCGCGCGGCTGGATCCTGGAGAACGGGCTGGCGCTGCGGCTCGCCGAGCGGCGCCCGCCTGATCGAGAGTCGCTCGACCACCTGCTCGAGGCATGGCCGAAGGCGCCGCGAAAGCATCGCGATGCGCTCTGGGAGGAACTGGCCCGCCCGCTGACGGCCGAGGACCGCGACATCCCGCTCGCCGAGCCGGACGAACGGGTCGACCGTGAGCGCCTGCGTGGACTGCAGGCGGCGGTCGCCGCCATCGCCCGCGACCTCGATCTCCCGGACAGCGTGCTGGCCTCGCGGAAGCCGCTCGTCGCCCTGCTGAAGTCGGGCGAATGGCCGGCCACGCTGGACAACTGGCGTCGCCCGCTGCTGGAACCGACGCTGCGTCCCCTGGTCGACTGAGGCGCGTCTGGCCGCACTCCGCCCGGCGTCGCTATACTTCGCGCTTTCGCCGGCCGATCCGCCCGGCGCCCACGCAACATCCTGCCCCGGAAGCGAACATGACGCCTGTCCTGCGCCACGCCCTCCTTGCCGCACTCGCCACCTTCGCCGCGCCCGCGATGGCCGCCGGCGACATCGAGGCCGGCAAGCAGAAGGTCTACACCTGTACCGGGTGTCACGGCATCGTCGGCTACCGCAACGTCTATCCGACCTACCACGTGCCGCGCATCGGCGGCCAGAACCGCGAGTACCTGATCGCCGCACTGACCGCCTACCAGAAGGGCGAGCGCAAGCACCCGACCATGCGGGCGCAGGCCGAGAGCTTCAGCGTGCAGGACATCGAGGACATCGCGGCCTACCTGTCCAGCATCGACGGCAGCAGCAAGTAACCCACGCCTTCCGGAGCCGCACCCAATGAGCCTTCGTCCCCTCGCCGCCCTCCTCCTCGTGGCCCTCGCTCCGTCGGCATTCGCCAAAGGCTCGGTCGAGGCCGGCGCGACCAAGTCGCAGGTCTGCCAGGCCTGCCACGGCTCCGACGGCAACGGTACCGGCGACGGTCAGTACCCGCGCATCGCCGGCCAGTACGCCGACTATCTGGCGAAGACGCTGCGCGAGTACCGCAGCGGCGAACGCAACAACGTGATCATGGCCGGATTCGCCGGCACGCTGACCGACCAGGACATCGAGGACCTCGCCGCGTTCTACAGCGTGCAGAAGGGTCCGCTCACCGACCTGAGTCACCTCAAGTAAGTCCGGCGACGCCCCGGGGCGAACGCCCCTCAGCGCGGGCGGCGGGCGTCCCCGGCTTCGGCCAGCGGCTTGCGGCAGGCCATGTCGTACACCTGCAGGCGCAGGCGGACCGCGTCCTGCGCGGCGCCCTCCTCGGTGATCCGCGCCCACAACTGCTCGCACTCGGCCGCCTCGTCGGCATCCAGCGTGTTCGGGTCATCGGCGTACAGCAGCGGTTTCGGCGCGCTGTAGCCACAGCCGCCAGCCGCTGCAAGCAGCACGATTCCGCAGCCTACCTTGTACCCCGGCGCACCCGGTACGGGCACCATCACCACGATCGTGCTGGCCTTCACCGCGCGTTCGAGGGCCGCGGTGACGATGTCCTGGCTCGGCTTGAAGCCTCCGTCGAAGCGGGTGGGTTCGTGCACGAGCGCCGGCGGTCGTTCGAACGCCCTGGCGGCGCCGGCGATGCCGGGACGCTCGAACTGGAAACGGCGTGCATCAGGCGACGCCGGCGCGATTCCCGCAGCCGGGTCGAGGGCGCCCAGACTGCCGTCGGGCGCGAACAGGCGCAGACGCGGCGGCGAGGCGTCGTCTTCCGGCGCCGATGATGCAGGGACGACGGCCGCCCGAGCGGCAGCTCGTGCCGGCGCCGACCGGATCGGCACCGGCTCGCTGCTGCGCTCCAGGCTCGGCGGTGGAGGCGGCGGGCTCGGCGGCGGCGGCGGTGCGACAGCCAGGTCGATCACGGTCAGTCGCGGGGCTGCAGGTGCGTCGGACACGCGCGGCTCCGCCAGCGTTCGCAGGAAGGCAACACCGGCCACGTGCGCCAATGCAACCAGACACAGCGCCAGATGCGACCAGCGTCGTCCGCTGGCCTCCGCGCGCGCGCGCGGTGCGGGGATCGGGATGTCCTGCCAGCCCGGCGGCCCGGCCCACGCCGGGGCTCGGTCCGCGGGTGAACCCGGCTCAGCGCCGGTAGTAGGGCGCGGTTCCGCGATCGTGGTCGGTGGCATCGCGCACGGCGGTCAATTCGGGAATACGCGCCTTCAGGGTCTTTTCGACGCCGCCCTTGAGCGTGACGTCGACCATGCCGCAGCCGTGGCACCCGCCGCCGAAGCGCAGCACCGCGATGCCTTCGGCGGTGAACGACTCCAGCGCGACGCGGCCGCCGTGCGCGGCAAGCTGGGGATTGATCTCGTGCTCGAGGACGTGGCGGATGCGCTCGATCACGCCGGCATCGGCGGCGGGCGCCACGCCCTTGATGCGCGGCGCGCGGATGGTGACCTGGCCGCCGGTGTCGCTGCGCAGGAAGTCGACCTCGGCGCCGTCGAAGTACGGCACGCTGGCGCCGTCGACGTAGAGCGTGAAACCGTCGCAGTCGACGGCCCACTCGTCGCCGACCAGATCGTCGACGTCGCAGAACTCCAGGCGGGCGTCGGCCGAAGGCGTGCCCGGGCGCATGGCGGTCAGGCGGATGCCGATGGCATCGCCGTCCTGCTGGGCGATGAGGCCGCGGAAGTACACCTGGGCGGAGTCGGAGATCTGGATCATGGCGGGCTTGCGCGTGTGACGATGGCGCGCAGTGTAGCGACCGTACGGTGGGAAGGCCGTTGCTATACTCGCGATCGCGACTGAACACGGCCTATCCGATGACCGCCACGCCCCTTGCGCAACGCCACTGCCGCCCGCTTTCGGGGTCGCACCATCGCCTGCCCGATGCCGCGGTTGCGGAGGCGCTGGCCGCACTGCCGGGTTGGCAGATCGTCGAGAACGGGACGGCGCTGCTGAAGACCTTCGCCTTCGACGACTACTACCGCACGATGGCCTTCGTGAACGCGCTGGCCTTCATGGCCCATCGCGAGGACCATCATCCTGATCTCGGAGTGCACTACAACCGCTGCGTCGTGCGCTACTCGACGCACGACGCGGGCGGCCTCACCGAAAACGACCTGATCTGCGCCGCGCGCGCGGAGGCGCTGCATGCCTCCGGCACGCCCATCGGCTGAGTCCGCGGATCAGTCGGCGAACCCCGGCCCGAAGTGCCAGGCCAGCTCCAGCGTGCTGGCGAAGCGGATGCGGTGCACCGACCTGCCGTCGATCAGCCTGAGGGCGACCGCGGAGATCGTGTAGCGCTCGCCCAGCGCGTACTCCACGCCGAGCCCGGCGATGGTCGCATCGTGGCGAACGTTCTGGTCGTGGTGGAACCAGCGCAGGTTGCTGCGCCCGGCGGAGTCGAAGTTCGGCGGTAGCCCGCCACCGTCCCGATCGGTCAGGAAGCCGCGCAGCCGCAGGCGCTCGCCGGCGTACCAGCCGAGTTCGAGCTCGGCGAGCCGGGCGTTGGTGTTGATGCCCTCGAACGAGCGCTCGATGATCTCGTACGCCACCTGGGCCCTCCAATAGAAGTCGGAGAGCCCGATCGGCCGGACCACTTCGACGCCGAGTTGCGCCTTGTGCAGGCGCGTGCCGATCGCCGAATTGCCGAAGAACGGGTAGCTGCGGGTCGGGATGCTGACGCCCACGAACGGTCGCACCAGCCAGGCGTCGTCGATGGCGTCGAAGCGAACGGTCAGCGAGAGATCCTGGAAGCCACCGTGGTAGTCGCCGTCGTCGAGCACCGGGTAGCCCGGTCGCGGCGGCTGCAGCAGCGCCGGATTGTGCGAGAGGAACCCGATGTGGCGGCGCCGCACGTAGGGCAGCTTGGCCTCCATCGACCAACGCTCGGCGAAGCGGTAGCTCAGGCCGAGGATCGCGGCGCGCGTATCGACGTCACCGGCAGGAAACACTTGGCCGGCATCGGAGAACGTCCCCTCGCCGCGGCTGCCGTGCAGGCCGATCGAGATCGCGCCCTGGCCGACTCGGCCGGCCCCCTCCCCGACTTCGAACAGCCCCTGGGCCTTGCTCGCGCCCAACGGCACGAGCGCCAGCAGGAGCAGGATCGTCCGACTGGACGACTGCCGCGTCGCTCGTTTCACCCCTGCAGCCTCATCTTCATCAGGTCGTTGATCGCACGCAGCGTTTCGCGCAGGTCGGCGTTGGGCGCCAGGGCGCGTTCATAGCCGTCGATCGAGGTGCGCAGGCTGTCTTCCAGGCTGGCGACGATCGGCAGCAGCGCGGCCTGGCTGCCTGCCTCGCGGGCATCGCTGGCGACCGACGACATTACCGAGATGTCCGCCATCACGATGTCGACCTTGCCCGCCGCCAGCACCGCGCTCAGTTCGGGCTGGCTGCGCGCCAGCGTCACCTGGTGGCCGGAGCGCTCGAGCGCGCGCTCGAAATCGCCCGGATCGCCGAGCTTGCGATTCTCCAGCGCGGTGTCGACGTAGAGCACCACGTTGGCCGGCCGCGGCGCCTTGTAGGAGCGGAAGCGGCTGTTCTGCCCGACGCCGAACAGGCTTGCGCCGCAGGCGTCCACCGTGTGCGGCACGCTCACCAGGGTGCAGGCCGCCAGGCCCAGGACCAATGCTCGGATGTTCATGGTGACTCCTCGTCTCGCCTTTGCGCGCGGGTGGGTTGGATGGCGGCCTCGCCCTGCCGGCCGCTCGTGGTGTGGTTACAGCAGGCAGCGTGTTCGATTACAGGCTCGGCGGTGATCGCGAACACGACCGGGGCGTTCCAGGTCCCGCTGCCCGATTCGATGTCCAGTCGCACCGCCAGTCGATGAGGATAGGGATTCACCAGCCGCGGGGCATTGACCGGGAGCGACAGCGGCTCGCCGAGCGCGCGCAGGTGACCACCGTACTCCCAGGCCATGCGCACGTCGCCGTCGTTGCCGGTCCACCCGGGCACGTCGCGCTGGGTCAGGATCGGCAGCACCGCCTCGCCCCCGTCGGCGTAGTGCAGGCGCAGGCGGGCGTACTCGAGCGCGTCGGCCTGCGCGCTGCGCCCACCGGCCAGCAGCAGCACGTGGAAGGCAGCGACCGGAACCGGCGGCACGACGACGCCGGTCACCCGGCTCGGCCGCGCACCGTCGCCCTCCGGACCCGACGGGGCATTCAGGCCGATTGCGCCGCGGATGTCGAAGTCGACGCCGCCCAGACGCTGCAGTCCCCAGGGGACAGGATAGATGCTGGCGATCACGTGGTCGCGCGGACGCCACTGGCCGGTCGGCGCCAGCGTGTAGACCGGCCCGAGGTCGAGCTGCAGGGGCGTGGCTGCGGCCGATCGGGGCGGCAGGGGCTCGCCGCCGATCTCGCCTACCGAGGGCAGCGCCGGCGGCGGTGCGCGGTGCGGCCATCGGGAAACGCGATGGGCGCCGGGCAGGCGGCGAGTCCGGTCGGCGTCGGCGGCAGCTCCGCCGGCACCCAGCAGCGGCGCCAGATGATCACGCAGCGCGTCGGACGAGCGTCGCTCGACGGCGAGCGGCCAGCGCAGCCACCGGCCCTGCGAAGTGCGCGCCAGCAGCGCCGAGTCGTCGCGCGCAAAGGCCAACTGCACCAGCATCTGGATGCCGCCTGTGTTCCAGTACAGCGGTGGCCCGAGCGGAACAGCGCCGACCGGGTCGATCAGCTCGACGTCGCGGTAGCGATAGCCGCGCGCCAGCCAGCTGCCGTCGGCGCTGACCGCCAGCGGCGAGGTGCCCTGGGCACGCGAGAGCCGGGTGACGCGGCGGTCTGCCGAGCCCTGACCGATCAGGCGGTCCTCGCGTTGGCCGCCGACATATACCTGGCCTCCCGCAGCGGCCGCGGCCAGCGGGGTGAGGCCCGGCAAGGCGCGCCGGGCGAAACCGCTGGCGAGTTCGGGTTGCCACAGCACCAGCGCGTCATCGGCCGCGACGGGATCAGGCGCGCGCTCGATCAGCAGCACGCTGCGCTGGTCGGCTGCGAAGCTGGCGCTGAGTACCGGTGAGTCCGGGTCATGCCCACGGCGGCCGAGGACGTCCAGGCTCGGCAGCTCGAACAGCGTGCTCTCGCCGCTGCGCGGACCGATCGCGACCATCCGGCGGCCGTCGGCGGACGCGCGCAGCAGCAGCGGTCCGGGCAGGCTCACGGATTGCGGCAGGACCTCACCGGCGACCGGGTCGACCAGCACGAGGCGTTCGAGAAATCCCCGCCCGGGCTCGTGCTCGCCGATGCTGAACACCAGCAGCGCGCCTTCATCGGCGGACAGCAGGCGTTGCGGGCTTCCCGGCAGGATGATGGGCGGATGGTCCGGGCGCAGGGTCACGGCATCGAGCAGGTGCACCTCGCGGCCGCTCACCACGGCGAGCTTGCGGTCACCCGAGTACAGTTCTGCGAAGCTCGGCGGCTCGGCGAAGCCGATCCATTCGCTCGACTCGGTGCCGTCGAGGCGCGCGACGCGCAGCCGATCGTAGGCCACTTCCGCCATCCGTACGCCCGCAGTCACCGGCTGCTCGGGCACGCCGGCCGCGCCTCGGATCGGCAGCAGTGGCGACTCCGGGACCTGCCAGAGCCGGATCTCGCCGCTGATCGATGCCGTGGCCAGCAGCCCGCCCTGCGCCGCGAGACTGACCGCGTAAGCGCCGGCACCGGGCATCGGCGTGGGGCTGGTGTGCAGCCGGTGCGGGCGATGCGCGAGCGTGCCCGGCTCGGGCAGGCGCCACAGCGCCACCTGATCGGCTCCGGTGGCGACCAGCAGCTGCTGGTGGCGGACCAGCAGCACCCGGCCGATCGGGAACTCGTGCTGCAGGCTGTCGGGCAGCAGGGCGTCGCCGCTTGCCGCGTCGAACACCATCACCGCACCGCCGGTGCTGCCGGCCGCCAGCCAGCGATCGTCCTCGCTGAAGCCGAGCCAGCTGATCTCGTCGCGCAGCGCGCGGTCGATCCGCTGCACCCGACGCGTGGCGACATCGATCAGGTGGATGCGGCCGGCGTGGTCGCCGATCGCCACTCGCGCGCCGTCGGCGCTCTGGGTCCACGCCGCCAGCCCGGCATCGCGCGGCAGCGCCAGCGGGATCTCGCGCTCGGGCGCGCGCGGATCGAACAGGCGCACGCCGGCCATGCTCGGCGCCAGGGCGAACGCCAGCCCGGCATCGCGGGTGAGCAGCAGGGGCATGGGCGGACGCGGCAGCGCGAAACTCGGCCCCAGCGGCTTCCATGGGGTCACCTGCCAGAGCTGCGCCTGGCCCTCGGCGAGGTGCAGCACGGCGTGCCTGCCGTCGGCACTGAAGGTGGCATCGGTGTACTCCACCGCACCCGCCGGTGGAAGCAGCAGCGCGCCCTGCTCCAGGTCGATCAGGCTGGTATCGCGATCGCCCGGCCGGATCCAGTGGTCGTACCACTCGAGGTTGACCCGCAGCCGCCCTTCACCGACGAAGCGCAGCAGCCAGGGCACCCGCTGGAACCCGCCCATGTCCTCGGACGTGGGCTGGCCCACCAGCGACACCCGCCCTGCCTCGTGCATCGAGGCGGTTTCGTACCAGCGCACGCTCAGGTCATCGAAGCCGACGGCCAGAAGGGCGCCGTCCGGACTCAGCTCGGCCGTGGTGGGGCTGGCATCGTCGACGACGATCCGGTCGACGAGCTGCAGACCCTGCGCGAGCAGCGTGCCCAGTCGGCGGCGGTCGGCCTCCGCGAGGCCCGCGCGCCCGCTGCGTTCGGCATCCTCGATGTTGGCCAGCAGCAGTGCGGCGCCGTCGAATCCGCGGCCTTCCGTGGCCAACCGGGTCGCCTCGGTGCGTCGGCTTTCCCACAGCAGCGAACGCGAGACGGCGGCATTGCCCTCCGCGCGACGCCACTGCAGCGACGTCGCCAGCAGGCCGCCGAGCAGCGAGGCGGCGAGCATGCCGGCGAGTGCCGCCTGCCGCGGCTGGCGACGCGCCCAACGGCCGACCCGCTGGAGCACGCCGAGCGGACGTACGCTGACCGTGCGACCCTCCAGGAATGCCGCCAGATCGTCGGCAAGCGCACGCGCCGAGGCATAGCGACGCGCGGGGTCCTTGGCCAGGCAGCGGCTGCAGATCGCATCGAGGTCCGCGGGAATGGTGCGCACCCGGACACGCGCGGGCACCAGCTCGCCCAGCACGACCGCTTCGAGCGTCGCCTGCGGGGTGGCGCCGAGGAACGGTGGCGCGCCAGTCAGCAGCTCGTAGAGCACCGCGCCGAGTCCGTAGACGTCGGTGGCCGGCTGCAGCCGGCCGGTTGCCGTCGCCTGCTCGGGCGCCATGTAGCTGGGCGTACCGGAGACTTCACCGCCGTCCTGCGGCAGCGACTCGTCCAGCCGGCGCGCCAGGCCGAAGTCGGCCACCAGCGGCTCGCCGCGCTCGTCGATCAGCACGTTGCCCGGCTTCATGTCCAGATGCAGTACGCCCAGCCGGTGGGCGTAGTCGACGGCCTCGGCCACGGTGCGCACCAGGCCGGCCGCCCGCCGGGGCTCGAGCCGCCGCTCGCGGGCGCACAGCGCGGCCAGGCTCTCGCCGCGCACCAGCTGCATCGAGAAGTAGTTCAGCTCGGCGCTGCTGCCGACCTCGTGGATGGCGACGATGTTGGGGTGCTGCATGCGCGCAGCGGACTGCGCCTCGCGCCGGAAGCGCTCGATGAAGTCCTGGCTCGCCCAGGGACCCGCGGCCAGCAGCTTGATCGCCACCTCGCGGTCCAGCGAGTGCTGGCGGGCGCGGTAGACCACGCCCATGCCGCCCTGGCCCAGGCGCTCGAGCAGGGTGTAGTCGCCGAAGTCGCGCTGCAGCGGGTCGTCGAGATCGAGGTCGAGCGACTCCAGCGGCAGATAGGCCAGGTGCCGGCCCAGCGTGTGGTGCCCCAGCCCCTGCGCCGAGGCCGCCGAGCCCAGCGCCAGCTCGGCCAGCTGCGAGGGGCGCGCCAGCCACTCGTCGCCCGGTGCTCCGGGCAGGACCACGGTGTCCGCTGGGCGCGCCGGATCAGTCACGGTCGCGCAGCGCCGCATGGAGGGCGGCACGCTCGGCCGGCAGGTCCTCGAGGCTCTGCACGGTCTGCGCCAGCTCGTCGTCGACCAGCTCGCGATAGCGCTGGCGCAGGCGTTTGAGCGCAACCACCAGCGGCAGGGTCGCGACGCCCAGCTCCGTCGACATGGCGGCGTAGTCGGACGCGGTCGGCTCGGCCGTCAGGAACGGCGCCAGCCTCGCGAACATCGCCTCGCGGCCGGCCTCGCGCGCCTCGCCGCGCAGCCGCTGTGCGGCCCGGCCGAGCAGTTCCAGGGCGAAGCTGCGGCTGAAGCCCTGCTCGGCGGATGCCGCGGCATCGGCCTCGGCGGCGAAGCGACGCTCCAGCGCATCGGTCGGAAGCGGCGGATGAGGCTCGCCTTCCACCGCCTGCGCCGCCCGTCCCGGCCACACGTCGGCGAGGAATCGCGACAGCTCGGCCTGCAGCCACTCGCGAAAGCGCCTCGGCGGGTCGCTGCGCAGCGCCGCCAGCCGATCGCCGACCAGCGACTGGAAGAAGCAGCGCGTGATGTTCTGGGCCGATTCCGGCGGATGGCCCGTGCGCCGGGCGTAGGCGAACACCGGAAACCAGTAATGCATGCACAGCTCGGCGAGCGGTCGGCGCGCCTCCGCTGCGGCCGCCACCAGCGACCAGCGGGTCTCGGCAAAACGGGGATGGTCGGCTTCGTGCTCGGCGCGGCCGGCGATGTCGGGCATGGCGGGGATTCCGGAATCCTGCCGCTGCTTACAGGAGGCCGCAGCCGCGATTACCGCGGATCGCTGCGCAGGACCCGCAGCGTCCCGGCGATGTCGCGGTACTCGGAGTCGACCTCGTCAGCGTCGGCGACCGTGTCCGCGATCTCCTCGCGGGCCAGCTCGCGCATGCGCTGGCGCAGCCGATGCGCGGCCACGGCGAGGGTGTTGCTGCGCATCCCGAACTCGGACGCCAGTCGGGCGTAGTCGTCTCCCTCCGGTGCTTCGAGCAGGAACGGCTGCAGCCGCCGATAGAGCTCGCCCCGACCTGCGGCATCGGCCTCGTCGCGCAGGCGGCGGAACACGCGCTGCACCAGCGCCAATGCCCACGCGCGCTCGAACGCGCGCTCCGGCCCCTCGCCCTCGGCGCCGGGCAGGTCCTCCGGCGCGGTGTCGGCATCCACGGCCAGCGTGCTGCGACAGGCCGCCGAATCGAACTCGGCGGCGTTGACCATGTAGTTGCGCAGCGAGGTCAGCAGGTAGCTGCGGAAACGACCGCGCGAAGCCTCGGCATGCGCGTGCAGGCGCTTCTCGATGAAGCGGGTGAAGAAGCCCTGGGTCAGGTCTTCGGCATCGCTGCGGGTGTGCCCCCGGCTGCGCACATAGGCGAGGACGGCGGGCCGGTAGATCCTGCAGAGCGCCTCCAGCGCCGCGCGCGCGGAGTCGCGGTCCGAGCGCGCCGCGACCACCAGGCTCCAGCGAGTCGTCTCGAACATCGCGCCCTCCGTCGCTGCCGGGCGAGTGTACGGCCTGGCGCCGCGTCGCGGCGCACCGCCCGCTCAGGTCGGCGCCTGGGCCAGCCGGTCCAGCACGGACCCGAGCTCCGCCGGCAGCGGCGCGTTCAGCACGTAGGGCTCGCTGCCCTGCCCCAGCGTGAAGCGCAGCGCGGCCGCATGCAGGAACAGGCGGTCGAGCCCCACGCGCTTGAGGGACTGGTTGGCGGCACGGTCGCCGTACTTCTCGTCGCCGGCGACCGGGTGGCCGATGTGCGCGGTGTGGACGCGGATCTGGTGGGTGCGGCCGGTCTCGATCCGGACCTCGGAATAGCTGTGGCCGCCCACCACTTCGATCAGTCTGACGTGGCTTACCGAGGGCTTGCCGCTGGGCAGCACCTTGACCATCCGCTCGCCGCCCTGCAGGACGAACTTCTCGAGCGGCGCATCGATGCGCTGCTGCGGCCGCGCCAGTCGACCGACCAGCAGGGCCAGGTAGCGCTTCTCGAGCCGACCCTCGCGGATCTGCGCCTGCAGTTCGGAGAGCGCCGAACGCTTCTTCGCCAGCACCAGCAGGCCGGAAGTGTCGCGATCGAGGCGGTGGACCAGTTCCAGCGTGTCCTTCGGCCGCAGTGCGCGCATCAGCTCGATCGCGCCGAAGCCGATGCCGCTGCCGCCGTGGCTGGCGATGCCGCTGGGCTTGTCGAGCACCAGCAGGGCGCGATCCTCGAACACGATGTTGGCTTCGATCTGGCGCAGCAGGCCGGGTGCGGGCGCGCCCCTGTCGGCCGGCGGATCCAGCCGAACGGGCGGAAGACGGACCTCGTCGCCGGGCTCCAGGCGCTGGTCGGGCTTGGCCCGGCGACCGTTCACCCGCACCTGCCCGGTGCGCAGGATCCGGTAGATGATCGAGCGCGGCGCCCCCTTGAACTGGCCGAGCAGATAGTTGTCGAGGCGCTGGCCAGCGCGTTCGGCGTCGATGCGGACCGTTCTGACGCCACCGCCGGCGGCTGGTTTTCCCACGTTTGCCGACATGCTGCCCCGCTTGTTACACTCCGCCCGCGATTAGCGTCCCAATTTTGCTGTTTGCTCAAGCGCTTAGGGACCCAGCCTCAATCGATCGCGAAGTTTCCCCGCCTGTCGAAGCCGCCGGCGCCTGCGCCGGAGTCGACTCGGGTCGGGAATACATCGCATCGCGCCGCCAGCCGATCGTGCTGGCGCATCCTGAAGCGGGTTCCGCGCGCGGGCGGGCAGCGGGAACCGGGCCACCTCGCGGTGCGATGGCCATGCCGGGCATGGTAACCGCATCGTGCCAGGGCGTCCGGTCAGATGTGTTCGCACGCGGCGCGGGATGGTCCCGCATCGCGGCATGGTGGTCGGGAGGGCGCCCCGCGGCGCCGCCCGGCTCGACGAAAACGAGCGCTCCCGCGGCGGCGACGTCGGCGGTCTTCGAAGCGCTGAGGATCCTGCAGGGCCTGGGTCGGCGCGTCGCGCCGCCCGGCCTCCCGAGACTGGGTGCGGACCCCGGCGTTCCTCGCGGTCGAGCGCGTGAGGAATGACAATCCGATGAAAAGAATGCTCATCAACGCGACCCAGCAGGAAGAGCTGCGGGTCGCCATCGTCGATG
>VFQU01001690.1_pt1 | contig 12178 bp, 7 predicted proteins | sample 3512311 | NCBI WGS metagenome assembly VFQU01 (sample SAMN10412377, study PRJNA504923) | tailings metagenome | isolation source: Relicate 3 Philex TSF3 active mining site | place: Philippines: Tuba, Benguet | collected 2017-08-29 | reverse complement strand
TCCGCGAAGTCGGCCAAGCCGACGGGCGCCGTCCCGTCAAGGCGCGCCTCGTAGCCTGAGCGCGACGACAGCGCGACGACGCAGTCTTTCAAAAGCGCCTCGGCCGGCTCGATCCCTGCGGGGCGCGAGTCGCGACAGTAGCGCACCAGCTGCGAGATCGCGTCGACGATCGCGGACGACGCCGAGTTCGGCGATCCGAACCACTTGCATTCGAGATGGGCGATGTCCTGGCCGGTCTGCGCGTCGCGCACGCTGATGTCGGAGCGGGCGCGCCCTAGCCCCGCCTTCAATGCGTCGGCAGTCTTGGCGATCAAGGCCTCCGAAGGGTCCAAAAGATGTTCGGGGCGCTTGGGCAGCGCGTGCTGCCAATGCACGCGGTAGCGGCCGACCGCCACGATCTCGGATCCGCCCGCGATCGAGCCCTTCCACCTCAAGCGCTCGCCGCTGGCCTGGGCCAACGCTTCGGCCGCGGCCAAACCCGTCGCCAGTTCCAACTGCTGCCAGTCTTCGAGCCTCGCCACGAGCGTCGACGAGAGCAGGTCCCTGATGGCGTCCGGGTCCATGCGCTCGACCACCTCGAAGGCGATGAAGGCGTCGGCTGCCATGCGGTAGAGCGGCGAGAGGCTCTTCTTCGCGTCGCGGATCGCGGCGCCGCCTGGACGCTTACGGCCCGAGGGCGAAAGCATCACTTCGCGAAGCAGCCGCGACCTGGTCGCGCGTTCGATCAGAGCCACTCTGTCGTGGATCCACGCTTGGTCGGGCCCGAGTTTGCGGCGGCGCATCGCCGCCAAGATCATCGACTCGGCCTCGCGCATCACCCACGCGAGGACGTGATTGCGACGCGTGATCGGCGAGACCGAGGGCTCCGACACGACGAAGAGCGTCGGGTCGCCCGACGACTCCTGCGCGAAGAGCGAGGCCCGCGCGTCGACCGCTCCAGGGATCTCGCCAGAACACGTCTGAGTATCGAACGCGATAGCGGAGCGGATGTCGCGCGGGCGCTCCGCCACATGCAGGGCGATGGCCTTAACCGAATCCGACAAGGCCCAGCGCAGAAGCAGCTCCTCGCGCTCCTCGATGGCCAACTTGGGCGCGGCCGACTGCCAGCCTTGGCCCTGCGGCGAGCGATGCGCCCGAAGCAGCGCGGCCAGGCAGTAGTCGGAGACGGCTGAGGACGCTGGGATGGTCAAGGGGCCAAATCCATGAATCGGCGCTCGACGTCCCGCGCCATCGCTTCGGGGAGGCCCCAGGCGGCCGAGATGGCGGCCGCGCATTCCAGCGCCTCCGCGCGGCTGATGCCGTCCAGAAGCGGCAGGAACGTCGAGGCCATGACCAGGATGAAGATTTCCTGCGCGGCGGCGTCCGGCGCGGCCAGGAAATCGATCTCACCGTCCATGGCGGAGGCGAGCTTCATGAAGTCGATGATGGGCGCGCCGCCGAGTTCGCGACGTCTGTTGACGATGGTCCACAGGTCCGCGACTGGATTGGGGAGCGCCGCGTCGTCGGCGCCTTTGAGCAGGCCCAGCTTCGCCGCCATGCCGCGCACGAAGGCCCGCGGATCCTTGGGGATGCCGATGCGGATCCAGGTAAAGCGGCGCGACAGCGCGAAGCTGATCTGTTCGAGCTGGGTCCTGTCGACCTGGTTGAGCGTGCAGAGCATCGCCCAGTTAGGTCCTGGCGCGAACTCGTGCTCGGCCTTGTCCGCGTTGGACATGGGCAGGATCTTGTAGCAAGCGCTTCCGGGATCGTCGACCTTCACGCGGTAAGGCAGCGTCGTGGCCTGTCCGGACAGCACCGAGAAGAGCGGCCCGATGACCTTGTCGATGGGACATCGGTTGAGCTCGTCGATGATGATGGGCTTGTGGAAGTCGCGAAGCATCGCGCCGGGAATGAAGCCCATCTTGCCGGGCCCCAGCGGCTGATAGCCGCCCACGAGGTCCTGCGAGCTCCACGACGACGATCCGGTAAGAAGCGTGTAGGGCGGCTCCGCCTCCGCGATGTCGGTGCCCGTGATCTGCTCGGCGACGTATTCGGCCAGCGTCGTCTTGCCAGTGCCGGGAGGCCCATGGAACACGAAGTGGCGCTTGCCGGTTTTGAGCGCCGCGTTGATGAGGCGGTAGACGTTCTCTGGGATGTCGAGAAGCTCGGGCGAGGGCGCGATCGAGACGGGTTCCGGGGCGGCGTCCGCGCTCGCGGAGAAGACGCCAGCTAAGTCCGATTGCAGTCTGTCGGATTCGGCGGCGACCGATAAGTCATAGACGTCGACCGGCGCCGTCCCAGTCGCGAGCCACACCCTCAGCGCCTCGGTCGCCTCGTCGTAGGTGAGCGGCGGCCCGCCGGGGCGGGCGACAGGCTGCGGATCTCCCATGGTCTTGACCAAGCCGATTCGGGCGATCTTGACCGCGGACTTCAAGTCGGCGCGGCCCTTGTAGGAGAGTTCGCTCGCGCCTGCGGAGAAGTCGGTCAGCGCGTCGCCGGACGTCCCCGCTTTGAGCGGCTTCGCGAACGCGAATTGGACTAGCCACTCCCAGTCCGGCGGAAATTGGAACTGGCCGGCCCCGAGCTTGACCGAGGGCATGATGCGGAACGCGGCCACGGCGCATTTGCCTTGGCCGTTGTTGATGTAGCCGGGCGTGGCGGCGGCCTGGAGAGGAGATCCGGATCCGTCCCGCGCAAGAGAGGCCGAGGCCGGGTTCTCGGTCGCGTCGATATGCGTGATCCAGCGCAGGGGCTTGCTGCTGACGTTCGAGGGCGTCGTCCAATAGCCCGTGTCCGTTGACACCGGCTCCGAGAGCGTCAGGTCCTTAGTTCCCGACGTACGCCGCGTGTAGGCGAATGGGCGCAGCGCCGCCGACGTCGCGGCCCGCGCGGCCGCCTCCGCGCCAAGGATGGTGTTTTGCGTGTTGATCGTTGCCAAGGCAGTCCTCCCGACTGCTTAAATCTTAAGCGCTAAGAGGCGGGCGCCGCGCCAAGGGCGCGTGCGCTCGGCTCGGCGGCGTCGAGGTCCATCTCGGTGTTTGTCGAGTCGTCGCTTGACGCCATGCGCCACACGCATTCTTCCGCGTCGTATTGCGCGTCTATGTGTTGGAGCAATTGGCTCACCATAAGGCGCGGCACGTCGCGCAGCGTCAGTTCGCCAACGCGCTTGCAGATGTAGTCGAGCGCGGCGCCATGCGGCGCCTTCTCGGCGAGGGCCAAAGTCGCGGCGTCGCTGACGGAAACCCTCCGCGAGGAGGACCACTGCTCGGGATACACGTATTGGCTGCGATCGATCCGCACTCCTGACAGCCGAGCCAAGGCGATGAACTTGTGCGCCTCGACTTCCGAATTGAGATCGGGTCTGTCTAATTCTCGGGCGATCTCGGACAAATGAATACCTCGTCCGAGGTCCTCGAGCCTGGCTTTGAGGAGGTCGATCATCGGCATAGCCGACTCGATACTGGCGTCACGCCCAAGAAGCCCCCATACGCCGGGCCCAATCTTCAAAAGGGGAGGCTCGGGATGGATCTGGAAATGGGAGTTGAGTCCACGTTCCCGCATAAGCCGCTGGCGGATGGCAGAGGTAGTCATCGGCTGGCCCTCCGCTTCCACCAAGGCAATCACCGCCTGTCGAAGGTCCAGCCGATCGGATGCACCGGCTGAATCGGACGACTTAAGCCTCCACACCATGCGCCGCAGGTAAGAGAGATGCGGCGAACCGCGCAAGGCGATGTTCACCAAATATTTCGTCAGTCTCCCATTGAAGTCGAGCCCGCGGTCAACGAGCGCATCCAGCAGTTCGGATGTGTGCCACTGCTTCGCATGGTCGTCGCCGCCCGTGATGTCGTCCACTTCCCCTCGTATCGCCTCCAACTGCGCGCTGTCGAGGGGGCAATGCTCCGCCAGGCCGTAGACGCCACGCGCGTAAAGCATGGCGACGTTGAGACACGCGTTGCGCACAGAGTGCTCGCTTCGTTGGGCGTCGCCCGCGGCGGCCATGCGTTGATGGATCTCCGCCACCCGAAGCGGAGCGTCCGATCCGCGCAGCACCGCCAAGACAGACTCCTCCGCGGAGCCGAAAAATCCTGCGAATCGGCGCTCCTTCCCGGGTGGTTCGATCCACAGCGCATTTTCGGAAGCGGTGGCCCAAAGCTCTTCGCGAAGCTCCTCGCCCGCGCCGACAAGTAGGCCTTCGACCATCGCCCGCGCAGTCGCTTCGGTGATGTGGTCGGCCGCGTTCGCGCTGAGCATCGCCCGCGCCGCGCCTTTCACATCTTCCCAGTCGGCCTCCCAGATCCTGCTGACCACGGCCGCTCCGGAGACTTGGAACACTCCCACTTGCTGCGAGATCAGTTGTCGCGATATTTCGCGCAGTGGGTGCGCCATGTCGGCCACGCCCTGGAACCAAGGGTCGAGAGCCTCCATGCCCCCGAGCAGGAGAGGGCTCGTGCGCCCTTCCAGCAGCGCGAAGATTCTCGCGCGAAGTTCGCCCCAGAACGGTTTGGTGCGAAGCCGCGTGTAGGCCTTGTGCTCGATCTGGCGAACGCGCTCGCGCGTTAGCCCCATCTTTGCAGAGATCTGCTGAAGCGTCTGAGGCTCGCACCGAAACCCCATGCGCTCGCGCAGCACGAGCTGCTGGGTGTCGGGCAGCACGCTCACCGTTTCGACGAGACCGCTCAGGAAACTCTCATGGGACGACTCGGCAGGCGAAGCGGACGCAGGGGCCGCGGGTGGATTCCATGGCGTCGCGTCGTCGACCTCGATGGACGTCAGGTCGTCGTCGTTACCAGCGTTCAGGCCCGCTTCGGAATGCGCCAAGCCTTGCTGGGAAATGAAGGCGTGATAAATCAGAGTGCCGAGTCCGTGCACAGACCCACGCCCCAGCAGCGGCAGGCTGAGCAGTCCGGAAACTCCCAGCGGAGCGAGGTCGCGGACCTTGCGTAGGCTGTGCGCCCTCATGACATTGGCTTGCCGGGCCGGCAATTCCAGCCGATCGAGAGGGAGGTCCAAAAGCCAAGGCGGACACGCTCGCAGATGGGCGATCACGTTGTAATTGTTGGGATCCGCATGTACGAACGCGCGGAACCGCGCTAACCCGAGTCGGTAGCGCATGTCTCGGGCCAGGCGTGGCTCCAACATCACATATGAGTCTTCGTCCCAAATGCCAGCCGCCGCCAAATCCTCGCCGAACTTCGGATTGGTGGCCACCAGATCTGCGACCCAACCACGAAGGAGCGGACGCGGGGGGTCATCTGGTTCTGCGGTTTCCGGCAAGGCGACCATCAAGCCGGCGTCGGGCGCGGAGCGGCCGAAGCCCTGAACGACCGGGTGAAATGGCACGCCGTCGCAGATTCCAATATGTCGACCTCCGAGCTCTAACCTGGCATCCTTTGGAAAGGCAGAGACGGAGCCCAAGGATGCGAGCAGAGCGCCGGCCGACTGATCAATCAGCGCCGCCACAGCGGCCGTCTCCGGCCGCCAAAATCCGATGTGGATCGCGGCGCCTTCGCCAGCAGGAAGGTCTGCAATCGCGTCGACAAGCGGCTCCATCTCCCTGAACGGAGTGCACGCCCACTCGCCACGGGAGTCGCGAGAGAAGAGGAAAGCTCTCAGCGGCCTCATGCGGGTTTGGCGGCCCTCGGAAGAGTTTGCTGAATCAGCGCGGCGATGTCGACGACGCCCCCTTCGAACTGCCTGGCTATCTCTAACACGCCCCAGTCCGCCAGGCGCTCCGCGACCTTGTAGGTCGGTTCGCCCTCGACATCGTAAAGCGCGCGGATCGTGGTGGCGATCTCTTGGTCCGGATCGATGGTGGCGGTGCTGAAAACCGTTTTGCGCGGCGTGGCCACGTCGTGGTCGCGGACGCCGCGGGCGAGCGCGATGGCGATGCCGATTCGGTAGCCGTCTGCCATCTCTGCGAAGTAGCCGTCCTCCTTCATTTGCGTCAGCAACGCGTGCGCGCGTTCGCTCAGTCCGATCGTCGTAGGCTCAGCGGCGCTCATGATGTTAGCTCCGAGATGATGGAATGGCGAGGATTGACGTCCTTGATCTCATAGGCTCGTCCGATCCGCGCGCTGATCGCCGCGAGGTCGACTTCGCGGCGGATCTCGCCTTCGTGCACCAGCAAAACAAGTTGATCGGCCGTCGTCGGAAGGTAGGCCAAAATATTGGCGCGATGCTTCATGTCGAGGCGGCCGAACGGGGTGTCCATCACGACCGGGCCGGCGGCGCGGCCGGACCGAGCCAAGCCATCGATCAGCGATAGAGCCACGATCTGCTCGGCGCCTGCGCTGCGGACCGGGACGTCTTGCCCGCGTTCGTCCAAGATCGTGAGGCCGTAGTGGCTGTTGATGCGCAGTCCCGAATACTTCTCCTGAGTCGTCAGTTTCTTGAACGCCTCGCTGGCTCGGCGCTGAACTGTCTCTTTCAAGTCCTCGCGCAGCTTGTCGATGCTTTGCGCGAACACTTTTTCGAGCGCGGTCGACACGTTGACGAGAATCGTGCTCCTAGTGCCGACGGCGTCCGGAGTGGCGCCGATCGCCATCGCGATCATGGCGCTTTCCTTCTGCAAGGTCGACAGCTTCGACAGGTTGGTGGCGAGGTTCGCCTCAATGTTCCCTATGAGAGTCAGGAGTCCATCTCGAAGGGCGCGGCGACGCGCGATCTCGGCGGTGTCGTGGCCTTTGATTTGATCTCGGAGCGCCTCGATCTCATTCTCAGCCTTGGTGAGAGAAACGCTTAAGCGAGCTGCCTCTTTGTCGAGCGCGGTCAGTTCGCTGGTGGGTCCGGCCCTCAGCAGTTTCTCCAAGTCACGCATTGAAGACGAGGCGCGTTGCGCCGCAGCGTGGTCGATCGACATGCCCTCTATCGAGGCTTGTAGGGCGCCGAGCTCGGTCGCCGCAGCGGCGCGTTGCGCTTCATGCAGAGGCTGCCCGCATGAATCGCATACCGCATGGTCAACAGCGCTTTTTAAATGCGCGATGCGCGCGCTCGCCGTCGCGTAGGCGAAGGTCTGCTCAGTGATTTTCTGCAACTCGTCGCGCAGCTGTTCGCGCCTCAGGGCGAGTTGCGGTCGGACGATGTCGCGCCAGGCATCCTTGATGAGCACGAGACGCTCGTCCCGAATTTCGCCCTGCCGCTTCTCGATTCGCCCTTGCTCCTTCAATTGAGCGTCCAAGCCAGCCTTCGCTTTGTGAATCGATTCGGACTGCTCGATGAACTCGTCGTGCGAGTACTTCTCCGCGAGTTTTTCACGACGCTTCTGTTCGAGGCCTTCGATGTCCTTCTCGATGGCGGCGATCTGCGTTTGGAGGCTTGCGCCTCGGGCAGCCTGCTTCTGAAGGCTTTCGAACTTCTCGGCGTCCTTGTTCTGCCGCTTGTGGGCGGATTTCACGATGGTTTGAAGGTCGTCGCGCCCGCGCGTGAGCGTAGGCACGCCAAGAGCCTGCTCGATGGCGTCCTTGATCTTGCGGCCTTGATCGCTGCCCTCGATGAGGAGCGATTCATATTCTTGAAGCAGCTCGCCATCAAAAAGAAAGAACCTGGAGGTCTGCTCCGGGGCGATGGAGTTGATTTCTCCGTCGACGAGATGGTCCCCTAGCGGCATCGAGTTCTTGCGCAATGAGCGCACCACGTCGAAATCTTGTGGCCGTGTGGGCTTGGCGATCAGCGCCTTCTTGGTGGCGCGGCGCCTCAGCTCATAAACGTCCGATCCAACCTCGAAGACGACGCAGGTCTCGACCGTCCAGTCGCCGATCGAAGCAGCTTCTTTGTTGACCATGTCCTGCAGTTGGATCTCGCGCGTGTGGCGCCCAACCGCATTGCCGTAGAAGGTCCAGCGCAGCGCGTTGAGCAAGCTCGTCTTGCCGCGCATGTTGTCGCCGAAAATGATCATCACGTTGCGGCTCGGATCGGTGGGGAAGCCGATCTCCATGTCGCCGCAATAGGGCATGAAGTTCTTGGCCGTCAGTTTGATGAGTTTCATTTCGCTCCCATCTGGCTGTCGACGTAGGAGTCGATAAGCGCCTGCATATCTTGGACGGAGGCGTTGCTCTGCTCTTCGCGATCGAACTGGTGCCGCTTTTGAATGGCGAAAGCCTTGCGAAGCAATTCCTCGGGAAGCTCTGGCGCCTCCGCGCGGGCGACGGCGAGAAGCGCGGCGAGCGCCATATCGTCTTCAACCTTATCTGTCATTCGGAAGGTTCCTCATCTTCGATGCCGGTAGCGCCGACGTTGTCAATGTCGAGTCCGAGATCGAGGGCGATGGCTTCAAGTTCTACGCCCGCCATCTTGTTGATCGCGGACCGCGCGAACTGGAGAGATCGCGCGAGTTCGGCCCTGAGCAGCGATGTCTGAGATTTGTCGTCGTCGCCGACAATGGGTATGACAATGGCGTCGTGGATGACTGCCATGTGCTTGTCAGGCGACTGGCGAAGCACCCGGCCGCGACGCTGGATGAACTGCCTCGGATTCTGCGAGGAAGCCAATATGAACGCATGGCTCACTGCAGGGATGTCGACGCCTTCGTCCAAGCACCGTATTGAAACCAAGATGCCGCCGAACTGGCGGAAGTAGGCGAGAGTGGCGATCTTGTCGCCCTCCATTTTGGAGTGGTATTCCAAAGGCGACAGACCGGCTTCCGCCAGCTGGCGCATGGTCTCCGCCAGTTGGTCGGCGTCTTCGCAATACACGAGCCAGCTCTGGCCTAGCTCGTAGTCCCGTCTGATCACGCCAGCGGCGAGCCCTGGCTTGATCCGCGCCTTCTTCGCGATGCGCGAGCGCTGTATCAACAGCATCTTGGCCTTGGGGCTGAGCCTTCCCATCAATCCTTCGTCCTTGCCATCCTTCGAAACTTCAAGGCTGATGCGCTTGGTCAGAGTCTTCCATTCCGCCGCTTCTTTCTCGTCGAGGTTGATGGGATGAGGGTGGTATTCGTAGCCGACCAGCCGTCCCGATTTGATCGCATCCCCCAAGGTGATTGGCGGAGGGACGACCTCTCCGAATCGCGCGAACATGCGCGCGGTTCCCTCAGGATCCCCGTAACGCGTAGGCGTCGCCGAGAGCCCCATGGAACTACCCGACGCAATCGACATGGCGTTCGAGTTAAACGGGCTGCCAAGTTGATGTACTTCGTCGGCCACGAAGAGCAAATGGTCACCGTCACAGATGGCGCTCACGAATTGGGCCGATGCGGCCGTCTGCATGGTCGAGATGACGACACGCTTTATGCCCGGCATGTCCGGCCCCGTGTGCGCTCGTAGGCGGCCCTTGTCTTTCCATTTGATGTGCCCGCCGCCAGCCATAAGGATCGTTGCGTCAGGAATTTCCTCTGCTACTTCGAGCCGCCACTGTTCCAGAAGCAGTTGACTAGGAACCGTAATGAGTGCGGGTTGGCCTGTGCCCACATGTTTCTTAATCGCGATGATCGCTGTGAAAGTCTTCCCGCTTCCGGTCGCGTGCTCGAAAACTCCTCTCCGTCCCAGGGCTTCCCAGCCGGCGATCGCATCGATCTGGTGCTGCATAGGTGTTCTTCCGTCCTTTGCAGGCGCAGACTTTGGCGGGGCAGGGAGGTCGTCAAGTCCCGGGACAGCTTTCGTTAGGAGGAGTTGCTTCGGGGCATCGGGAAAATCAAGCGTTTCGACTCCCGCCACCTCGCCAGCCCATAGCCGATCGAAGTTGGCCACGTGCTTCGCGACGCGCTTGGCATCGTTGCGTTCACCGACCTCGCGAAAGACCTCGATGGACTCGTGATTGCCGTGGACGTGCCAAGCATTCCAAGTCTCGTTCGCGGACCCAAGAAAGCTGACCCGGTGTCCTGCAGCGTCGGTAAACACGCCAATTTTCTCGTGATAGATGCCAGAGCCGTCCTTGCGCAGCGCCAACCGGATGTCAAGCGAAAGCGTCTTGATCAACGTCGCCAAAATCCGGGTTTGCGAGGCGAGAGACGGATCTGCAAGCATCTCGTTGATGTCTTTCGACATCGCATTTCGGATCACTTCTTCGCGCTGCGCGTAGCCGCTTGTGATAGCCGCCGCGTCGTCTTCGGTGATCGAGGGTGAACAAACCAGGCGCATCCTCCCCCCGCGCTTGGCAAATTCAAGCAGGGGCTCGCCGACGATATGGAAAATGCTTGAACGGAAATAGCCAACGGCTCGGTCGTAGGCTACTGAGCGATGCAGGCAAGGGCGATAAAACTCATTGATAGGGTCGCTCTCGCCTGTCCGGTACTCCGTATCGAGGCGCAGCGCGTCGAGCCCTTCTGCCCAATTCGAGAGTCTCACAAACACTCCCTACCAGTCGCGCGGCGCGCCTGGCGCCAGTGCGACCTCGGTGAGGTCGTGCATTGATGACATTGTGACCCTCGCCCCTTGCCGCATCATTCCCTCCGATTGGCATGATCTTATGAGATTCTGAACCGCGCGTAGAGATCACGCGCTTGGCGTACCGCGGATCTGACTGGTCAGATCGCATTTACTCTTCTCGACGGAACTCAACCTTTCGTTGATCCGAGGGGGCCAACCCGCCTGCAGCATCTTCACTAGCCTAGGCTCAATACGCCCGCAAATGGCTGTGAGCGGTAGATGACGAGTTCAGCCACGGCAGGCACCAATCGCTGCGTAGCGGACACAGGTCCCCAAGAAAACTGGACGACTGCAACGGATCGGAAGCCGCTGGTGAGGGACCAAAATCCAGCAGGAGAGGCCCGGGCGAGGACCCAGGAGGTTGCCATTCACTAAAGATCCGCCCAAGCCTCCTAACGCGTTGGCCAAACGTGTGACGCGAGACAATACTGCCGATGGAACCCACCGACGCTGATGCCCGCCTCACCGATCTCGAGATCAAGGCGAGCTTCGCCGAAGACTTGCTGGACACTCTCAACGAGATCGTCGCGCGCCAGCAGGCCCAGATCGACCGCCTCACCACTGAGCTCTCCATGCTGCGCAACCAGATGCCCACGGCTGACGGCGCCCCCGTCATTCGCAGTCTGCGCGACGAACTGCCGCCGCACTACTGAGCAAAAGCCCAGAAGCCCGCAAATGCGGCCTTTGATGGCGATCCGCGGGCGCTCTAGGCCGTTCAAGTTAGTCGTCGTTGCACGCGCTGAACGACCGCTTGATGTCAGAGTTCGGCCGCCGCTGAAGCAGCCGCCTCTGACGGCTCTCGCTGCATTGCAGACTTTCCCCGTTTACTACGAGCAGTCGCAGATGCGTAAGTCCGCATCATCAATGCTGGCGGCAGCTCGTAGCAAGTCAGCTATTCGACCGGCTCTCTACACACTGCACACACACGCACGTGCTTGTCATGGAGAGGATTCCCACAAGCACCACATCTCCACGACAGTGCCAATGCAGAGCCTTTGAGGAATAGCACCAGAGCAACCACCCCCCCGACTACCGCGCCCATCCATCCCCACAACAGGCTGAACGCCACAAGCGCGAGCAAACCAATCCCCTGCACTAGCGCACCGACTCCAGCAAAGCTGGAAATTCGAGTTCTCTTGGCCATAGCGTTTTCCAATCCTATTTTGGGATTATCCCAGAAGCGGATCAGCATCAAGACACACGTTACTTACGCGCGTCTTGAGCAAAACCATTACCACCTCCGCATACAGAGACCACATCCTGTGGCTCCGTGACGTGCGCGATGCGGCTGGACTCACTCAAGATCGGCTCGCAGCTCGACTCGGACAGCAGCAGTCTTACGTGGCGAAAGTGGAGACATTCGAGCGCAGGTTGGACATTCATGAATACGTGCAGTGGATTCGTGCGCTCAAACTGGACCCCACAGAATCGATCGCAAGGCTGGCGGCTGATGTTCGGCCCCCGAGAGCCCGCCAGATAGAAAAAGACAGCAGCCAAAGCCTGGGTAGTAAACCAGGGCGACGCCGTCCTACGTAGCCAGAGCGAGGCGTTGGGGAAGGCGGTTTGTGTTGTGAGTGCGAGCCGAGCAGAGTGCTCTGGCGTCAGATTCACCCATTGCCAGTGAGTGCTCCTAGACATCAATTTCGGGCACTAGCGCGCTACGTAGGCTACGCGCCTACGGAGATACCCCAGACACAGGGAGTATCTTGAGTTATTAATTCCTAGCTAGCAGCGAGCAACGCTAGCAAGGCCTCTCTAGCCACCTCGTAGGCGGAAAAACAGCGACTCGCCTACTCTTCATCCCACAGCGCGTTGCCGGGACTCGGAAGCGCCCACTC
>VFQU01001688.1_pt1 | contig 12191 bp, 14 predicted proteins | sample 3512311 | NCBI WGS metagenome assembly VFQU01 (sample SAMN10412377, study PRJNA504923) | tailings metagenome | isolation source: Relicate 3 Philex TSF3 active mining site | place: Philippines: Tuba, Benguet | collected 2017-08-29 | reverse complement strand
GCAGGAAATCGCGATGCTCGACGCGAAGAAGGCGCTGAAGATGTCCGAGAAGGTGGAGGTGCCGGTGCTCGGCATCGTCGAGAACATGGCGATCCACCACTGCTCCAACTGTGGCCATGCCGAGCACATCTTCGGCAGCGGCGGCGGCGAGCGCATGGCGCAGCAGTACGGCGTGCCGCTGCTGGGCGCGCTGCCGCTGGCGCTGGCGATCCGCGAGGGCGCCGACGCCGGCAATCCGACCGTGGCCGGCGATCCCGCCTCGCCGGCCGCCGCTGCCTACCGGGCGATCGCCCGCGCGGCCGCCGCGCGGCTGTCCCTGCGCGCCCGCAACAAGGCGTTCGGATTGCCCGAGATCGTCATCCAGAACACCTGAGCTGCGCCGCTCAGGAGATCTGCGGCAGCGGCAACGGCAGCGTCGGCGGACCGCTGCGCGCCTCGGCGCGCGCCCGGCGCTGGGCGTGCTCCGCGCCGTCCAGCATGGCGGCGGCGACCCAGCCGAAGAAGCGTGACCAGGCGGCGCGCACTTCCGGGTCGAGCGGCGCTTCGCCCAGTTGGTTCAGCGTGTCGATCAGCGCCTCGCCGACGAGGACGTAGTGCGCCGCCTGCGCGCCGTAGGCGACGTGCCTGGCGCCGAGCTGGCGCAGCAGGGGCTCCAGCGGCTCGGGGTTGTCCAGGCCCTTGATCAGCACGTGCAGCGCGTGGACCAGCTTCTGCTGCTGCGTCTCGAGTGCATCCGGGAACAGGGCACGCGCCGAGGGTGCCAGCGCGAACAGGCGGGCGTAGAAGGTGCGGCCGAATGCGTCCGGGTCGCGCATGGCGCCGGCGAAGCTGTCGCGCAGTCGGCGGCGGTCGGTGTCGATGCCGGGTGGGACGGACATGGGGGCGGGCTCCTGGGGAGGTTCGTCGGGGGCGCGACCGGCCGGTGTCGAGGGTTCGATCGCTTGCGCGAATGACTCGGCACCCGACCATCCGCGGCCCGGCAGGGCAGGCGGGGTGTCGGGTTCAGTCGGCCTCGACTGCGTCGATGCGTTCGCGGCGCACCATGATGGTGCTGCGTTCGCGATTGGCGAGCACCACGACATCCGGGCCGATCGCCTTGACCACGCCGGAGACGGCGCTTCCGTTGGCGTGCAGGGTGACGCTGCGCTTGGCTTCGTGGCTGGCCTTGAGCGCCTTGAGCACCTCGCGTTCGAAGGTGTCGGCGGCGGCGGGATCCTGGGCGTGGCTGGTCATGGGCATGGCGGCGAGGAGGAGGGCGGTGAGGGCGGCACTGCGCAGTTGCATGGCGGGGCTTCCGGGGCGGGAGGGGGGTGCGGTCCGGCGATCAGCCGGCCATGTCGATGGGAAACGTGCTTGCCGCGGCGGGCGGACATTCCGCGGCCACCGCTTGTGGCCGGGCGCGCCGGCGGCCACACTCTCGCCACGGCAGGCTCCGACGCGACCCGACGCGATGGCACAGGCACCTCAAGTCACCACCCTCCTGCACGCCGCCGGCGCCGGCGACGACGCCGCGCAGCGGCGCCTCTACGAGCTCGCCTACGGCGAGCTCAAGCGGATCGCGCGCGGCGCCCTGCGGCGGGCCGGCGGAGACCGCGCGATCAACCCGACCACGCTGGTCCACGAGGCCTACATGAAGATCGCCCAGGGGGCGGTCGGCGGCCTCAACGACAGCCAGCACTTCTACAGTCTGTTCGCCCGGGCAATGCGCCAGGTGCTGCTCGACATCGTCCGCCAGGAAGGCACGGTGAAGCACGGCGCCGGGCAGTTCCGCGCCGAGCTGACCGAGCGCATCGCCGAGCAGTCGCGGCCGATCGAGGAACTGCTGCAGATCGACGAGGCGCTGCGCCGGCTCGAGGCCGTCGACGCCGACCTCGCCCAGCTGGTCGAATGGCATTTCTTCGCCGGGCTGTCCTTCGTCGAGATCGCCGCCGCCCGCGGCGTCAACGAGCGCACCGTGCGGCGCCACTGGGACATGGCGCGCGCGCTGCTGCTGGATGCCCTGCCGGAAGTGCCGGACGGCCCGGTCGAAGCCTGAGCAGCGCGATGAGCGCAGCCCTGCAGCCGGAACGCTGGCGGCGGCTGCGTCCGCTGCTCGACCAGGCGCTCGATCTGCAGGGCGCCGCGCGGCGCGCGTTCGTGGACGGATTGGCCCGTGAATCGGCCGATCTGGCGGCCGATCTGCAGCGCCTGCTCGATCTTCACGAGCGCGAGACCGGCCTCGACCAGCCGGCGGCCGGCCTGGTCGGCAGCGTGCTGCAGGGCCAGCGTGCCGCCGGCGGCGACCGCCATCTGAACCGGCGCATCGGGCCCTGGGTGCTGCGCCGGCTGGTCGGCGCCGGCGGGATGGGCGCGGTCTACGAAGGCGAGCGCGTCGAAGGTGGCTTCCGCCAGCGCGTCGCCGTGAAGCTCATCGGCGGCGTGCATCCCGGGCTGCACGAGCGCTTCGCCCGCGAGCGCCAGATCCTCGCCGAGCTGCGCCATCCCAACATCCCGCAGCTGTTCGACGGGGGCGAGACCGACGACGGCATGCCCTACCTGGTGCAGGAGTTCGTAGAAGGTCGATCGATCATCGAGCACGCCGAAGGGACCGCCGCCGACCTCGACCGCCGGCTCGACCTGCTGGTGAAGGTAGGGGAGGCCCTGTCGTACGCCCATCGACGCAAGGTGCTGCATCGCGACATCAAGCCGAACAACATCCTGGTGGCGCCCGACGGCTCGGTGAAGCTGCTCGATTTCGGCATCGCCAAGCTGCTCGACGACACCGGCCAGCCCACCCTCACCAAGCAGCTGCTGGGGCCGATGACGCCCGACTACGCGGCGCCCGAGCAGTTCCGCGGCGAGCCGCTGTCGGCGGCGACCGACATCTACCAGTTCGGCGTGCTCGCCTTCCGCCTGCTCTCGGGGCGCAGCCCCTACCGGATCGACAGCGCGGATGCCCTGGCGTTCGGCCGCGCCGTATGCGACGAACCGCCGCTGGGTCTGGTCTCGGTGCTCGACGAGGAGGGCGTGTTCGATCGCCTCGGCGGTACCGGCGGCAGCGGCAGGCGGCGCAGCCTCAAGCAGCGCTGGACCGACCTCGACCGCATCCTCCGTCGCTGCCTGGCCAAGCGCCCGGAGGATCGCTACCCCGGCATGGAGGCGCTCATCGCCGACCTCGAGGCGGTGCGGGAGGACGCCGTGCCGCAGGCCCGGCGCGGCTTCGACGGAAGGCGGCGGGCACGACTCGCGCTGATCGTCGCGCTGCTCGCGCTGGTCGCCGGCACCATCGGATGGGGCCTGCGCCACGGGCTGCCATGGGTCGAGGATGCGTTCACCGACACCATGCTGGTGGGGCTGGGCCTCGATGCCGGCAACATCCATCCGGCCCGGTCCGACACGCCGCAACTGCTGCAGCAGGCCCTGGCCACCGAGGCGCGCGGCGATGTCGCATCGGCGCTCGTCCTCCTCGAGAACCTGCATCGCCACGACGATCGCACGCCGGTACCGGCGATGCTGCTGGGCTACTGGACGCGGGTGCACGGCGACGAGGCCACCATGAAGGCCTGGCAGCAGCGCGCCGCGGAGCGGCTGCGGGCGATCGACGACCCGCACCTCGAGCTCGTCCATCGGATGATGCTCAGCGACACTGCCGGCGACTACGACGAGAGCCTGCGCATCAGTGCCGCCGTGCTCGAGCTGAGCCCCGATGCCTGGTTCGTGCGGCTGGCCCGTTCCCACATGTTCAATCTGCGCGGCCTGCGCACGGCCGCGGTACGCGAGCTTCAGCAGATCGCACCCGCCAGCCTGAAGCATCGCAAGCTGGTCGATGCGGTGGCCGATCGTGCCTCCTTCGGCGACCTCGCCGGCGCCCGTGCCCTGGCCGAGCGTCTCTCCGCCGACATGGGGTCGGCGACCTACGCGCTCCTGCAGGCCCGCCTGGCGTATTCGAGCGGCGACCTCACCGGCGCCCGGCGCGCGTTCCGGGAGGCGGTCGAGCTGGCGCGGGCGGAGGCCCATCTCGACATCGAGGCGCGGGGCCTGCTGCTGCTGGGCATCACCGAAGGCGCCGCGGGCGAATACCGCAGCGCGGCGACGGCCCTGCGCAGCGCCCGTCAGCGGCTGGGTGCGCGACTGCGCTACGGCGACGCCGCCGACGCGCTGATCTGTCTGGCCCAGATCGAGGCCCTGCAAAGCAACCCCGAGGCCGCACGCCGGGAGCTGCAGGCGGCGCGCGGCATCCTGCGCGACCGCGGGGGCCAGCGCGCCGATCCGCATCTCGAACTGATGGCGGCGCGCCTGTTCGGCGAGGCGCGGCCGGACGCGGCGCATTATCCCGAGGACGCGCGTGCGCTGCTGGCGGCGCGTCGGGCGCTGATCGCCGGCGACGCCGAGTCGGCACGCCGGCAGGTCGGGATCGCCGCCGAGCTCGGCGCGCGCGACTCGCACTTCGTCGAGGAGTACGCGCTGCTGGCGCGCGAGCTGGGGCTGCCCGAACCCGCGCTCGCCCCGATCGATCCCCCGTTCGGCCCCTTCACCCGGTACGCGGCACGCTGGGCGCTCGGCGCCGGGACGTCCATCCTTCCGCCTCCGTCGCGCTGAGTCCGGCGGGCACGCCCCGGCTCGCCTGGCGGCGCCGGCTCGGCCACAATGTGCGCCCGTTCTCCGAGCTAGCGCATGAGCATCAAGAGCGACCGCTGGATCCGCCGCATGGCCGAGCAGCACGGCATGATCGAGCCCTTCGAGCCGGGCCAGGTGAAGCATGCCGGCGACGGCCAGCGGATCGTCAGCTACGGGACGTCGAGCTACGGCTACGACGTGCGCTGCGCGCGCGAGTTCAAGATCTTCACCAACATCAACTCGACCATCGTCGATCCGAAGGCCTTCGACCCGTCGAGCTTCGTCGACATCGAGTCCGACGTCTGCATCATTCCGCCCAATTCGTTCGCGCTGGCGCGCACCGTCGAGTACTTCCGCATCCCGCGCTCGACGCTGGTGGTGTGCCTGGGCAAGAGCACCTACGCGCGCTGCGGGATCATCGTCAACGTCACGCCGCTGGAACCCGAATGGGAAGGCCACGTGACGCTCGAGTTCTCCAACACCACGCCGCTGCCGGCCAAGATCTACGCCAACGAGGGCGTGGCGCAGATGCTGTTCTTCGAGTCGGATGAAGTCTGCGAGACGAGCTACCGCGACCGCGGCGGCAAGTACCAGGGGCAGCGCGGCGTCACCCTGCCGAAGACCTGACCGCCCGGCTCAGCACTCCAACCCGGCGGCGAAGTGCAGGTCGTGGTCGCTTTCCAGGCAGGTCTCGACCAGCTGGCGCAGGGCGTCCATCACCAGCGTAGCTGCCATGCTCGGGGCGTTGAGCTTGTCGGCTGCCTGTTCGGGGCCGTAGGGCACGTGGATGAAGCCGCCGCGGACCCGCGGCGGCAGCATCCGCATCAGGCCGTAGAACACCTGGTTGCAGACGAAGGTGCCGGCGCTGTTGGAGATCTCCACCGGGAAGCCGCTGCCGCGCAGCGCCGCGAGCGCGCGCTTGATCGGCAGGCTGGCGAAACAGGCGGCCGGCCCGCCCGGCTCGACCGCCACGTCGACCGGCTGGTTGCCCTCGTTGTCGGCGATGCGCGCGTCGATCAGGTTGATCGCCACGCGCTCGATCGAGATGCGGCTGCGCCCGCCGGCCTCGCCGACGGCGACGACCAGCCGCGGCTGGTGGGCGTCGATCGCCGCCTGCAGCCGCGACAGCGCGCCGCAGAACGTCACCGGCAGGCAGACGCTGACCACCCGGTGGCCGGCGATCTTCTCGCCGTCGAGCCCGCGCACGGCGTCCCAGGAGGCGTTGCGATGCTCGCCGCCGAAGGGCTCGAAGCCGGTGAGCAGGACGCGCGGGAGGCGGTTCATCCTAGATTCCGTAGTCGGACGCGCCCGAGAGTGCGCATGGCTGGTCGGCTGGCAAGGCGCGACGACGCGCAGGTTGAACACCTGCAAGGAGGAGCAACGCAGTCAGGCGACCAGCCAGGCGCGCTATCGGATGCGCAGCGGCCATGACCACTCGGGATGGTTGGAATGCGCCGGGACACTCTCCATTCAAGGAAGTCTCGTATGGAAGTCGGAGCGGTCGACTGCGGAATCTAGGATGACCGGAAGATGATGAAGTACATCAGGGCCACGTTGCACGCCAGCAGCGGCAGCGCCGTGCCGATCTGCGCGCGGATCACCGCATGCGGATCGCGCAGTTCCAGCAGCGCGGCGGGGACGAGGTTGAAGTTGGCCGCCATCGGCGTCATCAGCGTGCCGCAGTAGCCCGACAGCATGCCGATCGCGGCCAGCGAGGCCGGATCGGCGCCCTGGCCCTGCACCAGCAGCGGCAGGCCGATGCCGGCGGTCATCACCGGGAAGGCGGCGAAGGCGTTGCCCATGATCATGGTGAAGCCGGCCATGCCCAGCGCGTAGGCCAGCACCAGGGCGAAGCGGTTGTCGACCGGGATCGCGCGCGTGGCGAGATCAGCGACGGCCGTGCCGACGCCGCTGGCGGCGAACACGCTGCCCAGCGCGGCCAGCAGCAGCGGCAGCAGCGCCGCCCAGCCGATCGCATCGACCAGCCGGCGCGACTGCTCGACGGCCGAGCGCGGCGATTGCCGGGTCAGTGCGCACGCAGCAGCCAGCCCGACCACGCAGGCCACGCCGAGCGCGACCAGGGTGGTCTGCTCGCTGCCGAGCAGGCGCTCGCCGAACAGCGTCGCGTCCTTCAGCGCCACCGCCAGCAGCACGGTGACCGCGGGAATCGCCAGTGCGGGCAGGAACAGGCGGTGGCCTAGGCGCGCCGCCTCCTGCCTGCGCTCGTCCGCGGTCGATTCCTCGTAGCGTCCGCGCCCGACCCAGCCCAAGCCGGCCAGCGCCGCCAGCGCGACGACGATCAGCCCCATGAGCAGCGCCGAGAGCCGTTCGCCGACCAGCATCGCCAGCGCCAGCAGCCCCCAGAACGCGCCGTTGCCGTAGCGCCGCGGATTGCCGCGGTCGCGTGCGCCGCTGACCGCCAGCCAGGCGAAGTAGCCGCCGGCCAGCCAGTAGATCCACTGCAGGCTGATCACGCCGATTCCGCCTTGGCCGGCGCGGATGGAACCGCGCGCAGCATGCGCTGCTCGAAGCGCAGGATCCGCAGGCTGTGGATGACGAAGGCGCAGATCGCCGTGGGGATGCCCCACAGGGCGATGTGCAGGGGCTCCAGCACGATGCCCTGGTCGGCGAAGAAGCCCTGCATCAGCAGCACCGCGCCGAAGGCGATGAACACGTCCTCGCCGAAGAACAGGCCGACGTTGTCGGTGCCGGCACACAGCGCGCGCAGGCGCTCGCGCTGGTCGATCGAAAGCTCGCCCACGCGCGCTTCCGCGGCGCCTTCGGCCATCGGCGCCAGCAGCGGCCGCACCGTCTGCGGATGGCCGCCGAGGCTGGTCAGTCCGAGGGTGGCGGCGATCTGCCGCAGTGCGAGGTAGGCGATCAGCAGGCGCGCCGTGGTGGCGCCGCGCAGGCGGGCGACGAAGGCCTGGGCGTGCTCCTTCAGGCCGTGCCGCTCGAGCAGGCCGATCACCGGCAGGGTCAGCAGGAACAGGGCGAGGAAGCGCTGCCGGGTGAACGCCTCGCCGAGCAGTTCGAGCACGGCCACGAGCTGCTTGCCGGCGGCGATGCCGGTGACCAGGCCGGCGCTGACCACGACCAGCGCCGGATTCAGCCTCAGCGCGAAGCCCACGACGATCCAGGCGACGCCGAGCAGCGGCCAGTAGTCGACCGCGGCGCTCACCCGGGCGCCTGCACGCGGATGCCTTCGCTTTCCAGCGCGTCGCGCAGCGCCCGGGCGAAGGCGGGCGCGTCGGGCCGGTCGCCGTGCAGGCACAGGCTGTCTGCGCGGATCGACCGCCGGCTGCCGTCGACCGTCGTGACGCAGCCATCGCGCACCATTTCGCGCACCTGGGCGAGGCTGGCGTCGATCGCCTCGATCACCGCCCCCGGCGCGCCGCGCCTGACCAGACTGCCGTCGGACGAATAGCGACGCTCGGCGAACACCTCGTGCACGACGCGCAGGCCCGCGGACTCGCCCGCGGCGGTCAGCGCCGAGCCGGCGAGACCGTAGAGGCGCAGCGACGGATCGAAGTCTCTCACCGCGCGCACGATTGCCTCGGCGACGGCGGGCGAGCGCGCCGCCTGGTTGTACAGCGCGCCGTGCGGTTTGACGTGCGCGAGGCAGCCGCCGGTGGCGCGCACCAGCGCCGCGGTGGCGCCGATCTGGAACAGCACCAGGGCGTGGAGGTCGTCGGGTGGCAGATCGCGCTCGACGCGGCCGAAGTGCTCGCGGTCGGCGTGCGAAGGATGCGCGCCGATCGCCACGCCGGCGGCGAGGCAGGCCGCGATGGCGTCGCGCAACGTCGACGGATCGCCGGCGTGGAAGCCGCAGGCCAGCGAGGCCGAGCTGATGAACGGCAGGATCGCCGCGTCCTGGCCGCAGCCTTCGCCGAGGTCGCAGTTGAAGTCGATGGTCGCAGGCATGTGCGCAGTGTGCGGCAGCGGAGCGCCGGCCGGAACGATCAGCGGCTCATCGCCAGCGCGAGCCGCGCCAGCGCGATCTGCTGCGCGTGCAGAGCCCGCGCGGCGGCGGCGTCGTCGACCGGCAGGAAGCGCACCTCCTCGCCGGGCCGCAGTTGCGCCATGCGCGGCCAGTCGGCGCGGATCACGTGGCCGATGCGCGGATAGCCGCCGATCGTCTGCGCATCGACGCCGAGCACGATCGGTCGGCCGTCCGGCGGCAGCTGCAGCGTCCCGGGCGCCACGGCTTCCGACCAGGCCGGCGGCCGGCCGGCGAGCGTGAGCGCGTCGCCGGACAGGCGCAGGCCCTGCCGGTCGCTGCGCGGCGCGATGCGCCAGATCCGCTCGGCCAGCGCGTCGACCGGGTCGGTCCTGGCGCTGCCCGGCAGATAGCGCAGCAGGGCGGGCAGGTCGAAGTCGAGCGTCGGGCGCGGGTCGACCCAGCGACGGGCGACGGCCGTCCGGGCCGGGGCGTCGGCAGCAGCGCTCGTCGCCAGCGCGTCGCCGGCCCGCAGGGCGCGGCCGGCGTGCCCGCCGAAACCTGCGCGCAGGTCCGTCGAGCGGCTGCCCAGCACCAGGGGAACGTCGACGCCCCCCGCGACCGCCAGATAGGCGCGTGCGCCCCGCCGGCACTGGCCGAGGTGCAGCTCGGCAGGCGCGGGCAGGTCGACGGTGCGCCAGCCGGGGATCGACTCGCCGTCGCACCGGGCGTCGACGGTCGCGCCAGTGATCGCGATCCGTCCGCCGCCGGGAAGGCGCAGCGTGGGTCCGCGCAGGGTGATCTCCAGCGCGGCCGCGTCCATCGGATTGCCGACCAGCAGATTGGCGACCGCCAGCGACCAGCCGTCCGCCGCGCCGGCGCGCGCCACGCCGAACCGGCGCAGTCGCGGTCGACCTGCATCCTGCACGCTGGTCAGCAGGCCGGGCGAACGCACCTCGATGATCAATGCGAGAGTGCCCTGAAGGCGTCCCGGTCGACGGCGACGAAGCGCACCCGGTCGCCGGGAGCGAGCAGGGCCGGGGACGTGCGCGTCGGATCGAACAGCCTGAGCGGCGTGCGACCCACCAGCCGCCAGCCGCCGGGACTGGCCTGCGGATAGATGCCGGTCTGCGGTCCGCCGATGCCGACGCTGCCGGCTTCGACCCGCGGTCGCGGTGTCGACAGCCGCGGCAGGGCGAGCCGCGGATCCAGCCCGAGCAGGTAGGGAAAGCCGGGCGCGAAGCCGACCATCGCCACGCGGTAGATCGGCGCGGTGTGCAGGGCGACGATCTCGGGGATCGACAGCTTGCTCGCCTCGGCCAGCACCGGCAGGTCGATGCCGAACTCGGCGGCGTAGCAGACCGGGACGTCGATCGCCGGCCGCTCGGCGGGCTCCGCCCCGGCGTCCTCCGGTGCGTCGATCACCCGCCGCGCCCAACGCTCGACCGACTGCAGTGCGTCGGCCGGTGCAGTGGGATCCAGCAGCAGGCCGAGGCTGGCGATGCCCGGCACGATGTCCTCGATCCACGGCGGCGCCGACGCGGCCATGCGCGCGGCCAGCGCGTGGACCCGGGCGTTCGCCGCGGCGGCGTCGGCGTCAGGCCAGCGCAGCAGCAGGCCGGCATCGCCGAGTCGTTCGATCAGGGGGCGCGGGTCGGCCACGTCAGGCAGGGTCGAGCGCGGCGCGCAGGACGTCCAGGCGTTCGGCCAGCGCCTCCACGGAGTAGGGCTGCGGCCTGCCGTGGCCCCAGATCGGGCCGGGCCAGCCCGGGTCGTCGCGGCGCCGGGCGACGACGTGCACGTGCAGCTGCGGCACGACGTTGCCGAGCGCGCCGACGTTGAGCTTGTCGGGTGTGAACAGCGCGAGCAGCGCCCGCGAGCAGCGGTTGATCTCATCCAGCAGGAGCAACTGCTCGGTCGACGGCAGATCGACCAGTTCGCGCGCGCCGTCCACCCTCGGCACCAGCAGCAGCCACGGCCAGCGCGCATCGTCCACCAGTCGCAGCGAGGACAGCCGCCACTCGGCGAGCGGGTGGCTGCTGGCCGCGAGGCGCGGGTCGAGGGCGGCGCCGTTCAACGCAGGACCCGGGTGAAGAAGGCCAGGGTACGCTGCATGGCGAGGACCGCGCTCTCGGGGTGATAGTCGGCGCGCTGGTCGCAGTTGAAGCCGTGGCCGGCACCCGGGTACACGTGCAGCGGCATCTCCGGGTAGGCCTCGCGGTGTGCGGCGACAGCCTCCGGAGGGATCAGTGGATCGTTCTCGCCGAAATGGAACTCCATCGGCGCGCGCAGCTTCTCGCCGAGGAAGGGAAGGGTGCGCGCGCCGTAGTAGCTGACGGCCGGAAAGCCGAGCCTCGCGTTGGCGAGATAGGCCACCGTGCCGCCCCAGCAGAAGCCGACGACGCCGACGTTGCCTTCGCTGCTCAGCAGGCGCTCGCAGCGGCGGATGTCGTCGATCACCTGCTCGAACCCGATCTGCTCGACCAGCTCGCGGCCGCGGGCGACCCCGGCGGCGTCATAGCCCAGCTCGACGCGTCGCTCCAGATGGTCGAAGAACGCGGGGGCAAAGGCGATGAACCCGTGACCGGCGAAGCGGTCGACCATCTGCCGGATGTGCGAATTGACGCCGAAGATCTCCTGGATCACCAGCACGACGCCGCGCGGCTCCATCGGCGGGTCGGCGCGCCAGCCACCGATCCGGCCGCGCGAAGTCTCCAGCGATACGCTGCGTCCCATGGCCCTCTCCAGATCGTCGGCTGCGCAAGGATAATCCCGCCGTCAGCTCAGCGCAGCACGCGAGCGAAGAAGTTCAGGGTGCGCGCCTGCGCCTCGGCGGCGCTCTCGGCGTCGTAGCCGCCGCTGCCTTCGCGGTTGAAGGCGTGGCCGCCCGGGTAGACGCAGATCGTGGCCGCGGGATGTGCCTCGCGGTGCGCCTCGACGGCCTCCGGCGGGAGCAGGGGGTCGTCCGCGCCGAAATGGAACTCCATCGGCGCGCGCAGCCGCTCGTTGAGGAAGTCCGGGGTGCGCCCGCCGTAGTAGCTCACCGCGGGCAGGCCCAGCCGAGTGTTGGCGAGGTAGGCCAGGGTGCCGCCCCAGCCGAAGCCGACCACGCCGACGCGCTGGTCGCCGCGCAGCGACTCCTCGCAGGAAGCCAGGTCCTCGACCGCGCGCTCGTAGCCGATGGCGTGTACCACCTCACGTCCGCGGGCGATGCCGGCCTCGTCCACCGGCAGTTCGATGTGGTAGTCGACGTGGTCGAACAGCGCAGGGGCCACCGCGATGAAGCCGTGCGCGGCCAGCCGGTCGACCACCTGGCGCAGGGCGACGTCGACGCCGAAGATGTCCTGGGCGACGATGAGCGCGCCCTTGGGCGGGATCGGCGGATCGGCGCGCCAGCCGCCGATGCGGCCGGTGCGGGTGGGGAGCGAGACCGGGTGTCCCATCCGGGGCCATCCTCCTGCCGGCAATGACGCAAGCCTACGCCAGCCGACGCGCGGCGTGCAGGCCGGCGCGCCTGCAGGGTGGGGGCCTATAATCCGCGCCGATTCCCGCATCGAGAACGTGATGCCCGCTGCCGCCCCCAAGGTCGGATTCGTCAGTCTCGGCTGCCCCAAGGCGCTGGTCGACTCCGAGCGCATCCTCACCCAGCTCAAGG